>Ga0137409_10008971_pt1 | contig 10198 bp, 9 predicted proteins | sample CZODoug1_16funga_FD_122059 | JGI IMG/M metagenome (GOLD analysis project Ga0137409, IMG submission 122059) | Vadose zone soil fungal communities from Angelo Coast Range Reserve, California, USA - CZODoug1_16fungal (Hybrid Assembly) | ecosystem: Environmental > Terrestrial > Soil > Vadose zone...
CCGGAGGATGCCGGCGCCGTCCATGGCCGCCGCCTCGATCAGTGAGCGTGGGATGGCCTGCAGCGCGGCCAGGAAGAAGATGAAGTTGTAGCCGATGTTCTTCCAGGCGAAGGCGGCGACGATGGAGATCATGGCGTCGACGCCGTCGAGCGCCGGATTCCACAGGCCCGGCCAGATCTCGTTGACGAAGGCCAAGAAGCCGGCCTCGGGCGCCAGGATGAAGCGGAAGGCCATGCCGAGCGCCGGTGCTGCGATCGCGTAGGGCCACACCAGCACGGTGCGATAGATGCGATAGCCGCGCAGCTCGCGGTCGGTCAGCAGCGCCAGCAGCAGGGCGATCGCCATGCCGAGGCCGGTGCTGGCGAGCGCGAACACCAGGCTGTGCCAGATCGAGTTCCAGTAGACGGGATCGCCGACCATGGCGGCGAAATTGCCGAAGCCGACCCACTCGTTGCCGCCGCCCCACGGACGCTCCAGGGTGAAGGCCCAATAGAGCGCCTCGCCGGCCGGCCAGTAGAAGAAGGTGAAGATCAGCAGCAGTTGCGGGGCGATGAGCGCGAGGCCGAGCGAGCGGCTGGTGAAGAAGGCGCGCTTTTCGGCGGGCCGCACGGCCGCGTCCTGCTCGCTCTTGGCGAACAGGCGGCGCGCAAGACCGCGCCAGCCGCCGGCGACGATCCCCGGAAGCGGCCGGGGATCGTCGATTGCGGCTGTCGGATGGGAGACCGCCACCCGGCCGGCTCAGGGCAGCTGTTCGCCCTTATAGGTTTGTTCGAAGCGGCGGAGGATGGCGTTGCCGCGCTCGACCGCTTCGTCCATGCCCTGCTGCACAGTGGCCTTGTTGGCGAAGATCTCCTGCAGACCGTTGGACACCTCGCCGCGGATCTGCAGGAAGCTGCCCAGGCGGATGCCGCCCGGCCCCGAACTCGTGCCCTCGACGCTGAGCGAGGCGATGGCGACCTCGCGGCCCTTGTAGGGCGCCTTATCGTAGAAGCCGTGGGACTTCATGTATTCGTAGCCGGTCTTGGTGACGGGGATGTAGCCGGTGACCGTCGACCAGAACAACGCCTGCTCGGGCTGGGCGATGAAGTTCAGGAACGCCGCGGCCGCCTTGTACTCCTCGGGCGTGTGGCCCTTCAGCACCCAGAGCGAGGCGCCGCCGACGAAGGAATTGTGCCGCTTGGTGCCGTCATAGACCGGCAACATGGCGACGTCCCAGTGCATGCTCGGATCGGCGGTGCGGCCGATATTGCCGTGGTCGCCGACCGAGGTGAGCGTCATCTGGCAATGGCCGGCGGCGAAGGCGGCGACATAGTCCTCGCCGGTGTTCGGCGACTTGATCTTGGCCAGGCCCTGGTCGTACCAGCCCTTGAGGTCGGTGACGAACTTCACGAATTTGGTCTTGTTGAAAGTCAGCTCGGCGTCGAGGCCGCCGAAGCCGTTGTTCTCTGTCGCGATCGGCTCGCCATGCACGGCCGAGAACTGCTCCATCAGCTGCCAGCTCTCGTCCTGGCTGATGTCGAAGGCGAGCGGGCAATCATAGCCGGCGCCCTTCAGCGCCTTCATGTCCGCGGCGGCCTCCTCCCAGGTCTTCGGCGCTTCGGTCTTGCCGATCTTCTGGAAGGCGTCCTTGTTCCAATAGAGCAGCGCCGTCGAGGAGTTGAAGGGGAAGGAGTACATCTCGCCCTTGGAGCTCGCATAGTAGGCGCGGATTCCGGGGAAGTAGTTGCTCCAGTCGACCTTGTAGCCGTTGTCGTCCATCAGCTTGTAAGCGGGGTAATAGGCGTCGGAGAGCATGAGATCGAGGGTGCCGACGTCGAACACCTGGACGATGGTCGGCGGCTTGCCGCCGCGGAAGGCGGCGATGGTGTTCTGCACCGCCGCGTAGTAGGAGCCCTGGCTCGTGCAGACGGCTTCGTAGTCGGCCTGCGAGTCGTTGAAGTGCTGGCAGACCTCCTGCACACGCTTGGAGATGTCGCCGGAATTGCCGTACCAGAAGTCGATCTTGAGTTTGTCGGCCGCCGCCGGCTGGACGAACAGTGAGCCGACGACGAGCGCGCCGATGGCGCATAGAAGTTTGCCGCGCAACATGGACCCTCCCTGCAACGTGAGCGACCCCTACCGCTGCATTCTGCAGCGGTTCCCAATCGCATGACTGATGTGCCGGGCCGCCACGAGCGGCCGGGCACAGGCTCAATCTAGTTAGCGGTCATGACAGCTGTATGAAGGCGCCGGGACAGGCGGTCTCCAGATCCTGCTGGAAAGGGCGCGGCACCATGCTCCGTGCCGTTCTTGACGCCAGCCTCGGAACCCCAATGGGGTATGGTGATAGCCCCCCATTGTCCAGCTGTAAAGAGGTTGTCATAATTCGCTGGTACGAAGAGGCGCCGTGGGTTACCTCGGTCGTCGAAACAATATTCACGATGGGCCCATGGCCCTCGGTGAAACAGGAGGAATGTCAGGATGACGAAGATCGACCAAAAGGCCGCCTCTGCGACGGCCCGCTTGTTCACTCGCCGCGCGGCGCTGAGAGCCGGCGCTGCGGCGGGCGCCGTGGCGTTGGCCAGCCCTGCCATCGTGCGCAACGCCTTTGCCTCGTCGGGCGAGCTCAACTTCATGGGCTGGTCCGGCTATCCCGACCTCGCGGCCAAGGTCTTCCCGGCCTTCGAGAAGGCGACCGGCATCAAGGTGAATTTCCTCGAGCAGCCCGACCAGGACTCGATGTTCGCCCAGGCCAAGCTGTCGCTGCAGACGGCGGCGGTCGACGTGGTCGAGCCGACGCTCGATCGCGCGGCCGGCTGGTACAGCAACGGACTGATCCAAGGCTGGGACACGGGCAAGCTGTCGATGGATAGCTACATCTCCGGCTTGGCCGACGGCGCCGCCGGCGACCGCGCCACGATCGACGGCAAGCGCCTGATCGTGCCGAGCGTGTGGGGAACAGAGGCGATCATCTTCAGCAAGACCGAGGCCGCGGGCACCTACGGCACGATCAGCCTGGGCGACCTCTGGAGCGACAAGTATGTCGGCAAGGTCTGCGTGCGCGCCCATTCCTCGCTCGCCGCCATGGGCCGCTGGCTCGATGCGGAGGGCAAGCTGCCGAAGCCCTGGCTCGACAGCTACAAGGACGAGGCGACGATGAAGCAGCTCTGGGACATCGCCCTCGCCGAAGCCACCAAGCACAAGGCCAACATCGCCCAGTTCTGGAATGGCGAGAACGATGCCCAGGCTGCCTACCGGACGAACGGCGCCGTCATCGGCCTCAACTGGGATTCGACCGGCTACAATCTGCGCAATGACGGCTTCGGATTCCTGGCCCCGAAGGAAGGCGCCTTCGCCTGGAACCAGGGCTTCGTGCTGATGGCGAACGCGAAGAACGTCGAGCAAGCGCATGCCTTCGCGAAGTGGATCTCGACGGCCGATGGCTCGGCCGCCTGGGCGTCCGCGTTCTCGGCCAACCCGGTCGGCAAGGGCGGCATCGATCTTGCCAACGCCGACGTGAAGGCGTTCTACGCCAACTCCTATCCGGGCGACGCCCTGCAGAAGCTGTGGTGGTGGCCGACCCAGGAAGCCTGGTTCATCAAGCTGCGCGGCGAATACGCCGACAAGTGGAAGGCGGCCTGATCGCCGCCTAGATGCGGACCGCCGGACCCCCATGCGCGGGGTCCGGCGGCGTTTTCTTGCGTTACTGGGAATCGGCGATAGCCGACACAAAAAACATGAACGGGTTGAGGCACAATGAGCGCGGGAGTCGAACTGGCGAACGTCTGCGCGGATTTCGGCAATTTCCGCGCGGTTGATCGCGTCAACGTCACCATCAAGGCCGGCGAATTCTTTTCCTTTCTTGGCCCGTCCGGGTGCGGCAAGACCACGATCTTGCGCATGGTATCCGGCTTCATCGATCCGAGCGAGGGCGAGATAAAAATCGGCGACCAGCCGATGCAGGGCATCCGGCCCAACAAGCGGCCGACCGCCCTCATCTTCCAGAATCTGGCGCTCTTCCCGCTGATGCCCGTGTGGGAGAACATCAGCTTCGGACTCGAAGTCCGCGGCGTCGACAAGAAGACGCGGCGGGACAAGGCCGAGGAGTTGCTGCGCCTGGTCGATCTTCCGGGTGCCGCGGACAAGGCGATCAGCCAGCTTTCGGGCGGCCAGAAGCAGCGCGTCGCCATCGCGCGCGCCCTCGCCGTCGAGCCGAAGGTGATGCTGCTGGACGAACCGCTGTCGGCGCTCGACCTCAAGCTGCGCCAGCATATGCGCGCCGAGCTGCGCGCCATCCAGAAGCGGACCAACGTGACGTTCATCTACATCACGCACGACCAGGGCGAGGCGCTCGCCATGTCGGACCGCGTGGGCGTGATGTCGCAGGGCAAGCTGCAGCAGGTGGCGGTGCCGCAGGAAATCTACAACCATCCGGCCAACGGCTTCGTCGCCTCTTTCGTCGGCGAGAACAACATTTTCACCGGACAGATTGAATCGATGAACGGCAGCACCGCGCTGTTCCGCACCAATAGCGGCACCTTCCGCGCGTCGGTCGGCCCCGGCGTCACCGCCGCGACGGCGGCCAAGCTGTATGTGCGGCCGGAGCAGACGCGGCTCATCGAAGCACCCGCGCCGGGCGCGAACAGTATTCCTGTCGAGGTCGCCGACGTCGCCTTCGAAGGCAACTTCATCAACATCCAGGTGCGCAACGGCGACGGACGCGCCCTCGTCATCGAGACGCGCAACGACGGGTCGACGACTGTGCCGCCGCCGGGCAGCCGGCTGAACATGGTGTTCGATGCCGAGCACGCGGTCATCCTCGCCGACGAGACCACCGCTTCGCTGGGACAGGCCGCATGAGCGAGCTCCTTCGCCGCTACGGCGCCCCCCTTACCGCGACCTTCGCGGCGCTTACGGCCTTCTGGCTGCTGGCGCTCGTGGTCCTGCCCTACCTCTACCTGTTCGAAAATTCATTCCGGCCCTATCTGCCGGTCGTCGACATGGGCGGACCCAAGGACGTCTACAGCCTGGACAACTACCTGACGTTCTTCCAGACCGAGATCCACATCAGGGTGTTCTTCTGGACGATTCTCTACAGCAGCATCGTCACCGTGCTCTGCTTCGCCATCGCCTATCCGCTCGCCTACTACCTGTCCAAGGTGGCGAAGAGCGCCGTGGTCCCCACTCTCTTCCTGCTGCTGCTGATCCCGCTCTGGGTGAGCGAGATTTTGCGCTCGTTCGCCTGGTTCATCATCCTGGCGCTGAAAGGGCCGCTCAACTACGGCCTCCTCGGTCTCGGCATCATCGACCAGCCGGTGCGGTGGTTGTCGGGCTTCCGCAGCATCATCATCGGCCTCGTCTACACCTACGTTCTGTTCATGCTGTTTCCGCTCTACAACGCCATCCAGTCGCTCGACACCAACCAGATCGAGGCGGCCGAGGACCTGGGCTCGCCCTGGTGGCGCACCCACTGGCGCGTGATCCTTCCCCATTCGAAGCCCGGCATCGCGTCGGGGGCGGTCACGGTGTTCATGCTCTCGGCGGGCTCGATCCTAGTGCCGACCCTGCTGGCATCCACCACCTCGCGCTGGTTCACGGAGATCATCCAGCAGTGGATGTTCGAGTCGCAGGACTGGAATACCGGCTCCGCCTACGCGTTCCTGCTGATGCTGCTGTGCACGGTCTTCGTCACGGTGATGATGCGGGTGTTCCGCGTCAGCCTCGCCGATATCGCGAAGTGAGGAGCGGCATGGGCGCGCGCAAGATCAGCCGAATGATCCTCAATATCTATGTTGCGGTCTTTCTGGCCTACATGCTGTTGCCGCTGGTGGTCATGGGCGGTGCCGCCCTGAACGACTCCCGGTTCCCCTCGGTCTACCCGTGGGTGGGCTTCACCGACCGCTGGTTCGTCGAGCTGTGGGAAGACGGGCGGATGTGGGTCGCCTTCATCCACACGATCTGGGTCGCGCTCGCCGTCGTGGCCATGGCGGTCCCGATCGGCACGGCGGCGGCGATTCTCATCAACAGTCTCGGCGGCACGATGCGATCCGCCCTCTACGGATTCATGATCGCGCCGATCCTCACGCCGGGCGCCGTGATCGGAATCTCGACCTTGCTGTTTTGGAACGAGTTCTCGGTGCCGGCGGGACTGCATCTCTCGGCGATCGGCCAGACCTCCTACATCGCGGCATTCGTGATGCTGCTCGTACTGGCGCGGCTGCAGAGCTTCGACCGCGGCCTCGAGGAGGCGGCGCTCGATCTCGGCGCCAGCCACGGGCAGGTCGTCAGGCGCATCCTGCTGCCCCATCTCTATCCGGCCATCGGGGCGGGAGCGGCGATCGCCTTCTTCCAGTCGGTCGAGAACTTCAACACGACGCTGTTCACGCGCGGCAACTCCGACACCCTCACCGTCTATGTGTTCTCGCGGGTGCGCAGCGGCATCACGCCGACCATCAATGCCCTGGCGCTCATCCTGGTCACGATCACGATCATCGCCGCGCTCTGGTACGAAATCGCCCGCCGCCGGCGGCAGGCGCGCCTCGATGCGAGCACCGCGCAGGCCAGGCGCGACGAGGAGGCCGAAGCCCTCCCGGTCGCGGTCGCGGCTCAGTAGGTCAGGATACTTCGCTCGCCTGGTAGGCGGCGCGGGCCAGCCACGCCGGGTCGATCTCCACGCCCCAGCCGGGCTCGGCGGGGACCGTGACGCAACCCTCATCTATTTTATAAGGATCGTTGCGGAACAGGCCATACTGCCAGGGATAGTAGTCGGCCTCCTCGATCGAGAACTCGAGGTATTTGCCGGCGTTGAGAAGCGCAGGCAGCAGATGCATGGTGAACAGGGTCACCAGGCCCAGATTGGCGGCATGCGGCGTGACCGACAGGCCCTGCTCCTGCGCCATGCGGGCGACCCGCAGGGTGCGGCCGATGCCGCCGACATAGAGCACATCGGGCTGCACGATATCGACGACGCGCCCCTCGCAGATCCGCCGCCAGGTGGCGAGCTCGCAATCCTGCTCGCCCCCGGTGACGGCCACGGTCAGCACGTCCGCCACCTGCTTGGTCTGCTCCAGCTCCCAATAGGGACAGGGCTCCTCATAGTGCTCGACGCCCTCGGCCTCCAGCAGGCGGCCGACAGCGATGGCGCGGGCCGGCGAGAAGCCGCTGTTGGCGTCGACCAGCAGCGCCGCGTCCGGCCCCAGCGCCTTGCGGATGGCCGGCACGATCACCTCGGTGCGGCCGGGCCATTCGTCGACGTCGTGGCCGCATTCGGCGCCGACGCGGAACTTGAAGGCATCGAAGCCGTGGCGGTCGCGCAGGCGCAGGAAGCGGGCGGCCTCGTCGGCCGGGGTGATGTCGCGCTTCATCGAGGAGGCGTAGGCGCGGAGCTTGCCGGGCTTGCCGCCGAGCAGCGCCACCACCGGCTTGCCCTCGACCTTGCCGCGCCAGTCCCACAGCGCAGTATCGAGCCCGGCCATGGCGCGCTTGATGTAGGAGCCCGGAAACTTGTGCTCCTTCTCCTCGATGCGGTCGATCAGCGGGTCGATGGCGAGGGCGTCGGCGCCGAGGGCGTAAGGTGCGATCTGCCGGTGGAAGACCCGGGCGGTGATATCCGCATTGTAAGTCGAGAGCTGGCCCCAGCCCTGCGAGCCCTCCTCGGCGGTGACGCGGACGAAGCCGACAAAACGGTTGGCGAAGGTCTCCAGGCGCGTGATCCGCATCGCCGGCGCGCCGCTATTTGAAGACGATGACGTTGCGCAGGGCCTCGCCGCTGCGCGCCGAGGCGATGGCCTCGTTGATCTGCGCCAGCGGATAGCGGCCGGAGATCAGCTCGTCGAGCTTGAGGCGGCCCTGCTGGTAGAGCCCGACCAGCTTGGGAATATCGGCCTGGATGTGGGCGCCGCCCATCTTGGAGCCGAGGATGCGCAGGTTGTTGTGGGCGATGTCGCCGGGATCGACGGCGACGGTGACGCCGGAGGCGGGCATGCCGACCAGGACGATCGTGCCGGAGCGCGCGGCCATGGCGAGGGCCTGCGGGATGGCGGCCTTGGCGCCGACCGTGACGAACACATAGTCGGCGCCGCGGCCGGTCAGGCGGCGCACCTGCTCGACGGCATCGGGCGCGCCGGCATTCACGCCGTGGGTAGCGCCGAAGCGGCGGGCGGCGGCCAGCTTGCCCGGCACCAGGTCGAGCGCGATCACCATGCGCGCGCCGGAAATGGCGGCGCCCTGCACGGCGTTCAGGCCGACACCGCCGGCGCCGATCACGACGGCAGTCGAGCCCGGGCGCAGTCCGGCGGTGTTGGTGACGGCGCCGAAGCCGGTGATGACTCCACAGGCGAGCAGCGAGGCGGCGTCGAGTGGGACGGCCGGCGGAATGACCACGACCTGGGACGCATCGACGACGACGGCCTCGGCAAAGGCCGCGGTTCGCAGGCCTTGCAAGAGCGCGTCACCGTTGGCGCGATGCAGCGGGCTCTGCGCATCCCGCGCGAAGGCGGTCTCGCAGGTGACGGGCTCGCCTTCGGCGCAGGAGCCGCAATGGCCGCAGGACCGGATGAGCGTGACGACGACGTGGTCGCCAGGACGGATGCTCACGACCCCCTGCCCGACCTGGCGCACGACGCCGGCGGCCTCGTGACCATAGACGGCGGGCAACTGACCGCCCCAGCCGCCGTCGGCGAAGATGATGTCGCTGTGGCAGATGGCGCAGGCGGCGAGATCGACCGCGACCTCGCCTGTTCCCGGCGCATCGAGCGCGACCTCCTCGATCACCAGAGGTTCCCCGAACGCGCGACAAACCGCAGCCTTCATACTCCGACTCCTTCGGGCGCGCGCGCCCTGCCCCCTGCGTGGACGGCCCCGAGCGGCCAGGATCGAACCTCCGATGCATCAAGGCAAGCGAAGCTTTATAGTGGCGAGACCCAAGCTGGTTATGGTCTCACGATGGCCTACGGCATGCCCCCGCTGAACTGGCTCAGGGCCTTCGAGGCCAGCGCCCGCCATATGAGCTTTGCCCGGGCGGCGCGCGACCTGAACCTGACCTCGACAGCCGTGAGCCATCAGGTGCGCTCCCTCGAGCAGCATCTGGGCCACGCGCTGTTCGAGCGGCTGGCGCGCGGCCTGCGCCTGACGGAGATGGGCGCCGCCTATCTGCCGGACGTGCGGCGGGCGTTCGAGGACCTCTCGGCCACGACGACCAAGCTGTTCGGCCAGAGCAAGATGACGTCGGTCGCGGTGCGGGCGCCGGTCTCGTTCGTGACGCTCTGGCTGGCGCCGCGGCTGCCGCGGTTCCAGGCCGCCTATCCCGGCATCGAGATCCTGATCTTCTCGACCATCTGGGCCGACGCCCAGCCGGACGCGGCGATCGACGTCGACATCCGCTTCGGCAACGGCTCCTGGGAAGGCTACGAGGCCGAGCGATTGTGGCACCAATCCTCGGTGATCACTTGTCGCCGCGACGTCGCGCAGCGTGGGAGCGACAAGAAACGGCTGGCCGAGATCGCCAGGACCCGCCTGGTTCACGTGGTCGGCCACGAGAACCATTGGCTCGACGCCTTTAGGCTCGTGGGACTGCCGCTGCCCAACGACACCAAGGCGATGCGCGTGGACAACTCGGTGGCGGCGGTGCTGATGGCGGCCAGCAGCGGCGCCGCCATCGTGCTGCGGCCGTTCGCCGAGCGCGCCGTGGAAATGCTGCCGCTGCACCTGCCCTTCGGTTTCGAGCTGCCGGTCGAGCAGGCGCACTATCTGCTGACGCCGATCGGGCGCGCGAGCCTGCGGCCGGAGGCGCTGCTGTTCCGCGAGTGGATCATCGGCGCGGCCAAGACGCCGTGAGAACTCGATCGACGGCTGCCGCAAGGAGAGATCGCCATGATCCACCAACTGCGCATCTATGAAATCTTCCCGTCCAACAAGGACGCGTTCCATGATCGCTTCGACTGTCATGCCGCGCGGATCATGCGCGGCTACGGCTTCAACATCCTGGCCATGTGGGAGACCAAGACGGAAAAGCGGCTGGAGTTCGTCTACCTGCTGGCCTGGCCGGACGACGCGACGCGGCTGGCCCAATGGGCTGCCTTCATGGCCGACGAGGAGTGGAAGGCGATCAAATATTACACGGCGAAGCAATACGGGAATCTCGTCGGTGAGATCGAGGACCGGATTCTCACGCCCACGGCCTACTCGCCTGCTCTCCCCGTCGTGTAGACGGGACCGCTCT
>Ga0137409_10008973_pt1 | contig 10197 bp, 10 predicted proteins | sample CZODoug1_16funga_FD_122059 | JGI IMG/M metagenome (GOLD analysis project Ga0137409, IMG submission 122059) | Vadose zone soil fungal communities from Angelo Coast Range Reserve, California, USA - CZODoug1_16fungal (Hybrid Assembly) | ecosystem: Environmental > Terrestrial > Soil > Vadose zone...
GCCTCCACCGGTGCTCCGGCAGGGGCGCCGTAGTCGATCCCCTCATGTGCCCGCCACTGCTTGAGCAGGGGATGAAACCGGCGAGTCGTGAAGTGGCTGGTGATGCGATAGGGTACCGGGTAACGTAGGAACGCTCCCCGCAGGGAACGACCTTCCTCGTCGAAATAGGCAAAGCGTCCGCCGGGGCGCGGCTGAGGAATGGCCCGCAGCACGCGGTCGCCGTTCCGAAGCTCGATCGCGAGGAAGTGGCGGCTTCGAATGGAGCCGTCGGGCCGCACCTTTCTTTCGAGAGCCACCCGCAGACCATCGCCCCGCCTCAGGTCCCGCGTGAAGTCCACCTTCCAGGCGAAAATATCCGCGAGGTCATAGACCAGCTCTTCGAAATCTTTCCTCCCGAACCGTTCCAGGTCTCCACTGAGGCGAGCCGACCACAGGCTCGACTCGATGGCGCCCGATATCCGCACCGTATCCATGACGAAAGGGACCGACTCGATGCGCGTCGTCCAGAGGGAATCGGAGCGAACGAAGTGCAGCATGGTATCGGGGTTCAGCTCGAGACGGATCCGGTCGGGAAGGCTATCTGTTCCGGCCGAGAAGAGCAGGGTAGTGCCCGCGCGGAGCGTACGAGGGTTCCGGTAGGCCCAGAGCAGACGGGTGATCTCCCCGATCTGGTTGGAATCGAATCCTCTGGAACCGAGAACGTGCGAAAGGGCCGTGCCCCGCGTCACCGTGTCCGCGTGACGGGGAGGCGCCCAGATCACTCGGGCGAGGCCGGGATCATCCGTCGGCATGAATCGGGGAGATAGCGGGAACGTCACCGCCAGAGATAGACCGAAAATGGTCAAGGTTAGGGCCGCGGCCAGCGAAGACCCTCGCGCCGACGGCTTCCGGCGATCGCCGCTCTTTCGCATCGTTTCGATGAGAGTCCCTCCTCGGCTCCCGGCCTTGGGCCGGGTCCGCACGGTCTAGAGACTCTCTTTCGGCCAAATTCATTGCGATCCTGTGCGGATTCTTGCGGCGGCAACACGGGCGAACCCCCAACGCCGACAGTAGCTCGCCACCTCCCGAAAATTCCTGCATCCTTCCGTGACTCTCGAGGCGTCTCCGGTATGGGTACCCAAGGAGGAGCCGTAGCAAGGATCATGGACTCACGCGCGGATACAGCACGTTGGGCAAGGCTGATACGGCTTCTGACGCCGATCCACGAGCAGGCCGTTGCCACAGCACGAAGGCTGAGCCGGTCGCTCCACGACGGCGATGATCTTTATCAGGAAGCCGTGGTCCGCGCGTATCAAAAGCTGAACGGCCTGCGCGACGAGTCCCGGTTCCGGTCCTGGTTCTTCGCCACGCTCCTTTCGAGACACCGCTCCCGGGTGAGGCGCCCGCGCCGCGAGTGGGTGTCGATTGAAGACACGTTGGGCCGTCCAGAGGAGCCGGTCGGGCAGGACGGAACGATGTGGGCAGAGGAGCGCCGTCGGTCGGAGCGTGCGGCGCGCGCCTTGGCGGGGCTGGCGCCGGTCCAGCGCGAGGCCGTCGTGTTGCACGATATCGACGGCTTCTCCGTGGAGGAAGTCGCGAGCATGCAGGATGTCACACCCTCGGCCGTGAAGTCGCGCCTCGCTCGGGGCCGGGAAAAACTGAGACGTTTCTATCTCCGATGCGCGCCGGAGAAGCGAGGCATCGCGATTCGAGACGCTGCCGACCGGTGCCACGGCCTGGCCGGCGAAGGAGAGATCCAATGAATGAGAAGTCGGAGCTGGACCAGGATCTCGCGGCTCTGCGAGAGCTCAGCACTCGAGATGTGCCGGATCTAGGCGGCACGATTCAAACCATTCGCCAGCGCGGGCTCGATTCGGGCCCAAGGCTCTGGGACTTCAGGAGGAATATCATGGCTCTGTTACATTCAATTCGCACTCGCCCGGCTGTCGCCGCGGCCGCCGCCGGAGTGCTCGCGGTTCTGGTCGCGATGGTCGCACCGGTCTCTTACGACCGTGTTGTGGGACAGGACGTTGCCTTGACGGTCCTGGGGAAGGGAATCGGAAGTCCGGAGATCGCGGGAGTCGCCCAAGGGTTCAAGGGCGCGCTCGGTGGCAACGAGGTCACCGTGGAGGCCGTATCGGGAGCTGAGGTACCGAGCTTTGTTCTCCATGCAACCCTACCCAAGCGCTCGGGTAGGGACGTGCAACGCTCCACGGCTGAGTTCGCTCGCGAACTCGCCGCCAAAGGCTATTCGGCCTCGATTCACGTCACGCCGCACCGTGAGCGTGTGCGCTACCCGGGCGTGGCCTACGCTTTCGACCAGATCATCAGGATTAACGCCGATGGAAAATCGGCGGCCACGCTCGAGCAAGAGATTCGAGACCGGCTCGCGCAGGCGGGAGTGCCGGATGCCCAGGTCTCCGTCAAGGATCGTCCGGGGGGAGGCCGCGAGGTCCGGCTGACGATGGAACGCCAGCGGGAAGGAGATGTGCCGCCCGCCCAACTCGAGCCCATGCCTCAGCTCGTGCTCACAAAGGGCGGCGCGCCGCTCGCCGGCGTAGAAGGGATGACGGTCAAGGTTCGGAAGATAAAGGACAACGGCACTACCTCGCTCGTCGTCGAGGTGACGTCCGACGGCAAGGCTGCCAAGGCCGAGGTGGCAAATTACGACTCAATGAGCGATTCCGCGGTCGCGGATGCGATCACCTCGCAGCTCAAGCGCTCGGGAATCGATGCGCGAGTGAAGGTGGCGGGTGGGAAGGTTTCGATTGAACCGGTGAAGTAGCGCCCGGGTAGAGGGAGCACGAGTGTGGGCGGAGCGGCGAACGGGCCGCTCCGCCAGTTTCATCGGGCAGAGACTGCACCGGCCTGATGCCGCACGAGGCGGATCTTCTCGGCGTACACGAAGGCATCCGAGTGCTGCGGGTTGTGGCACTCGAGGCAGGTCGATTCCGGCGGGGTACGCTCCATGCGCGCGTCCACCGGGTCCGCCGCGTGTGCGCTTCCCGGTCCGTGGCAGACTTCGCACTGCACATTCGCCAGCGGCTCTTCCGGATCTCCCAGCTTGTACCCGTTCCGAGTGCGGAAACCGACCACGTGGCAGACGACGCATCTCGGCTGGTAGTGGCGGTGGGCGTCCAGCAGGGTCTTGTAGGCGGTCGCATGGTGGGTGGTTTTCCACTGATCGAACTCCATTCCGTGGCATCCGGCGCAACGGGCCGCCCCCACGTATACGCCGTTCATCCGCGCCGCTGAATTCGCGAAGAGCGGCTTGACGCTGGCCTGAGCCGAGTCGCGCGTCCCCACCCGGTCGTAGAAGCGGTTCAGCATGCCACGAATCCTGGGTTGGTCGGGCACATCCTCGTAGAGCCAGTAATGGGTCGTCCCCGCCGAGGCGACGCGGTTCGATGAGTCCAGGAGGAGCTTCACCGACTCGAGGCCGTAGTTCCGACTGTCCTCGTATAACACCAGCGTCTTGCCCAGGAATCCCTGATCGCTGATCGTCTCCGGAGTCCCCGAAGCACGAATGAGCGCAGACGTTCCGCTCGCGTTGGAAAGGATCACGTCGATGCCGGGGACCGCGCGCACGACGCGTCGAATCGTGCCGGGCTCGAGCCTCCCGATCACTACGACGAGATCCACGGAATCCCGGACCTCCGACACGGCGCGAACGAGGGACGACACAGGGTCCGTGATCGAGAGGGCCGCCGTGTTCGCCTCGAATTGGGGCAGCGTTCCCGGACCGTGCGGTGGCTCGAAGGCCGAGACGACCGCGACCCGAAGCCCTCCCGCTTTGATGATGCGGGAAGCGGGCGCGAGCGGGACGCCCCGCTCCGCCACGTTGGAGGAGACGTACCGAATCCCCAGCCCCTTCGTCGCCTCCCGGAACCACCCGCTTCCGAAGAGGAGCTCGTTCATTCCTATGGCGGAGGCGTCGTAGCGCATCGCGGCCATCGTCTCGAGATAGAGGCGTTGCTCTTCGCGGGAGAGGTAGTCGAGCTCGGTTTGATTCTCCGGCCGCGTGAAGGCGTTTCCGAGGTCGACGACGGGCGCGCCGGGGTGTTCGCGCCGCAGCTGCTCGAGAACGGTCGCACGACGCGCCACGCCCCCCGACTGGTTCACCTTGCAGCCGCAGTGCTCGAGGAAGCCGTTTGTGTCTCCGGTGAAGATCACGGTGAGATCACGGACAGGCTTTCCCGCCGGCGGCGAGGGATTGGGCTCGGCCGGCGCGAGACCGAAGAGTTGTCCCGCGGGAACGGCTTCCTTTCCTCGAACGTAGCGGGCCCGGAACGAGTCCCACTCGCGAGAGTTTGTTCCCGAAATTGAGGCCCAGAGCGAGGCGGCGGGCCGCGTTCGGAACATGTTCCGCACAACCCGGTCGAGCGTCTCCTGGCCGCCCGATCGCTCGCGCACCGCGCGATCGAGATACGCGAGGAGAAACGGCGCCTCCACGCTGCGCGCGAGCTCCGTGTCCAGCTTCGTCTCGTAGAGCTTCTCCAGATCGCGCTCGGCGCCGTCGACGCGTCTTGCGCCGGCGTAGGACGACGCGAGATCGCGCTCGACCTCTCCTTCGTCCACCAGCCCCGCCGAGGCAACCGCGCGCCAGGCGTAGAGATTGGCAATCCCGTCCAGGACCCAGTACTCCTCGGGTCGTGAAATCTCGGTGCGATACGGCGAGAATTTCAAGTACGCCTCGAGCAGGCCCTGGGAGTAGCGGTGCAGCCGACTCGGCGTCATGGGGGAGAGGGTTCCTCCCTGACCCCCGGCCCACGCTTCGCCGTGAATCTCGTTGCCGTCCGGAGTGGCAGGCAAGACGACGGTGACGTAGTCGCGGCCGAGATCGCGGCCGAAGAGGGAATGCACGGTCCGCGTTGCCCGCTCGAGCGAGGCGATCGCGGAGTCGTCGGGCGCACCCGAACGGCCGGTCTCGTACGCAAAGCGATACCGCGTTCGTCCAACCGAGATGGACCGCTCCGAGAAACGGCCGAACGCCAATGTCGAAGCGATCAAGTGCTCGTCCGCGAATCGCCCGCCGATTCCTGGGCGGAAGCCGTCCCCGGACCGTCGCCACGACGTAACCGCGCGCCAGCCGGCAGGCAACGAGAAGCGAACCCGGATGTCGCGCCCGAGCTGGTCGGGTCCCACGGGAAGTAGGAAGAGATTTCGCCCGGTGATCAGACCGAAAGCCGTGCCGAGGTAGCCGTATCGGACCCCGCTGAATCCGACGTGGGCGTCCCCTTCGCGGACGTCGGGATCAACGCGATACCGGATCCGGATGCGTGACGAGAGCGGCCCGCGGATGATGTACCGCGGCACGGATACCTTCCGGCCCTCCGCCAGGAGGGTGCCGGTCTCTGGGAGCACGGGTCGTTCGGCCCCCGTTCCGTCCAGCGCATGCAGCTCGGAGATCCTAAGGACCTCCGTGCTCTCGAATCCGCTGAGCACGAATGAATCCGGTGGAACCCCTTCCCATTCGGCCGTGACCTGGACGTTCCTCGGACTCGAGGAGGAGATCGTGACGAGGTATCGAACAGAGGGCGCCGAACCGCAGCCCGGGAGTATCAGGGCGAGAAGGAGTAGCAGGGGCGAAAGGCGGCCGAAGTAGGCTGGCATGGTGACGGAAATCAACGCGGTGGATCGGCGGTGCCACCGATCCACCGCTGGACCTCTCGCTAGTTGCAGCTGACGGTTTTGCAGCCTCCCGAGAACACGCACTTCGTGCCGCCGCCTTCGAGGCACACATAGCCCGGGGAGGCGAACTCGCACATCCGGTTGGCGCACCTTGCCGCTTCGGCGGTGGCGACTCCGACGCTCGCGAGCGCCGATTGATAAGGACTCTTAGCGGTCGCCTTCGGCCCGCTCGTGACGAACATGCCGAAGGTGCCCGGGCTTGGTATCGGTCTTGTTCCTATTGCGCAGATGCTCTTTCTTCCGCCACTGATATTTCGGATCGTGGCAGTTTTTGGATCAGCGAAAACGTAAGAAGATGTCGACTGCATCCAAACTATTATAGTAGCGGGTTGCCTGATTTGCTGAAGCACTTGGATGAAGTGGGTGTGGGGAACGGAATAATGCTCGAGTGATGTCGTGTAACGGCGACAACTTTATTCATCGCATCATTTCTTAGACGCCATCATTTCGGCGAGTGCCGACAGGTTGACAACCCTCTCTTCGTCACCACTTTCAATGACCAGAATCGCCACAGTCGGTAACGTTCTTGATTCTCGCCACTTATTAGCACGTTTTCGGACATCAAGGTCTTTGGCACAGGCCTTGCCATGACTATGGTCAGAAGAGAGATGAATCCAGTGGAGATGAGAAAGACAAACCTAACTTCCGGAAGGTATAGCATATGAACGAGATGATGCTAATTTTTTCAGTGGGCGTAGTGGCCGGAATTGTTCTCGGAATTTTGATGGTACACGAGTGAGCTCATCGTTGCCCGCCGATCGTCGCCCAGATCCAGGAAAAGCTGCTATCGAAATTCCATTCTTGGCAGCGCTGGTTCTAATTGGAACAAGCTATTGGCTCGTATGGCAGCGCAAGGTGTTAAGCAGGTGTTTTTCTCGACAGCGAAATCTAAGCGTCGAAGTGGGGTTCTTGACGGGATCAAAGCTTGTGTTAACTTAGTTATTGCAAAGTTCGAGATGGTCCATGGTTAAAAGGCTTTCGGCTGCAACAGCATTATTCATCGTGTTCGCATTCCTTTCTGTCTCGATTGCGCACGCCTGCTCCGGGTTGGCTCTCGTGGCTGCGGCCGTCCAACAAAGCCCGATGAACATGGGTGGGGGCGACCCTCCGTGCAGCAAGAACAAGGGGGATGTCTGTCAGTCCGTTCGCGACAGCATTTTGTCACCGGCAGATAGTCCTCAACAAACCGTTCCCCCGCTACAGATTTCCATTGACAATCCAATCCAACTCGTTTACTCGCCCGTAGCTCCTGTAATTGAAAGTGCTTTCCATCCGGTTTTCAAACTTCCGTTGACTCTTTCTTACCTAGTTCTTCGCATCTAAGAAATCCCTTCTGTTCAGCGTTTCTTCACGAACCGTAGTGCCGATCAGTGCGACAATTTTAAGACTTGGTTCGCGAAATCGGCAAAGTTATTAGCGTTTTTCTGAAAATAGAAGGAGAATTTTATGAAAACCAAAGTTCTTGCATTGGCAATCGCCTTGAACGTCTTCGCGGTAGCGCCCTTGTGGGCCCAGGAGAAGAGTCCCGATGCGAATCTCTTGGCTCAGCTCGAAAAAAGGTTCGCTGAAAGCGATACCAAATCAAAAGGACTTACCGGGGGGCCAAAGTCGCTATGGCTCCTCCGGCAAGCCAAGATAGAGAAAATCATTGATCGGCTGAAAGCCGGCCAATCTGTCGATCCCAAAGAGCTCGACGTCATTTTCAGTGGCAGAGTTAACTGAGTTCGTTATGCTGCCCGGCAAACGTATGGTCGCTCTCGTGGAGTTGCTTCTGCGGGAGCGGCCTTTCGGCGGAGTCCGCACATTTTTGCGCGACGGCTTGGGCTTCGAGCAGAAACCGAAGCGCGTCTTCACGCTTCTCTTCTGCGAGCGCTTTTTGTGCTTTGGTCAGGTACTCGGCATACAGCCGTTCACAAAGCTCGTCCGTTGAAGGAGCCGCGTTAGCCAAGGACGGCAACAAGGCAAGTGTAAAAGTTCCGATGAAAATCAGGAATCGTCCAGCGCTGCGTTTCATCTCATCGGAAATGCGCAATTGTTGTACCGGATCTAAATGTCTTGAGAAAACAACGCGATACTCTGTGTAAGAGAAGTCACGATGACGAGAGCGAGCGAAAGTTGATTAAGAAATTAGCAAGCCGTGCCTGAAGATTTGGCACAATGAATTGGTGCAGGAATACAAATCACAAAGGAAAAAGCTTATGAAAAAGATAGCATTAACTGTATTGGCGGTTTTTCTGACGTTCTCGGGAGTAACTCTGGCGCAACAATCGGGGGATCAGAAAAAAGGCTCATCGATGAAAGGCTCGATGCCGGAAATGATGAAGGGGAATGAAAGCGGTGAAGGCGGCATTCACGGCATGGGCGACATGAGTGGGATGATGGGAATGATGAAGATGATGGAGCAGTGCAACGACATGATGAAGTCCGCGCAACATAACGGCGAGAGAGCCAAGGAAACTCAACAGAAGTGACGTTCGTTGGAGCAGGGGCCGGAGCCCCTGCTCCTTTCTGTGGAGTACGAAAATGATGATGGACGGCACCGGAATGATGGGCATGATGGTTTTCATGTTTCTGTTCGGATTGCTCCTGATCGTGCTCTTTGTAGTGATTGTCGTTGCGATCGTGAAATGGCTCTGGGCCTCGAATGTGCCATTGTCGATGAACGACCGAGAGAACACATCGGAAATTCTCAGAAAGCGTTACGCCAAAGGCGAGATTGGCCGAGTGGAGTTCGAAACAATCAGCCGAGATATCGAAAAGTGATCCTCAGGTCTAGTTGCTTCTGGAAAGGAAATTTTATGTCGCATGACGTGGAATTAAGAAAAGAAAAACAAAGTTCGCAAAGTTCCTCAGACATCGGCGCATCAGCTGAGAATGGCTCCGCCTGTCAGATACACGGAAATGGTTGGCTCAAGGGTGGTCTCACAATGGCGATTTGCTGTGTGGCACCGCTTCTTCTCGTGGTCGCGGTCTCATTTTTCGGCTTCTCTTTAGGAGCGCTCGCTGGCGGGGCTCGGCGCCCACGTCGCCCCGCTGCACTTCGTTCGCATCGCCCCGCTCGTGCTCGGGGCGATGGCGGCCGTGGGCGTGGTCACGCGGCTGCCGTTCGCCGCGGAGACGGAGGCACGGCCCTCCGAAGGACGTGCGCGCGCGTGGACCTGGGCCATCGGAGTCGCGGCGCTTCCGGCGGTGGAGGTCAGCATCCTCCTCTACGTGTTCTTCCGGCGTAGCCTCCTCGACCACATCCCCGGCGTCATCAACGACGCCGTCGACTATTGGCTCGAAGCCCAGGCCTTCTGGTACGCCGGCTTCCACGGAGGCTACTTCACCATCGACGAGAGGCCGGCGCCGTGGTCGTTCTCGCACTTCGGCTCCCACGGACCGCTCTTCCCGATGATTCACGGCACGCTGGGGCGCCTTGTCGGATGGCATCCGTACTCCATTCCTCTCTTCCAGCTCGCGTTCGTGACCGCAGCGCTGCTGTTCTTCGCACGGCGCATGTCGCGGGAGGGGCGAGGAAAGGCCCTGGTCCCTCTCTGCCTGGCTACGTTCTGGCCCGCCCTTCTCGTCCTTCCCACGAGCATGCAGGAGGGGTTTCACATCGCGGTCGCCGTCTTCGTGGCCGGCGCGTTGCGTTCCCTGTTCGACGGCCGCGACGTCTCGGGCGGCCTGCGCGCCATTCTGCTGGCGGTCCTCGCGATCGCTTGCGTGATCCGCCCGAGCTGGGGGCTGTTGCTTCCGCCCGCCCTGGCGCTGATGTTCGGGGGCGCGTCGTGGCGCCGCCAGGCCCTCGCCGCCGCGGCGGGCGTGGCGCTGTGGGCGATGCTCGTCGCCACGTTCGCGTACACCGTGGCGCCCTTCGGCCGCGAGGAATTCTTCTTCGTGAAGGCGATCCGGTTGGAGGCGGGAGCGTCCGCCCTCGTCGCCCGCACCGCAACCAACGCCAGGCGCTTCGTCCTGGCGGGAACGGCGCTGCAGCTCCGGGGCCGAGTCCTGGTGCTCGGCCTCGCGCTCGCGGCCGGCGTGTTGGCTTGGCGCGCGCGCCCACGGCGAGAGCTCGCCCGAGATCTGCGTGCTGCACGTCGAGCCGAAAACCCAGGCAACAAAGTTGATGATCCGCGCTCCGAAAGCCATCCATATCCGCAAGCACTGGCACGGCGCCAACGAAACCCACACCATAATTCTGGGCACGGTTGGGTTCGCCTGCGAAGGCAAACGTTTGGAGCAAGGCCCCGGCTCCTTCAACTACATGCCGGCCAAAATGGTCCACGAGGCCTGGCTATCGGCCGGATCGCTCGCGTTCATCACCGTTGATGGCGCCTGGGACGTCAACTGGGTGGACGGAGCACCGACGGCTGCCGATCTCACGAAATGAATGAGCAGGAAACTTCCGCATCCATGACGGTTGAAGGGCCTGCCGCAATTGTTCGACCCCCCCAGGATGCGCCCGATCCCTGCTCTCAGTCTCGCCTGCCTGACAATCCTTAGCACCTTTGCGGCTCCGGTGGATGACTGGCCGTTTTACGG
>Ga0137409_10008974_pt1 | contig 10196 bp, 8 predicted proteins | sample CZODoug1_16funga_FD_122059 | JGI IMG/M metagenome (GOLD analysis project Ga0137409, IMG submission 122059) | Vadose zone soil fungal communities from Angelo Coast Range Reserve, California, USA - CZODoug1_16fungal (Hybrid Assembly) | ecosystem: Environmental > Terrestrial > Soil > Vadose zone...
CGGCATAATCGAAAAGCAAATGATGTCCGAACTCGACTAGATATTCTTCGGGCAATCTGCCAGGAGGCGTGGCCGGATAACGAACCAACCCCGAACCCAAGAGCGCCCTTTTCAGGTCGTCCGCCCAGTCTCCCGGAGCGGCCTGCAGCGTTTTCTGTTCGACCATCCGCTCAATCAGAGATTTGAGCGCACGAGTCATCTCCCCACCAAGGTCGTGCGACGTAACTCTTTGCTCCCAGTACTCCTCGAACAGCTCAGCCTGAGTGGAGATGGATGAAAGCCGCCTCTCCGCCTCCTTCTCAGCCAGCAGTCTGCATAGGAGATCTAGATTGAACAGGTTCCATACAAGACCACAGAGTTTCGGAGCTTTACTCAGGGCAAGCACAAGGGCAGGGGAAACCTGCAAAACCTCTTTTAATTCTTCGGGCTTCAGTTCTTCGATGAAGAAGTGATTGGTGTCGGAGAGTTCATGATGGAAATAATCCGGCGACAGGACATTGCCTGAAGAGGCGAACAATTTCTTCAGCTCGACTGCATATCTTGCGTCAAAGAGCCGGATTGAAGCCGCGACCCTTACCCCATGTTGCAAAGCCAGGGAGAGGAGTTGCTGGTACGCCTTCTGGGCTACGGCGTCCCGCACCCCGTCCAGGCCATCAATGATCAGAAATACGCCTTCGCCCGACGCGATTTCAGCAAACAAATCCCCCCAGGTATGCTGCAATCCCAGACGTGTCGCCATCTCTTGCTGGGAAGATGAGATAAGCGAATCCGCCGCCCAGTACCAGACTTTTTGTCCCTCTCTCTGAAGGATTTCCGCCAGACTCATCAGGCACCCTGTCTTGCCGTTCCCAGCGCCCCCGACGACCAAGAAAGGGTTCTTTTCGATAGCCTTCAGCATGGCTTCAACCACCGGCCGCTTGAGCGACAAGGGTACTGGCCCGATGCGCAGTTTCGACCTCCCCTGTAGTTCATGCATTGAAAGTTGTTGTCGGGTAAATGCATCGAGCCGTTCAAAATCGAGGCGGAAATCCACTCTGCCTTGCAATATCACTCCCTCGCCTTTGAGTCGTCCACGTAACTGAAGGCCGTCTCTTGAACCGCGCTCTGCCAGCAGATCGTCGGCCAATGTGTGAAGTGAGTTGAGAGTTTTAACCGTGTCCTCTGGGGTGAGGAGAAGGCCAGTTCTTAGAGCGTCAACGACTAACGGATAATCACCGCCAGAGTCGCCGAGCCGCACCTGGATGATATAAATATGATGGAGCAGTTCCTCACGCCTGTCTGAGAGACCTGACAATTCCGGCTTCGCCTCCAGCATGCCCAGCAGACGGCTCAGATCGTTCACGAGTCGTTTCTCATCGGTGTTGAATGTGGCATCCTCTAGCGAAGAGCCGGGAGGCAGGCCACGGTGGCGGTCCAGAACCGCTGACAGTTTTTCAAGATTTCCGTTGCTCCGTTCATAGAACAGGGCGAATCGGCGTTCCGTGCCAGTAGAAACGGGCTTGCACAATTCCAGATAAAACTGGGTAAGTGTTTTCCCCCAATCTTTTTCAGGGGCGGCGGACAAGCTGAGGCTCCTTTTGCATTGTGCGAAAAGCCGCCCTCCGCAAGTGAACTCGACACGAAGATCGTCTGTGCTGTCCTCAGTTTCACAATAGATATGTCTGGGAATGGAGATTGCCGGAAGCCCATAGCTGGTCCTAAGTGGCGTCTGAAGCAGTATTCGCGCTGCCCACCAGGCCGTAATCTGAGCCTGGTAGCGTTGTCCACCTGACATCGCCGCGCCGCCAGAGTTATTTCGTTTAGCCAAATTTATGTCTCCTGTTCGGAATCATTTTTATCCCCAGTTCCAGCAGGACGAGAAATCGAGGCGGCGCAGGCCCCACTCAGGCGCCGGTTTTGCTCAGAAGCGCGCGGATGTCGCGCATCGGGAGGAAAAGCCTCATCGGATCGTCAAGGCTCTCTTCAAAGCGGTAATGGCGATAGAAGGCTTTGGCCTGTTCGCTGAGCGCGTCAACTATCACCGCGTAGGCCGCGCTGATCTCGGCGACCTCTGCGGCCCGCTTGAGCGCGTCGTAGATCAACGCCGCGCCCAGCCCTTTCCCCTGCATCGACCTGTCTATGGCAAGACGCGCGAGTAAGATCACAGGAATCGGATACTCGCGCGGCAAACCCTTTGACTTTGGCACGCTCTGGAACGTGACCGAGCCGTTTGCGAGTGTATAGTATCCCAGCACGCGACTATCATCTCGTGCGGTCGCTACGTAAACGCGCCCGATGTTCTTCTTCTGGTGCTGCGACGCGTATTGCGACAGGTAACGGTTAAGCGATTCTTCGCCGCAGTCGAACCCTTCGCGCTCGTGCCCGACGTTGAGCTGCTCAATAGTGATCTGGAGCAATTTCTATTCTCCTCTTGTCATCCGGGCATGCAGCCGCGCGGCTCGCTCCAGTTCCGGCAACGGTTTGGGCGGGCGGTCCAGGGCCGCCAGAAACCGGTCTCGGTCCCGGTTGGTCATTTCCAGTCGCTGGTGGCGCTCGATGGTCTCAACGGCGAGTTGCACCAAATTAGAGACCGCGAAATCCGTGACCGTTTGCCCGGTCAGCGTGGCGGCGCGCTCAATCAGCGATTTCGCCTGAAAGTTAATTCGCATTTCCAGCCTCACTGACCGCGATTTCGTGGACTTGACGGATTTAGCTCTTTTCGCGGGCCTGGCCTTCCGCGCCCGGGCCGTCTTTTTAGCTTTGAGAGATTTTTCAGTCTTCGTCGGCATCGTATCCTCCTAACATACGGCATATTGCCGTACAAGTAATTTCACCGCGTAGTTTACAGCAACCGGGCGAGGCTAACAACCGACAGAGCTCATTACTATAACGACAACCCGGCCTGTGCCCGCTCGGCTTGCGATCTGTCACTTGAATTGATTCTTTGCCGAGTTTGAAGCAAAACCTGGTTATGCTTCGCAAGCGGTAAATTTATGGTTCAAGCAATACTATCCTGCGGGTTGCCGAAAATTGAAGGAAGATCAAAGCTGCAGGCAATCGATGAAAGGATGATTGCTATGTCTACAGCACTCAATCTCACATCCATCAAACCGTCTCTCGATAAACTGCAGGCCCTCGAACGCGAATTGACGGCGTCGCTGATCGAACGCGATGAGGTCATTCGCGCTTCTCTGGTCGCATTGCTCTCTCGGCAACACCTGGTAGTTCTCGGACCGCCGGGCACGGCGAAGTCGGCATTGGTCACGAGTCTTGCCGAGCGCATCGGCCCGCAGAACGGCGCTGGGCTGCGGAGCTTCGCCTATCTGATGACGCGCTTCACGACGCCGGAAGAACTGTTCGGTCCTGTGTCGGTCAGCGGGCTCAAGCGAGACGAATACAGGCGCATCACGGCGGGTAAGTTGGTCGAGGCCGAACTCGTCTTCCTCGACGAAATCTTCAAGGCGAGCAGCGCGATCCTGAACGCGCTGCTCAAGATCGCCAACGAACGAGTCTTCCACAACGGAGACCAGGAGATACAAGTTCCGCTGATCTCGCTCTTCGGCGCGAGCAACGAGATGCCACAGGGCAACGAACTCGAAGCCCTCTGGGATCGGTTCCTACTGCGCTTCCGGGTAGGCTACGTCACCGACACCGGGTTCGCCAGATTCATCCGCGCCGCGGCGGCTAAGCATAACGGTCACAAACCGAATGGCGGCCAGCCGCTGACGCTCTTGCAGTCGGAGCTTACTGCTTTGCAGGAGAGCGCTGCGCAGGTCGCCGTTCCGAATGCGGCGATCGACCTGATCGAGCAATTGCGCAGGGACCTAGCGGGCAAGGGGATCATCATCAGCGACCGGCGCTGGGGACAGTCGCTCGGCGTCTTGCAGACTCACGCGCTCACGGAAGGGCGCGACGCCGTGACAGAGGACGACCTAGTCTTTCTCAAACACGTCCTGTGGCAATCGCCCGAACAGCAGGCCGAGATCGGCAAGGCGCTCGCCCGCATCGGCAATCCGCTCAACTCCAAAGCTGTGGACTACGAAGACCAGGCGGCGTCGGTGCATCGTGAGTGCATGGGCGCACAGCAGACCGCGCAGAGCGAGGAGCAGAAGATGCAGGCGGCGATCGAGGCCAACACCAAACTCAAGCAGATCGGCGCGAGGTTACAGGAACTGCGCGAACAGGCCATCGAGCAGGGGCGCAACACGAACCGCATCGACAAAGTGATCGAGGCCATCGCGAAGATGAAGCAGGAGATCGCCTCGCTCGTTCTTTAACCAATCAACCGGATGAGCCAATGGACGCAATCAGCGAACAAATCCAAGAGCCAGAACTCGTCGCCGAAATAATAGAAGAACCGGAGATCGTCGTCGGCGCGATTACCGACGGCAGCCAGGCGATCGCGCACGACGGCTTCGACGTGGAGACTTTCGAGCAGGCGGCGGACAACTATGCGCGGCTGGCCCGGACGATGGAAGAAACGGCTGGCGCAATCTACACCGGCCCCGCGCTTTTACGCGACCTGTTCTGGAGTTTCCACAAACGCGCGCCGCGCATCGCGCCGGTCGCTCCGCTTTCTCCGGCGCACGAGATCAACTGTGAGATCGTCGAGCAAATCTTCTCCACGACCGAATGGCGCGAGATGCGCGAGAGCGGCACGGTGGGCGATCCGCTCTCCAGCGCAATGGCGACGATCGGGTGCGCGGCCTCGGCCATCACCGCGATCGACAAGGAGACGATCCGGTATCTCAATCAACTGCATGAGCTTTCCGGCGAGGTCGAGCGATTGTTCGCGCACGCCGAAGCGCTCGATGAACTTGCGGCGCTCACGCCGGATGAGGAACGCTCCAACCAGTTGAAAAAAGAGGCCGCGCAGGCGAGAGCCGACGCCGCAAAGAATGAGAAGAGGGCCGAACGCCTGAACCGCAAACTGGAGGAGTCGAGCGAAGAGCGCGGGCAGAGGGTGCGCCGGGCCGTAAGGCGAGGTTTGGCGGAAGCGATGGCCGAGGTCGAACAAGCCAACGACGCGATCAAGGCCTTCGGCGGCGGTTACGACGCCGGTTTCGGAACGGAAAACGGCGCGGGCGGGCGAAATTCGCCCTCGACAAAAGAAAAACTCGTCATCGCCCAGCAGGTTGGCAAGTCGCCGAAGCTGCAACAGATCGCCGCCGTCTGCGGGCGCTTCACGCGCATCGCGCTCCAGCAGCAGAAGACTCGCGTCAAGCATCCCCCCGACGAGATTACTTCGATCACCACAGGCTATGAGATCGAGCGCCTGCTGCCGAGCGAAGTCGCGCTATTGGCCGATCCCGATCTCGAAGACCTCTTCTATCTCAGATTCGCCGAGCGCGGCCTGATGCAATACGACATGATCGGGCACGAGCCTCAAGGACAGGGGCCGATCATCATCGCCATCGACGAATCGGGATCGATGACGACCGATTACGGAGGTATGACGGGTGAGGTGTGGAGCAAGGCGGTGGCGCTCGCGCTGCTTTCGATCGCGCGGCTGCAGAAGCGCGACCTGGCCGTGATCCATTTCTCCGGCCCAGACGACTTGCGGCTCGACCTGTTTCCGAAGGGCGAGGCCACGCCCGCCGAGGTGATCGCCTGCGCCAGCCTCTTCTTTAACGGTGGGACGGTCTTCGAGCCGTGGATGGAGAAAGCTCTGGAGTTGGTGAACGGCTCGCAGTTTGGTAAGGCCGACGTGATCTGCATCAGCGACGGCATCAGCGACGTTTCTCCCGAAGCGCAGGCGGAATGGGCGAAGAGAAGAGCGGAACGCGGCATGCGAGCATACGGTGTCCTGATCGGGGCGAATCAGGGTGAGGCGCTGCTCGATGAGATCAGCGATGCGGTCTTTCATCTCGACGACCTGCGCGGCGACCTGCCGACGCTCGAAGTAATCTTCTCTACGGTGTAACCCAATCTCCCGATCGACAACCAATGAAGAAGTAGAGAACGATGAGCATGACCGGCGTGGTCGTGAGCTTCTTCAGGATAAGGAGTAGGCCATGAGAAAAAGGAAACAGAAAAACAGTTCTAATACGTCACGCGCAAAAGCGAGGGCTGGCGCCCAGGCAATCTCGCCGGACGCGCTAACGACCGAAGAGATTAGTGAAACTCAGGCGTCTCCGCTGCGCGGTCTGCCGACAGAGTGTTTCGATGATTATCTGCTGGCAGACGACGAAGACTGGCTGTTGTTTGTGGAACCGGTGTTGTGCGAGAACCCAGGAGCTGCTGTGTCATTGGCGCGGCTACTGTGTACTTTGAAGGAAGCTATCGACAGTGGTCCGGAAGGCGCCAAGCGCGCCAGCTTTACCCTGAGCGACGGTATCAGGATAGCGTACAATTACACTGAAGCGCACCAATTGGCGCTCAGATTATTCATTTTGTACTTGGAGGGTAGGCTGAGAGTAGAGGATGAGCCGCTGCAATTACTTAGTGCGGCGATAGCCCGTGCCGATCCATAGAAGAACTAACTATCCGGTGATGCTCTCGAAAGCAGAGACATCCTTGCCCTAAGCCGAACAATTCAGCCGACAGATAAGCAACCTCCCCGATAAAGGGGGATGCTCCGAATAGACCGCTTCTACGCGTGCGTTTGGATATTCTGACTGTCAACCCAGTTACATCTTAAATATGGGCTTCTCACAACTTGAGTTGAAAGTTTTGGTGGGGTGCTGGAGGTCTTCCTCGCGCGTGAGCATGCGCCAGGCCATGAAAGAAGAATCCGAGCGGGCAGCATACTGTGAAGACAAGGAGGTGTCTTTATGAATAACGGCGTGAACATTCGTGACCTGAATGGGGTGGAAGCCTCGACCTCGCAGTTTCCGCTCATCGGCTACACGGTCTTCTGGCGACTGGCCGGGATTCGTGTCAACCATCCCGGCCTGGAGCGGGCGCTGCAGGAGGCGGGCTTCGACAAATATCTGCCCGATCCGCCGACGCCGCGCGTGGCCCTGCGTCGCGCCCTGGCAGAATGGATCAAGACGAAACAACGGATCACGAGAAATTTGCAGCTTCGGCAGAGCGGCGAAGAGCAAGACGGGAACGACGGTGGCCGCAGGCGAACGCTGATCCGCGTCATCAACCGCGCGGGGAGCGACCATCTCGTCTATGCGCTCGTCGCCGAGGACATAGATTTCAGTATGCTCGGCCTGTCCTACGGCACGGCGCTGCGCATCCTGCTGCACAAGAAGACCGGCGAGATGATCTGCACTACTGACGCCGAGGGCGTGATCGACGCCCAGCGAGAAAGCCAGCAGGTCACTGACGAGCTTATGCCGTATTGGCGGCAGTACCGTGACCTGTTCATCGCGCGCGACCTGTCCGAGATGATGCGGGAAATTATTAACGGAATGAACGCGGTCTCGCTTCGCCAGGCTGGCGGCGTCTATTTCGTGCCGGCCAGCGAGCGCGATTCGCTCTTTCGCCTGCGCCGACTGATCGCCGACGTCCCGCGGATTGAGGATCTCGATCCGTTCGTCTGCGCGCTCGGCGTTCCCGACGCGGTCGAGGCCAAACGTGGGCTTTCCAAAGCCGTCCACGCCGGGCTGCTCGATGAGATCAGTTCACTGCGCGGCGACCTCAACCGCCTGAGCGAATCCGGCGACCGGCTGCGGGAGAAGACGATCGCCCAGCGACTGGTCGTCTACAGGCGACTCAAGGCGAAGGCCGAGATGTATCGGGAGTTGCTCGGGATGCGGCAGGACGAGGTGCGAGACGGGATCGCCGCGCTGGAACGAGAAGCGCTCAACCTGCTCGCGGCGGATGTCGTTCCCGGCGCCTCCGCGATCCCGCAACCTGCCGCAACGCTCTTCCCAAAATCTGAGTTGGCGGCGGTTTAACCCAAACGACAAGACCCGGGCGCCAAGTCGCACGAATAGGACGCGATGAGTTCCTTTCCCCCTGGTACGCTTCGTGCGCCTCTTCGTGTGGCTTGACGGATGAGTCGGGGAGCGACGATGAACATAAAGGTTGATCGCGATCTGTTCCTGAGCGAACTTTACTACCTCCAGGGCGTGGCGGGCGCGAAGCAGTTGATTCCCATCCTCTCGCATCTGCTGATCGATGCCGTCCCCGGCAAAATCACGATGCGCGCCACAGACCTCGACGTCACGGTCACGACCGAATGCGCGGCCGTCGCGCGCGAGGGCGGCTCGATCTGCCTGCCTGCCAGGAAACTGGCGGAGATCGTGAAGTCTCTCGCCCACGGCGAGATCGAAATCAAGACCAACGATCTATTCCAGGCGGCGATAGCCTGCAACGGCTCGCGATTCAAGCTGCATGGGATGAGCGCCGAGGACTTTCCCCGCGTTCAGGAATACTCGGGTGAATACGCCGAGGCGCCCGCCGAACTCTTTTCGCGATTCATTCCGCGCGTCATTCACGCCGTCGGCCAGGAGGGATCGCATTACGCGCTCCACGGCGTGAAGCTGGAGGTCTCCGACGAGCGCATCCGAATGGTCGCGACAGACGGTCACCGCCTGGCGCTCGTCGAGCGCGAGGGCCGGTTCGGTAAGGCGATGGATGTCATTATTCCCAAGCGTGCTTTGGTCGAACTGGCAAAAATCTGCGCCGCCAGTGACGAAACGCTGCTGATCGGGAAGGATGACAACCACATCCGCTTCAAACTCGGCAAGCGTGAGATCGTTTCCTGTCTGCTCGCCGGCCGTTATCCGGACTACTCATCCGTACTGCCGAATGAGGGTCTTCACCGTTTACCCCTCGACCGCAATGTCATCTCTCCGGCCGTCAAACGCGTCGCGTTGATGGCCGACGGACGCTCGCGCGCGATCAAACTGGAGATCGGCAAGGGGATGATGAACATCTCATCGCAGTCGATCGACTGCGGAGAAGCGGGCGAGACCGTCCCGATTTGCTATGAGGGGAAAAAGATAACGGCGGGCTTCAACGCGACCTATCTCAGCGACGTCTTCAGCGCTCTCGACGAGGACGAAGTCTTATTCGAGATCAGAAACGGCGAGACGCCTGCGCAGTTCACCGTCAGCGCGTCCGATCATGAGCGATACCTGGCAGTCGTAATGCCTTTGGTCATAGCGGCCCGTGGATGAAAAGGAGGATGTGATGGCGATTCCTGATCCGATCAAAACGAACTTCCATACTTTGGAGAAGGCTTTCAGGAACGGTGACATCGCTTTGCTCGAATGCCGGAACCGCAATGGCGGCGAGCCCGCTTATGCCATCTGCGCTGTCAATCTCATCCGGCAGGCCGATCGCGAGCCGGAGATCGAAATGGTCCCCTTCGGATTGATGTTCGACAACGATCCATACGAAATGTTGATCCCTGCCTCTGCTCCTGAATTCGATGATCTCACAAAGGAAAATGTACTCTGACAATAAAGTCTCAAACTTGACAATAAAGTTTCAAACTCGACAACAAAGTTTCAAACTTTGATCTCATTGATAAAACGCGGCCGCAGCCCAGGCACGCCGCTTCAATCTTGATTTGGCATTTGCGCTCTGGGTGTGGATTGCTCGCTTTCTTCGGCCTCTTTTTTCTCGAAATAACCGACACATATCCCTTCGCCACCCGAACCACAACGCCTTTCGGTCGTAGTCGTCAAAAGGAATCAACAACGCGGCGCAGAAAGAAGGCGATATGGCTAAGCGGAAACGTATTATCAACGAACGGATTATCAAGAAGCGTCAAAAGGAAGGCCGCGGGCAAGGGCGAGGAGCGGACTATCAGCCATGGTTACGCATTCAGGATGTGCCCTCACAGGGGCTTTCCACACGCATCAAAGGCTGGAAGACCGGCCGCTGCCATCATTTCCTGAGTAAACTGGAGTGCCAATACTTCTACATCCTGGAGTGGTCATCTATCGTCTCCGACATCCGCGAACAATATCCGCTCGAAATTAGCGAGACGCTCGATATTGCTGAGCGTCTGGGAATCAAGCATCCGACCGATCCTCGTACTCGACAGCCGATCGTCATGACTACCGATTTCGTCAACACGATAGACCGGCAAGGTAAGCTGATTGATCAGGCTCGCGCCATCAAATATTCGCGGGAATTGTCTTCAGACCGGGCGCTTGAGAAATTGGAGATCGAGCGCGTTTATTGGACGGAAAGAGAAACTGATTGGGGCATCGTGACTGAACATGAAATGGAGCCGGTTCTCTCGGCCAACGTCTCCTGGGTTCATGTCTACCTTGAGGCCGCGGCGCTCTCTCCGCTGACAGATAAAA
>Ga0137409_10008975_pt1 | contig 10195 bp, 9 predicted proteins | sample CZODoug1_16funga_FD_122059 | JGI IMG/M metagenome (GOLD analysis project Ga0137409, IMG submission 122059) | Vadose zone soil fungal communities from Angelo Coast Range Reserve, California, USA - CZODoug1_16fungal (Hybrid Assembly) | ecosystem: Environmental > Terrestrial > Soil > Vadose zone...
GTCTGCGGGTCCCAACGCCAGATGTAGCCCGCCTGATACCCGGACGCCTTGCCGACCGTGATGTCGGAGAAATACACCGAGCCGTCGGGCGCAGGCGCCGGACCCTCGGTGAAGAATCCTGCGCCGAACAGGCGCTCGAGCTTGGCACCAGGAGCCACGATGGGCCGATCCTGCGCGAGCAGCACAGCGAGCATCGCCCAGATCACTTCACCGCCTTTGTGGGTTGGAGACCAGCCTCGAGCGTCGCCACGATGCGATCGACGTCGTACACGCAGCCGGCCCACGTACCGCCACTGGCCCGCTGCAGAGCCGCCCACAGCCGCGTGTCCGCGGGCAGCGCCGCGTGCGGCGCAAGCGCGGGATGCGGGGCTCGTTGCTCGAGCAGCGCGACGCACGCCCGCGCGTCGAGCGGCTGCCCCGCCGACCCCACGAGGTTGACCGAGCCCGTGAGCGTGCCTCGGTCGATCACGATTTCGATCAGGTCATCGTCGCGCACCCGCCCGATCGGGCCGCCGTGCAGCGCCTCCGGGCCGATGTGTCCCACACAGGCACCGCTCGAGAACCCCGAAAAGCGGCCGTCGGTGAGTAGCGCGACGTGCTTTCCCCACGGGAGATACTTGAGCGCGGTGGTGATCTGCGCCGTCTCCTGCATCCCCGTGCCGGACGGCCCGTTGCCCATCAGCACGATCACGTCTCCGGCCCGGATCGGCCGGTCGGTCCCTACCCCTTTCACGGCCCGGATCGCGTCGCGCTCGTCCACGAACACGCGCGCGGGGCCGCGGTGCCGATACACCTGATCGTCGCCCACTACTGAAGGGTCCATCGCGGTGGCTTTGATCACCGCACCTTCGGGGGCCAGGTTCCCAACCGGAAACACCACCGTGCTGGTCATGCCGGCGCGGCGCGCGGCGTCGGGGTCCATGATCACGTCGTCGGGAGCGACCGCGGCAGCGGCGGTGAGCCGCGCGCGCGCTACCTGGCGCCGGTCACTCGTTTCCCACCAGTCGAGCGTCGCGTCCAGCGTGTCGCCCGTCGCGGTCAGCACGTCGCCGTGCAGCAACCCCATGCGGCGCAGGTGCAGCATCACCTCCGGCACGCCGCCGGCCATGAACACGTGCACCGTGGGATGGCCGCGCGGGCCGTTGGGCAGCGCGTCGACCAGGCGCGGCGTAGCGCGATTCACGCGGATCCAGTCCTCGACCGTGGGCCGCCGCAGCCCCGCCGCATGCGCGATGGCGGGGATATGAAGCAACAGGTTGGTCGATCCGCCGAACGCGGCGTGCACCAGCATCGCGTTCTCGAGCGCGTGCTGCGTGAGGATCCCCTTGAGCGTGAGGCCGAGGGCGTCGAGCCGTAGCAGCGCCAGCGCCGAGCGCTGGCCGAGCTCGAGCCACACCGGCTCACCGGAGGGCGCCAGCGCGCTGTGCGGCAGGGCCAGGCCGAACGCCTCCGCCACGACCTGGGAGGTCGCCGCCGTGCCCAGGAACTGGCAGCCGCCACCCGCCGAGCCGCAGGCGCGGCACCCCATGGTGGCGGCGTAGTCCAGGCTCACGAGGTCGCGGGCGAAGCGCGCGCCCAGGCTCTGCACCTGCCCCGCGTCCTCGCCGCCGACGGCCGGGAGCGTGACGCCGCCGGGCACGATCACGCCCGGCAGATCGCGGCATCCGGCGAGCGCGAGCATGGTGGCCGGCAGCCCTTTGTCGCAGCTGGCGACTCCGATCACGCCCGACGCGGTGGGTAGGGAGCGGATCAGCCGCCGCATGACGATCGCCGCATCGTTGCGGTACGGCAGGCTGTCGAACATCCCCGTTGTGCCCTGCGTGCGGCCGTCGCAGGGGTCGCTGCAATACGCCGCGAAGGGGATCGCCCCGGCCGCGCGCAGCGCCTCCGCCGCTGCGCGCACCAGCAGCCCGATCTCCCAGTGCCCCGTGTGGTATCCCAGCGCCACGGGGCTGCCGTCCTCGCCGCGTAGGCCACCGTGGGTGCTCACGATGACGTACTGCGGACCGTCCAAGGCTCTTGGGCTCCAGCCCATGCCCACGTTCTGTGTCAGACCGAACAGATTGCCGCTCGGCTCCTCGCGCAGCATGTCTGGAGTGAGGGGCAGCTTGCCCGCGGGTCCCTCACCGGTCAGCCGGCCTTTGGTAAGGGCGGTCGCCGAGCCGAGCACTGAGTCGAGGGGGGGCGCAGCGAGTTTACCGTGCATGTCCACAACGTTGCGGCGGGGGGCGCGGAATCGCCAGCAGCGTACGCGTAGGGGCGCAGCATGCTGCGCCCCTACATCGTCACGGTCTACGCCGCTGCTGCGGCGGGCGCGGGCCCGGCGTCCACTAGCTGCTTTGTGACGGGCTCAATCCGAAAGTTGAGTCCTTCCAGGGTGCGCGATCCGAGCAACACGAGGTCGCCGGCCTCTCCGAACACGACGTCGTCGCTGGTTCGCTTGCCGGCGACGTGGATGAATGCGGCACCGGTCCGGCGCTCGAGGAGGGTCCCGTCGGCCTGCCGGAAGCGCCAGGTGGCATACCGCTCGATGCCCAGAGACTCTAGAACCTCGGCCGGGATCCATGACAATTCCGCGCCGGTGTCCACCAGCACCGATGTGAGGACCCGTCGCTCGCCCGGGCGGGCCGGGTTCTCGATTTCCATGTCTACGCGGAAGGTTCCCATCTCGTCGGGCATAGTAGCTCCTGAGGTCATGCCGAGTAGTACCATCCTATTGCCGAGCGTGTCAATCCTCGCTAGCGCAGCGGCACCAGCAGCGCGAGCGCGAGCGTGGTCACCATGGCCGTGACCCCGACGATCCCCAGCACCGGGGTCCACGACTTCAGGGTCTCGATCTCCGTCACACCGCCCATCTTCGAAAACAGCCAGAACCCGCTGTCATTCATCCAGGTCCCGACGAGCGACCCGCTCGCAATCGCGGTGGCGACATACACGGTGTGAAACGGCAGGCCGCTCGCCGGCAGCATGGCCGCCAGCATGGCCGCGGTCGTGATCATCGCAACGGTGCTCGATCCCTGCGCGAGCTTTATCAGGCTCGCGACCCCGAACCCGAGGAACAGAAAGACCAGACCGGAGCCGATCCCCGACGCGGCCGCCTGTCCCACGAAGGTCCGCTCGATCACGGACCCGATCCCAGTGGCCTGCAGCGCCACTCCGAATCCTCCGCTCGCCGCAATGATCAGGATCATCACCCCGGCGCTCGTGATGGACGTCTCCACCATCTGCGCGATGTCCGCCCGGCTCGCCCGGCGCTGCCGCGCGTACACCCACATGGCGATGCCCGTGCCCACAAGCAGCGCCAGGTTGGGGTTCCCGATGATGGCGGTGTAGGGCTCCAACGTCGACCACATCGCAACGTGCATCCCCGGTCGCGCCGTCATGGACGCGACCACGGTGTGCGACGAGATGAGGAGCACGGGAAGGAGGATGGGCAGGAGTGAAGGAATGAGACCAGGAAGCGGCGCGGTTGGCGCAACCTCTGCGGCACTCACCCCGAGGGCGACGGGGGCTGGAGGCAGCACGGGCATGCGCCGGTCCAGCCATCCCGCGAACAGCAGCCCAGCCGCGGCGGCCGGCAGCGCCACCACGGCGCCGACCAGCACCATGGTTCCGAGGTCGACTCCCAACGTGCCGGCGATTGCCAGGGGCCCGGGCGTGGGCGGCACCAGCGTGTGCGTCGCCCCCGCGCCCGCCGCGATCGCCAGGAGGTACTTGAGATAGTTGCGGTTGGTGCGGCCGTACATCGAGCGGGCCAGGGGGACCAGCAGAAAGAAGACCGTATCGAAGAACACGGGGATCGACAAGATGTAGCCCGTGGAGCATAAGGCCGTCGCGCCTCGCTTCTCACCCAATAAGGCGAGGAACCCATTGACGATCCGATCCGCCGCCCCGCTGTCCATCATCGCTTTGCCGATGATCGCCGCCAGCGCGATCACGATCCCGACGGTGCCGGCGGTGCGGCCGAAGCCCTCCGCCACGCGAGCGATCTTCACCGCCGCCTCGCCGGGCGCGAGCAGGCTGACGACGATCGCGGCGATGATCAGCGCCAGGAACGCGTTGAGGCGGAGCACGACGATCCCCGCGAGGATCGTGGCGATTCCAATGAGCAGGATGAGGGTGGGATGCATGGGCGCCTAATGTACCGGCGGAAGCCGATGTCGCCATGCAGCAGGGGGGACGCCGAGCTAGTCGATCTGCTCCACCAGCTTGCGCAGTCGAACCGACGGGTCGACCGTAAGCCTGGAGTCGTCGTGCGCCGCTGCGACGCTGTCGATCTCCCAGATGGCCTCCACCGTGTCGCGCAGGGCGGCGGTCGGGTCACCGTCCGATTCGTCGACCCGCTCGAGCGATTGCAGCTGTCGGTCGACAGCCGGAGGCAGGAGTGACCGCATCATCGTTTGGTCGTGTCCGCAGGCGCGGGTTCGCTTGGCGCCTCCGTTCCCGGCGGCGCCAGCTGTGCGGCGAACTGCCTGAGCTCCGGAGTGGATCCGGTCCAGCCGCCGAGGGCCTGGACATAATGCGCGACCTGCCATACCTGATCGGGCGACAGCGCGTCGCCGGCCTCCGGCATCGGCGTCCCATTGATCCCGCCCGTTATCCGCAGATAGATGTCGCGTGCCGTGCGTGCCCACTTCCCGCGCCCCAGCAAGAGGTTGGCCGGCGTGATGGCGGCCCCCCAGTCGTCCGCCATCCCCTTCAGCGCGGAAGGTCCGTTGCCCGTGCCGTCGCCGTGGCACTTGGTGCAGTTCGCCTCGAACAGCTCCCGGCCTCGCGTCACGGACTCCCGCGTGGGCGCCGGCTCGGCGGCGATCGCGATCGGCTTCCCGGGCCCCTCGGTGCGCCACCGCGGCGACCGCGTTTGCAAGTAGGCGATCACGTCCCGCCGCTCGCGCGTGCTCAATGCGGCGAAGGGCGGCATGCGTGTGCCGTACAGGCCGTTCTGGATCACCCGGTCGAGGTCGGCCGGCGTGGGCAGGAAGCCGTAGGGCGTCGAGCTGAACTTGTAGACGCCTCCGCGGAAGTCACGCGGCTTCGGTTGCGACCAGCGCGCCACTTCCCCCGCGCCGTCGGCGCGGTCACCGTGGCACTGCACGCAGTAGCGCTCGTAGACCTGGCGACCACGCCCCGGGTCGCCTCCTCCGCCCGCCTGCGCCCGCAGTGACGCTGCACCGAAGGCGAGTGCACCGGCCACCAGGGCAGAGACTGCCGCCGCCGTCGACATGTGCTCCCCCTTCAGAAATCGAGGTGAGTCCCGAGCCACACAGTGTGGTTCGTCACGTTCGCACCCCCCGGCGCGACCCGCTTGATCGTCCACCGCCAGTAGGTGAGCTCCAGCAACCAGGCGAACCGGCTGTTCAGCTCGAGGGCATGCCGGACGCCAATGAGCTGGAAATCCTGATCGCCGAAGTCGTCGGGACTCCCGGCGACGGCTTGTCGCTGGTTGCGGATCACCTGGAGCCGACCGTAGAACACGAGTGGCAGCTTCGGCACGTACTCGAGCTGCAGCATGCCCGCGTTGTACTTCGGGTCCTGGGTCGCCCCCGTCACGAGCGCGCGGTCGTCCCGCCCCGTCATGCCCATCAGCGTGGCGCGGAGTGGGAGCACGTCCGATCCCATCCACAGCTCGACGTCACCGCCGAGCCGCCGTTGGCCCTTCAGGTCCGAGGTGTCGGGGCCGACCGGCCAGGTGGCGTACGCACCGAATACGCCGGCTCGCACGGCGCGGAGGAATCCGTTCGCGAACTCGTGGCGGTGTGTCACCCGGCCGAAGATGCCGGGGGAGCAGAGTACGCAATGCGCGCGCGGCGCGCCGCCGGTGTTGAACAGATTCACCGAGTAGCGGTTCCGGCTGCCGAGGTCGTGCCCCATGATCTCGACGCCGGGCTGGGGCAACAGCACGCTGAAGTTGGAGATCGAGCCCGGCACCGAGTACGCGTACAGCACGGCGAAGCGGGACGCGCCCATGTTGTATTCGCGCCCCGGGTTAATCGGCAGATCGAACTCGGCGGATCCCACCTTGATGTTGAACCAGTCGCTGCCGAACGCTTGGTTGTAGCGGATCCAGCCGTGATCGACGATGGTGTTCCCGTCCTCATAGATGATCGGCACGAAGCGGAACGACACCTTATCGCCGATCGAGCCTAATCCGCCGAGCACGAAGGCACCATTGGAAATCCCGCCTCGCTCCTGGACCGTCTGCCCCGCGACGCGCTGGACGTCGAGTTCGTAGTCCTTCCACAGCCAGCCGAACAGCGGCCAATAGGCCGGCTCGTTCGCCCGCAGGTCGTCGGTGCCGTTCTTCATCCGGTAGCCGTTGTCTTTGAAGGCCTGCCCGAACTGGTTGAGCACCGGGACCGCGAGGTGGCACGCGGAGCACTTCATGCCGTATTTCCGGGCGAAGGCGGGGATCTCGCGGTGTGCCTCGAGGTAACGGCGCAGGACGGCGTACATCCGCTGCCGCTCCGCCGTCTCCCGACCGGCGGTGGGCAGCACGTAGGCAGGCCCCCGCGCCGGAGCCGGACGCGTGTCCGCCTTCGCCACGCCAGGCCCGGCGAACGCGGCGGCCACAAGCGCCGCGCGAGCTACGGTGTTCCAGTTACCGACCATAATCCCCTCCGGTCTTGTCTTCGATCGTGACGACGACGCGTTCGTCGCAGTCACAGGTCTCTCTCCTTGGTGATCCATTCACGGATGTAGCGCGGGCAGTTGAGCAGCTCGACGCCTTCGCCTTCGCGCGCCGCCAGGAACTGCACTACGGCTCGGTCCACGAGCGTCGCCTCGGTCAGGTCGCACACGAGCCGCGGGCGGTAGCGCTGCAACTCGGCGTCGATTGCGGCCAGGTGATCCGGGTCGATCTGCCCGCAGAGCCGCAGCGTCGTGGTCGCACCGTCGGATGCCGTTTCGATCTTGATCATCGGCGAGAATCGGACGCCATATGCCCGCGGGAGAGGCAAGCCCCGCGCCAGCACTAAGCGCTTGGCGAATCAAGAGTTGGTTTTGGGGGGACTGCCAACCAGTTGGCTATTGCCAACTGATCAGCGTAGGTGTCAAAGTCCACTTCATGAATTCGCGAAGGACGAGCAAACCAGTGGCGCTCGTGACGGGCGCGAATAAGGGCATCGGCTTCGAGGTCGCACGCGCGATCGCACAGTCGGGTTACGTGGTCCTGCTCGGGGCACGCAATAGGGCGACCGGCCACGAGGCCGCGGGTACGCTGACGAGCGAGCGGCTCGACGTGCGGTTCGTGGAGCTGGATGTCACACGGATGGAGACCATCTCGGCGGCCGCGGCGCGCATCGAGGCGGACTTCGGCAAGCTCGATGTCTTGGTGAATAACGCGGGCATCGCCGATTCGCACGATGGACCGCCGAGCCGGGTGAGTATCGAGGTCATGGAGCGCGTGCTGCGAACGAACTTTCTGGGCGCGGTGGCGGTGGCGCAGGCGGTGCTGCCGCTGTTGAGGAAGTCGCATGCCGGTCGGATCGTGAACGTCTCGAGCGATCTCGGGTCGATCACGAGGCATGGCGACGCGACGTGGAAGTACGCCCACGTGAAAGTGTTGGGATACTGTGCGTCGAAGGCGGCGCTGAACATGTTCACCGTCCAATTGGCCTTCGAACTGAGGGATCAGGGCATCGCGGTGAACTCGGTCAACCCGGGCTTCACGGCGACGGACCTGAATGCCCACAGGGGTCAGCAGACCGTGAAGGAAGGAGCCGCGGAGATTGTGCGCGTCGCGCTCCTGGAGCACGGACCGAGCGGGAAGTTCCTGGAAACCGGCGGTGAGCTGGTCTGGTAGGAACGAGGCGTAGCGATGCGTCCGAAGCGAGCGCTAGACCTCGAACTCGGGTCCATTGGGATCCGTCTTGATCGTCCACTTCCCCTTCCTGCTGTCTCATTTCGGATTGTAATAGCCGCCGAAATACTTTACCGGCGACCATGCTGGAATTACCTCCGGCAGCTTCGGTGCTAAATCACTGTAATCACCGTTGCCGAATACAACCCTGCCGTCCACAACCGTTAGTACCGAGGAGATGTTCTTTACTTGGTCCTCAGGAACTGTGAAATAATCGGCGCTGAGCAAAGCAAAGTCTGCGAGGTAGCCAGGCTCTATTTTGCCGGTGTCGTTTTCCTGGTCGCCAAACCAGGCAGCACCATTGGTCCATAACTTCAGTGCTTCTTCTCTCGTTAAGCGATTGTCCGTGGCCAGTATTTCCGAACCTGAAATGGATTTACCGGACACTGTCCAGCTAATTGCAATCCATGGATTAATCGACCCGGCTCTGAATCCGTCTGAAGTCATGGCCAGTGGGATTCCGCTCTCTACCAGCCGGCGTAGCGCGGGAGTTCGCAGCGCCTTCTCTCTGCTGTACGTCCTTACAAACGCATCGCCGTGCATTGCCATTTTGCCATCGAGAGCGATGCCGCCGCCCAGCCTTTTAACCCTTTCAATATTTTCGGGCGTGATGGTCTCGGCGTGCTCGATACTCCAACGCAAGCCGTCAAGAGGTGTTTGTGCGTTTATTTGCTCGAGCGCATCCAGGAACGGTGTGATGTTCTCGTTGTAACTGAGATGCATTCGGAAGGGGATTCTGCGCTTTACAAGCTTGGTGACATCTTCTGTGATGTACTGAACCATTGAATCCCGATCGATGACGATGGCCGGCCGGTCAAAATTCTCATGATCATGTAAGGAGAGTCGTAACATCTCGCCCGCCCCTTCATACTCATGGCCATGCGCCACACTGGGGAGCAGATTCTCGCGGGGGCTCACTGGCGATCGTTGCGTTATGGCGTTGATCTCTGCGTCGACCAATTCGCTGCTGCCACCAAACTGCAGGTCGATAAACGGGAAACGAACATTCAATCGATTCTGGCGAGCTAGATCCTGCAGCGGCTGATGGCCATCGGGGTACCCTTGTGCTGCCCCTGCGTCAATGACGGAAGTGACCCCAAAGCGGTTCTCGAGGTTGATGATGTAGCCGAGTCCGTTGACCTGCTCTTCATATGAAGGCTGCGGCACCATACTCTCCAGGGTCACGAGTGTGAACGTGTTGGCACGGACAACTCCGGTGTATTGACCCTGGCTGTCTTTTTCAAACACGGTACCGGCAAACTTGGGAAACCGGTCGGTGCCCACTCCCAATGCCTTCATCGCGGGTTCATTCAGAAAAGCGACGTTATAGGCGTACTGCACAATGAATGGTCGGTCGGGCACCGCCTTCTTGAGTTCTTCAAGAGTTGGGTGTCGCCTTTCGGCAAACTGATATGGTGACCAGCCACCAATCACCTTTACCCATTGCCCTTGGGGCGTCCGCTTTGCCTGCTCGCTCAGCATCTGTAATGCAATTTTCAGAGTGGGCACTCCTTCCCACTTCACCTCGTAGTTGTAGTTCCTCTCGTTCAGTATGTGGACGTGCGCGTCCATGAGTCCCGGGATCAATCGCCTCCCGTGGGCATCAATCAGCCTTGTGTTGTTGTCCTTTAAGCCGAGGATGTCGGCATCGCTTCCGACCGCATAGATCCTTCCCCTTTTTACCGCCAGTGCAGAAGCGCGCGGTATCGCGAGGCTCTGAGTTGTAATCGTTGCATTGAACACAATCAGATCGGCGCCAACCAAAGACCCAGCAGACCGTGCGCCTAATGTGCCGATGTATAACGCGGCAATGATTACGAATAACCGGCTCATCTTCTGTTCTCCCGTAATCCGCTGGACGACTCGAGGTTGATCATCCAGCCTCGCCGGAACGCGCTCTCGATTTCGAGCGTCCTGGCGATGCGGAAGGCATACGTCGCGCCACCGCTAAGTGCGCGTCGTACCGCGATTTAGTTTTTTGGGCGATGCTAACCAATTGGCAATTGCCAATTGCTTAGCGTTCGTGCGTCACTCCAGGATGATCGTTGCACGATGACCCACGCGGCGTGGATCAGACACCAGTACTCGTAACTTCCCGGTTGGTGAAGGTGAGGCTGAACGACGACGGCAACTTCGCCGGCTTGCAAGCGAGTGCTATACCTCGAACTCGGGTCCGTTGGGATCCGTCTTGATCGTCCACTTCCCCTTCCTGCTGAACGACCGGGCCGATGCGAACGTATCCTCCATGAACTGGAAGTAGACAGGGGTCAGCAGACCGTGAAGGAAGGAGCCGCGGAGATTGTGCGCGTCGCGCTCCTGGAGCACGGACCGAGCGGG
>Ga0137409_10008977_pt1 | contig 10195 bp, 9 predicted proteins | sample CZODoug1_16funga_FD_122059 | JGI IMG/M metagenome (GOLD analysis project Ga0137409, IMG submission 122059) | Vadose zone soil fungal communities from Angelo Coast Range Reserve, California, USA - CZODoug1_16fungal (Hybrid Assembly) | ecosystem: Environmental > Terrestrial > Soil > Vadose zone...
ACCTACCGTCAGATTTCCGGTTGCGTGTCCGAAATGCGGGAGGGAGAGACTAACTGAGTTTCCCGTTGACGTAGTGGCGGATGCCCTACAAAAGGGCGCGGACATTTGCCTGGTAGCTACCTGCCACGACGTGATTTGGACTGCCAGTGAATTGGAGTTGGAGCAGATTCACCAATATCTTGGAGCGGTGCACTCGAACGGAGCGTAGCCATGGATTCCGTGAATCACGCAGTGACGTTGTACTCCAAAGCTGTTCGTAGTTGCCGCATTCTGCATCGAGGCACACGACGAGGGAGGGCTCACCGATACTTGTTCCGAGCGCATCGAGGTGCGCCGACAGGTGGATGCTGCCACTTTCCTCCGACGCCTCAATCATCAGTACACAGCGAGCGAGGGGAATTTCCTGGGCCTTGAGAGCGGCGATTGCGGTTAACGAGCTGAAGACCGCGTAACCGTCATCCGCACCTCCGCGGCCGAACAGCTTTCCATCGCGAACGACCGGCTCCCACGGCCCTTGCCCGGGCAGCCAGCCGGTAAATTCCGGTTGCTTGTCGAGATGTCCGTAAAGCAGAGCGCATCCAGGAAGCTCGCCGGCAACATCCACTAGCAATAGGGGCGTCACGCCGGGCAAGCGGCGCACTTCGACGCGCATGCCCGGCCGTTGATGCAGTATCTCGGCGACCTGCCGGAAAAGCTCGCCTCGTACCGTTTCCAGGACATGGTCTGCGTGCGCCGCAAGGAATACGTCTTGGCGTGCAACTGGAAGATCTACGTCGACAACTATCTCGAGGGCTATCACGTCGCGATCGTGCATCCGGCGCTGGCGCGAGCGCTCGACACGAGCCGATATCGGACTCATCTTGGGCGCTGGCATTCGCTGCAGGAAAGCCCGCTACAGACAAGTCAAGCGAGCGCGGAACATGCGCTCTACTACTTCATCTATCCGAACACGATGCTCAATCTCCTTCCCGGGCGAATGCAGACCAATCGCGTCGTTCCGATTGGAGCGCGACGCTGCCGCGTGGACTTCGACTATTTCTTTCGCGCCGACGTCTCGGCCGAGACGCGCGCCGTGGATCGAGCCTTTGCCGACCAGGTGCAAGCGGAAGATGGCGCGATCTGCGAGCGGGTTCAGCGCGGCCTGGCGTCGGGCTCGTACACGCCGGGGCGCCTGAATCCGAACCAGGAATCAGGGGTATGGCATTTCCAGGAGTTGTTGCGCGCCGCGTATCGCGCCGCCGGCGCCACCGAGCGCGCCGCCGCCGGAATGGCTTGAATCGACGGCCTGCAGTGATGCTCGGCGCAACGGCGCCGCGAGCCGGCCGCAATTCTGTTTGCGCGCGGCCCGGCTGCCAGTCGAAAAAATCAGCCGCGCCGGTTCTTGACCAACGCCAGGAATTCACCGCGCAATGACGCATTGCGCAGGAACGCGCCGCGCATCACGCTGTTGATCATCTGCGAATCGGTGTCCTTGACGCCGCGCCATTGCATGCAGAAGTGATCGGCCTCCATCACGAGCGCCAGGCCATCTGGGCGCATCGATTCTTCCAGAAGATCCGCCAAGCGTGCGACCGCTTCCTCCTGGATCTGGGGCCGGCTCATCACCCAGTCGGCGAGGCGCACATATTTCGACAGGCCGATCAAATTCGAACGCTCGTTAGGCAACACGCCGATCCAGAGCCTGCCGATGATCGGGCACAGATGGTGCGAACAGGCGCTGCGCACGGTGATCGGCCCGACGATCATCAGCTCGTTGAGTTTCTCGACGTTCGGAAAATCGGTCACCGTCGGCGCCGGCTGATAGCGGCCGCGAAAAACCTCCTGCACGTACATGCGCGCGACGCGGCGCGCCGTGGCGCGTGTGTTGTGGTCGGATTCGGTGTCGATCACGAGGCTTTGCAGCATCGCAAGAACTTTGCCCTCGACTTCGCCCTGCAACTGCTCGAGCTCGCCGGGGGCGATGAACCCGGCGATGTTGTCATTGGCGTGAAAACGCTCGTGAGCTCGCTTGATGCGCTCACGAATTCGCACCGACACCGGAACACCGATGTCGAGATCCGACCCGGCCGCGACATCGTCGCTGGCGCGATCGGTCGGATGCGACTCAAGATTTTTCATCATGGCAGGCGGCAGCAGATTCATCGTAGACGGTTGGCGGTGTGCCCATTGCGCGCGCTCATTGTGCGGCAACCTCCGCGGGCCAGGACTGCGCGGATGGCGCAAGGCATCGCGCGCCGCACGCGCCGCTCACCGCCTAGGCGCGTCCGACAAAGTCGGCCTTGCCGATTTCGACTCCGTTGTGACGCAGGATCGCGTACGCGGTCGTCGTATGAAAGTAGAAGTTAGGCAGCACCCGAGTCGCCAGGTACGAGTGGCCGCTGACCTTCACCGTGTCACCACGAATCGTGAGCTCGATCGGGCGCTCTTCGGAGCCGTCGATCTGGTTCGGCTTGAAGCCCTGCACGAAATCAATCGTCTTGGCGACGCGCGCCTTCAATTCAGCGACCGTGCTTTCGTTGTCTTCCCACTTCGGCGGCTCCTGGCCGGCCAGGCGCGCCACGCAGCCTTTGGCGAAGTCGCTTACCAATTGCACCTGGCGCGTGAAGGGAAACATGTCCGGATACAGGCGCGAGTTGAGCAACACCGCCGGATCGATCTTCTTCGCCTCGGCGTGCGCCGCAAGTTTGTCGAGAATAGCCGACAAGTTGCCGAGCATCCGGGCAAACACCGGCACGCTCATTGTGTACATCGATGCGTTCATGGTTCGTCCTTTCGAGTTGTGCGTGGTTCGTTCGCCGCTACGCCCACCATCCAATGACTCAGCGCTTGCGCAGGGCCAACATCGTGCCGCGACAGCGGCGCGCGCCGCAACGGCACTCATACTGCCTTTTTAGTGTCGGCGTGATGCGCTCGTCGAGCACCAGGCCGTAGTCGTAGAACAATTCTTCGCCACGGCCGATGGCGCGGATCGCCTCAATGTACACGCGGCCATCGTCGGTTTCCTCGGTCTCGCAATTGGGCGCGCATGAATGATTGATCCAGCGCGCGGCGTTGCCGCCGACGGCCGCGTCGATCACGCGCTTGCCGTCGCTTAACGCAAAGAGAAACGTGTGATTCGGGTCCTTGGGATCCGACGGCGGGCGCCGGTCGGCTTCGCTCCAGGACACGAGTTCGCCCTTGTATTCGATGATCCGCTCGCCCTTCCGGATCGGCCGCGCAGCGTAGACACCGCGGCCGTGGATTGCCGATGACATGACGACGATTTTCCGGCGCACCGAAGCCGTGGTGCGTGCAGTCGTGGCGACACTCGTCAGTTTGCTCTTGGGTGTAGCGCGCTTTGCTGTTTGAGTGAGCATGCGGAGACAGGAAGAAAAGCCTTGCAGGGAACAAAGCGCGCGAGTATGCCGTAGTCCCGCGAACGGCTATTTGCGATGCGGCCGTCGCGGCCAGGGCTTTGACGCGCGGCGGGGTAGCAGCCGAGATTTGCCAATCGATCCCACGCTGGTCGGGCGCCGGCACGTGCAACGCGGCCAAAGCCACACCTCCTCATTCGTCCGAAAACAAGGACTTCACTTCGTACAGCGGATGGCTCTTCAATACGTCGAGCAAGTTATTGAACTGATCGGTCCAGAGCGAAAAGCGCGGCTCGGGTTCGATCGGTTCGACCCGATCGGCAAGGGGTTCGACCTGGAACGCCGCGGGCGATTGCGCGAGCAGTACCCAGTCGGTGCTGGAGGCGCCGCTTTCATCGGACGGTGAATCATCCACGAGTTCCACCGTCAACCCTTCAGCTGCCGCGATGTTGGCAAGTACCGGCTTCAGGTCGAGAAAGCGATTCGAAACGTGTACCGCGATGATGCCGCCCAGCGCCATGTGCTTCTCGTACAACGCGATCGCTTCGCGCGTGATCAGGTGCACTGGAATCGAGTCGCTGGAAAATGCATCGACCGCAAGAACATCAAACTTCTGAATCTGCTGCGTGGCCAGTTCGCGCTCGAGCGACAAGCGGGCATCGCCGATCGCGAACTGCAGCGTCGCCGGCGTCGATTCAAGGTACGTGAAGTAACGTCGCGACAACTGCAACACATCGGGATCGAGTTCGTAGAAGCGGACGATGTCGCCGGCGCGGCCGTAGGCAGACAATGTTCCTGTGCCCAGGCCGATCACGCCGAGCTTGATCGCGCCGCGTGCCTGTTGCGCGGCGATCGCCAGCCCGACGCCCGATGTGCGCGCGTAATACGAACCCGGCTCGAGTTTCTTTGGCGAGTTCGTCAATTGTTCGCCGTGCAGGATCACGCCGTGCATCAAGCGCCGATACTGCGTTTCGCCGGTGCCGATTTCGCGCACGCGCAGCGTGCCGTAGAAATTGCGTTGCCGCGCGATCACATCGTCGCGCAGGAAATCGAAGTATTGCCAGCCGAAATAGGCACAAGCTACCGCCGCCACCAGCGCCGCCAGCACCAGCCACGGCCGGCGCCAGGCGAGCGCCGCGGCCACCGCGGCCGCGGCAAACAACGCCAGCGGCAATTCGTAATACGTCGAGAAAACCCGCGGCGCAACCAATCCGACCAGCAAGCCGCCGAGCGCGCCACCCGCCGACACCAGCAAGTAGAAGTGCGTGAGGAACTGCGGCGCCGGCTTGCGCCGCGCGAGTTCACCGTGACAAAGCAAGCAAGCGCCGAACAGGCCGACACCGTAAAGAATCACAGCGAGACTGATGTCAAGCACGCCGTTGTGCGCGGACAGTCCCCAAGACATCGCGACCAGCAACAACAGGATCGGCCACACCATGAACTTGCGTTCATACCAACCCCGGCCGCCGCGACCTTCGAACGCGAGCACAAAAGTCAGCAGGTAGAGTGTGAGCGGCAGCACCCACAGAAAGGGCACCGAAGCGATGTTCTGCGTGACGTGACTGGTGGTTGCCAGCAGCAGCACTGAACCCAGCGCCGGCAACAAGAGCCACACGGCATAGTCGCGTCGGCGCGGCGCCAGCGAGGAGGCAACGGGTTCGACATTGCTGTCAAGGGTCGATGCCCGCACAGTCCCGATGGCGCCGGAGTCGCTCGCCTCTCCAGTCGACCCTCCAGGCGCATCGCCCGCGACCCGACGTTCGCGCGCCAGCCATGCGGTGCACGCGCAGGCAAGCACAAACACGATATAGACAGCGCTCCAAACGTAAGACTGCCGACGCGACCCGGCCAATGGCTCGATCGCAAACGGAAATGCGAGTAGTCCCAGCAGCGAGCCGAGATTGGAGAGCGCGAACAGCCGGTACACCGATCTTTCCGCGAATCGATGCGCGACCCACTTCTGCAGCAGCGGACCGGTGCTCGAGAGCAGGAAATACGGCAGGCCCACGGTGGCGAGCAAAAGCACAATGATCGCGAGCGCCGCGTCTTCGCCGCCCGCCGGCCGCAGCGCCCCTCTCGGAATGATCGGCAGAAAGGCCAGGCTCGCCACCAGCAATGCGATATGCAACTGCGCCTGGCGGCGTGGCGTGAGATTGCGCGTGCTCCAGTGCGCGTAGGCGTAGCCGGCCAGCAGCAGCACCTGAAAAAACACCAGGCACGTGGTCCAGACCGCGGAACCGCCGCCGAACCACGGCAGGATCTGCTTGGCGACGACGGGTTGAACGAGAAACAGGAGGAAGGCCGAGAGGGCAATCGTGGCGGCGAACAGAGGCATCGTCGTGAGATCAATAACCCCCGCGGCGCGGGCGATCACCGGCGCCGCAGATCAACGGTTGGTCGAGAGCAGGAAATGGCGAGCAGCGGAGCAACGAGCGAGGCAGATTCCGCCGGCGACGACTAGAGTGCCGCGCAAAATCGCGTGCCAATCAGGCACCGGTCGCGTGCCATTCACCTACGGAAAATAACCGGCACGCGGCGCGCGCCCTAGCACGCACCGACCGCGCGCGTCGTGACGCCCAGTGATTCTCGCACGCGACTTGGCAACGTCCCGCAATGTCCATTCGATGCGACACCTTCCCGGTTGCATTTGACTCGCACCTGATGTGTTTTTGCCAGGCAATTGCCTTGATTGCCTGACTCGTCCCGCCCAATTCCGGCGCCGTCATACCCCATTCACGCTCAAGGGCGCAGCCCGTTGTGCCGACACATCATCTGCGGCGGACCGACTTAACGCGGCCGCGGCCCATTCGTGTTCGATCTGTCCGTCACCAACAAGCACGCGTCACCACCCGATCCCGAGTCCGGAGACTCGGCAATCGCGTCGTGGAGTCCGATTGTCGCGCGCGATACGCGTCCGATCGGCTTTAGGCTGGAACTGCGCAACACTCGCCTACCACTGGCCGACGGACTGGACGCCGTGTTGTCGGACTTCGTCGCTGAAGGCACAACCTCGTTTCCGCATGGACTGGTCGTGTTGGCACCGATCGACAGCGCGTGCGATGAATCGCTCATCCACTGGAGCGCGCCGCGCAACGTGCTGCTCGAGGTCAACAGCGCACAGTTGGACTCGCAAGAACATGTCAAACGGCTGTGCGAGGTGCAGCGCCGCGGCGTGCGCCTGGCGTTGCGGGTGCTGGACAACGCGACGGTCGCGCGCGAGCGGCTGCCGCTGTTTCAATACGTGCTTGCCAGGCAGCGGCCAACCTCCGGTGAAACGGCATGGCTGGCTACGCTCAAGAACACGCGGGCCGAGGCCAATACTGCGTTTCAGCAGGGCGCCAACGCCGTCATCGGTTGGCCATTGCGCGAACTCGATGCCGGCATCAAGCCCGGGCTGCAGCCGACCCAGCACGCTGCGCTGGAATTGATCCGCCTGGTGCAGGCCGACGCCGATCTGCCCGATCTCGAGCGCGGCTTCAAACGCGAGCCGGTGCTCGCGTATCTGCTGCTGACGCTCGCCAACAGCTCGGCCTTCATTCGCTCGACGCCGGTGGCGTCGTTGTCGCAAGCGATCGCTCTCCTCGGCTACCAGCGCCTCGTGAAGTGGTTGGTGCTGCTGCTCGTGATCGCCGCCAAGGACACGGGCCGGCGGCCTCAGATCTACAGCGCGGTCGTGCGCGGCTTCTGCATGGAAAACCTGGCGGCCGAGGCGGGCGTCGACGGCACGGTGCGCGATTCGTGTTTTGTGGTCGGCGCCTTCTCGCTGCTCGATGCCATCACCGGGCAGCCGCTACCACAGCTGCTGGGCGAATTGCATCTGCCGGAAGCTGTCGGCGCAGCATTGCAGGAAGGCAACGGCCCATTTGCGCCGTATCTCAATCTCGCCCGCGCGCTCGAGGTCGGCGATGCAATGGCGATTGCGCAATCTGCCGCGCCGTTGAACCTGCAACCCTGCGCGGTTCGCAGCGCGCTCCTGCGCGCACTCGCCGCAACCGACGCGCTGCAAAGCATCGTCTGAGCTTCGTGCGCGAGAAAGCGCGGCCACGATCTTCCGGTTTTGGAGAGAGGGCTGCGCAAGTGATTCGGCGGCTGCCCGCCGTACGCCGCGTACCGGTCGATTCTGCGGCGCTCATCGCACAGACGACGTGGTCCTGCTCGCGACGCCTGCAGAAGCCCTTCTAACCGACAAAGCCGGCGGCCTTGTGCGAGCCATCGCAAAACGGCTTGGTCTTGCTGTCGCCGCAACGGCACAGCCAGCATTTTTCGGCGGCGACGAAGATGCTGCCGTCGGCGGCCCTGAATTCGACGCGGCCTTCCACCATCAGCGGACCATTTTCGGTCGGACTCAGTCGCACGCCGTCGCGCGGCACGGTCGCGGCCGGCAACGGCTTCGCCGGCGCAGTGAGATTGCCAGCGTCGCGAAACGGCGACGTGCGATGGCTGCCATCGCAAAATGGCTTGTTGCCGCTGGCGCCGCAGCGGCACAGCGCTACGCGCGTGTATTCAGCGACCTTCGCTTCGTTCGCGCGCTGGTACGAAATACGGCCACGCAGATATAACGGCCCATCGACCTGGAGGTCGATGGTCGCCGAGGCGTCCGGCGTTTCGGCGACGCGGCCATCGCGAAAGCGCACGGTCAACGCGCCGGTCGGGCAGCGGCGGATCACTTGCGCGATCTGTTCGCCGTCGGCACCGTCCGGCGCAATCCACGGCCGCGCGTCCGGATCAAAGACGGCAGGCGCGCCGCGCACACATTCGGCCGCGTGAATGCAGCGCGCTGCGTCGTAGGTGACCACGACCTCCTTACCCTCGTAGTCGCGCCCGCTCATTGCAGGCCACCGAGGCACACGTATTTGATCGTCAGATATTCCTCGATGCCGTATTTGCTGCCCTCGCGGCCGAAGCCGGATTGCTTGACGCCGCCGAAAGGAGCCACCTCGGTCGAGATGAGTCCGGTGTTGACACCGACGATGCCGAACTCGAGTCGCTCGGCCACGCGCATCACGCGCGCGAGATCGCGCGAATAAAAATAAGCGGCCAGGCCGTATTCGACGCTGTTGGCCGCAGCGACCGCTTCATCGTCGGTCGCAAAGCGAAACACCGGTGCGACCGGTCCGAACGTTTCCTCACGCGCCACCAGCATCGTGCTGGTGACATCCGCCAATACCGTCGGCTGGAAAAAAGTTCCACCGAGTGCATGCGGCTTGCCGCCCGTCAGCACGCGCGCGCCTTTGTCGACCGCGTCGGCAACATGCGCCTTGACCTTTGCCAGCGCGTTCTCGTCGATCAACGGTCCCTGCACGACCCCGTCTTCCGTGCCGGGACCGACCTTCATCGCCGCCGCCCGGGCCGCCAGCTTGGCGACGAATTCGTCATAAACGCGCGCATGAGCGTAAAAACGATTGGTGCAGACGCAGGTCTGGCCGGTGTTGCGATATTTGGAAATCAACGCACCTTCGACCGCGGCATCGACATCGGCGTCTTCGAACACGATGAACGGCGCGTTGCCACCGAGTTCGAGCGAAAGCTTCTTCAATGTCGGCGCGCATTGCTGCATCAAGATGCGGCCAACCTGCGTCGAGCCGGTGAATGACAGCTTGTGCACGATCTGCGAATCGCACAACGCTTTGCCGACCGCGATCGATTGCGCTTCATCGGCGGGCAACACATTGAACACGCCGGCCGGTAGGCCGGCGCGCCGCGCGAGTTCGGCCACTGCGAGCGCCGACAGCGGCGTCTGTTCGGCGGGCTTCACGATCACGGTGCAGCCGGACGCGAGCGCCGGCGCGACTTTGCGCGTGATCATCGCGATCGGAAAATTCCACGGCGTGATCGCTGCGCAGACGCCGACCGGTTCTTTGAATACGAGCAGCCGCTTGTCGGCGGCGTGACTGGGAATCGTGTCGCCGTAGACGCGCTTGGCTTCTTCAGCGAACCATTCGATGAAGCTGGCGCCATATGCCACCTCGCCGCGCGCTTCCGCGAGCGGCTTGCCTTGTTCCGCGGTCAGCAGGCGCGCCAGATCTTCCTGCGCCACCATCAGCAGTTCGAACCAATTGCGCAAGATGTTTGCGCGCTCCTTGGCCAGGCGCGCGCGCCACGAAGGAAATGCACGTTCCGCTGCGGCGATCGCGCGTTGCGCGTCGGCGCCGCCGCAGTTCGCGACTTCGACCAAGCGGCCGCCATCGGCGGGATTGGCGACGGCGAACTTGCCGTGACCACCATCGACCCATTGACCGTCGATGAACGCCTGGGTCCGGATCAATTCGCCGTCGGTGAGCGACGGCAGTGATGAAACACGCTGCAGCATGGGATCCTCCGGCAAGTTGCGAAGTGTTCGCCGAAACCGTGCCGGCAAACCGGCAAGAAATGCGAAGCAATGAGTTTAGGCGCGGCGAGCGTCTCGGCTTGGTGACCACCTCCAGTTCGACGCGCGGCCGCGCTATCCTCAACGCCAACGTAGCCGCACCTCTTACCCGCATACGGAGTTTGCCGATGCAATACGAGTCGCTCGCCGCTGACCTGAAGGCGTGGCTGCAGCAGTCGATCGATCAGGGTTATGACCGCGCCGTGATCGAAAAGTCGATGCGTGCGTCGGGCTACCAGCCGAAATTCGCGCGGCGCGCGATCGAACTCGCTTTTGCGCGGCACGACGCGGCAGGCAACGGGGCCGACGTGCCCCGTGTCGGCGCCGCAGCAACGACCGCGGTCGCGGCGGCGGGCGCGGATGAATCCGCGAATGAGTCCACCGACGGCGCCGTCGCTCCCGCTGACGACGGGGCGGGCGACACGCCAATGACGGCGGCGACTGCAGCGGCTACGGCGACCGCGCCGGCATCGGC
>Ga0137409_10008978_pt1 | contig 10195 bp, 14 predicted proteins | sample CZODoug1_16funga_FD_122059 | JGI IMG/M metagenome (GOLD analysis project Ga0137409, IMG submission 122059) | Vadose zone soil fungal communities from Angelo Coast Range Reserve, California, USA - CZODoug1_16fungal (Hybrid Assembly) | ecosystem: Environmental > Terrestrial > Soil > Vadose zone...
TCGCCGCAGTTCGAAAATCTGAAACCGGAGGAAAAAACCGCGGTGCTGAGCCAGGTCAACAACTATCCGGACCACCGCTCGGTCGCCAACATCGAGCGTTTGCTGGGGAAGGACTGGTTCCGCAGCCAGGATCTCGGCGACAAGCAGCGCTCGCTGAAGACGATTGCTTACCTTTCGCAGCACGACCGCGGCGACCGGACGGTGATCGACAACACGATCGACCAGCTGGTCGGCGCAGGCTCGGACCTCAAGCTGCGCTGGGGGACGCTGAGCCCGGCCACGGTTTTTGGTGAAGGCGATGCGGATACCCGCACGCTCACCCTCAGCTCCCAGCGAGTCCTGGCCGGCAACAAACAGGTGCCGGAGAACTTCGACGGCAAGCATCTGGTGTTGCATACGGTGGCCCACGAGGTCAATCACATCCTCAACAAGGACGTGCCACGGCCGTCGAGCGCGCAGCACTTCGAGATCGAGTACCGGGCCTGGGCGGTAGGGTTCAAAGCGGAAAACGGCCACTGGCCGACCAACAAGGATGCGATGGAGCGCGTGCGTCACGAACTCACCGCGGCGGCCGGCGGCTACGCGGACATCAAGGACGCAACCCGCAAGTTCCACGACGCGATGGCGATCTACTCCTTCCTGCAGCAACTCACCGGGCTCAGGGTCACTGCGGGCAACCTGAACGAAATCCTCGAGTCGAATCCGGATACCTGGAGGAACTGGAGCCAGGACCCCGACGAGCAGGGCATGACGCAGGGTGCGCGTTTGGCGCCGCTGGCCGACGGCAACCTCGATAACAGTTGATCGTCAGCTGGCCCGGAACGGCGCTCGCAACCAGACGATCAGGCCGGCCAGCAACAAACCGATGGCCGGCCACGTCGACCATCGCCACGGACCGCCGCCCGCGCGCAGCACGTCGACTTCCCGCACGTAGATCGTTTCGCACGCGCCGTTGCCGGTGTCGTCACGCGTGAGGCTGGTGCCGCGCTTGAATGCGAAACCGTGATCGTGCGCATATTCGGCAAGCCAGCCGCGGATGCGCACCTGGTCGCCGATCTTCACGTTGCGCAGTTTTGCGGCGATCGATGGACGATCGGCAAGCAGGTGGTTGTTCGAAAGAGCGCGCATCGAAAAGCGCTGCCACTTTTCGCTCGACTTCGTCTCGACGTAACAGACGAACTGCCCGCTCGAATAGTCGAGCCCGACATAACCGCCGCTGGTCACGTTCTCGGCGAACACGACGCACAGGTCAACCACGTTCAACTGGTCGTTCCACGCCGCGTGGATCCAGTCCCACCAGGACTCCGAGTCGTGTTCGCTGACGACCAGTCCCCAGATCTCGTATTCGGCCACCGGCTTGACGGTGTAGGTGATGCCTCCCACCGTAGTCGTGAACGGCACGGCCTGGGTGGCTTCCTGCAACGGTTCGTTGCGCAGTTCCGGGCGGAGTTCGGCAGGGCCGGGCAGGGCGTGCCGCAGCAACAACGACGCCGCCAGCAGGACAGCGCCAGTCAACATCAAGAAGCCTGCGAGTCGGATCGGCATCAGGTCGGGTCGATTGTGGCGGGAAGAAGTGCCGCACCGCGCGTGACTCTAACGGGTGCCTGCCGCCGCAAGTCGGCGGAGAAGATCCGTCGGCGCCAACAGCCCTAAAGGTTCAAGCCGATCGGCCGAAAACCGTATTAGTGGCGCAGTCCCAGGAGGTAGTCGTGGCAGAGATGCTTGACCAGGTCGACGAGGCGTCTGCGCCGAGTCGTGAGCAGCAGGCCGGCGAGACGCTGACCAGCGACACCATCGAGTGGTTGGCCGGACTGCCCGACAACGTGCGGCCGGGCGTCGTGCCGGTGCGTTTCCCGCGCATTGCGAATGCGCTCGCCCGCCGATGGGGCAGCGGCACAGCTTGCCGTGCCTACCTCGACGATCTGCTGATCGACAAACGCGGCACGCGCCGGGGTCTGCCGGATGAGGTCGCCGACGAACTGGCGACGCTGAAGGACTATTTCGAGACCGTGTTGTACCCGGTGCCGCAGACAGTCTGGGACGAAGTCGCCGAACGCCGGCGCAAGCGATAAGGTCGGACCGCGAGCGTTGCGGCACTCAGCCGCGAAAAGCTCCGGCAAGCGCCAGCAGCCACAGGCCACCGAATACGAACGGCAGCGTCCGCGCCGCGAGCTTGCCGCGATTGCCGATGTGCCGGCTGGGCGTGAGGCTGCATAACGTGCTCAACCCGGCCTCCTGGAACCGCCGGTGGATCTCCTCGATTGCGTCGAAGGCCGCAAAGATGCTGATGCCGATCACGCCGGCCACGGTCATGCCGAAAAAGGGAAAGCCGATTACAAGCCAGTGAAGATTGGCGGTGGAAAGTGATCCGTAGGCCGTGAACAGCAGGCCTTCGGAAAGAATCAGCCACATCAGGCGATGGTTCACGAGGTTGTCTTCGTGCGTCCATTGCTCGCGCAGCGCGCGATATAGATCCCAGCTCGGCGATTGTTCTGCCAGTGAATCGTCACCCATGCGCGCCTGTCGCTTTGCGACCCAAGTCGAAGGTAACGGCGGGCGCGTAGCCGCAAAGCAGCTCATTGCAGGCGCGGCGCCCGTGTCGGACGCAATGGTAGGGCTTGTTGCCTCGCTGACGTAGCGCCAAGAAGGATTTCCAGGCTTTCGCGATCAATCCGATCAGTCGCCGATCCGGTGGCCCGTGGCCGGATCGCTGAGCTTGTCGCGGCCGGTCTCGATGTGACCCGCGTGCCGACGCCTGAAGGTGTCGTCGCGCTCGAACGAGACGACCAGGTCGTACCAGGCGAATGAGCGCACCAGTGACCAGCGCTTGATCATCGCTTGAAGCGGCTTCAGTTGATGCTCGCTTTTTTCGGCGGTGTACATGTCGGCGACGCGAACCTTGACCGGCTGCGCGCTTCGTTCGCCGTCCAATGACGCGCTTCCCGCCAGCGTTCCGCGATACCAACTTCGCGCGCGTTCAGCGCCGCGACTTGTTCACAGGGCGTTGTGGAAAACCGCTGTCACATTCCGATCGACTTATCCACAGTTGCTGTGGAAAACATCCATTCGATTGCCTGTCGAGCGGCCGGAAGCAAGCACCGTGGTGGGTTGCGCCTTTGTGCAGCAGTGTTCCCGTTCAGGCAGGCTTGCGCGGTACGACAAGGTTGCCAACGCTCAACTGCACGATCTCGTCGCGCTGGTTAAATGTGGTCGTCCGCACCTTGACGATGCCTTGCTCAGGCCGCGACTTTGACGGGCGTACTTCGAGGATCTCGCTCTCGACCCGCAGTTCGTCACCGGGTCGCACCGGCCGCGGCCAGCGGAATTCGTCGAAACCGGCGCCCACCACGCCACCGGCGGGCTTCAGATCGCTCTCCACCAGGAGCCGCATCGTCACCGCCGCGGTATGCCAGCCGCTTGCGGCGAGGCCGCCGAAAAACGACCTGTCGGCCGCCTGCTCATCGAGGTGAAACGGTTGTGGATCGAACTCCGCTGCAAACGTCTTGATCCGCTCCTTGTCGATCACGACCCGCGCTGTGCCGCCATAACGCTGTCCGGTCGCGAAGTCTTCCAGGTAGTGATTGCTCAAGGCTGCTCCTTTCGATCGGATCGATGCCGTTGCAGTCATTCTCCGTCACCGCGCCGCTGTGTGCGCCAGGCGGCAGCAAGCTTGCGCGCGAAAGTCACGAAAAAGACACGTGCCCGAAATAGTTTGAAGAATTTCGCGCGAAACTCCCGTGCCAGGCTTCGAGTCGAAATCTGCTCCGCTTGCATCGCCCTTCCGCTTGACGCCCGAGGGAGGCGACCGGCAAGGTCTGATCTGCGGTTACCGGTTCCAGCCCGGCGCGCCGTCGATGGAGGTCGGCTCGGCCGAAGCGGCCGAGTCGGCGCTTGGGGACCTGGCGCAAGGTTTTGTCTGGTTGCACCTGAACGCGAGTCGCGCCGGCGCCGAGTCGTGGATGCGCGCGTTTGCCAACCTGAGCGAAGGTTTTTTTGCCGCACTCCATGAGGTTCGCGCTCGACCCGCATCGAACGCGATGGCGAAGCCCTGTTCGCGGTGATCAACGACGTGACGTTCGATTTCGACTTCGACGCCAACGACGTTGCGACGCTGTGGGTCAGCGTGCGCGACAACCTGGTCGTCAGCGCGCGCCGGCAGCCGCTGCGCTCGGTCGACCGCCTGCGCATGGCGGCCAAGCGCGGGGCAAACTTCGCGTCGAGCGTCGCGCTGCTGGACGAACTGCTGCGTGACCAGGCCGATGAGTTGCAACGGATCGCGCGCAAGGCCACCGAGCGTATCGACGACATCGAGGACGCTGTCCTGCGTGGCCACTACCTGAAGCACACCGCCGAACTCGCGCGCCTGCGCCGGTTGATGGTGCGGCTGCAACGCCTGCTGGCACCCGAGCCGGGTGCGCTGCTGCGCACGTTGTCCAACCCGCCGGCATGGGTCTCGGCCGACGATATGCAGCGGTTGCGCCAGGCAAGCGAAGAGTTCTCGGTGGTGTTGCGTGCCGTGACGACGAAACAGGACCGCATCAAGCTGATGCAGGAGGAAGCGGCAAACCGCGTCGCCGATCAGAACTCGCGCACGCTCTTTACGCTGACGGCGGTCACGGTAATTGCGCTGCCGATCAACCTGATCTCCGGCCTGTTTGGAATGAACGTCGGCGGCATCCCGCTCGGCGAGCACAAAAGCGGCTTCTGGATCATGGTCGGCGTGATCGGTGCCCTGACGGTGGCGATCGCGTTTCTCGCGGTGCGTCGCTTCCGGCGGACACGCGAATGAAATAAAGACGGCCCGCGCTATTTGCCGGGTTCCCGGTCAGCACTGCCGGACCCGCCCATCCACATTCAGCTAGTGGGCAGCGAGCACGCAGTGCGTGTAATGCATGCTCGATCCGATCGGCCGATACACACCGTAGCGGATCAGGTACGCCTGCTGGACCGCGTAGGCCTCGCGCTCCATCGCGATCGCTTCCGCGCACGAATAGTCTGCCGAGTATTTGCCTGAGGCCTGCTGCAGGTAATGCACCATCTCGTGCACGACGATCGAACTGGCGTAGAGGTTGTCCTGCACATCCAGCCGCTCGTCGATGTAGATCGTGGTTCCGGACGGATACCACCCCATCACTTTGCACTGCCGGCCTTCGCAGGCGACTTGCTCCAGATATGAATGCGAGGCCATCACGACCTGGGGCCGCTCCGCCGGCATCTCGTACCCGGTGAGCATCACGGCCCAGGAGAGAAGAATTTCGTAGAGCTCATTCATGCTGGCTTTCGGTGTCGGATTTCGAGTCTCACGGCAATCGGTGGTCCCGGGCCGGCGCTGCGTTGCCGCAGATCCCGGTCGCTCACCGATCTGCAGTAGGGCAGGCAACTTCAACGTAATTCAGGTGTCACTGCGCGTCGCTAAGGTGGTTCGGGACCGACCGAGGGGATCTAGACTTGCTGCCCCGGTAAACACAGCCGATGAGCAATGCAGCCCAACCACCCGCCGACTGAGCGGCGCATGAAGGCCGGCCTGCGCCGCGCCCTGCGTCTTTTGCGACTCGCGGTTCACCTCGCGGTCGGTGCCGCACTTGTGAAGGTTTTCTTTTTCCGCTGCAGCCATGCCACGCGCTGCGCGGTGCGAGCGCGCTGGTGCCGTCAGGCGCTCGCCATGCTCGGCGTGCAACTGCGCGTAGTGGGTGCGGTGCCGACCAACTGTCACCTTTTCGCTGCAAACCACATCTCATGGCTCGATGTCATCGCGATCGGTGCGGTCCTTCCATGCTGGTACGTGTCGAAGGACGAGATACGCGCGTGGCCCTTCTTCGGCTGGATGGCCGGCGCCAACGACACCCTGTTCCTGCGCCGCCGGAGTGCACGTGCCGTCTACCAGATGAACGCGGCGATTCGCATGCGGCTGGAGGAGGGCGAGTCGGTGGTTGTCTTCCCGGAAGGGACGACAACCGATGGAACCAAAGTCCTGCCGTTTTATCCGGCGCTGTTTCAGCCGGCGATCGATACCGCCATGCCCGTCCTGCCGCTTGCGATCTCCTACCTTGACGACACATCGGCGGCGGCCACCGCGGTCGCGTATATCGACGATGAGCCGGCCTGGACTTCACTGCGCGCTGTGCTCGATGCGCCGCGCACCGAAGTTCGCCTCGAGCTCGATCAGGCGCTGGCCGGCGAAAAGCACACGCGACGCGAACTTGCCTCGCAGAGTTGCCACGCGATCAGGCGCCTGCGTTCGCTGCAGGAGGAACCACGCGCAGTCGAGCAGTCAACGTCAACCCCGGTGTTTGGACTGCCGCTGCAGCCGCTCGGGATGAACCAAACCGTGGTCGCGTGCGCGCTCACGCGGCCGGCGCATTCGCCACGAATGCCTGCACAACCTCCCAGTATCTATCGGGGCAGTCCAGCCACGGGAAGTGACCTGCGTTCTCAATGATCTCGAGCCGCCCGGTCCGAGGCAGTGCATCGATGATCTCCCGCGCGGCCGCTACCGGTGTCACCGGGTCGAGTGTTCCGACGCAGACCAGCGCCGGGCAGGTGATGCGGGCGAGTTGCGAAACGACATCGAGCTGGCGCATGCGCGCCATGCCGGGCGCGTTTAACGCGGGGTTGCTTGCTCGGCGAGCCAGCTCAGCGCGGTTCGGCAAGTGTGGACCGAACGCGGCAAACACCCGCGCCCATTGCGCTTCGTTCACCACGTCGCCGCCGTAGTCGCGCCGCGCCAGCTCGGCGACCTCATCACCCGCGACAACCCGAAATCCCTCGACCAGGCGCTCGAGGTCGAAACGCGCCATCGTGGACTGCAGGATCAGGGCGCGCGCGTGTCCGGGATGACGCGCGCCATACAACATGGCGACAAAACCGCCCATGGAGTGGCCGAGCACGATCGGCGCGGCGATGCCGACGGCGTCGCAGAAGCAACGCAGGTCGTCCGCGCAGACTTCGAAGTTCCAGTCCGCCGGGTCATGCCGCGCGGAGCGCCCGTGGTCGCGCAGGTCGAGATAGATCACCTGCATCTCGCGCGCGAGGTGCGCGAAATACGGCTTGAAGTAGGAGTGGTCGTAACCGCCGGGGCCGCCGTGCACGAGGACGAGCGTCGGCCGTTCGCGCATGCGCGCGCCGTCCGGCACGAGCGCGAGCCCGTCGACATCGAACCAAAGTCGCGTTCCGTTGACCTCGATCTGCATGCGATTGGCCTATGCGCTCGATCGACGCACGCGCGCCCGGCCTGAAGCGGAAGCAGTGCTGCTTGCAGGCTTGCCTGCTTCCACCATCGAGCGCAAACGTTCGAGCGCTTCGTCCCAGTGATCGGAGATCTGGTCGAGGCGACGGCGGACTTCGGCGAGCCGATTTGCCTGCAGTTCCCAGATGCGCTCGCGGCCCGCGCGACCGCTGCGGACGATTCCGGCGCTTTCCAGCGCGCGCAGGTGCTTGGTGATGGCCTGCCGCGAGATCCTCGTTCCATCCGTGAGACGGACGATCGACGACGGACCGTCGTCGCAAAGGCGAACGACGATGCGCAAACGCGTCGGGTCGCCCAGTGCGGCAAAAACATGCGCCGCCTCGCCGAGCTCTGCCGCCGCCGCCCGTCTTGTTGCCATGGCATCGCGCCTAGGCCGCAGGCCCGGCCAGATACTTTTCGATGAGCTTTGTCTGCATTGCCCAGCCCCCGTCGTTGGCGGCAAATGCCTTGGCGCGTCGCGCCAGGGGAATTTGATCGAAGCCCGATTCGGAAACCGTCAGAAGGACACCAGCGGCAACCGGTTCCAGCTCGAACAGGATCAGCGTCGTTGGCTCCTGCGAATAATCGATACCCGGCTCGACGGCGAACGGATGCCAGCGGAACGCGATCGTGCGCATCGGTTCGATGCGTTCCACGAAGAACTCGAAGGCCATGCCTTCGTGCGGCTTCTGGAGTTTCGCCACTTCCGGGTCCACTTTTGTCGGCACGATCCTGCCGGTCAGGCGCGCGCCGGCGGCAAATGCGCCGTCGAACGTGACGCCGAACCAGGCGCCGAACCGTTCGGCGTCACTTATCGCCTGCCACACGCGTTCGAGTGGCGCGTTCAACACGATCTTCTTTTCGATGCGATCAGTATTCATTGGCGGTTCCTCGTATCTGCAACCTTGTGGTTGCCTTTTATACAGCGCTTCCGCACCAAGTGCAACCGGTTGGTTGCCTTTGGCAGCGATCGGCATCATTGCGCCAGAGTTTGAACCCACGACCAGGAACCCTATGGATCTCGACCTCAAAGGCAGCATCGTCCTCATCACCGGCGGGAGCAAAGGCATCGGGCTCGCCTGCGCACGTTCGTTTGCTGCCGAAGGTGCGCGGGTCGCGATCGCTTCGCGCAACCAGGAGCACCTTGCACGGACCGTGAAGACGCTGGAGACCGAAGGCGCAAAGATTTTCGCGGTCGCCACCGACCTGGGTGAACCACAGCAGGCTGCAGCGATGGTCGAAAAGGTCGAGGCTGCGCTCGGGCCGATCGCCGTTCTCGTCAACTGCGCCGGCGCGGCGCGACGCACGCCACCCACGGAACTTACCGCCGAGCACTGGCACGCCGCGATGCACGCCAAATACTTCACGTACGTTCATGCAATGGATGCGGTGTTGCAAGGAATGGCGAGGCGCGGGGCGGGCGTCATCATCAATGTGATCGGCATGGGTGGAAAAATCGCCGGCCCGACCCATCTGCCCGGCGGCGCCGCCAACGCAGCGCTGATGCTGGCGAGTGTCGGATTGGCCAATGCGTACGCGCGCAACGGAATTCGCGTCAACGCCGTGAATCCCGGGCTGACCGAGACAGAGCGCATGCAGGAAGGCCTGCAGGCGGAAGCGCGCCGGACCGGCAAGCCGGTCGCCGAACTGCTCGAGCAATTCGTCCGCGCGATGCCGCTTGGCCGGATCGCGCAACCGCAGGACATTGCCGACACAGTGGTATTCCTCGCGTCGAAGCGCGCGAGTTATGTCAGCGGCGCGGTGATCTCGCTCGACGGAGCGGCAACGCCGACGGTCGTCTAGTTCCCTCTCCCCGCTTGCGCCGGAAAGGCGAGGACTTCATTCCCTCCCACTTCGCAGGGGAGGGGGAAATCAGGCTGGCTTCGCTCCTGTCCTCGCGCAGCGCGAGGAAACCACGGGTCGACCGTGTGGGCATCGAGGTGCGCGGTGATCAGGTCGTTGACCTGATCGCGATGGGTCAGCGGTGCCATGTGACCGGCGCCCTGAATCGTCGCGATGATCGCGTTCGCGCCCGTTCCGGAGATCGAGATCGTCTGTGTGCCGCTCGACGCGTTGACGTTGGCGTTGAGGGTGCTCGAGGCCTGGGTGACCGTGAACGCGTAGGTGTCCGAGGCCCGCGCCGGTGTGCCAACCAGGCAAGCGGCCAGAGCGGCCGCCGGCAACAGGCGGGGCCAGCGGATGGTCGTCGGGGTGTTCATGGGGTCTCCTGACGGGCGGTGGGCGCGGGCGCGGGGGCGCTGGTGTGGATGTCGGCCGTTAGCCCGTTGCTGGCCGCCGACATCCCCGCAGCGCTCGACGCTGGGGTGAGCATTGCCATCGCTCCGGACTGGTCGATGGGCGGCAGCCAGAACATGCTCGACGAATTCCGGTTCGCCCATGCGTGGGGCAAGACGCACTGGAACGAGCGGCTGTCGCCCAAGGACATCGTCGTGATGGGCACATCGCGCGCCGCCACGGTGCTTGCACTCGAACACAAGCTCGGGAAGCTCGAGAACGGCCATCTCGCCGACATCGCGGTGTTCGGCGGCGATGTCAGGATGCCGTATGACGCGATCCTCGCGGCGCGGCCACGAGACGTTCGCCTGGTGATGGTGAATGGGGTCGTACTCTACGGCGATGGTGAGCTCGAGGCTGCTGGTCCGGCCCGCCCCGGTTGCGAAACCATCGACATCTGTGGCAGCCGGAAGTTTCTCTGTGTTGCGACAACCGCAACAACCGACAAGCTCGATCAGACCTACGCTCGGATTCACGCGGCGCTCAGTCGAGCGTTGGCCGAGCTGGATGCGTTGACGCCGGGCGACGGTTTCAACTTCGCGCCCGTCGCACCTCTGGTGAGATGCGAGTGATACGGGTGCAGCAGCCTGCGCCAGACCTCGCGGGAACAGGATCGCCGGCGGCTCGGCCGAGCCAGGAGCTATGGCGTGATGGCGATTCTGGGCCACGGATCCT
>Ga0137409_10008979_pt1 | contig 10194 bp, 10 predicted proteins | sample CZODoug1_16funga_FD_122059 | JGI IMG/M metagenome (GOLD analysis project Ga0137409, IMG submission 122059) | Vadose zone soil fungal communities from Angelo Coast Range Reserve, California, USA - CZODoug1_16fungal (Hybrid Assembly) | ecosystem: Environmental > Terrestrial > Soil > Vadose zone...
TGAATTACGCCTCTACTATGTTTAGAGAGACCAAAAAGGAAAATCTTAATGCCCCGCCAAAAAAAATTTCACGGGATTTTCTCAAGCTGTTTGGCCAAACAACTCTGCCGCACTTCGAGCAACTCCCGAATCTCTTTGAACAGGGCGCTCTTCTCGGCATAAACGGAACCGATTTTGATCCCCATCTCTTCTGCTATCTCTTGCGGTTTCAACCCCAGGATCACAAGCAGAAGCAGTAGCCGTTTGCGCTCAGGCAGCCCGCTGATAATCGCGTTCAACACTTTCCACTCATCCTCATCAATGAGCACCTCTTCTTGAACCGGCTGGTAGATCAAAGCATCGAGCGACAAGTCACCCAGATTCACATTCTCTTTTTCCCACTGTCGCTTCCACAAATAGAGCCCTACGTGATGCCGAACTACTGTATGTAGCCAGGTCTCGATTTTAGAACGATTGGCGAAGGAGCGCAGGCGACGATAATTGTCCTCGATCAATTTGAGGAGGACATCTTGAACAAGGTCTTCGATTTCATCCTGATTGGTAGGATGACGATAAATACGACGCACCGCCTTGGAGACCTTCGGCAAGAGGTCGGTGATCAACTGCTCAACATCAAGCGCACAAAAAGATGGTGAACCATTCGGGCCCATGACCGCTTCCCCCGTTGAAGAAATGCAGGCCGGTACCTGCTGGCAGGTAGCGGACGGTTTTAAATCACCCGCCAGGGTTCACCAGGGGTGTGAACTGAGCGGGCAGTGACAAGAATCAGCAGATATCCGGCTGCGATCATCGTTAGTGAAGACCTCCACTAGGTTCTTTAACATCCGAACGATGAAGGCCAGATAGCATATTCCAGCCAAAATTTCAGGCAATCGCTCATAATCCCGCGCGCCAAGCGACGGAGCATGACGTCCAGCCGAAACTTCGCTCGCCACTCCATCGACGCGGTAAGAGGACAATATCTCTCTTCGCCTCAGAGAGTTTGACGACTTCGAACTTGATGGCATCATGCTCTCAGGCTGGATTCGAGACGTATGTCTGCGGTCAAAGTCGGCGCTGGATAGCTTTGAGACCATGCGCTTTGTCTCTGCTCAAATCCCACTCCGATAACTGATGTAAAAATCGGAAAAGTATTTCACGGAAATGTGATCTGAGGATTTCATAAAGTTTACTCGTTCAAGTGGAAAACGCTGTAACGATCTGGATTGACTGCGCTTGGCTGACCTTGCCAAGCCCAGGGCGCGGCAAAAGACGGCACAGACCTTGTTTTCTGTTGGTTAGTCGTTGCGCCAACGACGAGCTAGCTTTAGGGGGATAAAACCGAAGAAGTGACTTACAGAAGAAGTGACCTACAGAAGAAGTGACCTACTTCAGCAAATACTCAAATCACTTTTTCTATTATTGACCTGATACCATTTTGTTATTTGACAACGACAGGCGCGACCCTACCATATGGCTAGAATACCCATCAACAATGTTTTAAACATTTTTGTATCCGATTTAGCCTTTATCGACAATCTCCTGGACTCTGCCCACTTCGCCGGATTCAAGACGCACTTTGATGCCGTGCGGATGATTGGCGGAACTGGTCAGGATATCTTTCACGATTCCGCGCGTTCTTTTTCCAGTGCGCTGATCCTGTTTCTGGACGATGTAGACCTCAAGTCCGGGTTTTATGTCTTTTCGGTTTTGGCCGTTCATACTTCATTCTCCTTCCGAAAACAGCTACGTAGGCGCCGAATTTATTCGTCACGTAACGAATGAATTCGGCGCCTACGTGGTTGTCAGCGCGCCGCTCTCGATCCACTCCGCGAGGATGTCCTGCGCCTGTTTCGCTCTGGCCGGCGAGAGTCTGGACAACAAGCTTCTAATTTCTACTGCGCGCTTTGTTTCATAGAGGACAAGGAAATCAGACTTGTCGAGGTTGGTGATCGAAATCCCCGCGGCTCCAGGACTGAAGAGCAAGTAGACCTTCTTTTGCTCGTCAACTTCCGGCAGCGACGGCAGTCTCGGGGCGTCGTCGCAAAGCGCCATCGCGGGCATCAGGCTCAATTCGAACAGGTACTGCTCGACGCGCTGGATTGTCGCTATGATATTCGCCTGGAAACCGGCAACGTCGTAACCGGGGGCGAGTCTGACGCGCGTCCGGTCGCTGATCGTCGCGGGCAATTCGCCGGCTTCGTAATGGGCTTCCCTCGCCAGCGCCCTTCGACATCCGGCGATTGCGGCCTCAAGCCGCACTACGTCCGCGATCTGTGGCGCCTTCCATTCTCCGCGCCTGAAACCGTCAAGCAAAAACTCCGCGAAGGCAAGCCCCATTGAACCGCGTTCCTCAATCGAGTTGTGAAAGAACCGGCTCGAGAAGAAGGCTTCGAGCGACGCGAGGAGGCGCGTCTCGGCCAGAACGATGGTCGTCGAAACCTTGAACTCCTCGACCAGCGTCCTGAGCGTCCTTCTTCTTCTGAGCGGGTCGTGGCGCCAGGCCCTACGATCAACGCCGAGCAACTGTCCCCGCTCTCCATCCGTCAGATTGAGTCCGCCCAACACCCGCTCCGGCGCGGCATAAATCTCTTCGACAAACTCTCCATCGAAGAGCATCCGAACCATGAGTTTTTGAAGCGTGTGATGGCTCATCTCGTATTCTCTATCGCATACAAGAAAAAGAATTCAGCCACGAATAAACACGAATATTCACGAATAGGAGCAAGAGGCGGAAAACAAACGGATCAAAACTGAGAAAGGGATTCGTGTTCATTCGTGTTCATTCGTGGCTGAAATTCTTTATCTTTCAATTCACCTCGGCGGGAAAATCGAGTTGAGACGGGCGAAGATTTCCAGAGTCTCCTCCGGCGCATTGCGCTCGCACTCGAAGACGACGGCCTTCAGATTCTTCGCGCGCGGGACGGCGTATTCTAGAATCTCCCAGGTCGCTTGCAGCGGTTCGGGCGAGTGATTGTCTTCGATGTAGGCGTAGCCGTCGAACTCGGCGTAAGCGCCGCCCGCCACGTGCATCTCGACGACGCGGTCCAGCGGATAGTTATCGAGCGCGGCAAGCGGCGGGAGGTTTCTGGTCTGTTGGAAGATCGCCAGGTGGGCGCAATCGAGCAGGAGTCCGCAATCGGCCCGCTCGGCGACCAGCGCGAAGTATTCGAGGATGTGCAGATCGCCAAGGTAGATCACCGCCGGCGGATTTTCAGGCAGGCAAAACATGCCGGTCTCGGCTTCGATCTGAACGATGCTCTCAGCGGTCTCAAGCGCCGATTCGCGGCAGAGGATGGGTGGCATGAGCATCCCATGCCCACGCTCGCGCAAACCGAAGTGCCACCGGCCCGCGTCGCCGCACAGCCACGAAGCGTTGATCTCGCCGGCAAGCTCTTTGGTCTGTGTGAGCCAGCGCTGGTCGAGGTCGAGCCGTTCTTCAAGGTTGATGTCGAGGAAATGATAGGTCGCCGGCAACCCGGCCGCAGCCCACCGGCGGACGCCGTCGTCAAGGCCGCGTTCGAGGTCGGCGCCGTACTCGTAGAAGTGAATGAGCTCCGGATAGCGCTCCTTCATCCAGCAAGCGTCAATGCCCTTGGCGGCGATGTCGAATTCACCAGAAATCCCGACGCCCAATCTGGGCAACCGCTCTACTCTTTGCGCAAATGTCGCCATATGCCATATGCTTATCTCGCCAGAGGCGCAACCCAATTCTCGTAAACCATCCTGACCGCGATCTTCGCCAGCTTCCACATCTTGTCCCATTGGATTTCGTGATTCTCGCCGTAAATCAGCTTCTTGATCAGCGCGTCGCGGAATTGACGGCCCTCGCGTTTGAGCATGAATTCTTTGGCGTAAGGCTTGGCCACGTCGAAGAAGCTGAAATTCGGATCGAGCGTCAGGCCGATGCCTTCGAGCGTCATGATCGCGCGCATCACGTAGGTGAAATTCGCCGGGATCGTGAACGGATATTCGTAGACGACGTCGGCCAGTTCGTAGGTCAGTTCCCTGAAGTGGACTTCGCCCAGCTTCAGGTTCAGATAATCCGAGAAGAGCTTTTCGACCACGAGGCGTATGGAGTCGCGGTCCACGGTTTGGGCGAGGAAGTTGAGATTGATCATGTCCTGAGTCAACCCTTTCACATCGCGTTCGACGATGTGGAAGAAGGCGTCGATCATCAGGTTTTGCATCCGCGGCGTGATCCGCCCGACCATCCCGAAATCGAAGAAGGCCAGTCGCCCGTCATTCATCACGCGCAAGTTCCCCGGATGCGGATCGGCATGGAAGAAGCCGTCTTCGAGAAGCTGTTTGAGGTATGTCCGCGCAATCAGCTTGACCACGTCCGGCGGGTTTACGCCGCGTTCGGTCAATGTTTGCACGTCCAGGACTTTGGTTCCTTCTATGAACTCCATCGTCAGCACGCGCGGGCTGACATGCGACCAGTGGATCACCGGCACATAAATCTCGCGCCAGCTGTTGAAATGCCCGCGGAAGGTTTCGGCGTTGCGCCCCTCCTGAACGTAATCCATCTCCTCGAAGATCGTCGCGGCGAATTCATTCAGCGTCCCTTCCCAGTCGATTCCGCGCACGAGTTTCGGGAAGCGGCTCATAAAGCGCGCGATGCCGCGCAGCACGGCCAGATCGAAATTAATTACGTCTTCGAGATGGGGGCGCTGAACCTTGACCGCCACGGTCTCGCCCGCATGCAACCGCGCGCGATAGACCTGTCCAAGCGACGCGGCGGCTACCGGCTGTGAATCGATTTCGGCGTAAAGCTCATCAACCGGCGCCTCCAATTCGCGCTCGATGATCCGCATCGCTTCGTCGTGCGGGAACTGAGGCACGCTGTCCTGCAGTTTGCTCAGCTCTTTGACATAGGCGAGCGGCAGCAGATCGGCGCGCGTCGAAACCGCCTGGCCGATCTTGATGAACGTCGGGCCGAGTTTCAGCAATTGCCGGCTGATCCATTGGGCCTGCCATCGCAAATGCCGCTCTTCCGATTCGTCTTTTTTGCCGACGAACCAGCCGCGGTGGTAAACAAAAACAAAAATTTGATAAAGCGCGAATGTAAAGATGATATGAAAAGCGCGAAGCCAGCCGCGAACACCGTGGCCTTTGATCAGCTCCCGCGCGTTGTAATGCGCGATATTGGCCGCGGGCGCGGCCTCAATCAATTGGGGGATTTTATCTTGAACTAACGACATTTTTACATCCTATCATAGGCCGTATAGGTCCTATAGGTCCTATACGATTCATAGGAAGTCTAAGTTGCAAGCCGCGACCCGGGAATTGAAGTAGCGAATCGCCCTTTCCCGATCGCGCGTTATCTGCGCGCGAAGCTCGTCTATCCCGGAGAACTTCTTCTCGCCTCGCAACCGGTGCAGAATTCGCACGCGAATCATCCTTCCATATAGATCCTCGTCGAAATCGATCAGGTGAGCCTCAACTTTGGATTCGGCCTCGGCGCCGAGCGTGGGGCGTTTGCCGATATTCGTCACGCTGCGCCGCCAGACGCCGTCGACCAGGGCCAATGTGACATAGACTCCGTCGGCCGGCAGCACGCGGTTTTGAAGTTCGAGATTGGCCGTGGGAAATAGAAATTTGCGCCCGATCCCGCGCCCCTGCGTAACCACTCCTTCGATGCCATACGGCCGTCCGAGCATGCGGCGCGCCAGATTGACGCGGCCCGCCTTGAGCAACATTCGGATCATGGTCGAACTGATGCGCCGCCCGCGCAGTTGAACTTCTGGGACTTCGGCGGCGTAAAACCGGAATTGATGGCTGATCCATTTTAACATCTCAATGTTGCCGCGCCGCTCGTGGCCGAAGGCGAACCCCTTGCCCAGATAAACTTCACGCGCCTGCAAAGCGTCAACGATGTAGCGTTGAACAAAATCCTCGGCGAACATCGCCGCCAATTCCTGATTGAATTCGAGCACGACGACCTGCTCGATGCCGAGCAGCTTCAACCCCTCCATCTTCTGATTGAAGGTCTGAAGCAATGGCGGCGCGGTCTCGGGTTTGAGCACCTGCCGCGGGTGCGGATCGAAAGTGATCAATGTCGGAGTCGCGCCGATGAGCGCCGCGCGCTCGACGACGGTTCGGACGATCGCCTGGTGGCCTAAATGCAAACCGTCGAAGACTCCAAGCGTCAACACGGTGGGACGGTGGATTTCGGCGTGCTCTATCCCTGCAAAGATTTTCATTAGTGGTGAATCTTCGATGAATGACAACTGCGCTTTCTCATCGCCCCTTCTTATCAGGAAGCCACTGCGCCGTATTCACAATCTCATCTATTTTGTCTTCCAGCTCAGTAATCTCTTTAGGCACTTTAGGCCCTCTACATCCGTGGTAGTGACGTATCGTCTTCGATTCCCCATTAATCCTGATAGAGGTGAAAACAGACTCGGCATCAGAATAGACCTCATCGCACACACTGCGATCCATCCAATAGTCATCTTCCAAAGAGAAGAATTTCACTCTGTCAAACTCCGCCATCAACTGTTTGAGTCGCTCCCGAGAAATGGCGCTCTTTATAGTCGCCCCTTCTTGCTTAACCCAACGACGCCCTTCAAATACAACCGATCCGTCGGCGGTGATTATCAGTTTGTACCTCGGGCTACTACGACCATCCCCAGCCCTTTCAAGGGTGATCATCAAATCCTGGGGGATATCCTGAGGAAAAACGATATGGTACGTAGCGATTGAGGCCGCATCACTATTGCTGTGGCAGTCTGCGGATAACGCTAAAAGCGCCAGTGAAAATCCGAAAATCATTTGAAGTGACATTTTCATATTCGCCTCCTGCCGCATCAAAGTTCGACACTCAGCCCATCGTAAGCAAGCTCGACGTTTTCAGGCAAACGCCGGCTCGCCTCACTGTGTTTGACGTCGTGTCCGATGTGAGTCAGGAGCGCGCGGCGCGGCTTCAATTCGGCGATGTAGGCCAGCGACTGCTCAATGTGCAGATGCGTCGGGTGCGGTTTGTAACGCAGCGCATCGATGATCAACAAATCGAGGCCGCGCAACTTCTCCAGCGACTCGTCTGGAATCAGGTTGCAATCGGTGATGAACGCGGCTTGCGCGCGGGCTTCTCCGAAGGGGCCGAAGCGGAAGCCGGTGACTTCGCCTTTGCCGTGAATGACCGGGACCGGCGTGATTCGCAGTCCGCAGGTTTCAAATTCTCCTTCGATCACATGCGGAACGAGTTGCGGCAGACCTCCGCCGATGTGTTCGCGCTCGAAGATGTAAGAGAAGATGCGCCGCAAACCCCGCCATGTATCCTCGCTCCCGTAAACGGGGATTGGGCCATGCCGGAAATTGATCGGGCGAATGTCGTCGAGGCCGAAGACGTGGTCGGCGTGGCAGTGCGTGATCAACAGCGCGTCGAGCCGGTCGATCTTTTCGCGCAGCGCCTGCTGGCGAAAATCAGCGGAAACATCTATGACCAGGCGACGCTCGTCGTTTTCGACCGTCGTTTCGACCATCAGGCCGGTGCGCAGACGTTTGTCGCGCGGATCATCCGACCGGCAAACTTCACAATCGCATCCGATCATCGGCACTCCGACTGACGTCCCTGTTCCGAGAAAAGTAAGTCTCATAGTTCGAGGATCGAGGATCGAGGATCGAGAATTGAGAATTGAGGATTGAAGATCGAAAGTCGAATCAATCGCCTATTACGATCCTCAATCCTCAACCCTCAATCCTCGGTTACCGCCTCATCGAGACATATTGCATTTTCAGATCGGAGAGCAGATCGTCGAAGAACTTCTCTTCGCCATGCGTGAGGTTGCCTTTGGTCTTTTCACGCAACATCACCAGCATATCAATAGATTCCTTCGCAGCCGTCATATCAATCTGGCGGCGTCCCGTGCCTGGATGCTCCACCAATCCCAGGTAAATGAAGGCGGATGAGGCGATGCCCATCAGGAATTCATTGAACATAGTGCGTTCAGGTTCCGCATCCTCAAACTCTGGCAGCTCGGACGGCTCGGGCTGGAGTTCGGGCGCGGTGGCCGCGGCGAATTGCCGCTGGGATTGCGCCGAGCCTGAGATGACGGCGGGCTGGGGTTCGGGCGTCTGCGCGGGCGGAGTCTCTTCGATCAACGCGTCTTCACGCAATGTGCCGTCGGGGTTGAATAAACGGCGGTCGGTTACCTTGAAATTACCCTGGTTCTCTTCGGCCATAGTTAAATCTTGCTCCTTCAAAAAGACGGTCTAAAAGTTTTTGATAAGGCAAGATATTAGCATTCCGGGCTGAGGATTGTCAGTTGGTAGGTGGTGGTTAGTGGTTGGCGCCTGGTGGTTGGTTTCTGGGCACGGCGTTCGTCGGCCTGTTCGATCGGTGATTGGCGCCTGGTGGTCGGCAAAATTCACTACTGGGCGATTTCCTATTCAGGGTTTTGTCAGCCGCCAACCACCAACCACCAACCACTATTTCACCTCGACATTGTTGCTCGACAGCGTGGTCGAGAGCGCGCGCTGAAGTTCGGCGACCGCCTTCGTGTAATCGGTCAACGCGCGCAACTCGCGCCCGCGCGCGGACGAGAGCGCGTTCTGGCGGTCAAGCACGAAGAAGTTGGTTGATTGGCCGGCGTCGAATTTGCGCTGTTCGCTCTGGTATTGCAGTTCGGCGTTGACCCGCGAATTCTTTGCGGCGTCCACGCGCTTCCTGGCCGTCTCGACCGCTTGCAACGCGTTGCGCACCTCGACCTCGATCAACTGCTCGGTCTTCTGGCGCTGGGCTTCGATCTGTTTGCCTTCGGCGAGTGACCGTCCGAAATTCGCTTGGGCCGTGCGATTGCGGAGCGGCAGGTTGATGTTCAATCCGACGCGCCACGAGCGGAAATCATTCTTGAACAAGTTGGACAGGCTCTGCCCGTACCCGCCGACCAGGGCCCCCGGCGTTGCTCCAGTGTTGGCGATTGGAAGCAGCGGCAACTCCGCCAGGGCCGAAAGTTGATTGATACGGCCGTAAAGGATCTCGTTACTGGCGTTGATCGGGTTTTCCGTCGCGCGCAGAGGGCCGGCAAGTCCCACCGTGCCGTAGGTGACGAAGAAATCGATCTGCGGCTTGGTCTGGTTGCGCAGATACTCGGCGTCGATCTTGTTGAGTTCGCCGCGCAGTCTATACTGCTCCATTTCAGGCCGATTCTGAGCCGCGAGTCTGAGCGCGTCTTCGAGCGGCAATGAGGCGCCCGTCTCGATCTGCGGCTGTTCGACAGGGACCAGCTCCGACTGCCAGATCCCGCCGTCGCCGGGTTGCGCCATCAACGCCTTCAGCGAATTCTCGGCGCGCTGGATAGCCTCCACGGCGGCCTCGGCTTCGTCCTTGCGGCGCTCAAGTTCGACGCGCGCCGAGATGATGTCCGATTTCGCCAGAGTCCCGGCATCGACCAGCCGCTCGTTGTGTTCGAGCTGTGTTTCGGCCAGGTCAACAGATTCGCGTTTGATCTCCTGGTCGCGACGCGAGAAGACTAGTTCCCAGTAAGCGCGCTGAACCTGGGAGATGATCTCGATCGCGCGCTGGCGGAACTGGCTGTCCGAAATGTCCAGGCGCTTCTTCGAAATCCTGATCTGGCGGCGCGCTGAATCGACCGTCCGGTTGCGAAACAGCGGCTGCGTGAACGTGAAGTTCAGATTGGTCGTGTATTGCGGGTTCAGGCTGTTGAACGGATTCGTGGTCGTCGCGCGGTTGTTGTCGAAGACTCCCGTCAGACTGCTTCCCTGCCACGGCGTGCGCTGCGTGAACGTCGCCGTCCCGATCAGGTTGTCGGTCTTGTCGGCGGCGAAGATCGAGGTCGCCGGAATCGAACGGCGGTCGTAATAGAACGTCGCCGCCAACGCCGGGTCGTAAACGCCCTGCGCCGCGCGCAGATCGAATTCGTTCATCTGCACGTTCAGGCGTTCGATCTCGATGTCACGGTTATAGTCGAGCGCCATCGACATCGCGTCCCGCAGCGTCAGCGTGACGCGCTTCGACGGATTAACGCCGATCCGGGCCTCGGATTGCGGATTGCGGCCATTGCTCGTGGCCGATTGCGGATTTGTTTTAGCTTCATCTTGCGCAAACGCTCCGTGCCGGGCCATGCCAGTCAGTGTGATACATAACGCGAGCGTTATTGTCGCCTTTTGCATTCTCATAAGCTCCGCCAAAGGAGACTGCTGCTTTCTAAGCAGCAGAGGAATTTGGCATCGCGTGGAGGTTTGGCATAG
>Ga0137409_10008982_pt1 | contig 10191 bp, 10 predicted proteins | sample CZODoug1_16funga_FD_122059 | JGI IMG/M metagenome (GOLD analysis project Ga0137409, IMG submission 122059) | Vadose zone soil fungal communities from Angelo Coast Range Reserve, California, USA - CZODoug1_16fungal (Hybrid Assembly) | ecosystem: Environmental > Terrestrial > Soil > Vadose zone...
CCCGGGCCGGGAGCCGATGGCGACCTTTGCCCCGGTGATGGAGCCGTGCGCCTTCGGGCTGAGGTACATCGCGTACAGCGCCTTCGCCGGTGCGGGGAGAACCACCGATTGCTTGACGAGCTTGGGCATGGGCTTCTCCTTTGCGGTTACGGCAATGCGCGCTCGAGCCGGCCGAGACAGCCGATCCAGCCGTGCTGGTGGCGGTCGCGCGCCTCGGCGTCGGCGAACTGCTCGTGCCTGAGCGTCAATTCCGTCCCGCTACCCGTTGCGCGCAGCTCGATCGTCACGACCGACTCGCGCTCGGGAGTCGTTTTCCACGCCCAGGTGTATACGAGCTTTTTGTTCTGCACGATCTCGCGGTAGGTTCCGCTCACGTCGTGAACCTGACCGTCGGGCGCGTTCATCACGATGTGATAACGCCCGCCGACGCGCAGCTCGGTCTCGGCAACCGGAATCTTGAAAGCATCGTCCGGCGCCATCCACTTCTTGAGCATGTCCGGCTCGGTTATCGCGCGCCAGACTTTCGCCGGCGCCGCATCGAGCTTTCGGACGATGGAGAGCGACGGCCGCTCCTGCGTTTTGGTGTTCGCCATGCTTGAGTCTCCTCTTGGTGGTAGAGAAACCGGGCAAGCGCGTCGAGACGCTTCTCCCAGAACTCGCGGGTGTCGTCGAGCCAGTCGGACGCCGTCCTCATTGGGTCCGCAGACAGGGTGCAGCTCACCACCCTGCCCGCCTTCTCGCGCTTGATGAGCCCCGCGTCCTCGAGGATGCCCAGGTGCTTCATGAAGCCCGGCAGCGACATGGGAAACGGGCGCGCGAGCTCGGTGACCGGGCGGCTTCCCGAGGCGAGCGCCTTCACCACCTGCCTGCGCGTCGGGTCGGCGAGCGCGGCGAAGACCGCATCGAGCGGCTCGTCTGAATACTTAACCATATAGTTTAGTATTCACCGGGGGTGCGGCCCTTGTCAAGCATTGCGTTCTAGGGCCTGTCGATGCTGTCGGTCGGCAGGTGCGCAACGTCTCCCCAGACTTCGAGCGACCAGCGGCCGCCCGCGTAGGCGATGCGGTTGATGCTTGCGTTGTGCAGGGAGTAATCCCGCTTGGAATCGAGACGCATGCCGGTGACGTGGCGGTACGCGATGCCGAGCACTCCGCCGTGCGTCACCACCGCGGCGCGCCGGCCCGCCGTGCCGGCCGCGACGCGCTCCAGGGCCGCCACGATGCGGTCGCGGAACTGGGCCCCGCTCTCGCCGTCCGGCGGCGCGTAGTCCGGGTCGCGCGAGCGGAACTTCAGGTATGCATCGGGAAATTCCAGCTCGATTTCCTTGTAGGTCCGACCCTCGAACACGCCGTAGTTGCGCTCGCGCAGCGCGGGGTCGTAGATGACTTCGAGGTCGACGGCGGCGGCGATCGGCGCCACGGTCTGGCGCGCGCGCCCCGCGTCGCTGGAATGCAGCGCCTGGATCTGCTCGCTCGCCAGGCGCGCCGCAAGCTGGCGCGCCTGAGCCTGACCCGTCGAGGTCAGCGGGCTGTCTGCACGGTAGCCCTGGATGCGACCCTCGCGATTCCAATCCGTTTCGCCGTGGCGAACGAGGATGAGCTGCGCCTCATCCACGCCGGCCGTCCAACCAGCGCTCGAGCCTGCGCGCGCTCGCGCCGGTCAGCTCGGTGAGCACGCAAGTGTCCGCCGGGGCGGCCATCAGGCGCACGCGAAACTCCAGCAGCTCATCCCTGCGGAAGGCGTGGATGGCGATGGTGTCTCCGGCCTTGCGTCTCGCGAAGGCGGCGTCCAGCCCACCGCGCCCGGGGCGCAAGCCGTCCACGGCCACGATCGCGTCGCCCGCGGCCAAGCCGGCTTCCTGCGCGGCGCCGCCTTCGAGCACGTGGGTGACGACGGCCTCCTCTCCGCTCGCGCGCGCACCGGCGCCGAGCATCGCCAGTCCGCCTGGGTCTTTCGAGCTCGCGGCCCTGCCGCCCTTGTCCGACGACGACTCGGCCGGGCGCAAGGCCATCTCCACGCCGTGCTCCGCGAGAAGATCCCGCAGCGGCAGCTCGCGCGTCGATCGCAGCCATTCATCGAAGGTCTTCCGCAGCTCGAGACCCGTGACCTCCTCGGCGAGGCGCTCGATACCGTCCTCCTCGACGCCGATACCGGTCAGGCCGTGACCAATCCAAAGCGCGCGCATGACATCGTCGAGGGATTTCTTCCCGCGCGTCTTGTCCCGGATCAGCAGGTCCAGACACAGCGCGACGAGGCTGCCCTTGCCGTAGTAGCTGACGGTGGCGTTGGGCGAGTTTTCGTCCGGACGGTAGTACTTGATCCAGGCGTCGAAGCTCGACTCGGCGAGACTTTGCTTGCGGCGGCCCGGCGCGCGCAGGTAGGTCGTGACCGACCGGCCCAAGAGCTCGAGGTAATCCTTCGTTCCGATCAAGCCGCTGCGCACGAGCGCGAGATCGTCGTAGTACGAAGTCACCCCCTCGAAAGCCCACAGCAGCGTCGTGTAGCCTTCGCGGTCGAGGTCGTAGGGCGTGAACGCGGCCGGCTTGATGCGCTTCACGTTCCAGGTATGGAAGTACTCGTGGCTCGCGAGGCCGAGGAAGGTCCGGTAGCGCTCGTTCACCTGCGCCTCGCCGCGGCGCGGCAGGTCGTCGCGCGAGCACTGCAGCGCGGTCGAGGCGCGGTGCTCCAGCCCCCCGTAGCCCTCGCCCAGCGCCGTGACCAGGAACACGTAGCGCTTCATCGGCGCGGGCTCGCCAAAGAAACGGATGTGGTGCTCGCACAATCGCTTCAAGTCGCGCGTGAGCCTCGCCATGTCGGCGCTGTGGCGGCCGGTGATCGCGACCTCGTGCGTCACGCCGCAGGCGCGAAAGCTCGCGAGCGCGAGATCGCCCATCGCGACCGGGTGATCTATCAGCTCGTCGTAATCCGCCGCGCGGTAGAGGCCGAAACCGTGGAGCTTCGCCCCGCTCACCGTCATCGCGGTGGCGAGGCGCCAGCCGCGGTAGCGCGCGCCGCTCGGCCGCACGATCTCGAGCTCGCACGGCGCGCTTTCCTGCCCTCGCACCCGCAGGAACACGCACGCGCCGTTGAAGAACGCTTGCCGCGCGTCGAGATACGCCCCGCGCACCGACAGGTCCCTGGCGTAGATCTCGCAAATCACCGTCACGGGACCGGCCGCGGGCTGCGCCCGCCAGGTGTGCTTGTCGAGCTTCTCGATCGCGAGGGGCTTGCCGCGGCTCTCGGCGCGGATCGACACGACGTGGCGCGCGAACTCGCGGATCATGTAGCTGCCCGGAATCCAGGCGGGGAGCGCGAACTCCTGTCCCGAGGGGTCGGGCTCGGCGACCGTGCAGCTGACGCGGTAGAGGTGCGCCTGGGGTTGCTCGGGAACGATGCGGTATCGGATCGGATCGGTCATCGGGCTCCCGCGACAGTCTGCGTTTCGCGCGGCGGTTCCGCGGGCTCCAGCTCCGCGTCCTCGGCAAGCGCCTGCTGCTGCAGCCATTGGGCGAATTTCGCGACCTCGGCGCGGGCGCCCGAGCGCGGCGTGCGCACGAGGAAGTACGCGCGCGAATCGGCCGGGGAGCACATGTAGCGCCTGCCGAAGGGCAGGACGAGCTTGCCCTGCTTCACCCACTTGCTGACGAAGCGGCTGCGGCCGAGCGCGATACCCTGGCCCTCGATCGCCGCCTGCATCAGCTGATCGTAGTGCGAGAAGCGCAGCATGCCTGAGGGCTTCACCCCTTGAGTCTGCGTCAGCTCGAACCACACTTCCCAGCTGAGCCAGGGATAGCGCCGGTAGGGATCGTCGTAATGCAGCAGCACCTGGCCGGACAGGTCCTTGGGCGCAGCGAGCTTCCGGCCCGCGAGCAGTGCCTTGGAGCACACCGGGAACACCAGCTCGCCGAACAGCCGCACGGCGGCGCTGCCCGCCGCCTTCGGCGTGCAGTAGCGGATCGCTAGATCGATGCCTTCGCGATCGAGATCCTGGATCTCGTTGGTCGCCGCGAGCCGCATGTCGATCCCCGGATGCTGGCGGCGGAAATCGTTGAGGCGCGGCACCAGCCACAGCGCAGCGAAGGAAACGGTGGTGGTGACCGTGAGCATGCCGGCCTGGCGCGCGCCCAACCTGCCCGCGACCTCGCGCAGCAGCCGCAGCACCTCGCTCGCCGTCTTGTACAGCGTCTGGCCTTCCTCGGTGAGGCGCAGCTCGCGGTGGTTGCGGCGAAACAGCGCCACCCCGAGCTGTTCCTCCAGGGTCTGGATCTGGCGGCTGACCGCGGACTGGGTGACGAACAGCTCGGCGGCCGCCTTGGTGAAGCTCAGGTTGCGGGCCGCCGCCTCGAAGCCCTTCAGCAGGTCGAGCGACGGCAGATCCCGTGCGCCCTTAAGCATTCATTTTACTCATGCAAAAGATGAACAAAGATCGTTTGATCGCGGCGCCCGCCCGCCCAATAATCTCTCTGCCGGAAGCGTGGCTGCAGCGCCTCCGGTGCGAATCGCAAGCATGCAGAAACCGCATTATGAAAGGGACCGATATGAACATCAAGTCTCAGCAACCCGACCGGATCGAAAGCTACGGCATCGCGCTCGGCGCGCTGATCCACGCGGCGTGGCAAGCTCTGGTGTGGTTCTTCGTCCCGAGCGACTTCGACCGACACCATCTGCGCGGCCGGTGAAACGGCCATGAACATCGGTTTCGATCGCGCTGAGCTGCACCTGCGAGCACGCGAAGTCCTCCGCCTCCACGACCCGCTGGGCGCACGCGTCGAGTGCGTTCGCGGATCGCTGTGGATCACCCAGGACAGAGACTTCGAGGATCACTTCCTCTCGGCCAACGACGCGGTCATCCTCGACCGCGGCGGGCTCGCTCTCATCCACGCGCAGGAGCAAAGCGATATCGTCCTGTTCGAGCCGGCGCCGCGCCCGCACGTCGGCGCGCGGATCGCGCGCGCGACGGGCAGGTGGCTCGCCAGGACCTTCGGGCCCGAGTCGATCGACCGCCCGCACTCAGGCCGCGGGCTCGGAGCGCTCTAGACGCGACGGGCTAGCGCTCCAGGTCGGAACGCTCGTCGATATCGCGCAGCACCCCGGGATCGTCGACGTCGTACAGGGTGATCCAGTCGGGGTGTCCCTTGAGGATCTCGCGCGCGCCGGCATCGCCGCGCAAGGACGAGAGCTCGTCGAGGAACCGCCGGGCGAACCCCACCGGATGTCCGCGCTGGCCGCGATAAGAGGGCGCCGCGATCGCCGCGCCCTCCGAGAGCGCCCTGGCGATGACCCGGACGGTTTCCGGCCGCAGGTAGGGCATGTCGGCGAGCGCCACCACCCAACCGTGCGCATCGGCCGCGGCGCGAACGCCCTCGGCGAGGCTTACGCCCATGCCCTCGGCGGCGTTCTTGCACACCACGGTGTTGCAGCCGGCGTCGCGCAGCATCTTGCCGAGCTTTTGCGCCCGCGGCCGGATCACGGCGACGGATTCCGGCAAGGCCTCGACGAAACGACGCGCGGCGGCCAGCGCAATCGGCGTCCCGGCGTCCGGCGAGCCCGCCGGCAGCGGATGCAACAGCTTGTTCGAGCCGAAGCGCGTCGAATACCCGGCTGCCAGCAAGACGCCGCGGATGTTTGCGGCCATGGACTCCCCTCGGAAGGGGAGTAAGGATAGCTAGTTCTGGGGGACCGCGCAGCCGGCCGACACGTTCACCTTCGGCGGCTCGATCGTCTCGGGGATCTGCACCCCGCGCCTCACGGCGGTCAGCTCAGCGAGAATCGCGATGGCGATCTCGGGCGGGGTCTTCGAGCCGATCTTCAGGCCCACCGGCCCGCGCATGCGGGCGATCTCGGAAGGCGCGAGGTCGAACCCGGCGAGGCGCTTGCGCCGCGCGTCGTTGTTCTTCTGCGAGCCGAGCGCGCCGACGTAGAACGCCGGCGACTTGAGGGCTTCGAGCAGCGCCGCGTCATCGAGCTTGGGATCGTGCGTCAGGGCGACCACGGCGCTGTGCGCGTCGAAATTCATCTGGAGCACGACGTCGTCGGGGTAGCCGCGATGAATGGGAACCGCGTCGAAATCCCAGCCGTCGGCGTATTCCTCGCGCGGGTCGCACACGGTCACGTGGTAGTCGAGCGCTTGCGCCATCTGCGCGAGGTAGCGGGACACCTGTCCGGCGCCGATGAGCAGCAGCCTCCAGCGCGGCCCGTGCACGGTCTTGAGGACCTTGCCGTCGAACTCGAGCAGGTCGGACCACTTGCCGGGCTCGATGCGCACCTTGCCCGTCTCCATGTCGAGGAAGCGCGCGGAAAGCTCGTGGCGCTCGATGATGCCGAGCAGCTCCTTCAGCTTCGATTCCGCGGTGACCGGCTCGAGCACGATCTGCAACGTCCCCCCGCAGGGCAACCCGTAGCGCGTCGCCTGCTCCTGGGTGACGCCGTAGGTGGTGACCTCGGGCTTGGCCGCGGCGATCGCCTGGCTTTTCACCTTGTCGATGAGGTCGTCCTCGACGCAACCGCCCGACACCGAGCCCATGACCTGGCCGTCGTCGCGGATCACCAGCATCGCGCCCACCGGCCGCGGCGCCGAGCCCCAGGTATGCACGACCGTGCCCAGGGTCGCGCGGTGGCCGCCCTCGGTCCACTTCAAAGCGCTGCGCACCACCTCTAGATCGACGCTGTCCACGGGAGTCCTTTCGCTCAGACTTGGAGCGGCTGAATATTACTGATTGCTAACAAACGATTATACGCAATAGCCTAGACCCCGCTTAAGGTTGGGTCAAGGCAAGTGGGATTCAACTGTGGTTGCTTGCTGCGCTCGCATGGTCTAGCATTTTCCCCGGACATCCATCGCACCAAATTCCCTCGACAAGAAATGCCGTCAAGGACAATTTTTCTTCAAGAATTTCAATACTTCCAACAAAAACTCAACATCAATCGAAGGAGTGAACCCATGACCGTCAAGGTCTCGATGACCGTCAACGGCAAGCCGGCGAGCGGCGAAGTCGAGGAGCGCACGCTGCTCGTCAACTTCATCCGCGACCACCTGCGCCTGACCGGCACGCACGTCGGCTGCGACACGGCACAATGCGGCGCCTGCACCATCCATATGAACGGCCGCGCCGTGAAGTGCTGCAACATGCTCGCGATGCAGGCCGAAGGCGCCGACATCGTCACCATCGAGGGCATCGCCAAGGCCGACGGCACGCTGCACCCGATGCAGGAAGCCTTCCGCCAGCACCACGGGCTGCAATGCGGCTTCTGCACCCCCGGCATGGTGATGAGCGCGATCGACCTGGTGAAGAACATCCCCAATCCGACCGAGGACCAGATCCGCGAGCAGCTCGACGGCAACCTGTGCCGCTGCACCGGCTATCACAACATCGTGAAGGCGATCAAGGCCGCCTCACAAACGATGAGGGCCTAGGCCATGGGTGCGACCACGTACATCGGCGCTGCGATCAAGCGCAAAGAGGACTACCGCTTTCTCACCGGCGCGGGCAACTACACCGACGACGTTGCCATGCCCCACCAGACCTTTGCATGCTTCGTGCGTTCGCCGCACGCCCATGCAAAGATCAAGGGGATCAAGAAAGACAAGGCGGTCAAGGCGCCCGGCGTCGTCGCCATCTTCACGGGCGACGATCTCGCCGCGGCGAAGGTCAACGGCCTGCCTTGCGGCTGGCTGATCACCGACGTCGCCGGCCAGCCGATGAAGGAGCCGCCGCATCCCTGCCTCGCGCAGGGCAAGGCGCGCTACGTCGGCGACCACGTCGCCGTGGTGATCGCCGAGACTTACGCGCAGGCGCGCGACGCCGCGGAGCTGGTGAAAGTCGACTACGAAGAGCTGCCGGCCGTGGTGCGCGCGGGCAACGCGCGCAAGAAGGGCGCGCCGGTGGTGCACGACATCGCGCCCGACAACACCTGCTACGTCTGGGGGCTGGGCGACAAGGCCGCGGTCGACAAGGCCTTCGCCGGCGCCGCGCACGTCACCAAGCTCGAGTTCCTCAACAACCGTCTCATCCCCAACGCGATCGAGCCGCGCGCCGCGAACGCGAGCTACTCGCGCGCCGACGACAGCTACACGCTCTACGTCGCGAGCCAGAACCCGCACGTCGAGCGGCTGCTCATGACCGCCTTCGTGCTCGGCCTGCCCGAGCACAAGGTGCGCGTGGTCGCGCCCGACGTCGGCGGCGGCTTCGGCTCGAAGATCTACCTGTACGCCGAGGACGTGGTCTGCACCTGGGCCTCGAAGCAGATCAACCGCCCCGTGAAATGGACCGCCGAGCGCAGCGAATCCTTCACCTCCGACGCGCACGGGCGCGACCACGTGACCAAGGCCGAGCTCGCCTTGGACCGCGACGGCAGGTTCCTCGCGATGCGCGTGACGACCACCGCGAACATGGGCGCGTACCTTTCCACGTTCGCCTCGTGCATCCCGACGATCCTCTATGCGACGTTGCTCGCCGGCCAGTACACGACGCCGGTGATCTACGCCGAAGTCACGGCGGTGTTCACCAACACGGCGCCCGTCGACGCGTACCGCGGCGCGGGGCGGCCGGAGGCGACCTACGTCGTCGAGCGCCTGGTCGAGACCGCGGCGCGCGAGATGAAGATGAACCCCGCCGAGATCCGCCGGCGCAACTTCATCAAGACCTTCCCCTACCAGACACCGGTCGCGCTGCTCTACGACACCGGCAACTACGAAGCCACTCTCGGCGAGGCGCTGAAGATCGCCGACGTCGCGGGCTTCCCGGCGCGCAAGGCCGAGGCCGCCAGGCGCGGCAAGCTGCGCGGCATGGGCTACTCCTGCTACATCGAGGCCTGCGGCATCGCGCCCTCGAACGTCGCCGGCGCGCTCGGCGCGCGCGCGGGTTTGTTCGAGGCGGGCGAGGTGCGCGTGCACCCGACCGGCAAGGTGACGGTGTTCACCGGCTCGCACTCTCACGGCCAGGGGCACGAGACTACCTTCGGGCAGGTGGTGGCGGACCGGCTCGGCATCCCGATGGAGGACGTCGACATCGTGCACGGCGACACCGGCAAGGTTCTCTTCGGCATGGGCACCTACGGCTCGCGCTCGATCGCCGTCGGCGGCACCGCCATCGTGAAGGCCGTGGACAAGGTCATCGCCAAGGGGAAGAAGATCGCGGCGCACCTGATGGAAGCCGCGGAAGCCGACATCGAGTTCAAGGACGGCGCCTTCGTCGTCAAAGGCACGGACAAGAAAAAGGCCTTTGCCGAGGTGTCGCTCGCGGCGTACGTGCCGCACAACTATCCGCTCGACAAGCTCGAGCCGGGGCTGAACGAGAACGCGTTCTACGATCCGACGAACTTCACCTTCCCGGCGGGCAGCTATGTCTGCGAAGTGGAGGTCGATCGCGACACCGGCAACACGCAGATCGTCTCGTTCACCGCGGTCGACGATTTCGGCAAGCTCATCAACCCGATGATCGTCGAGGGCCAGGTGCACGGCGGCCTCACGCAGGGCATCGGCCAGGCGCTCACCGAGGGCTGCCGCTACGACGAGACCGGGCAGCTCGTCACCGGCTCGTTCATGGACTATTGCCTGCCGCGCAGCTCGGACGTGCCGCTGTTCAAGGTCGACACGCGCGAGACGCCCTGCACGCACAACCCGCTCGGCGTGAAAGGCTGCGGCGAAGCCGGCGCGATCGGGTCGCCGCCTGCCGTCATCAACGCGCTCGTGGATGCGCTCGCCCAGTACGGCGTACGCGATGTACGCATGCCCGCCACGCCGTACTCGGTGTGGAAGGCGATCCGCGCAGCGCAAAAGGCCTGAGGAGGGACACCATGGAAACGATGCACTATCACCGTCCCGCCTCCATCGCCGAGGCGGTCAAGCTGCTTGGTTCACACGGCGATGACCGTGTGCTCGCGGGCGGCCAGTCGATGTTGCCCTCGTTGCGGCTCGGCCTGCTTTCCACCAGCGGGCTGGTCGATCTCGGCGGCATCGCCGAGCTGCAAGGCATCAGGGTCGAAGGCAACAAGGTCGTCGTTGGTGCAATGACCACGCATGCGTCGGTCGCCGCCTCGAAGGACGTGCAGGCGAAGATTCCGTCGTTGGCTGCACTCGCATCCGGCATCGCCGATCGCCAGGTACGCAATCGCGGCACGATCGGCGGCTCGTTGGCCAACAACGATCCGGCGGCGTGTTACCCGGCCGCGGTGCTGGGCCTGGGCGCAACC
>Ga0137409_10008983_pt1 | contig 10191 bp, 8 predicted proteins | sample CZODoug1_16funga_FD_122059 | JGI IMG/M metagenome (GOLD analysis project Ga0137409, IMG submission 122059) | Vadose zone soil fungal communities from Angelo Coast Range Reserve, California, USA - CZODoug1_16fungal (Hybrid Assembly) | ecosystem: Environmental > Terrestrial > Soil > Vadose zone...
GCTCGACCGACGGATTGGGATTGCTGTCGAGGAGCGCCTTCGCGGTGACCTCCCACCCGGGGGTGCAGTAGCCGCAGTCGGCCGCCATATAGCGGTAGCCGACCTGCTGCATCGGATGGAGGTTCTTCTCGTCGCCGAGACCTTCCACCGTGAAGATCTTCTTGCCGACGGCCTCGGTCGCCAGCGTATGGCATGAGTAGAAGGGGACGCCGTCCATCAGCACGCTGCAGGCGCCGCAGCTCGCGCGATTGCAGCTTCGGTTGGTGCCGGTCAGCCCCAGCTTGACCGCGATCACCTCCCACAACGTGGTCCGCGCTTCATAGTCGGCGCGGTACGGCTTGCCGTTGATGGTGAAGGTGCCGGTTTCCTTCGTCATCGGCGCGGGAATCGTCAGCGGTGACGGCGGTGCCTGCGCCGCCTCCGCGTCGAGACCGACGACGCCTCCGACGGCCGCACCGACGGTCGTGAGCGCGACGGCGCCGGGGCCGCCCGCGCTGGCTGCCTTCAGGAAGTGTCTGCGAGAGAACTTCATCTCGGGCCTCCGTCTCCTTTACCAGGCGCTTGGAAATCGATTTTGAAGATTCAGCTTGACGAAGCGCGCCAGCAGGACCTCGGTCGGCTGCTGCTTCAATGGTGACACCGGGGAGGACGGCCCCTGACGGCTGGTTTTTCTATCCTCCAACTGAGTTGCGGCAGACGTTACTCCTGTCGCCCGACGTGGTCAAGCAACCCGACGGACGACGCGGGTCTGCCGTCGATCCACGTGTGGGACACGACGGCCGCGCGATTACGCAGGGATTCATTGCGGGAAGAGAAGGCTGCGCTCGAGAAGAGCTCGACTTAGCGATTTGGTACCACCTCGGTGAGCCGAATGTCATCGGGACGGACAAGGACAACCTTGCCGTTCTCGAAGAAGGCGAAAAACTGAAGGATGCCGTTGGCGGTCGAGTACTGCCAACGGGGGCCGGCGATCGTCACCGGATTGCCGTACATCGCGCGTATGTCCGCTTCCGTTTTCCCGATGAGAGATTTGGTCGACTCTGCGTCCGCGGGCCTCGACGCCGCTCGCTGACGGGCCTGCAAGGTGCCTCTCAGCGAATTCCCCATCGCATTGTTCCCCTCGTGACACGCGTACTCGTACATCTGGTACGGCTCCGCCTTCGTGGCACCGAGGTTGTCGTTATACGACAGCACGCGATCCTTCTCCCACGGCTGCATGAACGTCCAGGGTCTGGTCCAGGTCTGCGGGTCGCTGATGGTGACGTAGTAATGGATCCGGTTTGGACCGACGGGCACGAAGTGCTCGACCACATGAAAGTTGCCGAACGGGATCCCGGCGTCGGCGAAGGCGCCAACTGATCCACCGCTCTGCTTGTTCGTGTAACCGGTCGTTTCGACGACCAGCGTATTCCCCTCCCAGTGCCCGCGTGAATCGCCGATCCAGCCGCCCATCGTGCCGCCGAGATGCGGACGCCCATCCAGCGGGATGATTCGCGTGTTGAGCCGCTCGTGCGCCAGCATCACCCATCCAGGCGACTGCATGAGATATTGCGCGCTGTTGTAGCCCATGGTGGTAGTCGGCACCTGTGCGGCGATGCACCGCTCGGCCAGATCGTAGTCCTCCCAATGGCGGATCTCGATGACCGCAGCCGACGGCTCCGTTGCAGGATGCGCCCGGAGATACGCCTGCTGTATCGCCAACGCCTCCGGTGTCAGGGGCGGTATTCTCCCGTCCGGCGGATCCTCGATGAGGGCGGTCCGGTTATCGGAGACGAACGTCTGGGGTGTCCAGAATCCGTTGTAGGCGTCGAGACGATCCAGTTCAGCAACCGTTGCCTTGGCGCACCGCTCATCGTTCTTATTGCACAACGGGTCGTTATCACCACTGGTCCGCGCGCGCGCGGCCAGTTCGGCATCGGTAAATGTTTTTTTCCCCGACAGGTTCGCGGGCCGTTGCATCGGCACGGTGGTATGGTTGTCCCACACCCCTTGCAGATCCGGGTCACCCCACGGCGTTCTTGGAGGTGCGTAGGTCGACGCGGGTACTTTGAAAGTAGTCGTGCCGCCCGGTGCCTGACCCGCCACGGCAGCGTCAGCCAGCCACATCATCACGCCGACGACCACCAGCGAACCCGCCGCAATCAGAAAACGATGGCGCATCTGACCCTCCTCAGTTACGCGGCGGCGACACCAGCTCTCCATAGAAGAATTGCTCGACGTACTCGGCGCACCTGAACTGAAGCAGCTGGACGTTTTTTTCGATGCGGCGATACAGCGGCATGCTGATCTTCCATGGACGCGTGAAGACGCTCGGATCTTCGATCGTGGCTTCGTACACGATGTGATCGTTGTCGATCATGGTGTAGCGTTCGACCACGTGCAGCGCCTCGGTGGCGAAATTCCCGGCCCGGTCGAACCATGTCTGCCCGTTGAGGCCGGTGACGTCGATGACAAGCGTGTCTCCGTCCCAGCGTGCGTTCGACCACCCCATCCACGATTCAATCGGCGCTTCCTTCTTCCCGTTCATGAAGATCTCGCGCCGCGCGTACGAGAACTGGTAGACGATCCACATCCGATTCGGGCTCTGAAAGATCTGAAATGGATGGGGAAGATACGTCGCTCGCGGCACTCCGGGCAGAAAACAATTCAGTTCCGGGTCGGCGTTCAGGTCTCGCCCCGGTTTGCCGGGGAGAGCATTCTTCCGATTCTGATCCCGCTTCGCCAGCGCCTCCGGCTTGTACGGGATCTTGCCACCCTCGACGACGCTCATGCCCGGGAGACGGGCGCCCCATACGCCCGTCACGACGACCGGCGATGGCCCGCCCTCATGGTCTTCGAGATCCCAGTTCGCGGTCGACAGCGTCTGCCAGATGCCGTTCAAGTTGGGTTTCTTGTCCCATGACGTTCGCGGAATCCGACCGTCCTGGGTCTGCACCGGGAGCTGGATAGCCGCGACCAACCCGACGGCCACCACCAACGCCGATAGAGGCATTCGCATCGGTCCGACTCAGTTATTTTGTTGGCGCGTCAGGTCCTGTCGAGCCGATGAAGAGCGCCCGGCCGTCCGGCAGCGTGACATTCGTGCCGTTTGCCTTCGCCGTGCCGTCCCTCGCCTGATACCCGGTCACCTTGACTTCGGTACCAGCCGGCAGATCCTGCCTTCGAAGGCCGCGGCGGAGAAGCGTGTTCGGCGTTCCCGTCTCGACGAGCCAGGTCTCGATTGTGCCATCCGGCTTCTTGACGTCGACATGGATCCAGGCGTGCGGGTTGATCCATTCGACCTTCGAGACGGTTCCCGTCAGCTGGATTGGCCGGTTGATGTCGAATTCGGCGGAGAAGGAATGGTGCGCGACCGCCTGCGCAGCTCCGACGAGCATCAGGAGACCGCCGAGACCTGCCACCGTCAGAATCGTGCGCATGGCGTCAGCCCTCCACGAGGACGCACGATATCACGTCTCAGCGCGCGGCGGCGCGAGCGTCCAACTCGTCCTGCGTGAACGGCTTCGCGCCGAGGGAGAGAAGCAACTTCGCCGTACCCTCGTGGCTGCCGTACTGGCCGCGATACCGCAGCACGGGACTCATGCCTGCGGCCATGCTCCACGGCGTCTCGCCGAGTTTATTGCGTGCGTCAACGGACGCGCCGCGATCGACCAGGAACTTCGCGATGCTCGTTGCCCCGCTGAACGCGGCCATATGCATGGCGGTATAGCCGTCTTGGTCCGCGGCATTCACGTCTCCGCCCAGTTCCAGCGCCACCTTCACCGCCTCGAGCGCGGCCTGCTCCGTCGCGGGATCGAGCTCGAGGTTGGCGCCCGAGGCCTTGAATTCGCACGAACCGGTGCATGCCGACCGCGCCGCGGCGATGAGCGGCGTGACGTCGTTCTCGGCCGTGAGACGCGCGTCCGCGCCGCCGGCGCCGAGCAGCCGCATCAGCGCGGCATCGCCCGAGACGGCGGCGAGGAAGAACGGCGTCGCGTCCTTCATCGTGAACGGCGTGCCGTCGGGCCCGCGCGGATCGTTGGCGGCAATCCGCGCATTCGGATTCGCGCCGCGTGCGAGCAGCCCCTTCGCCAGTTCCAGCATGTTCGGCGGCTGCACGCGGTAGCTGTCGTCGTACCTCGTGCCCACCAGCGACGTCAGCCCGCGCTGTGCTGCGTTGTGGAGAGCGGTAATCCCGTTCTTGTCCGCCGCATTCGGGTTGGCGCCGCGCTCGAGGAGGAAGATCGCGAGCGCCTCGTGACCGCTCGCGGCCGCCACGACGAGCGGCGGGCCCGCGTCACGTGTTCCCGCGTCAACATTCGCACCGGCATCGAGCAGGAGGCGGGCGGAGTCGAGATCGCCCGAGCGCGCCGCAAACATCAGCGGCGTGAATCCGCCTTTCGATGGCGTGCGGACATCGGCGCCATGCTCGATCAGCAGCGAGACGACGTCGGCGTGTCCGCCTTCGATCGCCCACATGAGAGCAGTCTGCCCCGACCTGGTATGTGTTACCGCCACCGAGGCGCCCTTCGCGAGCAGCGACTTGACCGCGTCGGTCGCCCCCGTGCGTGCGCATTCCATCAGCGGCGTGACGCCTGTGATCTGTGCGGCGTTCGGATTCGCCCGCGCAGCCAGGAGCTTATCGACGAATGCCATGCTGCGGTTGGTGCACGCCAGCGCGAGAGGCGTGACGCCGTAATCGTTGGCGGCGTTCACGTCGGCGCCCGCGCGAATGAGGAGATCGGCGGTGTCGAGATCGTCCCAGTGCGCGGCCCACTGCAGCGCCGTTGCGCCGTCGCCCTGCTTCGCGTTGACGTCGGCGTGCGCGCGAACGAGCACCCGGACGGCAGCGATATCGCGACGCTGGGCGGCATCGGCGAGGTCGCTCCTTCCCGCCGGCGACGCAGGAACCACGAAGGCCACGACAGACACGAAGACCACGGAGACGAAAACCCGAAAAGGGTTCCTGGTCACAGACTGAGTGCCCCTGTGCTGTTCCCGAACGCCGTCATCGGCACACCCACCGTATTGAGCAGCGTGACGTAGAGATTCGAGATCGGCGTCCCCTTCGCGTACCGGAGATGACGTCCGCCCTTCAGCCGCCCGTTGGCGCCGCCGGTGACGATGATCGGCAGGTTCTGCAGCAGGTGATCGTTGCCGTCGCTCATCGAGCAGCCGAAGAGAATCGTCGCCGAGTCGAGCAGCGTGCCGTTGCCGTCGCGCGCCGCCTGCATCTTCTCCAGATACGCGCGGAACAGCGTGATGTGGAACGCGTCGATCTGCCCGATCTTCGCGAGCTTCGTCGCGTCGTGCTGGTGATGCGACAACCCGTGGTGCACCTCCGGCACGCCGATCTCCGGATAGGTGCGGTTGTCCTGCTCGGGGCCGACCATGAACGCGCTGACACGCGTCAGATCGGTGCGGAACGCCAGGACCTGGAGATCCATCATCAGCCGCGCGTGCTCTTCGTAGGTCGCGGGAATCCCGCCGGGCCGCTCGACCGTCGGGATCTCCCGCGCCGACTGCTCCTCGGCGCGCTGAATCCGGCGCTCGACATCGCGCATGCCATCGAGATACTCGCCCAGCCGGGCCCGGTCGCCCGCGCCTACCGATTTCATCAGACGATTCGCCGCTTCGGCGACCGAGTCGAGAATGCTGCGATCCGTCTCCATTCGCGCGCGCCGCACGGCGGCATCGGTGCTGTCGCTGTCGCCGAACAGCCTTTCGAACACCGCGCGCGGGCGATACTCCACCGGCACCGGCGTCGTCGGCGTCCGCCACGACAGCGTGTGCATGTAGGCGCAACTCCAGCTCTTCTCGCACAACCCGACGAGCTCGCTGGTGTGGAGGCCGAGCTCGAGCGATTCGAGCTGCGTGGCTTTGCCCAGCTGCCGCGCCGCGATCTGATCCATCGAGACGCCGACGTGTCCCTCGCGCTCCGGATGCGTGCTCGTGAGGAAGACGCCCCCGGCGCGCTCGTGCGGCGCGCTTTCGCCTTCGCCCGGCCGCGCGTCGCCGATGCTGTTGTCGAGTCCGCTGAGCACGAGCAGCCGATCGCGGAAGGGCACGAGCGGCTGCAGCGTCGGGCTCAGCTCGAAGCCGGCGCCCTCGCCGGCCGGCGTCCACCGCGCCATGTTCATGCCGTTCGGCGAGAAGAAGATGGCGAGGCGATCGATCGCCTCCGGTGGTGCGGACGCGAACGCCGGAACCATGCTGTCGAGCAGCGGCAGCGCGATGGAGGCGCCGAGCCCGCGCAGCACCGCGCGCCGTGGAATGGTCTTGCCCAGATTGATCATGACTCCGACCTTCTCATCTGAAACGGAGTGCTTTTCACCACGCCGAGAATGAGCGACGGCAGCGTGTATCCTCCCGGCGCAGCGTCGCGGATGATCGCGCGCAGCGTGGGCGCGTCGTAGTACTCGACCCCGCGGCCGAGCGCGTAGGTCAGGAGGCGATCGGTCACCGTCCAGACGAACTGCTCGCCCTGCTTCTGCTGCAGCACCCGCCGCAGTTCCGGGAGGCCGCTGAATTTCGTCCCGTCGGGCAGCACGCCCGCCGGATCGATGGGCGCATTGGCGTCCGTGGTGCGTCACCGGCCGACGCCGTCGAAGTTCTCGAGCGCGAAGCCGATAGGATCCATCAGCCGATGACACGACGCGCACGCCGGATTCGCGCGGTGCTGCTCCATCTGCGCGCGCATCGACAGCGCCTTGCCTGCCGCGTCGCGCTCCTTCAACGCCGGCACGTTCGGCGGCGGGGGCGACGGCGGCGTGCTGAGGATGTTCTCCAGCACCCACTTGCCGCGAATCACCGGCGACGTCCGGTTCGAGTACGAGGTCACGGTCAGGACGCTCCCCTGGCCGAGCAGGCCGCCGCGGTGCCCATCGGCCAGGCGCACGCGGCGGAAGTGGCTCCCATAGATGCCGGGAATGCCGTAGTGCAACGCGAGCCGTTCGTTGACGAACGTGTAGTCCGCGTTCAGCAGATCGAGCACGCTGCGGTTCTCGACCAGCAGGCTCTCGAAGAACAGCTCGGTTTCCGTTCGGAATGCCTCCCGCAGGTTGTCGTCGAAGTACGGGAACCGCTCCTGGTCGGGCGTCACCGACGCGATGTTGCGCATCTGCAGCCACTGCGCGGCAAAGCTCGTCACGAGCGCGTGGGCGCGCGCATCGGCGAGCATGCGCCGGACCTGCTGTTCCAGCACGGCCGGATCGTTGAGCCGGCCGCGCTCGGCCAGGTCGAGCAGCGTGTCGTCGGGGATGCTGCTCCACAGGAAGAATGAGAGACGCGAGGCCAGGTCGTAGGCGCCGACACGATACGACGCGCCCGCCGCCACGTTCATCGGATCGCGCTCGATCCTGAAGAGGAACTCCGGTCCCGCCAGCATCCGCTCGAGCGCAAGGCCGATCCCCGCTTCGAAACCCTCAGCCCGCCCGCGCGAGTAGAACGTCATCAGCGCGCGAAGGTCCTCATCCGTCACTGGACGACGGTAAGCGCGACGCGCAAGCGTCGTGAGAATACGCCGCGCGCAGGGTTCCTCAGCGGCCGCTCGGCTCGGGCGACATACAAAGATACGGCGCCGGCTCTCACTGGCGCCGGGGCCTTTGACGTTGTACGGCCCATCGATGACGAGCGTCGCCACGCCCGCGTTGCCGCCCTTGTATTGCGAATAGTCGTACATCGTCATCCGCTGCTGCAGCGGACGCTCGGGCACAGATGTGTCGTCGAGGAACGACGCGCTGACCTGATGCGCCCCCGCCTCGACCCACTGGCGCACGTTCAGGACTTCGTCCGCCGTCCGCTCGTACTGCTCCTGCGCGACTTCGCCCATCGTCGCGGACGAGAAGACGAACGACGACTTGCCTCGGCGTTCGCCGCCGACGACGAAATGCTGGATGCTGCGGCCGTCGATGCGCACGTCGAGATCGCTGGGCTGCTGCATGCCGCGGATGTACTGGCGCGAGTTCTGCTGCAACCGCACCTGGAAGACGTACTCGCCATCGGCTGGGAAATCGTGGCGGACGGCCAGGCCGCCGCGCGAGCCGAATGGCAGATCCTCACCGGCGCGATCGTCCTGCAGGAGATTCTTCGAGATTTCGTACTGTTCGATGGCCGGACGGATGGTCGAGTCGCCCAGTGCAAGCCGCCGGACCTCGCGCGCCACGGCAAGATACCGCTCCGCCAGCAGCGGCGACAGCGTCAGCACTTCGCCGACGTTGTCGAAGCCATACCGTGAGTCGTCTGCCGGGAGCGACGCCCTCGCGTTGATGTCGATGGCGAGCAGGTCGCGGATCGCGTTGGCATATTCGGTGCGATTGAGGCGGCGCAGCGCCGGTCGCCCCGGGTTCGGCCGCGTAGCCGCGTCGCGATCAATCGAGGTCTCGAGATACGTCACGAAGCCGTCGAGCCTCGCCGGATCGGGCCGCGGCATACCGGTCGGCGGCATCGCGCCGGTTCGCAGTTTCCGAATCACCTTTTCCCACACCTCCGCGGAGACGCCCGGCCGCTCGGCATCGGCCTGCGCGAGCGAGAGGCCCGCGGTCCGAAGGCGATCGTTGTGACAGGTGATGCAGTAGCGATCGACGAGCGCGCGATGGAGAGATGGATCGGGCGGTGCGACAGGCGCGACGCGTTGCCGGGCCGCAGGATGCGCGCCTTCAAGGACGCCCCCGACGATCGCGAGGGTCAGAAAGATCGAGAAAACCCTCATAACGGCGGCCAAATTATACCGCCTGAGTCGGTTCGATTCAGCCAGGAGGCACCTGTCTCTGTTGACGTTCGGCGGAGAGTCGGGCGGCCTGTGTGGTGAGGTAGTCCCGCTCCGGAATGCTTGTCGTTCGGTCCGCAGCGGCCCGGTAATGTGCAATGGCGGCCTCATGGTCTCGTGTCATCTCGAGGAGGTGGGCACGAACGGCATGGAGGCGATAATGGCCGGCCAATCGCTCATCAGCGTCAAGCGCTTCTAACAGCTTGAGTCCGGTCGACGGACCGTGCACCATCGCCGCGGCGATTGCGTGATTGAGCGTCACCATCGGATTGTCGGTCATGCGCTTGAGCAAGCCGTACAACGCCAGGATCTGCGGCCAGTCGGTATCCTGGGGTCGCGTCGCTTCGTTGTGGACGGCCGCGATCGCAGCCTGCAGTTGATACGCGCCAATCGACCCTCTGGAGAACGTGTCGGTGACCAGCGCGACGCCCTCTGAGATGGCGTTCCGATCCCACAGGGTTCGATCTTGCTTGTCGAGCGGGATCAATTCTCCATCCGGGCCCGTCCGAGCCGCGCGCCGGGCATCGGTCAGCAGCATCAGCGCAAGCAATCCGGCTACCTCGCCATCGTCCGGAAGGAACGTGTGAACGACACGGGCGAGCCGAATCGCTTCATTCGATAGATCGGTGCGCTGCAAGTGTGCGCCAATGCTGCTCGCGTAGCCCTCGTTGAAGGTCAAGTAGAGCACGTGCAGCACGGCGCCCAACCGTTCTGCCCGCTCCCGGTCGGAGGGCATGCGGAATCGCACGCCGGATGTCTTGATGCGCTGCTTGGCCCGGCTGATCCGCTGCGCCATGGTGGTCTCGGGCACCAGGTACGCGTTGGCGATCTCCGCCGTCGTGAGGCCCCCGATGGCCCGCAGCGTAAGCGCAATCGCCGACGAACGCGTCAGCGCAGGGTGACAGCACATGAACAGCAGGATGAGCGTGTCGTCCTGATCCGTGTCGTCCTCGCTGTCGACTGCGGGCGCCACCTGGTCGGGCGGCATCTGCATCGCCACGACGACTTCGCGGCGCCGCCGGGCCAGCTCGGCGCGCAGGTGATCGGTCATGCGGCGGGCGGCAACCTGGATCAACCAGCCGCGCGGGTTGTCGGGCACACCTTTCTCTGGCCATTGCATGGCCGCCGCGAGCAGCGCTTCCTGGACCGCGTCCTCCGCGGCCGCGAAGTCCCCGAAGCGCCGGATCACCGCGCCGAGAACCTGCGGCGCAAGATCGCGCAGCAGGTTCTCCCCGGCGAAGTCGAGCGACGCGGCCGTCACACTTCCACGGGCGGTGCGCTCATCACCTCGCGCACCTCGATCGGCATGTTCAACGGCGCGCCGCCGCGTCCCGGCGCCGCCGACGCCCGCGCGGCGATCGCATAAGCGCGTTGCGCGTTCTCACAGTCCACGATCCAGTACCCGGCGAGAAACTCCTTCGGCTCGGGGAACGGACCGTCGGTGA
>Ga0137409_10008984_pt1 | contig 10191 bp, 12 predicted proteins | sample CZODoug1_16funga_FD_122059 | JGI IMG/M metagenome (GOLD analysis project Ga0137409, IMG submission 122059) | Vadose zone soil fungal communities from Angelo Coast Range Reserve, California, USA - CZODoug1_16fungal (Hybrid Assembly) | ecosystem: Environmental > Terrestrial > Soil > Vadose zone...
GCGCGGTCAGCCCCTCGGGCCCGGTCGCGACGCTCCCACCCAGCGCCGTCAAGACGATCTTTTGCGTCGTCCCCGGCGCCATCCCGGGGAATTGCGTCAGCGCGCCGGTCTCCACCCCGCGGATCCAGTGCGGGACCATGGTTTTTTCGAGCCTCACGTCGAGCCCCAGCTTGCGCATCTCGTCCGCGACGTATTCGACCGCGCGCTGCGCCTGCGGGGAGCCGCTCAACCGCGGGCCGATGTTGTCAGTCAAATGCGCGGTTTGTTTGAGCGCGTAATCGCTCCCGAGCGCCGCCTCCCGCAGCCGCCTCATCTCTTCCAGCAGTTTGGGCGGGTAGGCGTAGGTCGGGCCCTGGCCGCGCCGCTGCGCGGTCGTCGAAACGGTCGAGATAAAACAGAGTAAGACAATCGTTGTAATGACAAGGAATCGGTTTTTGTTCATAGGTTCTTTAAGCCCGTCTGTAGTTCAGAAGCCTCTTTCTTTCAATTACGGCAGTCCGAAAACTTCAACATACCTCTCCCAAATTCTATTGGTGTATTTCGTCGCATAAGATTCCGCATAGCCCTCCCCGCGACTCGCCTTGACCTTCGATTTCGTGGTCATTCGGTCATGATGATGCCCTAGTTCGTGCAGCAGCGTCGCCAGCAGTTGGTGCGCCCGCGCCGTCGATTCCGTGAATTTGCACAGGACGCCTCCCGCTCCCGGCTCGACCGGCACACTCAGGCGCTCGCAAATCTCCCGTTCTCGTTCAAACCCGCTTTCGGTCAACGTAATCCACAACTCGCTATCCCAGGCGCAAATATGCACAACCCCGGGCGCGTGATAGCCGAACGTGTCCCACTCACCGGGGGCCAGAACAATCGCGTTCAGGCCCTGGGAAAGTTTGCCCCAGTCAGGCACGATCTTGATGAAATCATAAATGTCTTTTTGAAAGAGGAGGTGGCGATATCCTTTCCCGTGGCGCTTCCGGACCACCTCCGGTCGCGGCGCCGCGGTGTTGTAGTAGTTCTGCGATTCCTGCCAGTTGTTCTTCATCTGGATCCGGCCATCCACCACTTTTGGCGTCGATTTCCGATTGAGACGATTCATAAGTCAGCGCCCCGTGGAGTCGGGATACGGCGTCAGGCTCAGCCTTGTCACACCCAAACCCGCAGATTCTCCCGGTTGATCATGTCTTCCAGCTCCACACGCCAGCGCGTGAACCTCAACAGGCCGCACTCGATGTCATCGACGCCTTTGAAGATATTTCCGAAGTCGTACCTGTCGCACTTATGCGCTATATGGCATAATTTCGAATCGTGCTCGTCGGTCTCATAGAGAACCTCACCATTCCCGCATAGGCAAATTCGCGAGGAGATGCTGACACAGTAGTTCATCTTCACCAAGTGAGTTAGTGTAGTTGTTCAGATCAAATGACGAAGCGCTGATCGATGAACTCGGCAGGGCAGGGGAGAAACCGATTTGCAGTAAGTCATTTACCAGCGCAATTCGGCGCCGAGGATTTTTCAGATCATTTGCCGAAGCCGCCGATTTCTCAGATATTCTGCTGAATTTCCGTATTTTTGCCGCACAAATTTCTATGCGCCAGACTTGCCATTGCCGCAACTTAGACGCCGAGCTGATCGACTTCATCAAAAGATCTGAAAAACTTCGGCATTTGATCTGAAAAACTATATTCTCCCGGAACCCCATATTTGACCCTGAAATATGAGAACTTGCCCTCAAATATGAGCACTTTCACTCGCCAGCATACTGGCAAAACTTGAATCGGGACCTCTCGGCCCACACCTCGTCGATCTGGTAACAACGCTTCGGCAACAACGCTACGCCACTCACACCATCCAGAAGTACCTGCACGCGGCTGATGCTTTCGGGCGCTGGCTGCAAATACAGCAGATCGCGCTGTCAACTATCAATGAAGAAGTCATTGCCCATTATGTCTCCACCTTGGAACGCCGGAAGGTTCGCTCCTACCCGCGCGGAGTCCCATCACACGAGGCCGTTGGCCTCCAGCATCTGCTCCGCTTGCTGCGACAGCAGGGCATCGCCGCGCCGTATCAAGCAATGAGACCAGCCACCCCATCCGAGCAGATCCTGGCTGACTATGAGCAATACCTGGAAAGCGTCTGTGGGGCCGCTGTGAGGACGCGCTGCAAATACCTTTATTTTGCGCGACGATTCCTTATCTTCGCCTTTAACTCTGGCATGCCGGAATGGTCCGCGCTGCGAGCTGAAAGCATCACTCGACTTGTGCAACAGGAGATTGCGCCTCGTCGCGGCGCCGGTCGCAAACAGCCTGGCTCCGCCTTCCGCATCTTTCTTCGCTACCTTGTCATGCGCGGCCTCATCCCGGTAGGGCTGGAGGCTACGATCCCGCAGTCAGCGATGACGAATTGCAGGATGGCGAGATTGCGGCGCGCGCGATTGAATATGCCGAAAAGCCTTACCATCCAGCCGCGTAGTTGTCGTAGGCGCATCAGGACTCCTGTCGTTGTTACTCGTAGCGGAGGGCTTCCAACGGATCGACCTTCGCGGCGCGACGGGCAGGCGCCCAACACGCTAACAGCGCAACGCCGACGAATAACAATCCCACCGCGATCAACGTGACCGGGTCGGTCGGCTCGACCTCAAAAAGGAATGACCTTAATACCCGCGACAGGACGATGGATGCGGCCACCCCCGCCGCCACGCCCAGCGCGATCAGTCGCAGCCCCTCTCCCAAAACCAGTTTCAGGATGTCGCGCCGCTCGGCGCCCATCGCCGTGCGAATGGCGAGTTCGCGCCGGCGCGCGGCGACCGACAGCGAAAGCACGCCGTAGATGCCGACCAGCGTCAGCGCGCTCGCCACAATCGAAAACCCGATCAGCAGCCGCATCGCAAAACTGCGGGAGGCCTGCGAATCGCCGCGAATTTCTTCCAGCGTCTTCAGGTTTTCGATGGAGACGGTCGGGTCAATCGCGCGCAACTCGCGTTGAACGCCGGCCATCAGCGCGCGCGGGTCTGCCTCTGTGCGGACGAGCAGGTGCTTGGTAAACACGGGGAACTGCCACTGCGAAGTATAAATCTCCGGCTCTGCGGCCTTCGTCAGATCATCGGTGCGGCCATTGGCTACAACGCCGATGATTTCAATTTGCCGGTCCCGTCGCCCAAAACTCCAGAGTTTCTTCCCGATAGGATCGGCTTGGGGAAAGTAACGACTGGCGAGCGCCTGGTTGATGATAGCCACACGGGGCGCGTCACGGTTATCGGTTGAGCGGAAGTCCCGGCCCACCACAAGTGGCTGCCCCAACAGTTTGAAGTAGCCCTCAGAGACCACACGCTCCGGCAGCACGGGCATGTCGCTCGGTTTACTGGCGGGGGGTTGCCCTTCGATTTCGCCAACGAAGGGCGAATTGTTGCCGGTCAAGGGCACGCCCCACCCGAACGCCACGTGCTCGACGCCGGGAAGCCTCGAAACCCGCTCCAGAGCCTGCTGATGAAAAGTCAATCGCTCGCGATCGTCTCGCTGCATAGCCGTGACACTCATGGTCAGGATTTGTCTGGTGTTGTAACCCGCTTGAACCTTCGACAGGTTATTCATCGTCCGAATCAGAAGGCCGGCGCCCACCAATAGCGCCAGAGTCAAGGCCGTCTGAATCATCGTCACTCCGCGCAGCAGCCGGCGCTCGCCGCGTCCCGCGCTGCTTTTCGGGCCGGCGTCCTTGAGCGCGATCATCGGATCGAGTCGCGCAGCGCGCAGCGCGGGGAGAAACCCGGCCAGGAGCGTCGCAATCGCCGCCGCGCCGAGTCCGCAGGCCAACACGGGCCATCCGGTCGTGACAGCATCCAGACGCGGAATGGCATGACCGCCGATCAGCTTGAACAGCTTGACGACGCCAAACGCCAGACCAACGCCAAGCGCGCCGCCCAACAGCGCCAGCAGCAAACTCTCCGTGGACACTTGCCGGAAAAGCGCCACGCGTCCCGCGCCCAGGGCGCAGCGCACCGCGTATTCCTGCTGCCGCTGCAGTCCTCGCACGAGCAGCAGCGCCGCGACGTTTCCGCATGCGATCAACAATACGAGAGCCGCCGCGCCCAACAGCGGCAGCAGGATGCGCCGCCCATCGCGGTTGATTTCAGCGGTCAGTGATTGCGTCCGGGCAGTGACGCCTGCGAAGTCGCGGTCGGTTTGCGCCTGCCTTGCGGTGATACTCGCGATCTCCGCTTGCGCCGCGGCGAGCGTGGCCCCGTTTTGCAAGCGCCCCGCCACATTCCACATAGCAAATTTCAACCGGTCAGGGCTGAGCCTGGCCGGCATCCACCATTCCACCTGCGCGTTCACGTTGTAGTTCGGTTCTTGCGCCATGGTGGGCGACGGTAGAAAACGGACGCCCGGCGGCATAACCCCGATGACCGTCGGAGGCGTCTCCCCGCGGAACCGGATCGTCTTGCCAATGATGTTGGGATCGCCGTTGAACCTGCGCTGCCAGAGGTCATAGCCGAGAATGATGCGCTCGGTCCGGCGCGTTTTTTAGCAACCAGAATACCCGGTTAGTTTGACAGTTGTTTTCCAAGACTCCTGGCTGACTGTCATAATTGCATTGAGGTATGTGGTCTCACACATTTCGTCCTGGGGAGTACAGACCTTTGTCACAGTGTAATCAATGCGCACTTTCACGTCGCCCGCAGCATATGTTTCCCACCACCGATCGCCAACTTTCTCCTTACGTGTTGGTTTGCTGATTACAGTAAGCCGCAGTTGTAGATTTTTCCCGTTCAAATTAATGTATGGCGGGTCATCCACGTCTTGCGAGAAAATGTAACGTCGGTTTTCCATGTCAGTTGTATTGAGAAAGAACGCAGAGCCACAGCCAACATCGTGATCCTTAACATAACCAAGCCTGAGTTTAGGTTGGGCGGAAGATGCAGATGCAGATTGAGCGTTGATTTCCAATCGTTGCTGCAATTCCTGGTCGGCGAGGCGCTGCTTGGCCGCGGCGATCTGTTGGCGCAGAGTATCGCTGCTGGCCGGCGCCTCCATGCTGCCGACTTCGGTTATCGCGAAGCCCTTTGCGCCCGGCAAAATGCGGATAACGTTGGTAAAGAAGATCGACTGCTGCCCCATTTTCACTGAGTTGGGCTCCTTCAATCGCAAAGTGATCGTTCTGCCTCTGTAATGGACGAACTCGGCCGGGGCTTGCAGCGCTTCGTCTACAGACACAACTGCCGACAAAACCACGATGCTGCTGCTCTGCTTTGCATTGCGTGTGTCAGCGTTGAGCTTCTTGACAGTGCCGCGAAAAATGAACACAGATTGTCTGACCAGAGCATCAATTCGTTGCTGCAATTCCTGGTCGGCGAGGCGCTGCTCGGCCGCGGCGATCTGTTGGCGCAGAGTAGCCGTGTCCTCCATCCTGTCGACTTCGATTATATTGAAGCCCTGTCCGAACGTCGTGTCGATATCGTGGGGGGTGATAAAGTTGGTAAAGAAGATCAACTGCTGCCCCATTTTCACTGAGTCAGGCTCCTTCAATTGCAAAGTGATCGTTCTGCCTCTGTGAGGGGCGAACGCGTCCTGGGCTCGCAGCACCTCGTCTATCGACACAACCACTATGCTGCCGTCCTGCTTTACATTGCGTGTGTCAGCGTTGAGCTTCTTGACAGTGCCGCGAAAAATGAACCCAGACTGTCTGACCAGAGCGTCAATATCTGGTTGGAAGGTCATCGCCCACGTCGGCCGATTGAGTCCGATGAAAACTCCTGCGGCCAGGCCGACGAGTAGAAACCACTTGTGCCCTACTTCGGTCATCTTGAAGCCACTATCGTTTCTGATTGTTTGCATCTTGCGTACTTTGGCTGGTTATTAGTGTGCCTTCGGTTGGCCGGTACACTTGCGTAATTCCAATCCGCGCCGCCTCACCATAGGCACACAGCTGCTCCACCAGCTTTTCCTCAATGCTCCACCGATTATTGAGATCGCTTCCCCGAGGTCATATCATTTCATTGGTGAGCCTTCGGCGCGTCCGCGCTTATGGGGCCGCCGCCGCGCCGAAGGCTCACAGGGACTCCTTTTTGGGTAAGAAACGCGATAAATTCGCGCCGGAAATACCAACCACAAAAAGGAGAACCGAGATTGACATTGTACAACTCTTTGTTGACTGCGACGAACTTTGCCGGAGTTGAACTCCCAACAGCCCCGATTGAGCGATGGCAAAAAGCATCGCCAGCGCGAAAGCGGACTGACAATAAGCGAAGTGATGACCATCATCATTCTGTTTCAGTCTTCCGGCTTTCGGAATTTCAAGACCTACTACACCGGACATGTCTGCGCGCATTTGCGGAAAGAGTTCCCGGGGTTGGTCAGCTATCAGCGCATCGTCGAGTTGCAAAGCCAGACGGCGCTGCCGCTGACCGCATTTCTACTGGCGCTAAACGAAGTAGCCCCTAAGCTCAGACAGGCAATCGCGGAAATGAAAGAACATCACGAGATCAATTACGATCCGGTGGACGACGATGAGTTCGACGGCTATACCGACGAAGACGCGATCAACGACCTGATGGACGAATGCGGGCAGAACCGCGACGGCTATTGCTCTTTAGCAGGCAGCAAATATTGCGAGTTTGAATGCCCGTTTCGGGACGAGGTGGAATGATGGCGATAGTAGGGCAAGCATATCTGTTGGCCAATCATCTTTGGCGATCACGAACGAGCGCGGGCTATTTATCCAGGAGCGGATTGACAATGGACGATGGACGGGAGATCTGTGCGGCCGGATGTTTCCGGTCTGTAAATACTGCTTTCAACTGTGTGAGAAACAAGATAGCGCGTACTGCTGTGAGAAATGCTTTCTTCCTCAATTGAAAGCGCTGCGAAAACCCGACGTGGCTTGAATGCACAATCGAAGAAAAGAAAGGACAAACCGATGATAGAAATAAAAGCGCCTGGAACGTTGCCAAAGCGCCTCTTTTTGGCCGGCAGCATCGAGATGGGCAACGCCGAGAACTGGCAGGAGCGAGTCGCGAGCGCGCTCTCAGACGTTCCGAACTTGGTGATACTCAACCCGCGACGTGATGACTGGGATAATTCTTGGGTTCAATCCATCGCCGACGCGCGATTCAGAGAGCAGGTCGAGTGGGAGATCGTGGCGCAGGAGATGGCCGACAAGATTCTCATGTACTTCGCGCCGGACACTAAGGCGCCAATCACGCTCCTGGAGCTCGGACTGTTCGCTCGCTCGGGCAAGTTGATCGTTTGCTGCCCGGACGGGTTCTGGCGCAAAGGCAACGTGGAGGTTGTCTGTCGGCATTATGGTGTCCAACTGCTCGGCGCTCTGGAGGCCGGGATCGCGCACCTGAGACGGCTGCTTTTGCCGTAAGGATATAACGGGAATTATATGGCCGAAAGAAAAAGAGACTGGATGTGGAGGCGACTCGGCGAATGCCTCGCGCAGTCGCCGAAGCTGAAACGCCCGGCGAACTATCGTCGCCCTGATTTCCTGGAAAACGCGCAGGGCCAAATAGTCCGCCAGCACGTCCCACATCTAACCACTCCAGCGATCGAGCGATTCGTCGCGATGACCGAGCGCGTCCTCGTCGGCGACGACTACTGCGTGGTCTGGCGCGGCGGCGACACGTTCCGCGTTGACGATGACACGGTTACGCCGCCGGCGCGTTTCTATTGGGAGACGCTGCTTGGCGAGAAGCTCGGGCCGCACGAAGTTCTGTATCGGGCCTGCAAGACGCCACGCTGTGTGAAGCACAAAGAGAAACGGTAAACGCTTTACATGACAGAACGCGGTTTATCGGACGCGAGAGATATATTGCCCTTCAGCTCTGTGATGGCGGTATAATCCCAACTGACATGAATATCAGAATGCTCCATTGTCGATCTTTTGTTTTCCTTGGTATTCTTTGTTGCGCATCTATGGCTTACGCTCAAACTGCGATTCATGGAACAGCAGTAGTGGCCCGATGGTCTCCCAGCGAAATAACCGTAGCGGCCGACAGCTTGGGTACGTATCTGGACGGTACAACGGCGTCCGAATCGTTTTGCAAAATCAGGCTCACTCATAATGGTTTTTTCGCTTGCGCCCAAATGGTTGTGGATTCTGAGACAGGATTTGATGCTTACGCCATCATCACAGAGATCACGCGCATGAAACCCGCAACTGCGGACCGGCTGTCTGCCATAGAGCATGCTGTCAAACAGCCACTCCTCAATGCCTTGACCGGCATTCGAAGAACTTCTCCAGCCACGTATACTAGGATGTATGCGGGGAAACCGGCATTGTCTGTGATGCTCGGCGTAATAGAAGATGGACGCGCCTTTGTGTACTTACGCGGTTTTGTGGCTAGTCAATCTATTGTTGATCCGATCGAGATTACGGTTGAGGCGATAAATTGTCCGGGCGCGAATTGCGCTGAAAACGTTGCGTTCCCAAGAATCGGCCAAGCCGACATGATGAATAATTTCATCTCGAAAAAACATCCTCGCCTCAAGTCTTTACCGCCTGAAGACGCCGTGAGATTTCTGGTAACTTCCGAAATAGTCACTCACCCAGGCGTCGGAGGACCAATTGATATACTCAAACTTAGTCAGCAGGAAACCAGATGGATTCAGCTGAAGCCAGAGTGTCAAAAGACTCAAGATGGGATCGCGGATAAACCGAAGCCAACATCGAAGACAAAGAAACCACGCTTATGAGTAGTGAGCCAATCATGGCTCGGTCAGCGACATGACCCCACATCTTCCCTGCCCTGCCTGCACCACGCCGCTCAATCCGAAGAGGTAAGCCTGAAGACGGCGAGACGATTAAGACTTATAAGAACATCGGTCTAGCGTTACGCCTCAGCTGGTCAAAGACTCCAACAAAGGGATTCTGTTTAGGCATAAGACTAGGTTCTGCGGGATTCTTATCTAGCACGATCTGTCGGACCGGAGAAGTGGGCCCATTAACCATCAAAGCTCCCATTTCACCCCATCCGCTTTTATCCAGATTCCCGTTCAGTGCCCGTCGAGCCGCATTTGCAAGGATATCTATTAACTGAAGACAAAAGTTAGATTTCGAGTCTTCGAACTTAAGACCGCCGCCAAGGATCTTGTTTACTGAGCCCGTCATAAACTCTCCGTCGTCAAACTCAGGACGGTTAAGGGCTACTTCACTTAGTGGTCGGTCAGTGTCCATATTTTTATGAAAATGGCTGTAATCACCATCATGTAGATAATAAAAACGTATTTTCCGGGTGCAAGATTCAATAAAAGGATAAATTACAGTTGACAATGATTTTTCATAATCGGTGACAAATTTGTCTTTAGCATCAACAATCCACCGAAACCTTCCAATTTCCTCCGGCATCCGACGCGAATAGTAAGTGATCATGCTTTGAACTAAATCAGGGATCAAACTGGCTAACATCACTGCTTGCACAAATAAATTGTTCGGCATATTTAGAAATGCCTGCTTTAGCTCACTCAGTTGGGCAACAAGCTGTGGCTGATGTTTAGATGTGAGATTTGCCGTGATCCCATCGGCGGACATCAATTTGAAGGCTGTAATATCCGCATCAGACAACAAACCCAAATCTATCAATACGAGGTCAAGCATCACCTCGTATTGTTTAAGCAATTGAATGACTGCTGATATTTGAACTTCCCCTAGCTGACCACCTTTTACTTCTCCTTTTCCAACGTTCCAGGCAGATTTGAGTTGCTTGAAATCCCTGACAATATTCTTTCTTTGGCTGGAAGGTATTGCTAATGCCCCAACACAAGACGCAATGTTATCTTTATTGGCTGGATTCCTAAATATGCCTGATTCATCTATATATATGTTCATTGGCCCTCTTCCCTGTTTCCTCTGGGATCGCGCAGTGTGAAAAGGTGCACTCTACGCACAACCACCCGATTATCACAATAGCCATTCAGCTCACTTCGCCATCACCTCGCAGATCTCCGGCCAGCGCGTAGTGTACTGTGGCGAGCACCGCGCAAACCGCGTGCGCCCTTGCCCAGTGGCGCGCCTTCGCAAACAACTTCGGCAAGGACGCCGTGCAGTGCGGCCTCTTCCCTTCAAGCGGCGCGTGGCGGACCAGATTCGAGCGCCGGTCGCCGGCGTACACGACCGACTGGCGGCAGTTGATGATTGCGCAATAAGTCGCGCCGGGCGGTGTTGAGCTGCCAGCCGGAAGTGGGCGGCAGACTACCAAAAAAG
>Ga0137409_10008985_pt1 | contig 10190 bp, 9 predicted proteins | sample CZODoug1_16funga_FD_122059 | JGI IMG/M metagenome (GOLD analysis project Ga0137409, IMG submission 122059) | Vadose zone soil fungal communities from Angelo Coast Range Reserve, California, USA - CZODoug1_16fungal (Hybrid Assembly) | ecosystem: Environmental > Terrestrial > Soil > Vadose zone...
CCGTGATGGGCGAGCTCCTGGCGGGCATCCTGCTCGGCGCCGGGTTTCTCAAGGTCATCCCGATCGGCGCCGACGATCCGCTCACGCCGGTGTTTCGGCTGCTCGCCCAGGTCGGGGTCGTCGTGCTGTTGTTCGAGATCGGGCTCGAGACCGATCTCAAAGCCATGATGCGGGTGGGGACCGCCGCGACGGCGGTCGCGGTCGTGGGTGTCGCGGTGCCGTTCGTCCTGGGCTTCCTGTACTGGCGCTCCGGCTGGCACGGGTACGAGCACACGTCCGCCGACCCGCTGACGACCGCCATCTTCGTGGGCGCGACCCTCACCGCCACCTCGGTCGGGATCACCGGGCGCGTGCTCAAGGACCTCCAGGTGCTGCACAGCCTGGAAGCGCGCCTGATCCTGGGTGCCGCGGTGATCGACGACGTCATCGGTCTCGTGATCCTGGGCGTGGTCTCGGGACTCGCGGCCGGAACGGCGTTCAGTTTGCAGGGCGCGCTGCGCATCCTCGGTGTGGCGGTCGCGTTCCTGTTTGTAGCCCTGTGGATCGGGCTCAAGCTCGCCCCGCGACTGTTCGGCGTGGTCGACCGGATGCGGGTGCGCGGCATGCTGGTCGTGTCGGCCTTCGCGTTCCTGCTGTTGCTCTGTGTCCTGGCCGATCGCGCCGGCACGGCGCTCATTATCGGCGCGTTTGCCGCGGGGCTCATCCTGTCCGAAACGAATCAATTCGACAACATCAAGGACCAGATCAAGCCGGTCGCCGACATCTTCACCCCGATCTTCTTCCTGAACATCGGCGCCGCCGTGGACCCGCGCGCGTGGAACCCGTTCCTGCCCGAGAGCCATCAGACCCTGGCGATCGGCGGCACCCTGCTCGCCATCGCCATTGTCGGCAAATTCGCGAGCGGTTGGGCAGTCCCGTGGCGGCGGTTCAACCGGCCGGCGGTCGGCGTGGGGATGGCCCCGCGCGGTGAGGTAGGGCTGATCTTCGCGCAGATCGGGTTGACGGCGGGCATTCTCTCGGGCCGGCTGTTCAGCGCCATCCTGTTCGTCGTGATCGCCACGACGCTCGTGACGCCGCCGCTGTTGCAGTGGACCCTGCGGGGGCGGGGCGCCACGCTCGACCAGGACTCGGTTCCGTGAGCACCGGCGAGAAGGTGCGCACGCTCGCGGACGCCGCGCGGTGGCGCGAGCGGCAGCGGGGTCCCGTCGTGTTCACGAACGGCGTGTTCGACCTGCTGCACGTCGGGCATGTGGCGCTGCTGGAAGCGGCGCGCGCCGAGGGCGGGGCGCTGGTCGTGGCCGTGAACAGCGACGCGTCGGTGCGAGGGCTGGAGAAGGGGGCCGACCGCCCTATTGTGCCCGAGCGGGAGCGGGCCCGCCTGCTCGCCGCGCTCGCCTGCGTCGACTGCGTCGTGCTGTTCGACGAGGAGACGCCGCTCGTGCTGATCGAGCGGCTCCGCCCCGATGTGCTCGTGAAGGGGGCGGACTATGCGCGCGCCGCCATCGTCGGGGCGGACCAGGTCGAAGCGTGGGGCGGGCGGGTGGTACGCGTGCCGCTCGTCCCCGGCGCATCGACGACGGCGCTGCTCGCGCGGCTGCGCGGCAAGACCGCGTGACGGCGCTCCGATGAAACTGTTGGTCGCCACCCGCAACGAGGGCAAGATCCGGGAGATCCGGGACCTGTTCACCGGCCTCCCGTTTCAGCTGACGTTCCCGGTCGACCAGTTTCTCGAGCGGCTACCGGATGAAGCCGATCTCGAGCGCGGCACGAGCTTCGCCGAGAACGCGGTCGCCAAGGCGCGCTACTTCGCGAAGCGCGGCACCATCGCGACGCTCGCCGAGGACTCGGGGCTCGAGGTGGACGCGCTCGACGGGGCGCCGGGGGTGTTCTCCGCGCGCTGGGCGCAGATGCATGCGGCGGGGTCGGGAGACGCGGCGAACAACGCGCTGCTGCTCGAGCGGCTGGCGGGTGTTCCCGACGAGCGGCGTACGGCGCGCTACCGCTGCGTGGTGGCGTATCTCGAGACGCCGCTCGCCAAGCCGCAGCTGGTCGAGGCGACGTGCGAGGGACGGATTCTGTCGCAACCGCGCGGCAGCGGTGGCTTCGGCTACGATCCGCTGTTCTTCTCGAGCGATCTCGGGCTGAGCTTCGCCGAGGCTCCGCTGCCGGCGAAGCAGCGTGTGTCGCATCGCGGGCGGGCGATCCGGGCGCTGGTGGAGGTGTTGGTGCGGCGCTCGAAGTAGCGAATCAGACGCAACGTTGCGCCCGATTCGACCACAAGAGCTGCACCGTGTAAGGCCCCAGCTTTTTGTTCTGCCAGGCGCACACGTCCCCGATCTCACCCTGACTGTCGTCGTACCATCCTTGCGGGGGGACCGGATCGGTCACCGCTTCGGCCAGCTCGTGCGAGCAGATCGAGGTGAGCGCGTCGGGTGGCCCGACGCCACCGAGACACCCGGCACAGTTGGGGTAGGGGACCACCGCGTAGAAGATTTTGGTATCGATGTGGTCGTGGTAGCCGCAGAACGCCTGGCACGAGCGGTCGCCGCCCGCGACGACCGAGACGCCGGGCGGGAGCAAGACGAAATACAGGGTGTTCGGCCCCACGGCAGGAAAGGCTGTCTTGCCGGAGAGTTGCTTCTGGAGCATCTGGCGGATGGCGGAGTCGGTCACATTGGGTCCGGGTTCGGGCGTGGTGACGGTCGTCGTCCCGACCCACCGGCCCCGGCCGATCTTGTACGGTGGCGCGTCGTACTCGCCCAGCTGGTCCACGTACGGACTCGCGACGATGAACCGAAAGAATTCATTCAGGGTGGTGATCACGCTCTGCTGAGCGGTCGTGTTCCACGCCTGTCCCCAGTATGCCGTGAAGACTTCGACGGCGGCGAGCAGCGGGCCGCCGCGGTAGGTGAGCTCGGTCCCGGGGGGCGCCTTGATGCCGGGAGCAGGAGCGACGAGTTCCTTCGGCACCCAGAGGGGAACGATACGGACGTGGTCGTCGAGGGCGGGTGGGACCGCCCGGCGCGGGCCCGGAGAATGTTTGGGGGTCATGGCGATTAGGTACCCCGCGCGTGGCTTTTTGGCGTGGCGTCACTAGGTTGTTAGCAGCGTTTCGGTGCGTCTGTTGTGAGTGCGTCTGTGCGTCTGCACCTGTTTACTGGGGCCTAGCATTACAGCGGGGCGTAGCGCAGTCCGGTAGCGCGTCTGGTTTGGGACCAGAAGGTCCCGGGTTCAAATCCCGGCGCCCCGATTGAACTTAGCGTCAACTGATCCGCCGCAGCCTCACCTATCGCGTTCCCGCCCCGAAGGTATCTTCCAAGGCTGCGGCACCTCCCGCTTGCGCCAGACGTCTCATCCTCTCATCAGGGAGCACCTATGCTCCGTCAGCTTTGCTGGTCCATCACCGCCCTAGTGGGGCTCGTCACGGCAGCTGCCGCACAAAAGGTCTCCGGGGCGGCTGGCACCTGGAATACGAAGACCATGATCGGCCCCAAGGACAGCGTAGCGACGACATTCGTCCTGACGATAGCGGCCGACGGCAAGAGCGCGACCATCAGGTTCCCGAATCGCGACGCGATTCCGACGCGCATCCTTGCCATGGGAGGAGACAGCGTCGTGACCGAGGCCGGACCCTATCCCAGCGTTTTGCGGCCTGGGCAAACCGTCAGCTCGCTGCGCGCCGTCGCTCATTACAAGGGCAACACCATGACTGGAACATTCGAGGCACATTACTCGAACGGCGACGTCGTGAAGGGCAAGACAAAGGCGACGCGGGAGAAGTAGTCGCCGTGGGGTGCGCCGTCTATCGGGGGGAATTGCGGGTCAGGGAGAGCTAATCCGTTCGCAGTAATCGCCCGGGTTCAAATCCCGGCGCCCCGACTTGAAACCTAGGTCATTCACCGGTTGACAGCCTAGGCTGGCCCCTTCAGGTTGCAGACATGGAGCCAACCCGAGAAGCCCTGCCCGGGGCGTGGGCCCGACTCAAGGTCGACCAAGACTGCGGCCTCAGGCGCGGCGCCTGGTACCGCGTCGTGGGCCTGACGCCGGAGGATGCGGTCCTCCAGGTCCCGCGGCGCGAGCGAGTCCGGGTCCCGCGGCGCTTTCTGCAAACCCTCTTTTCTCGCCCGCGCCATTGGACCGTCGTGCCGCGCCCCTCCCACGTCCAGGACCTCCCCGATCATTGGCGCTCTCGTTACGCCGTCTGCCCCGTGTGCCGCGCCCGCGCGCCCATCACGGGCTACACCGTCGACATGCAGTGCGCGAAGTGCAACGGCCAGTTCGGGATCGCCTGGGATGAGCGGTATCTGGGGGTGGGGTGAGACGGTAGCGAGCAGGAACTTCCCAGCGGCATCGGTGGTTTACACACCGTCACGGCCACGTGGCGAGGTGCCTATGACGACCAAGAAACACGATGTTACTAAACGCCGGTCGCCCGGTGGGTGCCGGCATGCACAGCAATACGAAACCGATTGGCTCGGCCGCACTTATACGGGCTGCCCGATCTGTAACCGCTGGAAGCGTATGAAGGTCAAACTGGCGCCCGCCGACGGCAAACGTCTGGCGGCGTGAATAATAGCGGGGCCAGGAGATGCACTCCTGGCCCCGTTTTTTTCTGTTCTCCGTTCTACTCCCCGTACGGTATCCAGATGTTCTTCACCTGCGTGGCCTCCCTGAGGAATTCCCGCCCCTCCCCCCGTCTGGCGTCCGTCCAGTCTCGGGAATGCCACTCGACCCACGTCCGCTTCATGTTTCCCGCCGACGCCCGCTCGACCTCGGCGCCGCCCCCCTGACTGCCGAAGTACCACACGGCATCCACGTCGTCGTGCTCGGCAAGCACTTTGGCGAGCGCGTCCTTGGCCCCGGTGACGATGTTGACCACGCCGGCGGGCACGTCCGAGGCGTCGAGCACGGTGTACAGCTCGGTGGCGGCGAGCGGATGCGCCTCGGACGGGATCGCGATGACCGTGTTGCCCACCGCGACGGCCGGGCCCACGAGCGATACGAACCCCAGCAGCGCCGATTCCTCGGGGCAGGCGATGCCGATCACGCCCACGGGCTCGTTCATGGCGAGCGTGACGCCCCGGATCGGGGTCTGGTGCACGGCCCCGTCGTACTTGTCGGCCCACGCGGCATAGGAGAAGAGCCGCGCGATGCTCGCGTCCACTTCAGCGCGCGCGTCGCCCACAGGTTGCCCCGTGACGCCCGAAATCCGCTCCGCGAATTCGTCGGCGCGCTGCGCCAGGTTCTCGGCCAGATAGTACAGGACCTGCCCGCGATTGTGGCCGCTCGTCTTGGCCCATCCGTCCGCGGCGTGGGCCGCTTCCACCGCGTTCCGGATGTCCTTCCGGTTCCCTTCCGCGACCTCGGCGAGCAGCGCGCCTGACGGCGCCAGGATTTTCCGGCTGTAGCCCTGATCGGGGCGCACCTGCGCGCCGCCGATGAAGAGCTTGTAGGTCCGATCAATACTGGGGAGAGGGGAGAGGGGAGAGGTACGCTTCGGCTCGCGGGCGCTCTTGCGGCGCGGAGCAGCCCTCTCCCCTCTCCCTTCTCCCCTCTCCCATTTTGGTTTTAGGTACTCCCACATCCCCTCTTTCCCGCCCTCGCGGCCGAAGCCCGACTCCCGGTATCCCCCGAACCCCGAGGCCGCGTCGAACAAGTTGGTGCAATTGACCCACACCACGCCCGCTTTGATCTTGGGCGCCACGTCGAGTGCCAGGTTGATGTTCTCGGTCCACACGCTCGCCGCGAGGCCGTACGGGGTGTTGTTGGCGAGCTCCACCGCCTCGGCGGGGGTGCGGAACGTCATCGAGACGAGCACCGGCCCGAAGATCTCGACCTGGGCGATGGTGGCGGCGGGTGATACGTTCGTGAACAGCGTCGGTGGATAGAAGTAGCCGTCCGTCGGGCACGCCCACGACGGTTGCCACATGGTCGCGCCTTCTTCGACCCCCGTGTTCACCAGCGTGCGGATGCGCTCGAGCTGTACCGGCGCGACGATCGCGCCCATGTCGATCGCCTTGTCGAGCGGGGGACCGACCCGCAGCTTTTCCATGCGGGCTCTGAGCTTCGTGGCCAGCCGCTCCGCCATCCCCTCGTGCACCAGTAGGCGCGACCCCGCGCAGCACACCTGTCCCTGGTTGAACCAGATCGCGTCCACCACGCCCTCGACCACACTGTCGAGATCGGCATCGTCGAACACGATGAACGGACTCTTCCCGCCCAGCTCGAGCGACAGCTTCTTGCCCGATCCGGCAGTCGCCTTGCGGATGATGCGCCCCACGTCGGTCGAGCCGGTGAACGCGATCTTGTCGATGTCGGGATGGTTCACGATCAGCTCGCCCGTCCGGCCGTCTCCCGTCACCACGTTGAGCACGCCCGGCGGGAGCCCTGCCTCGTGCGCGATCTCGGCGAGGCACAGCGCCGTGAGCGGCGTGAACTCGGCGGGCTTCAAGACGACGGTGTTTCCGGCAGCGAGGGCCGGCGCGATTTTCCACGCCACCATCAGCAGCGGGAAATTCCAGGGGACGATCTGCCCCACCACGCCCACCGGGCCGTAGCCCGCGAACTCGGACTCCGCGAGCTGCGCCCAGCCGGCATGGTGGGTCAGGTGACGGGCGACGAGCGGGATGTCGAGATCGCGCGTCTCGCGAATCGACTTGCCGTTGTCGAGGCTCTCGAGCACCGCCAGCAGACGGGAATGCTTCTGGACGGCCCGTGCCAGGGCGTACAAGTGGCGCGCCCGGGCGTGGCCGGACAGCGCCGACCAGGTAGGGAACGCTTTGCGCGCCGCGGCGACTGCTGCATCCACGTCCGCCTGGCCCGCCTGGGTGACGCGGGCCAGCCGGGCGGTGGTGGCGGGATTGATGACGTCGAACCCTGCGTCGCTCTTTCCTTTGGTCCAGCGTCCGCCGATGAACAGTCCGAACGCGCCGTTCTGCCGCGCGATCCACTCGAGCGCCGGCTTGTCGCTTTCGGGCGCCGGCCCGTAGGCCATCGTTTCGAAGATTTCGGAGACGGTGGTCATGTCATACCATCGGGTGGTGGTGCGCCGCCGAGTAGCGCCCCGTCACGAAGTGCTCGAGCTGGCGCTCGATGTCGGTGAGCAGTGCCGAGGCGCCGAGCCTAAACAGATTGGCCCGCAGCCAGCGGTCGCCCAGCTCTTCCTTCATCAGGATGAGCCAGTCGAGCGCTTGTTTGGCCTTGCGAATCCCGCCCGCCGGCTTGAACCCGACGGCGTAACCGGTGCGCTCGTGGTAGTCGCGGATCTGCCGCGTCATGACGACGCCGACGGGAAGGGTCGCGTTCACCGTTTCCTTGCCGGTGGACGTCTTGATGAAGTCGGCGCCGGCCATCATGGCGACCTGGCTGGCGCGCGCCACGTTCACGAGCGTCGCGAGGTCGCCGGTGCCGAGGATCACCTTCATGTGGGCGTCGCCGCACGCGTCTCGGAAGGTGCGCACCTCGTGGTACAGCGCCTGCCAGGCGCCGGCCAGCGCGTGCGCGCGCGTGATCACCACGTCGATCTCCTGCGCGCCCGCGGCGACCGACGCCTTGATCTCCTCGATGCGCTGGGGCAGGGGGTTGAGGCCCGCGGGGAATCCCGTCGACACCGCGGCTACGGGAATCCCCGAGCCCTGCAGCGCCTCGACGGCGAGCGGGACGAAAGCGTGGTAGACGCACACCGCGCCGACGGTGATCCCGATGTCGATGGCGCCGAGCGCTGCGAGCAGATCGGCTCGTACGGGACTCTTCGCCTTGGCGCACAGCCGCAGCACGTTGGTCGGGGTGTCGTCGCCCTGGAGTGTGGTCAGGTCCATGCACGTGATGGCGCGCAGCAGCCAGGCGGCCTGCCATTCCTTCTTGACGGTGCGTCGCGTGGGGATGGTAGCGGCGCGGCGCTCTACGGCGCTGCGGTTGATGCGCAGCGCGCGCACCAGATCCAGGTCCAGCGGGATCCCCGGATTGCGCTCGGGCTGGGTGAACACCCGCAGCGCGCGCTCGGGCGAGAGGGCCGGGGCGACGTATCTCAGCTTGGTCTCCATGTCCGTCTCTAATCTACGACGGGTTTTTCTCCTTCGTCGTGTCCCGCTCGGCCTTGCGCTCCTTGGCAGGTCGCCGCTCGGGGGCTGCCCGTCGCTCCGGCTGCTGGCGTTGCGGCTCGGCTCGCTCTGGGGGAGCGGGACGGCTCGGGGGCGCTTGTCGCTGCTCCTGGGGCTGGTTCGGTATCGGCCGCCCTTGCTGCCTGAGCCGGTCGGGCCGTTCAGCCTGCGCCGGAGCCGGGGTAGCGGCGGGAGTTGGGGCGGGGGCGGACGCGCGTCGCCGCTCCGGCCTCGGCTCTGCCACGCTCGGTGGTACCGTGCGCTGGGGCGGTAGCCCTTCGCGAGCTGCTCGGAGCGCGGGAGCGGGGCGCTCGGTCCGGGCGGGAGCGGGCGCTGCCGGTCGGACCAGGGGCCGGGGATTGGCGCCCGGCGTGCGGGCTCGCAGTGTGGCGATCGTCTGGTCGTCGAGCGGGCGGCCGGGTCGGGCGCGCAGGGCCTGCTCGCGCGCCGTGAACGGGACCGGGGGCGGTGGGGGCTGCCGGTGGACCACCACCTGCCGGGTCATGACGTACATCGGGGGCTGCCGCGTTTCGATGATGGCGGGCTGCCCCAGCACGCTGCGTCGGCCGGGTGCCACGCGGGGCGTGGCGCCGACCACGCGCGCCTGATCGAGCCGGTCGCGCGGCACCACGATCACTTCCCGGTTCACGGGGCGTGACTGCACGAACGTCTCGTGCGACACGACCGTCACGCCATCGCGCTCGCGGCGATTCCGGTAGTTGATGTTCGTGACGTTGACGTTCGTCACGTTGATGTTGGTGACGTTCACGTTCGTCACGTTCACGTTGCGGATGTAGGTATTGCTCACGTGATAGGCGGGGTAGTACGGCTCTTCCGGCGCGAGCGGGAACCACGCCACACCGCTGCCGCCGGCGATCGCCAGGCTCCAGTTCCTGCCGCCCACGAACACCACCAGCGCCGGTGCGTACACCGGGCGCGCCACGACGTGGCCGGGGACCCAGGCCCAGCCATCGCCCACATAGACCCAGCGCCCGTAGTGAAACGGCGCGAAGCCCCAGGACGCGTCGTCGATCCACGTCCAGCCCCACGGCTCCACCCAGGCCCAATGCCCGTAGCGGTACGGTGCCCAGCCGGTGGCCACATGGCGGGGCACCCACACCGCGCCGTAGTCCCGGGTCTCCTGCCAGTCGCCGTTGTCGTCCAGGTCCTCATAGCCGATCACGCCGCGCGACACGTACCGGGCCGAGCGGGAGTCGTCCCAGCGGCGGTCGCGCGAGGCGCACCAATCTTCCCAGTCGTCCGTTCGGATCGCGTTCTGGACGTCGTAGCTCGGCGAGTCGCCACCCACGATGAGCGCCGTCTGCTCGCGGCGCACCGGGAAGGCGGATCCGGCGGCGGTGACTTCGGCTTCGCCGTTCCGCACCGTGACCGAGGTCGTGTCGCCTGTGGTATCGACGTCCACGCGATAGACGCCGGTGCGGAGCAGCGACACGGCGCCGCTCGGCGTGTCGATCTCGAGACTCTCGTCGTCGCGCAGGTCGCGCACGCGCACGTTGAGCGACCCTTGCGACAGCCGCACCTGCACGACGCGGTCATCGAGTGCCAGAAATCCGAACGCGCTCTGCGGTGCCAGGCGGAAGGCCGTGGAGCCGACGGTGATCTCGGCGCGCGCGTCGCTGTCGGTCCACAGGTGATCGCCGTCGTGCAACGGATAGTTGACCGTGGCTGCCACCCAGTCGTCGACGTCGCCGGGCCGGAAGGAGACCGCTCCGGTGACGAAGCTCAGCCGGCCGACGCGGCCGGGTGGATCCCGGTCGGGCCGATCGGCGTTGGGCCGGTCCCCTCCCTGAAAGGCGGGGAGGACGGCGAGCACCAGGAGAGAGCCGAGCGAACGGGCGGTGGACATCGCGATCTCCTCGTAGGGCGGGTCAGCGGCTGCGAGACGACCAACGATACGGTGTTACCCTGCGACGACCAAATCGCCCTGTGCGGCGGGGCAGGGACGATTAAGTTTGGGACTGTTCAGGAGCGCCTTGGGGTCCTGCGCCCTCTTCGCGCCCGTAGCTCAGGTGGATAGAGCAGCAGCCTTCTAAGCTGTTGGTCGGAGGTTCGAATCCTCCCGGGCGCATA
>Ga0137409_10008988_pt1 | contig 10189 bp, 7 predicted proteins | sample CZODoug1_16funga_FD_122059 | JGI IMG/M metagenome (GOLD analysis project Ga0137409, IMG submission 122059) | Vadose zone soil fungal communities from Angelo Coast Range Reserve, California, USA - CZODoug1_16fungal (Hybrid Assembly) | ecosystem: Environmental > Terrestrial > Soil > Vadose zone...
GTGGGGGCCCGAACTCAGGCTCGGGAGAAACGCAAAAGCACGGCATTTCGGAAATATGGGAGTTCGGCCGATCGGACCTGGAGGAGCAGGCGTATGGCCGAGGCATTGGTCATACCGCAAGATGCAGCCGGAGTGCTTGAAGAGACGGAAGAGCGCGCAATGCGCCTCCTACTGCTCGACAGATGTTCTATATAGCGCGTAATTGAAAATAAAAATATCTTCCGGCTGCGAAGCCGACAGAGGGGTTGAGAAGTAGTGGTCCGTGAGGAGGAGCGAGCGCGGGCGGCGAGGGGCCATCGTTTCACATTGGAACAGTCCGAGGAGCGGCTGCCGGAGGTACCGAGTTAGTACCGACTGTGCGATTGTGGACAGAATGTGGAAAACTCGGCCGATATTCTCACTATGAGTTAACTCCGACTAAACCCGGGATGCAGTGGGCGCGGAAGGGACTGCACCCCGGGATTATGTCCGACCTCGATATGTCTTCACAACTTCGCACCAGCTTCGAACCAATGGCACAGGCATCCGTGCGCAACGCATCGGAGCGCAGACAAAACCTCGTGCGAATCCTGTTCATTCATCGATACCTGGCAGATGTGGAGCGCTGCCTGCATGAGCTCAAGAGGTTGCGGTATACGGTGAGCTCCGATGTAGTGCTGACTCCCGGGCAGTTCAGCGAGCGGCTGCACGCTGAAGTCTACGACACGGTCATAGCGGAGTATCCGAGCTCCAACTGGCAAGAAACGCAGGCGCTGGACATTCTTCACAAGATGAAGAAGGACATCCCGCTGGTTTTTCTGGTGCACGGATTGAAACGCGAAATGGCCGCAGAACTGATACTGAAAGGCGCCGCCGATTGCATTGAAGTGGACAGCATTGGGCACCTGCCGGTGGCGGTGCATCGAGCGCTGGAAGAGAAGGTACTGCGCGATCAACGCGACCGGGCGGAAAAGGATTTACGACGCTCGGAGGCCCGCTACCGCGCGCTGGTGGGAAATCGAAGCTACGGAGTTTGCCGCTGCAGCCGGGACGGAAGATTTCTGGAAGTGAATGAAGCGATAATGAGGATTCTCGGGTACGGCTCGCGCGATGAACTTCTGGCGCAAAACCTGGCGCGGGACATGATTCAAGATGCGGGGAGGCGAGCGAAATTGCTGGGTCAATCGACCGCGGATGCTCCCGCCGAGCCGGTGGAAATCGAATGGAAGCGCAAAGACCATACACTGGTGAAAGTGCGGCTCAGCGGCCGGGAAGTCCTCGACGATCTGGGAGAGTTGGAAGCTTATGAGGTCATCGCCGAAGATGTGACCCGGCAGCGAGAGCTGGAAGACCACCTCCGGCGGCAGGCGGCCAGCGATCCGCTGACGGGGCTGGCCAACTACCGCTGCCTCGTGGACGTGCTGGATTCGGAGATCAAGCGCAGCAAGCGGACCGGCAGAGAGTTTGCCTTGTTGCTCTTCGACGTGGACGGATTGAAATTGATCAACGATCGCCACGGGCACATGGTGGGAAGCCAGGCGCTTTGCCGGCTGGCCGATGTATTGTCTTCGTGCTGCAGGGACATCGATACGTCTGCGCGCTTCGGCGGGGACGAGTTTGCCCTGGTGTTGCCGGAAACCAATGGAAAGGCCGCCAACGGGGTGGCCCTTCGAATCTGCGAAAGTCTTGCCAATGACGATAAAGGGCCAAAGCTAAGCGTGAGCGTAGGTGTCGCCGTGTATCCCGAAAACGGCGAGACCATTGAAAAACTCTTGTGTGCAGCCGATTCCGGACTATATGTGAGAAAGCAACAAAGAATGTCGCCTGCAAACTCCAGACTCACGGGCAACGGGCAGTAGACCGGTTTCGGCCGCGCTGCGCCAAATTGAACAGATTGATCCCGGTCTCGATGACATCATGGTCGCATGCCCCAGAAGAAAGCTAAGAAAGACTCCAGGAACGCGACACAAGCCCGCATCAAGACAGAAATGGCGGAGCCGCGCATCGCCAAGTCCGCGCGGAAGAAATACGCGAAATTATCAATGAAAGCAAAGAGAGGCTCCATTGCGTTGGATTGATCAAGGCAAGAAACCTGCCCCGTCGCGTGGATTGGAAGGCTATTTTGAAGGCGAGATTCCAAAACACCGCATGACCAACCAGTGATGCGTATTGCCTGGCACAGCGGGATTTTGGTAAAATCCGGATTAAGCGGTGGAATCATGAAGGCAATCGCGAGTTCAAGCAATCCCAAATCCAAAAAAAGATTCAAACCGAAGAACGCGTTCGATGCCCAGCTGTTTCTCGAATCGGCCGGCGTTGCGAGAAGAGTTGTGCAGTTTGGAAAATCAGAGAGAGTCTACGCTCAAGGCGATGCTGCGGTGAGCGTTATGTACATTCAAGACGGCGGGATCAAGATCACCGTTGTCAACCAGCTCGGCAAAGAGGCGGTCGTAGCGATGCTGGGACCCGGGGACTTCTTCGGCGAGGGGTGCCTGGCAGGCCAAAAAATTCGCATGGGGACGGCGACTGCGATCATGCCCTCAGCCGTACTCGCCATTGAAAAAAACGAGATGGTACGCGCGCTTCACGCCGAACATGCGCTCTCCGACCGCTTCATGGCCTACGTGCTCTCGCGGAACATCCGAATCGAAGAGGATTTGATCGATCAGCTTTTTAATTCCAGCGAGAAGCGACTGGCGCGAACGCTTTTGTTGCTGGCGCGCTATGGCAAGGAACCCCACCCGGAACGGACGCTCCCGAAAGTGTCTCAGGACCTGCTAGCCGAAATGATCGGCACAACGCGGTCGCGGGTGAATTTCTTTATGAATCGATTCAAGAAGATGGGATTTATTCGATACAACGGCGGACTGCAGGTACACAGTTCCCTCCTTAGCGTCGTGCTGCACGATTAAGCTCCGATTTTCGAACGCGGCGGAAGATGGCGCGGCCGCCGGCGAGTTTTCTAGATTCCTCCGGCGAAGCGGCCGGGGGCGAAGATGTTTTGCGGGTCAAAGGCGGACTTGAGGCGGCGCATTTGGGCGACGCCGGGAATCAGTTCGGCGCGCGAGTTTGCTGGAAGCCGGCTGGAAGCGGGCGCTACAAGTTGCTGGCTCCGGAGGCTGGTGCGCTCCTTCAGGGCAGGCGGGGCGAAGAGAAGCGATGCGTGGCCGCACGAGGCGAAAACAAAATCGAAAATGCGGGCGATGGATTGCGAGAGACGCGCGGTGGTGTCTTCGTTCACCGATGCTGGGAGCAATGCGAAATAGATTGTGCCGCCGGCGCGGGCGACGAGTGCGCTTGGGAGTGTGGCGCGTTCGGCGATGTGCTGAAGGTTCGTGAAGAGGGCGGCGTGATGGCCGGGAAGAACGCTGATCTTGAAAATGACGGTTGCAGGAGAAGTTTCAAGAAGCATTGCGAGGCTTTCGCGAAGGCGTCCCCAGACGGCGGGGCGCGTCGCGTCACCGAGGATGGCGGTGGAAGTGGCGCGAGATTTTTCTGCGAGCAGAGTGAGTTCGCGCGCGTAGCGATCGAGGACTTCGGTGGTGCCCGCGAAGGCCGCGCAGAGTTGCCACTCGCGCGGGTTAAACCAGTCGCCGATGGGCTGGAGGGAAGATTGATCCGCGGCGCGGTTTTCTCCGGCGAAGACGGCGGTCTCCGGCGTGGCTGGAGTTCGCTTGGCGAAGATTTGGGCTAGTTCGGGGCTGGCGATGTCGAGAGTGAGCGGAGTCAGCGAAGAACTGGCGATGGCGCGACGAAGGGCCAACGCGCCTTCCGCGTCAGGAAAAGACGCAACGAAGCCGCGGCTGCCGGCGATGGGAGCCGGGAAGGTGCGGAAGTTGAGACGCGTGATGACGGCCAGCGTGCCGAGCGAACCGATGAGGAGTTTGTGGAGGTCGTAGCCGGTGACGTTTTTCACAACGCGGCCGCCGGACTTGCAGAGATGGCCGCTGCCGTCGACAAACTCGGCGCCGATGAGGAAATCGCGGGCGGTGCCGTAGAATTGGCGGAGGGGCGAGTCGATACCGGAAGCGATGGTGCCGCCAATCGTGCTGAGCGAATACCAGGGGACGAGAAGTGGAAGGAACTGTTTGTGATCGACGAGGAGGGCGTTCAGTTTTGCGAGAGGCGTGCCGGCGTCGGCACTGAGAGTGAGGTCGCCGGGATCGTAATGTACGATTTCGTGGAGGCCGGTCAGGTCGAGAGCGATGTCGTAACACGAAGGCGGGGCGCCGATGCGAAGTTTGGTGCGATTGCCGCACGGAATGAGGGCGAGTTTCTCGAGCGCGGCGAAGCGGACAATTTCGGCGACTTCTTCGGCGGAGGTTGGTCTTGCGACGGCAGTGGGGAGGAATTCATCGACGGCATAGCAGGCACGAGCAGCTGCGTCGGTCGAGATGCGAGAGGGGCCGATCAAGGATTCAAGGCGAGCGGCGAAGTTCGTTGAGATGGCAGTCATGGGCGAGAGGCGGCTTCGCCGGGCTGTTTGCGGACACGGATTTCGCCGCAGCCTTTGCTGAGGGGGAAGATTTTGCCGGGATTGAGCGAGCAGGACGGATTGAAGGCGTCGTGGACACGGCGCATAAGATCGAAATCGGCGTCGGAGAAGACGAGCGGCATGAGCTCGGACTTTTCCATGCCGACGCCGTGTTCGCCGGTGAGCGCGCCGCCGACTTCAAGACAGTAACGGATGATTTCGGCGGAGGCTTGCATGGCGCGTTCGAATTGCGCGGCATCGCGCGGATCGTAGAGGACGATGGGGTGCAGATTGCCGTCACCGGCGTGGAAGATGTTGCCGATCTGAAAACCGAATTGCGTGCCAATTTGCTGAATGCGGCGGAGGGTTTGCGGAAGTCTCGAACGAGGGATCACGCCATCGAGGACGTAATTGCTGGGAGCGAGACGGCCGAGCGCGCCGAAGGCGTTCTTGCGGCCTTTCCAGAGGAGTTCGCGTTCGGCATTGTCGCGCGCGAGGCGGACTTCGCGGGCGTGATGCGCGTTGCAGACTTCGGTGACGGCGGCGGCTTGCGCGGCAACGGCTTCGGCGAGGCCTTCGACTTCGATGAGCAAGACGGCGGCGCTATCCATGGGAAATCCGGCGTGGATGTAGTCTTCGACGGTGCGGAGCGTCCAGCCGTCGAGCATTTCGCAGGCGGCGGGAGTGATAGCGCGGGCGGTGATGTCCACTACGGACTCGGCGGCGTCATCCACAGAATCGAAGACGGCGAGAAGTGTTTTCACAGCTTCCGGCTTGCGCGAGAGCTTCACGGTGATTTCGGTGACGAGCGCAAGGGTGCCTTCGGAGCCAACGAATAGGCCGGTAAGGTCGTAGCCGAAAACATCATCGTGTTTACTACCGACGCGTACGATTTCGCCATCGGGAAGGACGAGTTCGAGTGCGGTGACGTGATTGGTGGTGACGCCGTACGCAAGGGTGTGCGGGCCGCCGGCATTTTCGGCAACGTTGCCGCCGATGGTGCACGATTTCCAACTGGAAGGATCGGGAGCAAAGTAAAGGTCATGCGGTTCGGCGGCGCGGGTGAGTTCATAGTTGACGACGCCGGGTTGCACGACAGCGCGCTGATTTTCGGGGTCGATTTCCAGGATGCGGTTCATGCGCGCAAAAACGAGCATCACGCCGCCGGTGCGGGCGAGCGCGCCGCCGGAGAGGCCCGTGCCGGCGCCGCGGCCGACGACAGGAACTTCATATTTGGCTGCGAGTTTGACGATTTGCGAGACGTGCTCCGTGGTGGTGGGAAAAACCACGATGTCGGGGAGGCCTTTTTCTACGGAGGCGTCATATTCGTACAGAAAAAGATCTTCGAGCTTGTGAAGGACGGAGTCTTCGCCAAGAAGCTTTGTCAGCTCGTGAACGAGGCCTGGATTCATGGGATGCGCAGCCGTGGGTGCGCACTTGGCACTATAGTGAGAGTTGGGGAGCAGGCGCAACGCCAAGATAGGCCCGGAGCGCGAGGGTGTGTTAGTGTAATTTTCCCAAAATTGCGAAGAGGGGTTGATGGCGAAACCGAAAGTGTTTGCGACGCATAAGCTGTTTGAGCCGGCGCGGAAAATCCTGGAAGAAAGCTGCGACGTGGAATACTGGGCGCAAGCCGAGCGTCCGCCGCGGCCGGAATTGTTGCAGCGGGTGGAAGACAAAGAGGGGTTGGTTTGTTTGTTGACGGAAAAAGTGAGCGAAGAACTTTTGCGGGCTGCGCCGAAGCTGCGGATTGCGGCGAATGTGGCGGTGGGATTCGACAATATTGATGTGGCGGCGTGCACGAGGCGGGGCGTCGTTGCGACGAACACACCGGGCGTGCTGGATGAGACGACGGCGGATTTTGCATGGACGCTGATGATGGCGGTGGCACGACGGCTGGGTGAAGGCGAAGCGCTGGCGCGGTCGGGAATTTGGCAAGGCTGGGACCTCGACCAGCTTGTGGGAACCGATGTGTGGGGCAAGACACTGGGGATCGTCGGGTTCGGGCGGATCGGGCGGGCAATGGCGCGGCGTGCGAGCGGCTTTCAGATGAACGTGATTTACACGGACGCGGTACGCGCGCCGGCCACCGTGGAAGAAGAATTGAAGGCGGAGTTTCGGGACCTGAATGCGTTGCTGGCGGAGTCTGACTTCGTGAGCGTGCACGTGCCGCTGCTGCCGGAGACGCGCGGATTGTTTGATGCCCCAAAGTTTTACCGGATGAAACCGACGGCGTTTTTGATTAACACTTCGCGTGGGCCAGTCGTGAATGAAGCCGCGCTAGTCGCGGCGCTGGACGCCGGAAAAATTGCGGGCGCGGGGCTGGATGTTTATGAGAATGAGCCGTTCATTCATCCGGGGCTGAAGCGCGCGAACGTGGTGCTGGCGCCGCACCTGGCCTCGGCGTCGCTCGAGACGCGGACGAAAATGGCGTGCATGGCGGCGCAAAATGTGGCGGCGCTTTTCACCGGTCAGCGGCCGCCTAATATGCTGAATCCGGAAGTGCTGAAGGAATCTTGAGGAGTTTTTCGGCAAACCTCTCATGGCGGATCTGAAGCAACTCGCCCGCCAAATTTTCCAGGAGACGCTGGCTGCGATCGATATCCCTGCGACGATGCAGCGCAAGCTGCGGCGCGAGGGAACGCGTCTGCGCTGTGACGGTAAGATTTTTGATCTGCGCGAGTTCGATAAGCTGCGAGTGGTGGCCATTGGAAAAGCGGCGCATGCGATGGTGGACGGGCTCGCTGCCGTCCTGGTGCCCTTTGTGAGATTCAAGGGTGTAGTGTCCGCGCCGACGGCGCCACGCAAACCCCTGCCGGGCATGAAATATTTTGTGGGTGGCCATCCAATACCCAATGAAGAAAGCTGGAGGGCAGCGGAGGAGATTCTTGCACTGCTAAAGCACTGCGATGAGAGGACACTGGCGTTTTTTCTGCTTTCGGGCGGAGGTTCGGCGCTCGCGGAATTACCGCTGGAGCGGTCGTTGACGCTGGAAGATGTGCAGCAAATGAATCGCGCGCTAGTAACTTGCAGCGCATCCATCGAGGAGATCAATGCGGTCCGAAAGCACGTCTCCGCCGTGAAAGGCGGGCGGCTCGCAGTGGCCGCAGGGCGCGCGACGAAACTTTCGCTGGCGGTTACCGACGTGCCTGCGGGAAATGAATCGGCACTCGCCTCGGGGCCGACGTTGCCTGACCTGACTACGATCGCAAACGTCGACCAGATTCTTGAGAAATACGAGCTGCTGAAGAAATTTCCTCCGCGGCTTCGACACTGGATTGAGAATGGGAAGATGCCGGAAACTCCAAAGTCCGACCATCGTTGTTTTGCGAACGCACATTTCCAGCTCTTGCTGGGGATGGACGATCTTTTTCATCCGGCGCATCACGCGGCGGAAGCAAGAGGTTGCGTGACGTGCTGCGACAACTCTACCGATGATTGGCCGGTGGATCTCGCTGCGGAATCTCTGCTCGAGCAACTGGAAAATCTCAGGAGGGGTAATCCAGGGCGGCGCGTCGCGTTGATTGCGGATGGAGAAGTGAGTTCGCCGGTCACGGGAGATGGAATTGGGGGAAGAAATTCGGCGTTTGTGCTGGCGTGCGTGGAAAAGATTGCGGGAAAGAAAATTGCCGTGCTCAGCGCGGGCACAGATGGGATCGATGGAAACAGCCCGGCAGCGGGAGCGGTGGCTGATGGCGAAACGCTGGAGATGGCGGGCGCGATTGGACTCGATCCGGCCGATGTGTTCCGCCGGAGCGACGCCTTCACATTGTTTGCGCGGTTGGACGAAGTCATCGTCACCGGGCCGACGGGGAATAATCTGCGCGATTTGCGGATTTTGATTGCAGAGCCCTAAGAATGAATTAACACGGAGGACACAGAGGTCGCAGAGACGGAAAGAGAAAGTGGGTCCCAGCGAACTGGGACCCATCTCATTTTTTTGAATGAGTGGCTGCTACTGCTTCGGAGGCGGGAGGCGCGACTCGATGGACTTGAGGCGCTCGCTCATTTCCAGGATGAGGTGTTCGAGTTTTTCGAGGCGCCGGCCGGTCGACGCGCTTTCACCCGCGCTAGCTTCGGCAGATTCCTCGCCCTCTTCGCCAGCGGGATGGGCACCGGGCTTTGCATCCGCAGGTTTCTTGAGACGCGCGATTTGACCTTTGATCATGGGCGCCATGACGATGCTGAGATCGTCCGTTTTCAAGAGCGCTTCAAGCGCGGGGATGGCAGAGGCGTCGCCGCGAACGCCAAGCCCATAAATGCTAGCCATGCGAATGGGGTGACGCGGTTCCGTAAGATACGAAGCAATCTGCTTGGTGATTTCCTTATTGTCCTTCTGGAGGCGAGCCAGGCTGTAAATCGCCGCGGTGCGCGATTCGACGGGTTTTCCAACGGTGGACCATTCGAGAAGGAGCGGAACGGCTTTGTCATCGCCGAGCGAGCTGAAGGCGCGAAGAGCGGCGTTGCGCAGGAAGCCATCGGGCGAATCCGCAGCGACCGCAGCTTCAAGCGTGGCCAAGGCGTTTGGCGCCTTGAGGCGCGCCAGTCCCTGCAAGGCAGCGGCGCGAGCGCGATAGGAGCTGTCCTCTTTTGCGACGGAGTTGAGTTTTGCTGCGACTGTTGTGTCGTCTTTGAAATTGCCAAGCGCCGTGAACACCCGGCTGCGAACCCAGGGGCCATCGTTCGAATTGGCTGCTTCGAGCAACAGCTTCGCAGCGTTCGGACCGCCGAGCTCGCCGAGCGTGTCTGCGGCGGTGGCGCGGACGCCCCAAGCTTTGTCGTTACGCAGCGCGTCACCGAGGGCGGCAATGACTTCGTCGTCCTTCTTGATTTTGCCGAGCGCAATGACGGCGTCGGCGCGATCGGACAGCTCCGCGGCGTTCTTCAACTGATATAGCCACTCTTTTTTCCCCTTCTGAAATTCGGCGGATTTGAGCACATGGCCGCCCTTATCGAACAGCACGAGGAGCGGCGCGGCGTCCGCAGGCAACGTGAAAACCTGACTGGCCTTCGTAACCGTGATGGGATAGAGCTTTGCCCCAGTGCCTGTGGTGATTTCCACTTCAACCGGCACACGGAAGATTCCCACGCGGCCTTCGACCGTTTGCGTTTGCTTGACGGTCAGCGCAACCTGATGCTTTTCGTTGTCGTAGGTATAGCTCAAGTCAAACTTGGGAGCGCCTGCGCCGTAGATCCATTGGCCGAAGAATTGGTCCACGTTCGTGTGAGTCGTCTCTTCGATGGCTTTGACTAAATCCGAGGTGACGACGTTCTTCCCGCGGTTCGCTTCGAGATAGTGCTTCGTGGCGCGATAGAACGCGTCATCGCCAAGTTCATGGCGCAGCATATAGAGGACCCATCCGCCTTTGCCATACGCGTTTTCGTCAAACTCACTGGAATCTTCGAAATCGTGCCGGACAATTGGTTTGTTCCACAGCTTATTGCTCCCAAACCATTCGCGCACGGCTTGCCAGCGTTCGTAGTCGGCCTGATCCTTGCCATAACGCGATTCGCTCCAGACAGATTCCAGAAACGTGGCGAATCCTTCATTAAGCCAGATGTTTCCCCAGTCTTTGCAGGTGACCAGATCGCCGAACCATTGGTGGCCGAGTTCGTGGGAGATCAGGCCATCTTCTCCGGTGAAGTATTCGGGAGCGAGCTTTGGATGAACGAGCGAACTGCTGGTGTTGGTGGTGGCGCTGGAGTTTTCCATGCCGCCGGCGACGAAATCATCCA
>Ga0137409_10008989_pt1 | contig 10187 bp, 10 predicted proteins | sample CZODoug1_16funga_FD_122059 | JGI IMG/M metagenome (GOLD analysis project Ga0137409, IMG submission 122059) | Vadose zone soil fungal communities from Angelo Coast Range Reserve, California, USA - CZODoug1_16fungal (Hybrid Assembly) | ecosystem: Environmental > Terrestrial > Soil > Vadose zone...
CAGGGCAAGCCGGCGCTCAGCACCGGCTCGGGAATATCCTCGACGCCTTCCATCAATTGAATCAGCCGCTGATGATCGGACGGACGGCAGGGCGCGAAGCCGACCCCGCAATTGCCCATGACCGCGGACGTGACGCCGTTCTGCGATGAGGGCGTGATATCCTGGCTCCAGGTGACCTGGCCGTCATAATGGGTATGCAGATCGACAAAGCCCGGCGTCACCAGTTTGCCGCGGGCGTCGATCTCTTCCCGGCCTTTACCGGCGACGCGGCCGACTTCCACGATGCGACCGTTGGTGATTGCGACATCAGCCTCGAACAGTTCGCCGCCGAGGCCGTCGGCGATGCTGCCGCCGCGGATCACGAGATCTGGATTGTGGGTCATGGCGTTTCATCCCGGGTGAGTTTTGTTGTGCATCATGGGTTGTCTCCCCATGCTGTCAACTGCCCGGGGTGAGGCTCAGGGTTGCATAAGTCTTGCGTCGGCCTCTGCGGGGCCGGCTTGCGGGCTGCGTTCGGTGAACAGCGCGAGCAGGACCGTGAGGGTCATGAAGACACCGGATGCGCCGAATACCCAATGCGGCATGTTCTGGTCCATGATCCAGCCGAACAACAGCGGGCTGAAGACGCCGCTGAGGTTGAAGCCGGTGGAGACGATGCCGAAGGCCCGGCCGGCCGCGCCAGGTGGCGCTGCGTTGCGGACCATCATGTCTCGAGAGGGGGCGATCACGCCGCCAAGGAAGCCGGCGAGCGCCATCGCCGCCATCAACAGCAGCGACGGTAATGCGACCACCGCAATGATGCACACGATGACGGCGTTGATTGCAAAACAGGCGGCGGCAACTTGTCCGTGACGCTGGGTGTGGTCGGCGAGAAAGCCGCCGGCCAGCACGCCAACGGCGCTGGTTCCGAGAAACGCTGTCAGCGCAATATTGGCCGCCGAGAATGACACGTCATAGCCGCTCATCAGCGCGACGACGCCGAACGTGGCAATTCCGGCGTTGGACAGACCAAGCAGCATGAAAAAGATCGTCAGCACGATCAGGGTGGGCGTGATGATGTTTTGCCGTGGCGCTTTCACGCCGTTGACGTGACGGTCCGCCGCGCTCGCATCGGGAATGCCGACGACGAGGAGCAGTAGCGCCACCAGCGGACCCACCGCACCGGCCACGATCAGGGCGCCGTGGCCTCCAGTGGTCGCGACCAGCGCCGCCATGATGGCAGGTGCGACCGCGCCGCCAAGGAAGCCGGCGAAGGTGTGGATCGAAAAGGCGCGGCCCATCCGCGCTTCATCCATATGGGCGGAAAGGATCGCGTAGTCGGCCGGATGATAGACGCTGTTGGCGAGACCCAGCAGCACCGCGCTGGCGATCAGCCAGGGATAGCTCAAATGCAGGCCGAGCATGATCAGCGCAAGGCCGCCGAGCGTGAGCCCCATCAGCAGCACTTTGCGGGCACCGATATGATCGGCGAGATAGCCGATCGGCGCCTGGGTCAGGCCGGATACGACACCGAAGGTGGTGAAGGCGAAGCCGAGCTCGATATAACCGACGCCGAGTTGCTCCTTCAAAAAGGGGAACAGCATCGGCAGCACGAACATGTGGAAATGGCTGACCCAATGGGCGGTCGAAATCGCCATCAGCGTCCGCAGCGCGGCATCCGTCTTCGTTTGCTGCGGTGCAGCGAGTACGTCGACCATTTCTGTTTCAAACCCCGTTTAAATACACGGCCCGGCAAGGCCGGCGGAAACTATCGGAAGTTCGTTATTTGTCCATGAATACCGCTGCATAGCAGCCTTCGCGAATGGCGGCGGAGGCGGGAAGCGCCACTCAATCCAGCGGCAAAATCGCCGGAACGGCGGGGGTGCGCATATGCTCGAGGTCGGAGCATTCTCATCATTGAACGCGAGAAGTTTCGTGCAATTTATAGCGGCTGATCGTCGTCGCCATAGCTATCGCGCTTTGGCGTGGCGATATCGCCATCCTCGATGTCGTCATCCTCGGTCGGTTGAGGCGGCGCTTTCTTTGACTTGTCGTCGTTCTTCTCGTCGTTCTTCTTGGGACGTTCGCTCTTTTTGCCAATTCCACCCATAATTGTTCCCCTCAATTTATTCCTCTCAATTGAATCAATCGATCGCAAATCACGTCGTCACAAGCGGGTTAGATCTCAATCTCACCGCCTTTGACGGACATATTACCCGCTGTTGAATAATCTTTCCTGCCTTTTTCCGGTGTACAGTGTAAAGGGAGGCGCAACTAAGGAGAGCCAAGCATGAAAAAACCGAAGATCGAAGCCGAAGAGCAGCAGCCGCGCAAAGTCATTCGCGCCGACAAGGCGCCGACCGAGGGCTACTCGCTGGTCGTGGATGGTCACTTCAAGTCGCACCATGATACGGTCGAAGCCGCCGAAGAGGCGGGCATGGCTTTGAAGAATCAGTATCAGATGCTTCAGGTGCAGGTTTACGATGCCGCGACCAAAACGCGCTCGATGATCGAGTGGCCGGCGCCGGTGTAGAGCATGATCCGGAAAAGCATGCTCCAACCATAGAGCGCTAAGTCCGGCGTCCACCGCTTTGCTGTCCCGCCAGCCAATCCGACAATGCGGGGCCTTTTTCTCCTGACTTCTTCGGCTTGGCGCGCGGCTTCTTGGTCGCTGCGGCGGGAGGTTCTGCGGCCTCGCGGGCGAGCCGCAATGCTTTCAGTTTCGCCATGTTGTCGAGCACGGCTTTCGCCGCGACGTCGCGCTCGGTCTTGCCGGTCTTGGCTTCGTTCGCTGCGCGCGCAGCCTTGTTGAAACGCGCGTCGGCGCGGTTGCGATCTTCCTGTGTCATCTAAGCCGATTTCTTTTTCTTCGGTTTGGCTTTCGCCTTGGGTTCCGGCGGCTTATCGCGATCGGCGGCTTCTTTTGCCAGCCGCATCGCGCGCAGCGTCTCGGTGCGCTTTCGAATGGCGAGGTCGGCTGCGGCGATATCAGCCATGGCCTTGATGCCTTCGGCATCCTGGGCGAGCTTTCGGTTCAGCCTGATCTCCTTGAGTTCGGCGGCGCTTTTCGGTTCGTCATCCATCGGATACCTCGGAATTCACGGCGCGCATCATCGGACGGCAACCTCTGACCCGAACCTAGCACGCATTAGACCGCCAAAGGGGCATCTTTAGGCCCATAATGGCCGGAAAAGCGTCCTTTTCGTGCGGAAATCGCCAATCGTGGTGAAGGGCGCTGGTTGCGCGCGGCCGGATCAAGCCGGTCGCGCGTTGGCTTTCCGTATCAGGTTTCCCCGTTTAGAACGTCGCGCCGGCCTTTACCATATAAGTCCGGCCCGGCAGCGGATAGGCGCTGAAGTTACCGGGGGTGAATTGGCTTGCGATTGCATAATCGTAATACAGCGCGTTGAAGACGTTGTTCACGCTCAATGACCAGAAGAACCGGTCATATTCTCCGCTCAGCTTGAAATCGACCGTCGCGTTCGCCGGAATGAGCAGTTGGGTGTTTGCCTGATCGTTGTCCATGCGGCGGGTGCTCCAGTAGCGCACCGTCGCATCGACCACGAAGTACTTTTGCCAGACATTCCAGCTCACGCCAGCATTAGCGGTGTAGCGTGACACCAGAGGAATGTCATTGCCCGTGAAGGGACCCTCACGAAACACCGCGCGGGTATAGGCCACTCCACCACGCAACAGGACGGTATCGCTGGCGCGCAGCGATGCACTGGTTTCACTGCCGTATCGCCGGGTAGGATCCAGGTTAAGATCAATGCCAACCACCGGATTGAAATGAATCTCATCTGTAAGATTCATGTTGTAGATGCTCGATTGCATCTCGAACGATCCGGCCTTGATCCTAATGCCTCCTTCAATATCGTTCGACGTTTGTGTTTTCAGGTTGAAAGTCTTGGGCAAGGCGATTGTGAACGTGGGATCGAACGAGGGAGTGGCTCCCACTCTCTCATCGACATTGGGAGTGCGAAACGCGCTTGCAGCGCGGGCAAAGACCGCAAAATTCTCATTGAACCGATGCTCAAGGCCGATATGCAAGGCGTGATTTGTTTCTGCGCTATCCAGAGGCGCAATCTGGTTTTCGCCGAAATAGCCTGGCGCCATTGGATCGAGGGTGTCTCTTGCAGTTACGCTCGTACGTTGAACTCGCGCGCCATATGAGAAATCGGTGGCCTGCCATATTCCAACGGTTTGTTGCCAATATGCGGCAAGCGTTTTTTGGGAGAGATCATAGGTATGAACCGGAGGTGCGCCCTTAAACTCGGGCCGGTCCGAGTGATACGTTGCGTCGTAATAGTCGATGCCCGTCAGAATGCTTGAGGGCAATCCGAACATCGCATTCTTGATGCTCAGCCGTGGAGTCAACGACCACGTCTGCAGTTTCGTGTCGACGTAGTTAAACGGGATCAACGGAGAATTGCCGAAGAAGCCGGACTGCTGCTTTTTGTCCCGCACACCGCCATCGACGATCAGTTCGGCGCCGTTCCACAAGGTCTTGGTGAACCCGGCGGTGGCGTTGGCGCCCTGCTTGTTGCCATAATCGAACGGCGTGTTGGTGCCGGTCCGATCGGTGAGTAGCTGGTTGAGTCCGGTGGGAGTGACCGTTCGGCCGCCCGGCAATCCCAGTTTCTGATCGTCGCCGGATAGGGTGAGAAATGCGGTGAGATCAGGCGTGGTGTAGTTGATGTTTCCGACGCCGTCGCGCTGATCCAGTGCGTTGTTGACTCGATATCCGTCGGACTTGATGGCGTTGCCATAGAATGATGTCGACCACGGTCCGGAATTGGTCGAAACCGATACGTTCGCCAGGCGCTGGTTGAACGAGCCGACGCCCGCTTCGGCGCGCATCGCGACTGGTGGGCCGCCAACGCCGTTTTTCAGGACGATGTTGATGACGCCGCCGATGGCGTTGTCGCCATAGAGCACCGCGCCGCTGTTGCCACGGGTGATTTCAATACGCTCGATCGAATCGCGCGGAATGGCGGAGAAGTCCACGCCTTGAATGTCAACATCATTGACCCTGCGTCCATTGATCAGGAGAAGGGTATTGGAGGTGGCGAACGCGCCAAACCCTCGAACGTCGACGCTGGTCCCGACGCCGTTGACGCCGCCATACAGGCTGGTCAATTGCACGCCCGGCGTCTGCGCGATGATCTCCTGCACGGTTTGGGCTGGCGAACGCGCAATGTCCTCCGCCGTGATGACCGCTGTGGATGCGCCGACGATGCCGTTGAATTGCTGGACGGCCGTTGTGCCACTGCTCGGTGATACGTCGGAGCCCGGTGCTGGTGCGGCGGCCGTGTTGGTCGTTGGCGCGACCTTCGGCGCCACGCGGCGCGAACCAGATCCCTCATCGCTGACGGCTTTTGCCCGGGTTCGATTCGGGTCCCCAGCCGGAGAGATCTCGACCGGCGGCAACTGATCTGCAGGAGGCTGCTGCGCCTGGGCGGCAGAAATGCCGAGCGAAAGAATGGATACGAAAAAGGTTGATGCGAGCAAAAAGCTGCGACGCTGTTGCGCGGCAACGATGGCGGAAGACATGGCTCAGACCTCGGCATGACGTCAGTGGCACGTCACAGCGAACCAAGTCTCACCACGTGTTACGCACCAGTGGTGAAGCCAATGCCTGTACTCCCCGACCGACATCTTCGCGTGTGACCACGGCTGACGGCAGGTCTCCTGGCTCGCGGGTCGTTACCCTTCGTCGCCTTCCCAGGACCGAGATTCCCAGTGGCATCTGACGAAAGATTCACCGCATACAGTTGCGGGGGCAGCCGCGGCATTGGGGTACTCCCCGCACCGCATTCCCTTTTGATCCCCAGACAGGGAACCGTCGGCATTACGGTAGAAGTTTGCCAAGATCGGAGTCAATCCCATCCTTGCCCATCCTTGCCTATCATGGCGCGCGCGTACTCCGGACTGGCCGAGTGCGCCTTTTTTGCCGCATGAGGTCCGCGGCCTGATCGGGATCATGCATCAGTGCAATCTCAGCCCGTGAGCACCGGCCCGCCGGCTTTCTTCCAGGCGTCGATGCCGCCTGCGATATGCGCGGTGTTGGCAAGGCCCGCGTCTTTCGCGGCGGCTACCGCCATGGCCGAGCGCTCGCCGAAGGCGCAGAAGAACACGATGCGTCGCCCGGTCGCCGCGGCGACTTCGCGCAACATGCCGCCGGGTCTTAAGCTTTCGTCGATCGAGGGATAGGGTGCGTGCAGCGCGCCCGGCAGCGTGCCGTGCTTGGCGCGTTCGCTGTTTTCCCGGAGATCGACCAAAAGGATATCGGGCCGGCCGAGGCTGTCGATTCCCTCGCGGGCAGAGAGCGCCAGGCCTTGCTTGGCAAGATCGTCCTGATGCAGGCCGACATGCATGTTCGCGGGTACCGCCACATCCATCATTTTCGGGTTGGGCAGATTGAGGTTGTTCATCAGCTCGACATATTCATCCACCGAGCGCACTTGCAGCCGCGGGTTGAAGCGCTTTTCCTCGCCGATGGTGGAGACAGTATCTCCCTTATAGTCATGGGCGGGAAAAACCATGGTTTCATCCGGCAGTTTCAGCAGTCGGCCGAAGATGGACTCATATTGCGCCCGCGCGCTGCCATTCTGGAAATCGGTCCGGCCGGTGCCGCGGATCAGCAATGTATCGCCGGTAAAGACCCGGTCGCCCATCAGGTAGCTGTAGGAATCATCGGTATGGCCGGGCGTGTACATCACGTCGAGACCAAGGCCCTCGATCATCACCCTGTCGCCCTCGGCGACTCGCATCGCCACCACGTCGGCCTTGCTCTGTTCGCCCATGATGGTGACGCAATGGGTGCGGTCGCGCAGCTCGCCGAGCCCGGTAACATGGTCGGCGTGCAGATGGGTATCGACCGCCTTGACCAGCCGGAGATCGAGCTCGCGCAGCAATTGGCAGTAGCGATCGACCTTCTCCAGCACGGGATCGAGAATCAGCGCCTCGCCGCCGGCGCGGCTCGCCAGCAGATAGCTGTAGGTTCCCGAAACGCTGTCGAACAATTGGCGAAAGATCATGGCTGGTGCCACCTCGAATTGATCTTCGATACTACCCTGGAAATTCTAGGGCCGAACCAATGTATATCCGTTTTCGGTCAGCAACAGTATCTGGGCGACGCCAACTTGAACCGGCGTCGCCGCGGCAATGAATTCCGGCCGATTGCCGGTCTCGCGCTCGATCGTATCCACGGTATTGAGGCAGACGTCAAAGCGCGCGCCCTGCGCGATCAGGCTCTCGACCTTCTTGCGGTTGGCATTTTCGGGCCGCAGCAGATCGATGCCCGGACCGAACGCCACCACCTCGATCGCGACCTTGTCGGGATCATAGAACTTCAGGAGATTATTGGCGACGCTGATCACGAGGCCTTGTTTTTGAAGGTCGTTGTCCGAGAGCTGCAGCACGATGCGGTGTTCGGCGAACGGCTTGTCTTGCAGGGGGGCCTGCTGGGCCGGAGCGGGCGACGGAATCATCGTCGATATCAATGCCGCCATCAGGGCGCGGCCAAAGCCAGGCACGATCGAGCACCGATGTCTCGGGAACCGATATGGCCGGGGCTGTCTCATCCCTGTCCCGCGATACCCGGATTATCATCGACGCCCTTCAGCGTGACGCCGTCGCCGCGCCGGTCCGATGTTTTTCCGGAACGCAGATGCCTGGCCAGCACGTCCCATACCGGCATTCCCTTCTGCTCGTTGACGGAAGCCCAACCCGCCACCTTGTAGCTCTTGCCGGCGGCGATCACGTGGCCGTTATCGAGTTTCAGTTCGGAAATTCGGTGCCCGACATTTTCCGCCGGCGTACAGGTGTAGGAAAAGCCGCCGACACGGACCATATCGCCGCCCTGCTGATAATAGGGATCGGCGTTGAACAGATTGTCGCAGACGTCTTCGAGTATATCCTTGATCTGGCTGCCGGTCATGCTCTGGACGTAGGTTTCCGGATACGTCATGGCGGTCTCGGAGAGCACGTCCTCCATCGTCACAGGCTGGCCGGGCAGCACGCTCAAGCCCCAGCGGAAGCCCGGCGACAGCGCGATCTCGGCATCCAATTCGCCGCGCAAGGCGTCGCAGATCAACTGATCCACGGTGCCGCCGAAATTGCCGCGGCGATAGAGCAGGCGATCCGATGTCGCGATCTTCTCGGCATAGGCGGCCGCATAGGGCTGGCGTATTTTCTCGATCAGCGCCTGCATCGCGGCGTCCGGCTTCAGCAATTCCGAAAACACCGGAAGCAGCCGGTAGCGCACGCCGCCGACGCGGCCTTTTGCGAGTTCGAGATCGAGTACGCCGAGGAATTTTCCGTTCGATCCGGCATTGGTCACGAGCGTGGTGCCGCCGGCATTGCTGATGGGTAGGGGTTGCGGAACCGCGTCGTGGGTATGGCCACCGAGAATGACGTCGATGCCCGAGACGCGGCCCGCAAGCTTGAGATCGACATCCATGCCGTTGTGCGACAGCAGCACCACGGCATCGACCTTGTCATTGGTTCGCAGGCCATTGACCAGTTTCTGCAACTCGTCGTCGCGAATTCCAAAGGTCCAGTCCGGCGTGAACCGTTTCGGATGGGCGATCGGCACATAGGGAAATGCCTGCCCGATCACGGCCACCCGATGCCCACCGATCTCCTTGATCGTGGCCGGCTTGAATACGCGTCCCGACGCGGGATCGAATGCCTTGGCGTCGTTGAAGGCGGCTTCCTGCGTGAGGTAGACGTTCTGTGCCAGGAATTCGCCCTTGAAGCGCTCGAGATTGCTGCGGAGCGCCGTTTCGCCGTAGGTGAATTCCCAATGGCCGGTCATCGCCTCGATGCCCAACAAGTTCGCGGCCTCGACCATGTCGGCGCCCTGCATGGTATTGGCCAGCCCGGAGCCCTGCCACAAATCGCCGCCGTCGAGCAGCAACGAGCGGCCAGATCCCGCATCGCTGCGCAGATGGTCGATCAGCGTCTTCAGGTGCGCGAAGCCGCCGAGCTTGCCGAATCGGGGCGCGGATTTCTCGAAATCGACACAGGTGAAGGCGTAGGCGTCGGCGCTATCAGGCCTGATTGCAAATCGATCGAGAAAGGCACGGCCGACCAGATGCGGCGGCCGGCCCTGCATCGGGCCTAACCCGAGATTGACGCTCGGTTCGCGAAAATAAACCGGCAGCAATTGCGCATGGGTGTCGGTCATGTGCAGGATGCGCGCATTGCCGAAGCGTTCGAGATCGTAGACGCTGGCGGCGTCCGCGCTACGCGCCATGCGCGGCAAGGCGCTGGAAAGCCCGGCAGCGCCCGCAAGGGTGAGAAAATCCCGGCGGCGGATGGTCATGCGAAGTCTCCGCGCCTTTCGCCAAAGCTCATTTTTTGCAAAGGCTCATTTTACGTCAAGGCTCATTTTATCTCGAGCGCTTTCCAGGCTTCTTTTTCATCGGTGGCCTGGAAGATCGAAGCTTTGGCCAGGGCTTCCGCTTCCTTCGACTGCGCCACCGCCTTCTCGAAGTCGCCGCTCTCGGCGGCTTTTTTCGCCGCCGCCATGGCCGCGGCCGTCACCGTCCATTGATTGCGCAGTGTGCCCGCTTCCTTGTTGGCGGCTTCAGCCGCGGCATAGGCGGCCTTGAAGTCCGCCTCGGAACTAGCGGCCAGCGCGGATGTCGCGGCTGCGATCAGCAGCGCTGAGATCAGCGAAAAAATGAATGACCGGATCACGCTCATGGCCGTGCTCCCGGACCGGAGATCGGCAGTCCATTGCTGACATAGGACAGATAATATTCGAGATCGCGGTATTCATCGTCCTGCGGACTGAGCGGCACGCCGCGGATCTGGCTGTTGCAGGTGGTGAAGCGCCGGCTGATCGTGCCCATGCCGCTCCATTCCGAACGGTAGATCGGCATTGCATTCAAGATCCCGAGCGCGGGCGCCAGCACTTCGGCGCGAATCCGCTCGCCGGGGCTCTGCACGTGACAGGTGGCGCAGGAGAAATTGAGCTGGCCGCGCCGCGTATAGAAATAACGCTTGCCATTCTGGTAGGCTTCCAGTGCGCGCGGATCGTTGGGGATCTTGATGTCGAACGGCTTGCCGCGCGAGGTGAACGCCATATAGGCGGTCAGCGCCGCCATTTCGTCCTTCACATAGGAGAACGGCGGTTCGCCATTGGCCTCGCGGCAACGGTTCAACGCCAGTTCGAGCGTGATGACCTTGCCTTCCTT
>Ga0137409_10008990_pt1 | contig 10186 bp, 18 predicted proteins | sample CZODoug1_16funga_FD_122059 | JGI IMG/M metagenome (GOLD analysis project Ga0137409, IMG submission 122059) | Vadose zone soil fungal communities from Angelo Coast Range Reserve, California, USA - CZODoug1_16fungal (Hybrid Assembly) | ecosystem: Environmental > Terrestrial > Soil > Vadose zone...
CGCTGCTCCGCAGCGCCGGGACCCACGCAGCGAACTCAACTCGATGGGTCCGGATCAGCAGCGCATCACGCCGCAAGTGCATAGCGCGTCGAAGACGCGCGTGAACGCGCTGACGGCGCTTCGCAGCATCCGGGACACGATCATTCCTGCGGAAAAAACTCCGGCCACATCGCGCGCCACTTCTCGGCCAGCGGCTGGAAGTCGCTCGGGCCGATCTCATGGCAGTCGGCGCCGGAAGCGGGCAACACCCATGGCTGCGCGCTCTTCAAATACATATGCGCGACCGGCATCAGCCATGTGGTGTCGTCGAGCGTGCCGGCGCGAAGGTTGGCGATGCTTTCGCGTCCGGCCCGGTCACCATAGAGCCGGCCGCCGCACTCGCCGCAGAACCAGGATATCACCGCCACTCCCATCGGCGAGATGTGGCGCCACGGCTTCGGCTCGCCCTGGCGGATATGAAAATCCTTGGTCAGCACCGGCATGTTCAGCGCGAACGCGCTGCCGGATGCGGTCTGACAATCCGTGCAATTGCAGGCGTAGAGCAACAGCGGAAACGATGAGATCTCGTAGCGGATCGCGCCGCACGAGCAGCCGCCGGTCAGGGGAAGCACGGGCCGCCTGGCATTCATCCATCCGCTCCCATCGAAATGAGATCGGAGATTACCCTGAAAACGGTCGCGCAGCGACGCTTCGAACGCAAAAACGCGTTACCGCTTCTCGATCACGAGGCTCTGGATGGCGCGGCCGAAATACCCGACGCTGTCGGCAAGCCGCGCGGTGGCGAGGCCCGCGCCATCGGGACCGATCCAGGATTCCGCATCGAGCAGGATCCACTCGCCGACCGGCTGCCGGACAAAATTGACGGTGAGGTCGGCGTTAATGGATGGCGTGACGGGGCACAACGGAGGCGACGCAGCTAGAGACGTCCGTTTTTGGGGGGCTAAAGCAGACGCGCGCTGGTTATCCGGGGATCTCGCCTTTGGACCCTGAACGGACCTGCATCGTCCTTGTCGCCGATGGCGTTGTCCGCTTCAATAGGCCGTGACGCTAAGCGTGCTCTGAACGTGTGGAGGGTATTCGAAATGAACCGATCCACGGCAATCAATGTTACCGATGCAATAAGCACATACATTCAGGCAAAGGATACTAACCGTCCTCAATTGATGAAGCAGGCCTTCGCGGGAGACTGCGAACTCGAAATGGCCGTAAGAACTGACGCTATCTCGTTCCCAAGCTCAGCAAAGGGACTTGAGCAAATTACTCAGGTGTTGGTCACAAATTTCGGAGACCAGTACGAGAACGTCCGCACGTTTTGTCTTTCGCGTCCCAACTCGGATTACCTTCCGTACTTCCGTTGCGATTGGCTGCTTGGGATGTCGGCAAGGCAAGGAGGCGCAGTTCGTGTTGGATGCGGACATTATGGTTGGCATTTCGGTTCCGATGATGGTCACCGCGTGAAGAAGCTCGCAATCGACATCGAGGTTATGTGCGTGCTTCCAGCCGAGGGGTCGAAGCCGATTATGCAATGGCTCGCGGCTTTGCCATATCCTTGGTGTTCGAACGTCAAAGCTCGCGAAAGCATTCCAGCTATTGATGCCCTGCAACCGATTGAAAGTTTCCTTAGACGGATGGAAACGAGCAACGCGCCCATCGCTTGAGGGCGACGAGCGATGACCTTTCATACATCGGAAATTGGCACAGAGCAGACTTGTCGAACGCTGGCCCGGATGTCCGCTTCCGAGGGTAGCGCGGACATCGTCGAGCTGTCTGCGTTCTGATTTATGAGTGCACGCCCTAGATGAACCTCGATCAGGTCCTGCAACAGTGGCGGGGATAATGATTTTTCGACCCAAAACATGATTTTACTGCACCAGCCACTGGTGGCTGAACCGGGACACACAAGGACGGCGCCGCCGCCCACAACCCCGGAGCAAGCCAAATGCGCGACCCGCGCCCCTTCGTCGTCATCCAGAACGGCACGTTCTTATTCGTCATCCATGCCTATTCGCTTGAGCAGGCCCGCGCCCTCGTCGCGGCAAAGGTAGCGGGCGAGACCATCGTTGTCGGCCCCGTCTCGCTAGACGGAGCAAGCCAGTGATCCCCGACACCATTCACAATTTGCCCGCGATGGCCTGCGTGTCAGCGATGCAGAAGACCATCAGGCGCGGCATGGAGCGCGAAGCGATGGAGTTCGCGGTCGAGCTGATACACACGAGCAAAGCCTTCCACAGCATGGTCTGCAATCGCCTCGAAGTATTTTGCCACGAAGACCTCGACACCCTCGCAGCGCCATGGGTCGTGCCGTTCGTCGCCACGGCAGTCGCGCAATCGAGGGACCGCTATTCGAAGTCCATCGGTGAAGCCCGGCTGATGATCGGCAGCGCGATCCGTATGATGGCGCGCGCGCCGAAGTCGCGCGCAGGCTGCCACTTCGGCGCGGCCATCGGGCTGCGGTCATAGCTGGAGGATTTCGCGCCGACAATCCGCGACTGGGCCAACGATCAGCACACACTCGCCGGGAAAAAGCTGGGGCGCGGTCTCGAACACTTCCGCAAGGAAGGTGCCAAGCTGGTGCCGGAGCCGACAGCCGCCGATCCCTACGAGGACGAAGCCTATCGGCTGTGGGCGATCAAGCAGCAGGGCAAGTAAGCCGACACGATCAAGTCACGCACTAACCGAAGCTGGTTGCGGCGGCGTCATCACCAGCAGCGGCATGACGGCGGAGACGATCATCGCTTGTTTCGCCGTCTCGATATCGCGCCAGCGATCCGACAGGCTGACTGCGTCAATCACGTCCCAGCCTCTAACGCGACGGCCCGAGCAGCGCACCGAGCCGGACGCGAGGGAGGAGCCGAAACGGCGCACCCGAGCCGCGCCACGCCTTCGAGTTGCCGCGTAAAAGGTGAAGTTGGTTGTTGGAGGCCCGGCTTGGGTCCCGAGCCTCCTCGTTGCGCCGTTTATGGGGTGGGCGCGTCGTCACTGGTCGGTACCGCCTCCGGCTCTGCGGGAGATACTGCGGCTTGCTCGGCGGGCGGCTGTTCGGCCACCGGCTCGGCGGGCTGCGGTGCCGCCTGCTGTTCGGTCGCGGCGGGTGCTTCCGGCTCGGCAGCGGGTTGCTCGGTGCCGCCGTTGCCTTCATTTGCTGTCATCGTAACCTCCCTTTGTTGGCGGCGAGGGATTCGCCGCTTCTTCTCCAGCACGAGTGCTGTGAGAACCTTGGATGGGGACGTCGCGTTCGGCTGGAACAGGTTAACGAGCAGACCTGCCGAGTGCTTGTTCGCTGGCTGACATAGGAAAACGCTTTGGCACGTCCCCGGAAATTGGGAAAAGGCCCGCCGACCGAAGGCGTCCGCGGTCTCTCACGGACAGTTCGACATCTTAGATTGGAGAATTTGTGTCTGTCCGACACCGTACACACGTGGCGCGCCGCTGCGAAATATCCGGGCCACTATATCAGCGTCTCGGTCGGCTAAGGCCAGCCTTGGCCACGTCAGCGATGCTCCTGCATTCGACATGCGCCACATCGTGCACCGCCAATGTCCCAGCCCGTAGATCAGCCCCTCATTGCAGCCGCCGCCTGCGATGTCGGCTTATGTGAAGGTATGACTTCGCGGTCGGCGCCTTTCGGAAATGTTGGACGACCTCAAGGTGCACTACTTCGCGGCGGAATTCCCGATTTAGTGAGTCCCGACAACCACCCCTTCAAAACCCGTAACGGCAGGTTAACTATTCCAGCGCACCGTCAGCATGACCTTCTGGAGGTCGTCATTATCGCGTACGAGCCGTCGCTGGGGGCATCAGCGTCGTCTTTTTCGTGAGGGGGCCCAGATGAATTGTCAAGCGTTCACGAACGACAGCCTGACTATGATGTACGAGGCTATCCGCGGTGCCTTTGGCGGCTGACGACGCATTGAAGCGACAGGGTCTGGCAATCCGATTCCGCGTTCGGGAGACGGCTCCGTTGTGGGCTCCTACGCGATTGCACAGGGTGGTACCGGACAGACCCCGGCGACTTTCAGGACCAGGACTCACGCCCATTTCGTTCAGTAGACCCTGATGCCTTCGTCGGTGTGAATGCGCAGCTGAACTGACGAGTGGGAGACGACGTAGTTTTTCCCACGCCATTCGAAAGCCGCCCTCATTGTGTTTTGCGGTGCGCGATCCCACGCGTCCTGCGCGCGTGCTAGCAGTTCAATTCGATCATACTCAGTCAGTTGGTCGATCATGGTCATATTGGCCGTTGTCCGCGTCACTGTCGCACGACGGGCGGGCAGACATCCAAAATAATTTGGATCACTCCTCCTCGGTTCCGTGCGGTCAATCCGCCATCAGATCGTAATCGTGACGCAAAACGCTTTGGACATGGAGGCGAGCGCATCCGTGACGTGATTTATTGCGATGCTGCGGACGCTTGAGCAGCCGGGCTGCTTGCGGATTTCGGCCAACGCCCGGCCTGCAAATCTTGCATCGAAAGTAGGGTCTTGGCCATTTCAGGTCGGTCAACCTTCCGCAATCCTCATCCTGCCAGCGCTCGTCAATCGAATGCCGCCAAAAACTTCCTCTATGTATCCTAGCTCGATCAGCCGGGCCTTGTGCTCGGATGGGATACGATGCATCAAGCCCTTAGCGCCGTCTCGCAATGAGACAAACTCTTCGCGGGTTAATGGCGGCGCCGCTGGGGCCATTCTCGGAATATGCTCCGAGGGCGTCCGGGATCAAGCCGAAATCGTCGCCACAATCAAACTGGTCAAGTCCTGAGGGCTTGGCATTTCGGCAAATCAGCAGACCGCGCCTAACCTTGCGGGAAGTCGCATCATACGTGCCATCCGGAATGGGCGGGATGCTCCTAAGATCTATGAACGAGGCGAGAGGGGAATACGAAAAATCTTGAAGCCCGCGATATCAGGAAACCATTCCGCCGCTTCTGGAGAGACCAAGCTCAAAACTGCAGCCTGCACCTCTCCGCTGATCAAGCGGTCGACCGCCTTCGTTTGACCGTCGCTAAGTTTCACTTCAGCAGCCCCCGCTGCCACGATAGCCGTTCGGACATTGTTGTTGGACGCAGTTTGCCTATTATCTATCGCAACGTTTTTATTGGCTAGATCGGATACCGACTTGATTTCCGGGCGGGCCATGACAAGGGCAACCCGAGGATCGGTGGTGCTCGGCGACACAGGTGCGGTCTTTTCGGCATCCCCACGCAGCGCAGTTTCTGCGTGACCGGAACCGACAGTAATATCCGCCTTTTGGTCCCGCGCCGGAACTACCGTGGAGGCCGTCACTTGCTCCGCGAGTGTCGTCGCGGCTGCGACCTGCTGCTGTATCGTTCTGCTACTGGAATTGGCGGCGGCCTCGGGAGTCGAATTCGCGATCTTTGCGGGCGGCGCATCGGACTTTGCATCGGACCCGGATGCAGCGTTAGCTGGCTCCAGCCGTGCCTGCAATGCACGAGGCGCGAGCGGGATACGAAAAACCTTAAAGCCTTTGATGTCGGGAAACCAGTCCGCCGCTTCTGCGGACACCAACGTCAGAACCGCGGCCGGCACGTCTCCGCCGACCAACCGATCGATTGCCTTGGCTGGACTGTCGATGAGTTGGACTTCAGTCGCACCCGCCGCCGCGATTGCGGTGCGTACAATACCGTTATACGTAGATTGCCGGTCATCGATCGCAATGTCCTTGCCGGTTAGCGCGGAGACCGACTTGATTTCCGCGCGAGCGACCAGCACGGCGACGAGATCGTCGGTGTTGTTTGGCGAGGCACCGTCTGTATTATTCGATTTCCGTTCTAGCACCGACGCGGCCGTCACGTGCTCCGCGAGCGCTGTCGCGGCCGCGACCTGCTCCTGCATCGTTCTGGTGCCGGTTTTGGCAGGCGAATCCGCGATCTTGGCGGGCGCCGCATCGGGCTTGAAGTCGGCGTCAGCTGGGTCCAGCCGCGCCTGCAATGAATGAGGCGCGAGCGGTATGCGGAAAATCCTGAAGCCTGCGATTTCGGGAAACCACTCCGCCGCTTCCGGATAAACCAAAGTCAGAACCGCAGCCGGCACCTCTCCGCTGATCACGCGATTGAGTGCCCTCGTCTGACCTTTGCTTAGCTGGACTTCAGACGCCCCCGCTGCAGCAATCGCGGTGCGGACATCGCCGCTTGACGACGATTGCCCGTCATCGATCGCAATGTCCTTACCCGTTAGATCGGATACCGACTTGATTTCCGGACGAGCCATCACAAGGGCGACCAGATGGCCGGTGTTGTTTAGCGACGTCGGTGTGGTCTTTGCGGCGTCGCCACGCGGCACGGCTTCCGAGCGGTCGGTATAATTTGGTTTCTGGTCAGGAGCGGTGGGGGTTGTCACCCGCTCGGCGACCACCGTAGCGGCCGTCACCTGCTCCTGTATGGTTCTCGCATCGGAGCCAGCAGCAGAAGCACCTTTGGGAGGTGCACCCGCAATGTTTGCTCGCCTAGTATCGTGAGCGGCAGCGGCTTTACCTGCGGGCTGCAAACCAGCGGTTCTTTCTCGCGGCATTTTGTTGGAATTTGCTATCACCTGTCTCGCTATGCGGGCATGCGCTGCGAGCTTCGATCTTTCTCCGCGGAGGCCTGTCGCGTGGTGGACCGCAGCTTTAGCCGAGTGCTGCGTGAATTCCCCCGGTATGGGCATTATTTTACGGGACCAAGCCATATAGGACTGGCAGGCTTTGTTACATGCCGTTCCGTCGATATACACGATGCCCGGCGAATCCAACGGCGTGGCTTCCGACGATCCGGCAGAACCGAGGAACAACATGCAGGTCAGTATCACCCATCTCTTCGGCATAACTCCTCCTGTATAAATGTCGAGGTGCCGCTTACTCCAGTGTTGGCGTCGCTCGCAGCGGGCGCGCTGTGACGGCCCCCTATAAAAACCCGGCGCTCAATCGAGGCCGAAAGTTGCCATGCAGAGAGATGCGCTCAAAACAAGACCGCAAAACAGAGTAATCGTCTTGAGGGTGTGCGTCAGTCCGGGCATCGGGAATGGCACGCATGGGAACGTTTGCGAGGACCATCTTAAGCAACCTCCAAATGTCGGCAATAAAAAAGCAACCGCTAGTTGAAGGAAACCCTTGTGCCGTGGCCATAACTTGAATTTCGATTGTGGCTAATGAGAGATGATAACCCTAGGCGGGAACCTACTCAATGCAATGCTCGGGAATTTACATGACAGGGAGGGCGCGAGCTTGGAATCCTGCTTGCTCGCTGCCGACTTGCCGAACGTTCATCCGCAGGTCAGCGCCGCCGCCAGCGTGATGACCAGGGCGATATTCGCCATCTCGGTCCTCTGCGTGATCGAGAAGCGTTTGTCGAGGAACCGGGTAGCGAAACGCAAGAGAGGCTGCGGACGGGTTATGTGGACTATCCGTTTCTTGAACAAGCTATGGCGGCAGGATAGCCTATAGTTCGAGAGCAGCCATGACTCATGGTTGAGCGGGCGCGCAGCGGATGTCGCAAAGAACTTCATAGCCTTCGAGGCGGACTTGGCCAGTTCGTCAGCGTTACCCGCTCTCCATCATAAACATGATCTGAACGTAGCAGGCCCGCTCTCCCTGCGAACCGACAGTTTTCTAACGAAAAAACAGCGTTTACCAAAGGAGGAAGCTAATGTTCGACTTTAGCGTCAATGCCGAGAATCAACAGCCGGCGCGTTGCCGCCCCGCATCTACCGCCGTTGCAATAGTGCTTGCGCTCATCAGTCTGTCGACCACGCGCATGGCGATTGCGGCAGACGGAACGTACAAACCGAGCGATTGGCCGCTCTATCACGGCAACAGCAAATCGTGGCGGTACAGCGAGCTCGACCAAATCAACAAATCCAACGTTAAGCGGTTGAAGGTCGCATGGATCCATCAGCCCGGTGACATCACAGGAGGTCTGCAAGCCACATCGATTGTGATCGACGGTGTGCTCTATTACATTTCCGCCAACAACAAAGTACAGGCGCTGGATGCCGCGTCCGGAAAGGAATTGTGGCGATACGAGACGAAGCTCGACCCGGTCGCAAGCGAGGTGTTCTTTTCCGTCTCCAGTCGCGGAGTCACTGTCGCGGGCGGCAAAGTCTATCTCGGCACGCTCGATGGGCGCGTGATTGCCCTCGATCAGAAGACGGGCAAGGAGCTCTGGGCTACTCAACTCCTCGACACGAGAAAGAAGAAGGGCGCCAACTTCACGTCCCCGCCGACATTGGCCGGGACGGTGCTGGTGGCCGGGCCCACGGGTGGCGACATTGGTCAGCGGGGGCAAATCTACGGAATTGACGCCGAAACCGGCAAGCGGCTCTGGGAATTTGACACGATCCGCAATGACCAGGCGAGCTGGCCGGAAAACTCCGGCGATACCGGGGGTGGGAGTGCCTGGCTGCCCGGCACCTACGACGCGGAGACAGATACTGTTTACATCGGCACAGGCAATCCGGCTCCCGACTACTATGGTGATGACCGGAAAGGCGACAACCTTTACACGAGCACACTGCTCGCGTTGGACGCCAAGACGGGCAAGCTGAAATGGCACCACCAAGAGATCCCGCACGACGTGTGGGATTTCGACTCCCCGTATGAATCGATCTTGTTCGAGCGAGACGGAAAGAAACTGCTGCTCCATCCGAACAAGTCGGGCTACGCGTTCCTTTACGAACGTAACAACGGCAAGCTCGTCAATGTGTGGCCCTACATCGAAAACATCAATTTCGTCGAGAAAATTGATCCGACCACGGGAGAGCTCATTGGTAGGAACGAGCCGGTTGCCGGTAAGGAATCGTATATTTGCCCGACGCTCTTGGGTGGCCGCAGCTGGAACCCGGGAGCCTTTAACCCCACGACGGGTCTCTGGTACACGAATAGATTCGAGGCTTGCAACACCGTCGTGGCAGGTAAGTCGGACCCGGAAAAGCTGCCATTGGCGCAACTCTACTTTGGCGTAGATAGCTTCAAAATCACCGCCCCTCGGGGAAAAGAGGCTTCCGCTTGGCTTGACGCGATAGATCCGATGACCGGCAAGAAGAAATGGAGTGTGCGCTACTCGATGCCGGGTCTGGGCGGCGTGCTGGCAACTGCTGGCGGTCTTGTGTTCAACGGCGACATAACCGGTGTCGTCAGCGCGTATGACGCGGACGAGGGGGACGTGCTGTGGAACTTCTACGCAGGCTCCGGCGTGCGCGGTGGGATTGTCAGTTATTCCGCCGGCGGTAAGCAGTACATCGTCGTACCTACTGGGCTCGGTTCTCACGCCGTGGACTTCCTTCCAGCGGCCTTTCCCGATTTGAGGAAGGTGAATGGTGGGTCAGCATTGATAGCGTTCACCGTGGACTGATCTCGTCAGCAAAGCGTGAACTGGAAGGCGCGAACGTTCATGCGCGCCTTCCTTATCCAGCTTGAAGTGAGAGAGGTGTGAAAAAGAATTACATCTCCAAAGGTGTCCTATCTATGAGATCTCTTGGTTGGCTAATTCGATATGGTGCGGCGGCTTTCCTACTCATGTGCGGGACGACTACTGCGGTCGCGGAGCCTCCGGCAGATCTGAGTGACCCCGCACTCATCGCAGCGGGGCAGAAGCGTTTCAACCAAGCTTGCTTTTACTGCCACGGCCAGGACGGCGTCGGTGGTAAGGGTGCGTCTCTGCGGAACCGCCCTGACCTGGCGCCGCAACTTATCTTCGACACCATTTCGAACGGACGGATTCGCGGGTCTTCGGTCATGCCAAAATGGAAGAACGGGCTCTCGGAGGACCAGATCTGGGAGTTAACCGCCTTTATCGTCAGCCTCAAGGACGCAAAGTAGCGCAGGCGCCGATCGAAACTCGACTTTACATGCTCGGCAGCGCTGTGGGTGCCGGGCCGCGCATCTGGGTCTATTCCGAGGCATCTCTTGCGGCATCAGCCCTCGACGCCTCCGGTTACATCAGCAACGGCGGGAAGCACGGCATGAAGGTCAATGACCTCGTGCTCGGCATGAACACGTCGACCGGCATCTGGTCGGGTCACAGCGTGGTCACAGTCAACGCGACGACCGGCGCCGTCTACCATAACAGCTACTCACGGGACGCTGTCCGCGTCCGAGCACAGCACACAGCTTGCCATGACACAGCTCGATATGTGTCGGAGACCGTACAGACAAACTATTTCGTTTAGGCTTTAATTCCGGCGAACAGAAACCC
>Ga0137409_10008991_pt1 | contig 10186 bp, 9 predicted proteins | sample CZODoug1_16funga_FD_122059 | JGI IMG/M metagenome (GOLD analysis project Ga0137409, IMG submission 122059) | Vadose zone soil fungal communities from Angelo Coast Range Reserve, California, USA - CZODoug1_16fungal (Hybrid Assembly) | ecosystem: Environmental > Terrestrial > Soil > Vadose zone...
GGAGATTTCTTCCCAACGGTCGGACCCTGGGCGCCGGACCTTGGGGGTCAGGATCCGGTTCGGGTTGTCGATGTCGTACTTGAGGGTCGCGCCTTTCGGGCAGAGCGTGCCGCGGTTGGTGGGCGCGTCCGGATCGCCTTCGACATGCACGACGGTGGTGGCGACGTTCTTCGCCCTGTCGCCCAGCGTGTGGATGATGACGCCACACGCTACCGCGCAGTACGGACAGATGCTTCTTGTCTCCGTGGTGCGCGCGATCTTCAGCTGCCGCATCTCCGCGCGCGCGTGCGACATGTCGAATCCGATTCCCGCAGCCGCGCCCGCGGCTGCGGCGCCCTTCAAGAACGTCCGCCTTTTCATCGAGTCTCCCCGGTTCGGCCGAACCCGAACAGGTGCCCTTTCACGGTCCGTGCCGGCCTTGATCCGCCTGAATCAGGGCCTTCCGTCGCCGGATTGGCCGGCAGGGCTGCGTGGTCTTCGGACAGGCCTGTCATGGATTGATCATCGTTCTGGCCCGCATGCCGGGCCCTTCTGTCAGTGAGGATAGGGTGCGCGACTTGCCCGACAGACCGCGATCCGACCGGGCGCCATTCCGCGCCGACGAACGCCCACCAGATGAGCACCCGCCCGGTCCTGGTGGGTCCCTACGGCGACTTTGTCGGTCTGCGGCCGAAGGCGCGCCGCAGGTCGCGGTAAGGACGGTTCGTCCTGGAAAGCGCGCGCTGGCGCGCGAGCTCTTCTGCGCCCTGTGCCCGGTAGACGTCGCTCGTGAGCGACGCCATGAATGCGACGAGGTCGTCGAGCTCGCTTTCCTGGAGTCCGAGCGGCTGGATGTCTTGATCGAGCCAGGGGTCCCGCGGGCCGGCTCCCTTGTTGTAGTGGTCGAGGACGTCCCAGAGCGTGGGGTGCGACCCGTCGTGGAAGTACGGTGCGGTGACCAGGACGTTCCGCAGGCCCGGTGTCTTGAACGATGCGATGTCGGGCTCCTTCTTGGTGAGGAGAAACCGGCCCAGTGCGCTCATGTCGGTCCCGATCGCCGCCCGGTCCACGTCGACCGCGTTGCCGGAATCGATCAGCTTCTCCGCCTGCCGCGCGAGCGGGACCACGTGATGGCGGACAATGAGGACGCCGATGTTGTGGAAGTCGTCGTCCTTGAAGTTGGTCAGATCGGGCGTCTCGTCGGGGAGCGCGTGGCACTTGTTGCAGCGCGCCCGGTCGTTGAAGAGCACCCACCCACGCTTAGCGGCGGCGTCGATCGCTTGATCGTCGCCGGCGAGGAAGCGGTCGAAAGGCGAATCGAAGGAGGTCAACGTGCGTTCATAGGACGCGAGCGCGGCGACTAGATCCTTGCCGTTCGGTGGGCGGCCGAACACCGCCTGAAATGCCTGCTGGTACTCGGGGAGGGCCGCGAGCGACGCGACGGCGGCCTCGAGGTCCGGCTGCCCCATCTCCACGGGATTCGCGATCGGGAGCGCCGCCTGATCCTCGAGGGTCTTCGCTCGACCGTCCCAGAACTGCGTCGCGTTGTAGAGCGCGTTCAGCACCGTCGGCGCGTTGCGCTGGCCGCTGCGACCCTGCACCCCGATGGAAGTCGGCCGCCCGTCGGTGAACGCGCGCTGGGGATCGTGGCAAGTGGCGCAGGCGACGGTTCCGTCGACCGACAGCCTGCCGTCGAAGAAGAGCTCCTGCCCGAGCGCGATCTTTCCGGGACTCTGCGGATTGTCGGGCGGAATGACTGCGAGCGTCTTGTCATTGGGCAGGCCCACTTGCCTGGAGGATCGCGGTTGGGCGAGCGGGCCTGGCTTCGGAATGGGCGGTGGACGGGCGCTTGGCGCCGACGCCGGCGTGTCACCTGGCACCGCGATCAAGGCGACCATCACGATTGAAGCGCGAACTGCGCAGCCGATCGACCCATCACGTCCCATGCACGCATTCGCTGCAGCCGGCAGGCCAACCTCCCTTTTTTTGCCCGCAGGACTGCCCGCGCGATGCGGTCACGAGGTGTCGAGCGGTGGGCAGTTCTGTACGGCGGTTCGACAACGAAGCTCGTCCCCACCGAGCGAGCCGCCGCCGGCACGATCCGTGAAAGGAGCGCCGTCCCACGGAGGCAGCGAGATGACAGCGCGAACGATGGGGAAAGTGGGCCTGTTGATTCTGGCCGGAGGGCTGGTCGCAGGGGCCGCCGAGGTGAAGAAGCGTGGCGACACGAGCTACATGACCGTCGACCAGAAGGAGCCTTTCGCTTCGGTCCTCAAGCGCATGACGGCCGACAAGCCCAAGGTGGAAAGGCGGCATGCCCAGGTGCTCGAGAGCCGCTACGACCTTTCCAACCGGCCGGCAAAGGACGCCGCGATGTTCCGCGGCAAGCCCCTTCAGGACGGCGTGCGCGCCAGGCTGCCTCAGGGCGTGACCTGGCAGTCGCTGGCGGCGATGAGCCCCGAGCAGATCCGGGAGAGGGACGCTTTCCCCGGCGCCTTCAAGCCGTTGCCACACCCGAACCATCCCGAGGGGGGCATGGTCTTTCCCAAGTTCCACATCGATGAGATCAAGCGCCAGGAAGGGCGCGACCTGACCCGCTTCGATCTCGATTTCGACCTGCCGGATCACTTCCTCCCAGAATTTCCGCCGGCGATCTTTCTCACCACCCGGACGGATCTGGGCGACGTCTCGCAGGGCAAGCTCGTGACCATCATGAACTATTACGAGCTGTTCAGCGGGATCCTGAACCCGAAGGACCTCGAGGGGCTGCGCCTGCTCGTCACGCCCTTTCCGCAGCAGCAGTTCAACCAGACGGAGGACCGCCGCAGCGAGGTGGCTTCCCGCGGCGTGACCTGCTTCGACTGTCACGTCAACGGGCACACCAATGGCGCTACCCACCAGGTCGGCGATATCCGGCCGCAGGAGTTCCGTCATCGCATCGACACGCCGAGCCTGCGCGGTGTGAACATCCAGCGCAGCTTCGGCTCGCAGCGCGCCCTGAGCAGTGTCGAGGACTTCACCGAATTCGAGCAGCGCGCGGCCTACTTCGACGGCGACCATGTCATCGCCACCAAGAAGGGGGTCAACGTCCTGGAGCGCGGCAGCCAGGTCCACTTCATGGCCGAGCTGCAGAAGCTGCTCGACTTCCCTCCCGCCCCCAAGCTGCGCGTGGTCGACGGCAAGCTCGATCCGGCCAGGGCGTCCGAGTCCGAGCTGCGCGGACAGGAGGTCTTCTTCGGCAAGGGCCAGTGCGCGACGTGCCACCTGCCGCCGCACTACACGGACAACACGATGCACGATCTGCACACCGAGCGGTTCTTCAAGCAGGAGCTGGTCGACGGGATGGTGATGGCCGGCGACGGGCCGATCAAGACATTCCCTCTGCGCGGCATCAAGGACTCGCCGCCCTACCTGCACGACGGGCGCCTGCTCACGTTGGACGACACGGTCGAGTTCTTCAACCTTGTGCTCGAGACGAAGCTGACTGACGCGGAGAAGAGGGACCTGGTGGCGTTCCTGCGCGCGCTGTAGGCCCCTCGTCAGCGATCGGCTTCCTTTGCGCTCCGCTCACCCGGCGCGAGGCCCCAGCCACTCGGGGTGCTGCACGGTGCCGTCGAAGTGATGGCTGGTCTTGTACTTCTCGACGGAGCCCGTCTTCGCTGCCTCGGCAGTGCGCGCCAGGACGGCGGCGACCTCCTCCTCGGAGAGGAGCTTGCTCTCTCGGGCAACGGAGAGCGCCTGGTCCAGGCGCTCGAGCGAATCGATCCCCGTGATCACCACGCTGACCGGCAACGAGAGGTCATACCGCAGGCAATCCCGAGCGGACGCAGTGCCGGTCTCGAGGATGAACGGGTCGCCCATCGGCTTCATCGCCAATGCGCCGATGCCTTCGCGCACCAGCCGGGGCAGCACCTGCTTCTCGAAGCTGTCGAAGTGCGCGTCCATCACGTTGAGTGGCATCTGGACGGTGTCGAAACGGAAGCCGTTGGCCTGGGCGGTATCGAGCATCTTGAGATGGATCCGCGGCGACTTGTGGCCGGTGAATCCGAGGAAGCGCGCCTTGCCGGCCTCCCGGGCGGCGACCATGGCCTCGATCGCGCCGCCGGAGGCGAAGGCCCGCTCGGGATCGTCGTCGCGGATCACCTCGTGGAGCTGGAGCAGATCGACGTGATCGGTCCGCAGCCGCCGCAGCGATTCTTCGATCTGGGACGCCGCCGTCTCGGCGTCGCGGCCGTCGATCTTCGTCATCAGGAACGCCTTGGCTCGGTAGCCGTCGCGCAGCGCCTTTCCCATGCGGATTTCGCTCTCGCCGCCGTTGTAGTCCCAGCAGTTGTCGAGGAAGGTGATGCCGCCCTCGATCGCCCGGCGGATGATCCGGATGCTCTCGGCCGGATCCTGCTGGTGGCCTATGTGATACCCGCCGAGCCCGATGGACGAGACCTCGGCGCCGGTGCGGCCCAGCTTGCGGCGCGACACGTTGGAGACCTTGCGCTTGCCAGCTGCCGAGGCCATTCCCGGGGCGACGATCAGGGCAAGCGCGGCATCGATGAATTCCCTGCGCGTCATGGTGGGCTCCTCTTTGCAGATTCCGGACCGTGCGCACCCTACCAACCTGTGACGCTCGAAGGAGAATCGCCGTTGTCCAGTCAGCAGACAGGACCGTTCATTCGCTTGACAAGGCCGTCGTTGGAGCGCGCGCTCGCGCGGCTAATCTCGAACGCTCACCGCGCGGGTGGCGCGCTGGTTGCGCCCGAGGGTCAGCACGCCGGCGACATGCCTGACATCTTCGTTCCCGGTGGCGGCCGCCTGACAGTCGAGCCCAGGCGGATGGGCGGTGGCACGTCGCCTGCACATCGGAGCGTGGCCGCCATTCGGGCGGTCTCGAACGATTGGAGAACGACATGAAGATCCGCTGCCCCCTGGCTGCACCCGCGGCCATCACTCTTGCGCTCGCCGCCTGCGCGTCAGTCGACGTGCGGACGGTGACGAGCCCCGACGCAGATCTGGGCGCTTTGCGCACGTTCAGTGTCATGCAGAATGCCAAGCGGCGATCCCCAGCTGCGGAGTCGACCAACGACCCGATGCTCGTGAACTCGGTCTCAAACCGCGCGTTGCGGGCCGACCTCGTCAAGGGATTCGAAAACCGCGGCTACGCCCTCGCCGACAATCCGGACTTTGCAGTCGCGTACTACGCAAGCACGAAGGAAAAGCTGGACGTCACGTACTGGGATTATGGATACGCCTACTATCCGGACTGGTGGTTGGGGCCCGGTTTCGGTCCCTACGATCCGATGGTCACGCAATACACGCAGGGGACCGTCGTCGTCGACGTGGTCAATCCCAAGACCAGGGAGCTCCTCTGGCGTGGACAGGGCGTCGCCAGGGTCTCGGATGACCAGCAGCAGTACGAGCAGGACCTGTGGAAGGCGGTCACGGCGATCCTCGACAAGTTCCCGCAGGCCCGTCAGGGCTCGTAATCCCAGTCAGGAAGGTTCCGTGCCCCGACCGCGTCGAGGCGGGCAACCACAAGACGCGCGCAGGGGTGGATGACGCAGCTGATCGAACTCCGACATCCCTGTCGGGCGGCTGCGCATCTCCGACGCCGATCCGGAAGCGATCGATCTGGCGCTCCCCTATACGATCGACCGGCACGATTCGTGAAGCACAGCGACCGCGCGGCCGCCAAGAACAATGGCGGTCCGAAGGAGATCTACATGCGAGCATTCTTTGCGTCCGCCCTTCTTGTCGTGGCTCTCGCCGCATGCGCCACTCCCGGCGAACGGACCGCGATCGGCGCGGGCGGCGGAGCGGCGGTCGGCGCGGGTGTCGGCGCGCTCGCTGGCGGGTGGGAAGGCGCAGCCATCGGCGCCATCGTCGGCGGCGTCGCGGGCGGCGCGATCGGCAACTATCTCGACAAGCAAGCGCAGGAGCTGCAGGCGGTCACGAACGCCCGGCGGACCGAGAACGGCATCCTGGTGAATCTCAAATCGTCTCTCCTGTTCAGCACCGACAGCGCGGTCCTCAAGCCGGCCGCGGTGGAGCAGATCGCGCAACTCGGCGATATCCTCGCCAGATACCCCGATGATCGCATTCGCATCGAGGGGCATACGGACTCGACGGGTTCCACGGCGCACAATGAGCAGTTGTCGCTGCAACGCGCAGCGGCGGTCCGCGACGTACTTGCGACCCGCGGCGTCAATCCGCGGCAGATGCTCGTCGAAGGCGCGGGAGAGGCGCGACCCATCGCCGACAACTCGACGCCCGAAGGGCGCGCCGAGAACCGACGCGTCGAGCTGCACATCGACGTTCCGCAGCGCTCCTGAGCGGCCTCAGCAAGCGATCAGCCGACCACTCCATCATTCCGGAGCCAGCGCACTTTGAACCGCCTTGAGCAGCCTTTCCTCGCTGAAGGGCTTGAGCAGGTAATCCACCGCGCCTCCCTTCAGGGCTCGCAACCGCATCTCCTCGTCTCCATGTGCGGTGATGAAGATGATCGGCATCTCGGCATGGTTGGCCACGAGATGCCGCTGCAGCTCGAGCCCGGTCATCCCGGGCATGCGCACATCGAGGATCAGGCAGTCCGTTTCGCGCGCGCGATCCGAGCTCAGGAATTCCTCGGCCGAAGCAAATACCTCCACTACGAACCTGACGGACCTGAGCAAGGCCCGAAGGGACTCGCGGACGGCGTCATCGTCGTCGACGACCGAAATGCGAGGTATTTTCGCCACCTGGACCCTTTCGCGCTCGTCATCCATGATCACCGTTCAACGGAAAAAATCCAATTACACCTTGGTATAGCGCGGCATCGATGTGCTCACGCCTGCGCGCGCCTCGTGCATCACCTGTGCCCACCCTTGGCGTGGTCGATCTGCCTCGAGCTTGGTGGGTAGCGTGAAGTTAACAGCTTACGCCGCGCGGAGAGTTGGAGGCCGCTCACAAGCGGTGTTTGAGGGTGTCATTCTTGCGCGTCGACGCTGGTCGGCAGGGCCAGACAAAAGCTGTCGCGCCTGGGCACCGACTGTGTATCGGCATCCACTTGACGCGACCTGGGCGCGCGCGAACCCACGCAGCGCCAATTGCCGGCCAGCGCGACCCGGCTATCGCGCCTTCCGGCCGAGACGGGTCACGTCCGTACTCGAGCCATCGGCGACAGGAATTCCTGTCGAGGGCACCGGGCGCGTGGGCCCGGCGCCGGCCTGCGTCCGCTTGAGCGCACCCGCAATTTCAGCGAGGTCCGTAGCGTCCAGGGTCAGGTTCCCCGCGGCGATCCAACCGTCTACTTGTTCGCGCGACCGAGCCCCGACGATCGCACCGCTGACACCGGGCCAGCTCAACGTCCAAGCAACCGCCACGGCCCCGATCGAAACGCCGTATCGCGACGCGACCGGCCGCAGGGCATCTCGAAGCGCCAGGTTGCGGCTGAGAAGCGGGTCCTGAAATTCAGGGTTCCGGCGACGCCAGTCATCCGCCGCCATCCGTTCAACCCGTGCGCGGCTGAAGGCATCGGTGAGGATCCCGGATTGCATCGGGCTGTAGACGATGACGCCGGTGCCATGCGCGCCGCTCCACGGAATGACGTCCGCGGCGGCCTGGCGATGGATCAACGAGAACGGCGGCTGAAGTGAATCGACATGGCGAACGCGCTCAGCCCGCTCGAGCAGTCCCACGCTGAAGTTCGAGACCCCGCCCGCGCGCACCTTCCCCTCCCGGATCAGGCGCGACATCTCACCCCAGGACTCTTCCACGGGTGTTCCGATCGCATCCGGCCAATGGAACTGGTACAGGTCGATGCGCTCGACACCGAGCCGGCGAAGTGAAGCCTCCACTTCTTTGCGGATCGATTCCGGCCGCAGGTTGCGCTCCGGCTCCTCGAAGGGCCGCGATGGATCAGCGATCATCCCGCCTTTCGTGAAGACAAGGGGACGCTCGGAGGCCGGGAGCTCGCGCAGCGCCCGTCCGACGACTTCCTCGGAATGGCCGAGTCCGTAGATGGCAGCGGTGTCCACCCAGTTGATGCCACGCGTGACCGCGTGCTTGATTGCCGCGATCGAATCAGCGTCGTCCTGGGTTCCCCAGCCGTAGGCCCAACCTCCACCGCCGACGGCCCACGCGCCGAACCCCACCTGAGTGATCTGAAGACCGCTCGTTCCGAGCGGACGCCTGAGCAGGCTCATGATGAAACCTCCTTCTGCCGATCCGCGGGCAGCTCCGTCGAATACGCGTTGACGATTGCCGAGAGATCCTGGTCCGGCGCCTGTGATGCGACGCTGTCAAACAGCTCGCGGGTCAAGGATGTGAGCGGGACAGCCGAAGGCGATCCCCGGACAGGCTGGTAGAGCGCGAGACCCAGGTCGAGGTCCTTCAGCATGTCGCGAATCGCAAACATCGTCGGCTCGTGCAAGTTATGCACAAAACCCGCTTCCCGCGTCTTGAGCACAGGCGCGAGACGGCTGAGAGCCCAGAAGACCTGTTCCGGGTCCAGGCCATGCTGTGTACCGGCGGCCATCAGCTCCGCGGCCGCAGCGCTGACTATGGCCAGGAAGCCGTTGGCAACCAGCTTCAGCGCGGACGCGCTTCCGATCTCGCCGACATAATGCACCTCGCCCAGCTGCTGCAAGACCGGCCGCGCGGCCTCCAGGTCGTCGACCCGTGCCGCAGCCGCCAGGATGACCAGGGTTCCGCTGTTGACGGCCGGAACGCTGCCCATGACCGGCGCTTCGATCAGCTTTGCGCCGTTCAGCTTTGCGGCGATGGCCAGCTCTTGCGCGACTCCCGGCCCGGCCGTGCTCATCTCCAGTATGGTTTTCTTCGCCGCAGCCGAGAAAACACCGGCTGGACCGAAGTAAACCTCGCGCACCGCCTGCGGGCCAGTCACCATGCTGACCACGACATCCGCATCCTGTGTGGCATCAGCGGGCGAATCGGCGACGTGCCCGACGTCCAAGGCTTCGGCCTTGCTCTTCGTTCGGTCCCAGACCGAGACCTGAAAACCTCCCGCCTTCAGGCGGTGGGCGAACGCGCCGCCCATCCGTCCGGTCCCGAGTACTGCCACCCTGGGCATTGCTGCCATCAGTTGCCCCGGTCCGCCGAATTGGTCGCTGCAGGACTTGCCGCCAGCTGCTCCTTTTCGCTGGAGACCTGTGGGTCCCCTACCGACGCGGCGCGCCCTTCGCCCTCGTCCCTCGCAAGCATGGGTGCCACCCAGGCCCCGGATGAAGCGGGCAGCGATTGGCCGGCCTGCGCGCGAGCCTGGTCCGTGCTGGTAACGGGGCCATTCTCCGGAGTGGCGTCGATGTGCAGCTGATCCGTGACCTGCCCCGCGAGCGCGCGGGCTTCGTCGGTACTGGTCGGGATTGGGTTTGCGCGCGCGACGCCGCTTGCGGCGGCGGAAAGCGCGAGTGCGGCGGCGAGTGAGATGCTGAGTTTCGAGAACATCGTAGGTCTCCTTGTTCGTGTTTGCTTCATGCCCCCAAGCTTAGGAACCGGAACGTCGCGCGACGCGCCGGATCCGACCGGAGACTGCCTTGTGTCAACGAGCGCCGGAAAACCGTAGACCTGACAAGTGGTGCTCATTTCCTGTCTCCAATCCGGGTCAGAGAACCCTTGGTACTGCTCAGTGCAGGCGATGTGCCACACCATGATCCGCTGCGAGCGAGACGCCCGTGGGTGTCGTGCGCTGATCGATTGGCGATGCTTCGACGACACGCTGCGAGCTGAACCGATCGGCCTCACCGCGCCCTATGAGCCGAAGGAGCGCCTTTTCTGATCGATTGCGCACAGCGGTGTCGGATCGCTGTGCAATAGCTACAGCTGCGGCAGCGGGAGGTCCTGTTGGAGAAGCCCGGCCGCGAAGCCGGGCCTCTCCGACTTCCTAGCGGTCGTCAGCCGCCAGGCCAGTGGCCGGGTCGAGGAAGAGCCGCTTCGCTTCACCCTCAGCGCCGCCGAGGGAGAACAGGTTCAAGAGCGACCCTGCCTTCGTGTCGAAAGAGAAGTTCCCGATCCTTCCCGTCTCCCAATTGTCCTCGATGAAGCGGAGGACCGAGCTCTGGTCGGTCACCGTGTGGTCGACGAAGTTGCGCTTGGCGAAGGGCGAGATCACCAGCAGCGGCTGGCGCGGACCATAGCCGCAGCGGGTCTGGTAGCCGCCCAACGTGTGCTGCGCGTCGGCGCGCGCTCCGCAGCCGGTGGCGGAGAGCGCGTCGTGCGC
>Ga0137409_10003742_pt2 | contig 10185 bp, 11 predicted proteins | sample CZODoug1_16funga_FD_122059 | JGI IMG/M metagenome (GOLD analysis project Ga0137409, IMG submission 122059) | Vadose zone soil fungal communities from Angelo Coast Range Reserve, California, USA - CZODoug1_16fungal (Hybrid Assembly) | ecosystem: Environmental > Terrestrial > Soil > Vadose zone...
CACCAGAACTCGATTCTCGCCAAGGAGCGGACCGACTCGAGCGCGCTCGCCTACACCGACATGTTCTCCACCATGCTCGGGAAGCCGGAGGAAGCGGAGGACTGACGTGGATTTCCGCTACTCCAAGTGGGACGAGCGTCTCACCCAGAATCTCAACTTCCTCAAGAACCTCCTCTCCCTCTACAACCGCCTGCTTCTCATGACGGACGGAGACGTGGACGAGGCGCTGCGCGCGCTCGAGGAGCTGGGGGATCGCTTCGGCTTCTTCAGCCCCAAGTTCACCATGGAGGATTTCAAGAAGCACCTGAAAGCAGAGGATGCGATCCAGGAGGTGAACGGGAAGAACGTCCTGACGCGCCACGGAGAGCGGATGATCCGCCAGGATTCCCTCGATCGCATCTTCAGCGCGCTCGCCAAGGATTCCCAGGGAGAGCACCGCGTGCCGAGCACCGGCGTGGGCGGCGAGCGGATCACGGAGACGCGCCCCTACGTGTTCGGCGACAACGTCTCCGACATCGACTTCCTCTCGAGCGTGCGCAATTCGGTTCGGCGGCAGCGGGGCGAGTGGGGGGAAGAAGGGATCAACCTGACCGAGGACGATCTCGAGGTCTACGAGACCGAGCACTCCTCATCCTGCGCCACGGCGCTTCTCATCGACGTGAGCCACTCGATGATCCTGTACGGCGAGGATCGGATCACGCCGGCGAAGCAGGCCGCTCTGGCGCTCGCCGAGCTGATCCTCACGCGGTACCCCAAGGATTCGCTCCACGTCGTCCTCTTCGGGGACGACGCCTGGGAGGTGAAGATCCGCGACATTCCGTACGCCTCCGTGGGGCCCTATCACACGAACACGAAGGCCGCGCTCCAGCTGGCGCAGCGGATCCTCGCCAGGCAGAAGCACGTGAACAAGCAGATCTTCATGATCACGGACGGGAAGCCTTCGGCAATCTTGGAGAGCGGGCGGCTCTACAAGAACGCATTCGGGCTGGATCCCAAGATCGTGAACAAGACCCTGGATGAGGCCGTGCAGTGCCGGCGGAAGCGGATCTCGATCACCACGTTCATGGTGACGCAGGATCCGTATCTCGTTCGCTTCGTCGAGCGCTTCACCCAGCTCAACAAAGGCCGCGCGTATTTTGCGGACTTGGAGAACCTGGGCTCCTACCTCTTCGTCGACTACAACCAGAACCGCCGCAAGCGCGTCAATTAGGACACCCGTTTCGACCAGGCAGATTCAAAGGCGATAGGTGAAGCCTGCCTCGGTTGTATCTAGGTTGAGCTCCTCGTACTCATCGCTCGCATGCTGGTATCGGATCCCGAGATCGAGCATCGCTTGGTTGGAGACGCGGAACGAGAGCCCTCCTCCCAGATACCATCCGAGCATTCTTTGGGATCTGCTCGGTCCTGGTGGGGAACCGAAGAAATCGAGGGCAGAGCCTTGAGGTGGAGACTGCACGACATAGACGCCTACCCCTCCCTGGATCCGGGGGGTCACCCACGCGTGGTACGGCTCCCAATAGTCCACTTGCAAACTCACCGGTGTCGCCGGCGATCGGCATCCAAGCTGATCCGGTCCACGGCGGCCATGATCGTCATTCTCCACGCGATTAACATGCCGGCCGAAGTGCCCGCAAACCAAGCAGGGCGGTTGTTACCGGTGTGTTCCCATGATGGCCCCCCGCGGAGCCGCAGGACGACACGCGGGCTCTTCTCGATATAGGTTGAGGCTGCAACCTCAGGGATTCCTGAGCCCGCTTCGATCAGAAGTGCAATCGAAGCTGCTTTCACCAAGTGCCCGGGAAAGCGCATTACCGGCTCGCGAGGGCGGAGTCTTCCTTTCGCGCCCACTGCCCAGGCTCGTCCCTACTCAACGCGAAGGTCATCCCCGCCGTCGCCGTGGTCATGCCCCAGCTCTCGTTCGGATCGAAGGACTCGTGCCGGCGCACCCCCACATCCAGCATGACCGTTCGGGCCAGAAGGAAGGAGAGCCCGCCTCCGAAGTTCAGTCCGAACGGCGCGGTCGTTCTTGGGGTGATGTAGGGGTAGGGGTAAGTGCCATAGAAGACCCGATCCCTGGTTCTGAGGTAGAGCCCGCCTCCCAGGTCCACCCTCGGCGAGATGCGGTGCTGGAAGGGCGCGCCGAGCTGAAATTGGAGCGTCACGGGCTGGAAGCTCTCCCGGTAGGGTTGGGAGATGTTGACGTCGATGTGCTCCACCGCCGCCATGACGAGGAGGTCGCGCGTCACGCCGAAGCCAAATGCGCCTCCGGCGACCCACCCGTCGCCCTGGCTATAGCCATTGTCGCGGAAGAGCGTCCCTCCTTGCAGGCGAAAGACGCCCCTGCCCCGCGCTCCATCCGGGAGAGGTTTGCCGAAAACATTGCTCGGGGATCCGACACATAAAACGAAGGACAACGCGAAGATGGCGACGAGCGGACGGTTCACGGTACACCCCCTGGACGTGAAATCCGGCAAACGCGGAATGTCGCTCTGTCTGAGGGTACACCGCGCCCTGAATCAGGTTTCTAAATGGGCAACTCGTCCTGGGGAGTCGCGGGAGGTCAGTGCCACATATAGCTGATCCCCAGGCCGGCAATACCAATGACGGAACCTCGATCCTCGGCCACCTGATGGAATCGGATGTCGAGGTCGAGCAGTGTGTTTCCGGAAAGAGGGGCCGAGAGCCCGCCGCCGACGTTCATGCCAAAAGGCTGCCCGGTCCTGCGCACGTACATGGCCGGGTAAACGAACGCGTCTTGAGGATTCCCCGCAGTCGATAGCGCGGTGAAGGTTCTCAGGTCGCTCGGCCCGACCTTCTTGCGAAAGTAAACGCCCGCCCCGAAACCCAGCCTCGGACGAATTCCGCGCTTCCAGGGCATTCCGAGCTCGACCTGGGCCGTGATGGGGCGAATGGTGCTCATGGTGGGAGCCTTGGAGCTCATGTGGATGTGGTCGTAGTTGAGCGTGAGCAGCACGCTGCGTCCCAGGAAATGTCCCACGGCCCCGCCGGCAGACCATCCCGAGCCGGGATCGTGGTCAGGGTCATGAACGAATCCGCCGCGGACTCGCAGGACCGAACCGGGGTGGTCGTCGGCTGCGGTCGCCGGCAAGGGCAAGAGGAAGAGCAGGGCCAGAAGAACTAGGGGTGGGGCTGCGCTACGGAAGAAGGTATTTCGACACATGGCTGCCAATCCTCTCCGACCTCCGGCGGTCCCGGTCATCATACGCCCAGGGATCGGAGTCGCAATTTCGTATTTCTGCCTAATTCTTCAGCGCCGCGCAGAACCGCTCGATCTCGTCCTCGGTGTTGTAGTAATGGACCGAGGCGCGGACCATGGACTTGAGCCCGCGAGCCTCCATGTCCAGCCTGGCGGCGATGATCTGGGGCGTCGTCACGTTGATGCGCTTGTCCAAGAGCGAGCGTTTGATCTCGTCCGGATCGCGCCCCTCCACGGTGAACGTCACGATGGCGCACTTCGTACCACCCAAGTCCCGCACCGTGACCCCGGGCATCGCCGAGAGCGCGCGCCGAAGCGTGGCGGCCAGACCCCACGCGCGCTCGCGGATCGCCTCCAGCCCCCATCCCATCGCGTAATCCACGGCGGCGCCGAGCCCGAGCTTCAGCGCGGCGCTGGTCTCCCAGTTCTCGAAGCGGCGCGCGTCCCGGCGGATCTCGTACGCATCTCGCGCGACCCAGGTCGCGGCGTGCATGTCCAGGAAGGGAGGCTCGAGCTGCGTTACCAGATCGCGCCGCACCCAGAGGAATCCAATCGCCCTCGGGCCGCGCAGGAATTTCCGGCCCGTGGCGGAGAGAATGTCGCACCCGATCTCCGCGACGTCGATGGGCATCTGCCCCACCGACTGGCATGCATCGAGGAGAAAGGGAATCTTCGCGCGGCGGGCCACGGCTCCGACGGCGCTGGCCGGATTCACGAGCCCGCCGTTCGTGGGAATGTGCGTCAGCGCGATCAGCTTCACCCGCGAGTCGATCATTCGCTCGAGCGCCTCGATCGAGATCTGACCTGTGGCGTCGCTGGGCACGGCCTCGACGACGGCGCCCGTGCGGCGCGCCATCTGGAGCAGGGCGATGTAGTTGCTCGCGTACTCCGCCGCGGAGGTCAGGATCCGATCCCCGGGCCCGAACCGGAAGGAATAGAAGGCCATGTCCCAGGCACGGGTCGCGTTCTCGACCACCGCGATCTCATCGCGATGCGCGCCGAGGAGCGCGGCCAGGGAATCGTAGACGCGCTCCAGCGCCGCCTCCGCCCGGTCCGCGGCCTCGTAGGCTCCGACCGACGCCTCGAGATTCAAGTGCCCCAGCACGGTGTCGAGGACCGGCCGGGGCGTGAGGGACGCGCCCGCGTTGTTGAAGTGAATCACGTTCGCGCACCCGGGCGTCTCGGCCCGGGCGCGCGCCACGTCGATCGCGGCCGCCCCCACGTCGGCGCTCGCGATCACAAGGGATACGAGAGGCCGGCTTGCAGGGCCAGGAAGTTCGTATCCGGGAATCGGTCGCCGGAGATGTGGTGGTACTTGAGTCCGACACCCCACGCACTTCGTCCGGAAGTGGGCATCGCGATCCCGAATCCGAGATTGAATCCGAAATCGCTCTCGCTGTCAGTGGCCTCGACGGTCGGGGAGACGAGAACGGTTTCGCTCAGGTTATAGAGGCCAAGCCCGCCGCTGATCCAGGGCCGGACGCGTCGGCTGCTCGAGAAGCCGTAGTCGATGTTCGCCGCCACCGGAACGATCGACACGTGGCCGTCCTGCAAATCCTCGCCGAAGCGGTGATACGCGACGCCCCCCGAGAGGACGGTGTTGCGTCCGATTCCGTAGCCCAGGGATGCGCCGAGGCCGAGTCCCGAGTTGACGGCGTTGGAGAAATCGCCGCTCGGGAAGCTGATGCCTCCGTGGAAACGGAGGTAGGTCCGGCCCTCGAACCCATTGCGGGAGTACGTGCGCTCGCGGCGCTCCCGATAGGGCCCGCCCCCGCCCGCCGTTTCGGCCAGGGCGGTCGCGGCCAGCGAAACGAGGATCGCGAGGGAAATCGTGCAGGTCCAGATTCCGCGGTTCATTACTCCTCCGTGGATCGAGTTGATTGCGACCCCCCACCAGGAACTTGCAAGTCTAGCATGGAGCGTGGTGTACTCGCTTCAGGACCCCATGAAGGAGGGCCGATGCCCGCGTCCCCCGCACCGGCCGAGCCCACGACCGCCGAGGCTGAGCCGGTTTCTCTGCACCAGGCATACCGTGTCTGCGAGGACATCGCGCGGACGCATTACGAGAATTTCCCGGTCGCGTCGCGTTTCTTTCCGGCCGACCGAAGAAGCGCCCTGGCCGCGATCTATGCGTTCGCCCGGCAGGCGGACGACGTCGCGGACGCTCCCGCCCCGAGCGCGGACCGTCTTCGCGCGCTCGATGCGATCGAAGGCGCGTTCCTGCGCTCCCTCGACGGGGAGCCGCGCGGGCCGGTGCTCACCGCACTCGCGGACGCGATCGAGCGGCATCGCCTGGCCACGGAGCCCTTCCTCGATCTCCTCGGCGCGTTTCGCCTGGACGCGCGAGACTCGACCTTCCCCGCGTGGGACGACCTGCTTGGGTACTGCCGCGGGTCCGCGAACCCGGTCGGCCGGCTGGTGCTGGCGCTCCATGGCATCGAAGACCCCGAGGCGATCCGCGCCTCCGACGCGGTCTGCACGGCACTTCAGCTCACCAACTTCTGGCAGGACCTGGGGCCGGATCTCCGACGCGGACGCCTGTTCCTGCCGCTCGAGGACCTGGAACGTTTCGGGCTGAGCGCGCGCGACCTCACGAACCCATCCTCGCGCCCGGCCCTCACGAAGCTCCTCGCGCACGAGGTTCGCGCGACCCGGGATCTCTTCGAGAGAGGGATCCCGATTCTCGAGCGGACCCCGATGCTGCTCCGGATTCACCTGCGCGCCACGATCGCCGGAGGACGGGCCATCTTGCGCGCCGTCGAGCACCTGGGCTGGCGCGTGCTCGAGCGGCGGCCCCGCCTCAACGGACCGGCACGCTTCGGCATCGCCATCCGCGCACTCGCGGGGATCGATGGCTGAGACGCGCGCCCCCTCCCGCGGCACCAACTTCGCCCTCGCGTTCCGCGCGCTCCCGGCCGATCAGCGCGAAGCGATCCGGGCCGTGCACACGTTCAGCCGCGCCGTCGACGACTGCGTGGACGAGTCGCCCGATCCCGGACGCGCGCGCGAGGAGATTCAAATGTGGCGCGGCGAGGTCGCGGCCTGCTACGAGGGAGAGCCCCGGGAGCCGGCCGCTCGCGCGCTTCGCCCGCACCTCCAGCGATTCCGGATCCCTCGCGCCTATCTGGAAGAGCTCCTCGCCGGCGTCGAGATGGACCTGACGCACCTGCGCTACGGCACATTCGAGGAGCTCCGGCGATACTGCTACCGGGTGGCCTCGGTCGTGGGGCTGATCTGCCTGCGCATCTTCGGCGACGAGGAGGAGCGCGGCAGAGCCTACGCGGAGAATCTGGGTGTTGCGCTCCAGCTCACGAACATCCTGCGCGACCTGGGCTCGGATCTGAAGCGCGGGAGAATCTACCTTCCCCGGGAGGAGCTCCACGCCTTCGGGTACCCGGAGGAGGCGCTGGCGCGCAAGGAGCGAAGCGCCGCGTTTCTCGAGCTGATGCGGTTCCAGGTGGAGCGCGCCCGCGGCTTCTTCGCCGCCGCGGAGCGGGAAGCCGCATCCCTGGACCCGAGGCGCATCGTTGCCGCGGAGATCATGGGGCGCATCTACCGGCGGCTTCTCGCGCGCATCGAAGCCTCGGGCTACGACGTCTTCTCCCGCGAGGTACGCGTGCCGTTCCACGAGCGCGTGTGGATCGCGGGGAGCTCCATTCTCGCCGCGCACGCCGCGCGATGAGCCGTCCCTTCGATGCGGTCGTGGTCGGGGCCGGCTTCGCCGGCGTCGCCGCGGCGACCTCGCTCGCGGAGAGCGGCGCGCGGGTGCTGGTGCTCGAGACGCGGCAGCGCCCGGGCGGACGCGCCACGAGCTGGATCGACCCCGCGACGGGGGACCTGGAGGACAACGGGCAGCACGTCCTCGCCGCCTTTTACGCGGAGACGATCCGGCTCCTGCGCCGCCTCGGCACGGAACAGGCGCTCGAGGCCGATCCCACCTTTCATCTGCGCCTCTGGGAGCGCGGGCGAGGAAGCTTTCAATTCCGCTGTCCCGATCTTCCCTCGCCGTTCCACTGGATCGCGGCGGTCGGAACCTGTGACCGGCTGAGTGCCAAGGCGCGGCTCAAAGCACTCGACCTTCCCCGCCAGGTCCGCGCGCTGTTCGCGCAGAACGGAGACGGCTCGCGCTTCACGGTCGAGGGCTGGCTCCGGAAGATCGGCGGGAGCGAGGATCTGGCGGCGGTGCTCCGGCCGCTGGCGCTCGCGTCTCTCAACGAATCACCCGCCGAGGGATCCGCGGGTCTCTTTGGCCGGGTGCTCGACCGCATCTTTCAGGTTCCGGCCCGCGCGAGCGGGCTGGCGCTTCCCCGGCGCGGCCTCTCGGATCTCATCCTTGGATTCGAGGGATTCCTCGCGGGACGCGGAGGGGAGGTCCGATACCGGGCGACCGCCCTGGGCGTGCGCGTCGATGCGGGCCGCGTGACGGGGCTGTCGCTTCTCGGCCGCGAGAGGATCGATTCGGATTGCGTGATCCTCGCGGTTCCGCACGACCGCGCCGGATGGATGCTCGCGCGCGAGCACTTCGGCCGATTTCTCGGGATCACGCAGGCGCCCTGGTCCCCCATTGTCTCCACCATGCACGTCTACGACCGGCCCGTCCTCCCCTCACGATTCGTGGGCCTCCTGGGCACGAAGACACAGTGGGCTCTGGATCGGGGCCCGGCGGGGGCCGGCGGCTTCCGCGTGGGAACGGTCCGTAGCGCGGCATTCGAGGACGAGGAACGGCCGGGCGCATCGATCGTCGAGGAGACGTCGCGAGAGCTGGCCGAGGCGTTTCCCGAAGCGCGCGAAGCGACGCTCCTACGCACGCGCGTCTACAAGGAGCGGCACGCCACGGTGCGCTCTATTCCGGAGATACAGCCCCTGCGTCCGCCCGCCGAGACCGGGGTGCGTGGCCTCCTCCTGGCCGGCGACTGGACCGCGACCGGATTGCCTCCGACGATCGAGGGTGCGGTGCTGAGCGGCCACCGCGCGGCGGCGCTCGCTTCCGCGGCGCGATGAGGCAACGCATCCTCTCCTGGTACCGGAAGCACAAGCGCGACCTGCCCTGGCGGCGCACACGCGACCCGTACGCGATCTGGGTGAGCGAGATCATGCTCCAGCAGACGCGCGTCGAGACGGTGCTTCCCTTCTACGAGCGCTTCCTCCACCGCTTCCCCGGCGTGAGATCTCTGGCCCGGGCGCGCGAAGCGCGCGAATCGCAGGTGCTGGCCGCATGGTCGGGGCTTGGCTACTACCGGAGAGCGCGAAACCTTCACGCCGCGGCCCGCGCCCTGGTGCGGCGGCACGCCGGTCGCCTTCCCGAAGACCGCGCGTCCTTGCTCGAGCTTCCGGGAATCGGCGAATACACGGCATCCGCCATCGCGAGCATCGCGTTCGGACGCGCGGCCGCGGCGGTGGACGGGAATGTGATTCGCGTGCTGGCGAGAATCGGAGGACACTCGGGCCGGCGCGACTCTCCGGCGCTTCGCGGCGCGGTCACCGCCATGGCCGAATCCCTGGCGCAGGGCCCGCACCCCGGCGACTGGACGCAGGCCCTGATGGAGCTGGGCGCGACGCTCTGCCTGCCCCGCGAGCCCCTCTGTGTCCGCTGCCCCGCCTCACGCTTTTGCGTCGCAAGGCTGCGCGGGAGTCCCGAGCGATTCCCGGAGGCACAGCCCGCGGTGGCGCCGCGCGAGGAGCGCCGGGTCGTCCTCGTCGCGACGTCGGGGCGCCGCGTGCTCCTGGTCCCCGACGACGCGGACGAGCGTGCGACGTGGACGTTGCCTTACGCGCGGCTCGGCGCATCGACGGCGTCCAAGGCGGCCCGCGGACTTCTCTCGAGGCTGGTCGGAAACGCCGGTCCCGATCCCGATCGCGCGGGCTCCTTCCGTCACCGCACGTTCTCGCATTCCCTGACCTACGAGATCTGGTCGGTCGAGCTTCGGGGCCACCCCGCCTCGAACCGTCCCGCCCCTCCCGACCCCAAGCGGCCTCAGCGCCCGGGGTCCCTCTGGGCCACGTCGCACGAGCTCGAGAGGCTGCCCGTCCGTTCCCATACCCTCAAGGCACTGCGGAGCTTGGATCGATAGCCAGAGGGCGGAGCCGGTGCTATAATCCCTGAGTTCGTTCGCCCCACGTCCGGCAATCCAAACAACCAAGCACCTTCGAGGCCCAGCCATGCTGTGTCGCTCCCTCCGCAGGCACCGGACGTTCGCGCTGGCTTTGCTTTCCGCCCTCCTCACGATCGTCCCCACCGGCGCATACGCCGAGCCTCGCTCCGTTCACCCGGCGCTCCGCTCCATCCGGCCGGGAGAAGCGCTTTCGGAGCGATTCCTTTCGCGCGATTCGAGAGGCGGCGTCCTGGTGGACTTGATTCTGGAGGGAGATCTCTCGGCGGAAGCCATCCGCGCGCAGGGAATCCAGGTCGACACGCGCGTCGGACGGCGCATGACGGCACGCTGTCCGCTTGACCTTCTCTCGAAGCTGCTCCGTCTCCCCGGCCTGGACGCGGTGCGCGTCGCGGAGCGATGCAAGCCGCTCCTCGACCGGAGCGCCCTGGACGTCGGAGTCAATACGGTGCGCACCGTGCCGCCGCCCTCCTTCACCGGGCAGACCGGCGCGGGGGTGCTGGTCGGTGTCGTCGATACCGGCGTCGACTACATGAACCCGGACTTCCATAATCCCGACGGCACGACCCGCCTGGTATCCATCTGGGATCAGGCCGGCGCCGGGACCCATCCGGCCGGATTCTCCTACGGGGTCGAGTGGCTTCCCGCCGACATCAACGCGCTCATTCCCTCCGAGGTCGATTCGCAGGGACATGGCTCGCACGTCCTGGGAATCGCCGCAGGGAACGGGAGCAATACCGGCAACGCACAGCCGGCGTACACCTACGTGGGAATGGCGCCCCAGGCGGACCTCTGCATGGTGAAGACCACGTTCCAGACGAATTCCATCGTGGACGGCGTGAACTACATATTCCAGAA
>Ga0137409_10008993_pt1 | contig 10185 bp, 8 predicted proteins | sample CZODoug1_16funga_FD_122059 | JGI IMG/M metagenome (GOLD analysis project Ga0137409, IMG submission 122059) | Vadose zone soil fungal communities from Angelo Coast Range Reserve, California, USA - CZODoug1_16fungal (Hybrid Assembly) | ecosystem: Environmental > Terrestrial > Soil > Vadose zone...
GTGATGCCGACGCGCAGCGTGTCCACCGCCATCTCAGGAACCGTGCGCGTCGGCCGGCAGCATGTCAGCCCGAGAGCTCCGTGAACGCTTCATCCCATCGCTCGATGTCTTCCCGCCGTATGTACGCGATCTCCGGCGCGTCCTCCGACCGAAGATACGCCTGCTCGCTCGCGCCCGTCACGTAGTGCGTGCAGTGGATGACCGACTGCATCCACCGCAGCCGCGTGTCCCGGGTGGGGCTGATCTGCTCCTTCGTGAAGGAGGAGGTCGTCGCCGGCAGCGTGACGAAGGCATCGCCGCCCTCGTGCAGGTACAGCGCGCCGTCGCGGGCGCGGGCGCGCACGAGCTCGCCCTCGGACCGGACGTCCACGAAGAAGTCGGCCACGTCGCACGCGCGGCGCCGGACCTCCGGATCGCTCGAGCGCACGACGTCCACGCCGTCGAGCAGGCCCATGCCGCGGTACATGGCGAGACAGAAGTCGGCCACCGTCTCCGCCGCGGTCTTGCGGAACAGGTCGATGACGGGAGCGTCCACGTAGTTCGGGAGCTGGGCCAGCGTCCGGGCGTGCCAGTCGGGGGCGATCCGCTTGGCGTAGAGGGGGGAGAACTTGCGCTGGAGCTTGCTGACCACCGCGAAGTTCAGGTGGGCGGCCTGGCCCGTCGCGCGATGGCGCAGGATCGTGCGCGTCTCGCGTGGATCGTGGTCGCTGTCGTGGCAGAAGTACACGACGCGCCCGCCGAGTTGCGCCTGCAGGCGTCGCGCGGTCCGGATCTTGGCCACGAGGAATCGGCGTGGGAAGAAGCCGCAGGGCTGCTGGCCGAACGCGACCACCGGCTCCGCGCTCATCCGGCCCGGCCCTCGTCGGCGCGGGCGCGCGGCGGCAGGACCGCCTGCAGCGCCACGCTGAACGCGATGCAGGCGGCGCACCCGATGAGGTTGTACCAGAGGTAGCCGATGTTGAGCGAGAAGTACATCACGATCACGAGCGCCTGCGCGGTGACGGCCGCGAGGCACACCGCGGGGCCGCCCACGCGGCGAAAGAAGAACGCCACCACGAAGAGGCCCAGCAGGACACCGTAGAAGATCGAGCCGAGGATGTTGATCGACTCGATGAGGTTCTCCGCGAATCCGGCGAAGAGCGCGAAGGCCACCGCGACGACGCCCCACAGCGCGGTGAAGCGCCGGGCCACGCGCACGTTGCGCGCCTCGTCGGCGGCGGCGAGCGGGCGAAAGTGGCGCCAGAAGTCGATGGTCGTCGTGGTGCCGAGCGCGGCGAGCTCGGAGGCCTTCGACGACAGCGCCGACGCGAACATCACGGCCACCAGCAGGCCCACCGCCCCGTGCGGCAGCTGGGTGAGGATGAACGTGATGAAGACGTAGTCGGAGTCCTGGGTCTTGGCGCGCGGGTCGGCGGCCGCGAGGGCGGCCTTGGCCTCGGCTCGGATCTCGCGGGTGCGGTCGCCGGCCGCGACCATGGCGGTCCGCGCGCTCGCTTCCCGCCCGGCGTCGTCCGACGTGCGGGCCTCGAGCCAGGCACGGATCGCGGACTGGCTCTGCGCGACGGCGGTGGCGTGCTCGGCCTCGATGGCGTGGAAGCGGCTGTCCTGGGCGTGTCGGCGCCACTCCGCCTGGTTGAAGAACACCGGGTGTGGCGCGAACTGATAGAAGACGAACAGGAGGGCGCCCAGCAACAGGATGACGAACTGCATCGGGATCTTCAGCACCGCGTTGAACATCAGGCCCAGACGACCCTCGCGCAGCGAGGCGCCGCCGATGTAGCGTTGCACCTGCGACTGGTCGGTGCCGAAGTAGGAGAGGGAGAGGAACAACCCGCCGAACACGCCGGTCCACACCGTGTAGCGCCGGCTCGGATCGAGGGAGAAGTCCACCGCCTGCAGCTTGCCCAGCGCGCCGGCCACGTGCGCGGCGCCGGAGAACCCGAGGCCGTCGGGCAGCCGGAGCAGCAGCACGACCATGGCCGTCACCATGCCGGCCGAGATCACCGCCATCTGCCACTTGTGGGTCAGGGCGACGGCCTCGCTGCCGCCGGTGACCGTGTAGACGATCACGAGCAGCCCGGTGAACACGATGACGAGGTCGAGCGGCCAGCCGAGCACCGTGGAGATGATGATCGCGGGCGCGTAGATCGTCACGCCGGCGGCGAGGCCGCGCTGCAGCAGGAAGAGGCCGGCGCCGAGCAGGCGCGTCTTCTCGTCGAACCGCTGGCCGAGGAACTCGTAGGCGGTGTAGACGTTGAGCCGCCGGTACATGGGCAGGAACACGGCGCACACGATGATGAGCGCCAGCGGCAGGCCGAAGTAGTTCTGCACGAAGCCGATGCCGCTCTCGAAGCCCTGGCCGGGGATCGAGAGGAACGTGATCGCGCTCGCCTGCGTGGCCATCACGCTGAGGCCGATCGTACCCCAGCCAGCAGACGTGCTGCCGCGCAGGTACGTGTTGAGGCTCCGCACGTGGCGCGTGCGCCAGGAGCCGTACGCGGCGATGCCCACGATGGTGCCGAGCAGCACGACCCAGTCGGCGACGTTCACGCGAAGATCCCCGTGAACACGGCTAACAGAATCACCACGAGCACGAACCACGCGAACACGAACAGGTAGATCCCGCGCCAGGTGCGGAACCCGGGGACGTCGGGCGGCTCGGCCTCCGAGGGCTCGTCGGGGCGCGGCGCGGGCGTCATTTGCCCAGCGAGACGAGATTCGCGAACAGCCGATACGCGCCGGGCACGGCTTCGGGGAGCTGGCGAAACCACGCGAGACTGGTGTAGACGACGTAGCCGTTGCCGTGCCGCGCCACCAGCAGGCCCCCTTTGAGCGGCGGCTCGCCGGCGTCGCCGGACGCGAGGATCGCGGTGAAGCGCTCGTCCCAGCGGTCGGGGAAGTAGAGCCCGCGCTCCTGCACCCAGCCCTCGAAATCCGCCGCGGTGATGCGATTCGGCGTGGTCAGCACCGGATGCTCGGGCGCCAGGATCATCACCGGCGCGTGCTCGTCGGTCACCCGGTCGCGCGAGAGGTGCAGCTGGAACGGCGCGAGCCACCCCTCGCGCAGACCGTCCAGGGTGTTGTACTGCGCGACGACCGTGCCGCCGGCCTCGACGTACGCGAACAGCCCGGGCAGGCGCTCGGCGAGATCCGTCCTCACGTTGAAGGCGCGGATGCCGATGACCACCGCGTCCAGGCCGCGCAGCCGCTCCGGCGTCAGGTCGGCGCCGGTCAGGGACGTGACCTCGTAGCCCATCTGCTCCAGGGCGGCGGGCACGTCGTCGCCGGCGCCCGGCAGGTAGCCGACGTGGCGGCCGCGCGTCGCCAGCTCGAGCGACACCGCCCGGGCGTGCGCCGGGGGCTGCAGGAGCTGCAGCGGCAGGTGATCGTAGCGCACCTCGATGCGCTGCTGGTTGAAGCGCTGGCCGTTGATCTCCACGCTCGCCCCGAGCGGCGCGGTCGCGAGCTGCGGCGGCGCGGTCACGGTGAAGGTGAAGCGCGCGTGCGCGCCCGGGGCGGCGAGTCGAAACGGCTGCGAGGCCGGCGTCACGACCCAGCCGGCCGGCGCGTCGAGCTGCACGGTGCCGGCGGCGCGCGCGCGGGCGGTGGTGAGGTCCACCGTCACCGGACGCGCGGCGCCGGGCGCGAAGAGCCGGACGCCCGCGATGAACCGCACGGAGACCGGCGCGATGACCTCCAGGCGCCGGCGCAGCGCGGGCCTGGCCGGATCCGCGGCCGGCCTCGGCTCGCCGGCGATCACCAGCGTCTGCCCGCCGACGTCGAACACGTACTCGAGCGGGAACGCGGGCGGGTTCTCGGGCCGGCCGATGAGCGACGGATCGTCCACGTCGAAGAGCCCCACCGTGCCCTCCGTGCGCAGCCAGTAGGGCTGGCTTGGCGGCGTGCTCGCGGGCACGACCTGCGAAGTGTCGCGGACGACCGGCTGGTTCGGGCGCAGCGCGACCGCCTTGGTGATCGCGCGGTGCACGCTCGGGTACCGCACCGCCATCCAGCGCACAGGGATGCGCGACCGCACGACCGCCGTGTGGCGCAGCTTCACGCGCTCGCCCGGCACGACCTCGGCGCGATCCGCCACGGTGTCGACCTCGAGCCCGAGGCACGCCTGGATGATCCGATCGAGCTGCGCGCGCTTGTCGCTCACGACGGGATCCGCGGGCAGCCCGGCGAGCCGGCGGCGGATCGCGAGCAGCGCGGGCACGGCCGCGGCCGCGTCCTGCGCGTTGAACGTCGCGATCGCCTCGTCGATCGCGCGCGCGATCTCGGCGCCGCCCGGCACGCGGGTCCACGTCGTGTCCACGCCGTCGAGGAGATCGCTCGTCGCCGCGTCGCCGGCGAGCAGCACGAACGGCTCGATCCGCGAGCCCTCGTGCACGGGCGGGGCGCCGATGCCGAAGCCCTGCGTCTTGTGCATGCCGCGGCTGCGGGCCGCGATCGACGCGAACGACTCGCCCGAGACCGGATCCCGGCCCCCGACCTCGACCTTCACCACGCCCGGCCCATCCGGCACGTTCGCGGGCGAGCCCGCGATGGCCATGCCGCCGCCCGGATTCGCCGCACCGACGCCCTGGCCGACGTTGTGGACGATGCGGCGCGCTTGCCAGGGCCGGAGCTCGCGGAGCTGCTCGGGAAACGCCGCGGGGTCGGCGGCGAGCCGGAACGCTTCGACGGCGAGCACCGCCGACGCGGTGTGATGCCCGTGCGTGGGCGCGGGGTTCGGGGAGAACCGGGTGATGATGACGTCCGGGCGGAACTCACGGATCACGCGCACGATGTCGCCGAGGACGGCCCGCCGGTCCCAGACGGTCAACGTCTCCTCGGCGCTCTTCGAGTACCCGAAGTCCTTCGCGCGCGTGAAGTACTGCCGCCCGCCGTCCAGCCGGCGCGCGGCGAGCAGCTCCTGCGTGCGCGCCACGCCGAGCGCCTCGCCGAGCTGGGGGCCGAGCAGGTTCTGTCCGCCGTCGCCGCGGGTGAGCGAGAGATAGGCCGTCCGGTATCCGCGGCCGCGCGCCAGATAGGTGATGACTTGCGTGTTCTCGTCGTCCGGATGGGCGGCAATGTAGAGCACGCTGCCCATCGTCGCGAAGCTGCGCAGCTGCTGCAGGATCGCGGCCCCCGTCGGCGGCTCGGCGGCATGGCCGGTGTCGGAGGAGCCCGCCAGGATGGCCACCCCGAGGGCGACCCAGAACGGCACGTTCCAGAGGGTCTCGCGCAGCACAAGGGAAGACGTCATCGGCGGCTCACACGATAGCACGGCATATGACGGAAGGCGCGCGGTGGCCTGCACGCCGCGAGGTGATCCGACGCACCGCTTCCCGTTGCGGTAGACACGTCCGACGTACCGAGGGACACTATCTGTCCCTCAACTTACGTTACCTACGTCACCGGACAGGAGGAATCATGACCAAGGACGCGTTCGCACAGAGTGTCGTCGTTGCCGCGCTTGCGCTGCTGTGGGCCAGCCCGGTGATGGCGCAGACGCCAGGCAGCCCGGGGCCCGGATTCCCGGCCACGAGCTTCTTGGCGCCGACCAAGGCCACGTGGGACAGCGTTCGCACGCTGGTCCTCGGAATCGCCGACAGCATGCCCGAAGACAAGTACGACTTCAAGCCGACTCCCGCCGTGCGAACCTTCCGGGAGGTCCTCGTCCATCTGATCGGGGAGAACTACACGTTTTTCAGCCGGGTCTCCGGCGACAATCTTGGCAGTAACGCCCGCTTCGACACCCTCAAGAGCCGCGCGGAGATCCTGAAGGCGCTCCGGGAAAGCTACGACTACGGAGCCGGGGTCTGGGCTGGGCTCACAGAAGAAAAGGCTCTGGAAATGGTGGCCGGGAGGGGCGGTCAGCAAACCCAGCGCTGGGCGGCCATTCTCGGAGTGATCCAGGACAACATGAACCACTACGGCAACCTGGTCGTGTACCTCCGACTCAACGGAATCGTGCCGCCGCGCAGCGCTTCGCGCAATTGACGAGTCACATTTGCACTGGCTGGTGGACGGCTACAACGTGATCCGCCGGGGGCCCGAGCTGGCTGCGCGCGAGCAGGAGAGCTTGGAGGCGGGGCGCCAGGCGCTCTGCCGCCTCCTCTCGAATGCGGCGCGCGTTTCGGGCGATCGGTTCACCGTTGTCTTCGACGGGAATCAACGGGGCGGTCGCTTCAGCGCCGGCCCTGGGGTGCACGCCATTTTCTCCAGTGCGCGGGAGACGGCCGACCAGGTCCTGGCGCGGATGGCCACGGCGGGTGTCGCGGTCGTCTCCAACGACCGGGAGGTGCGGCAGGCGGCCGCCCGCGCTCGGGCCATTGTCATCACCGCCGATGAGTTTCTTGCGCGCCTGGAGCGGGCAGGCCGCGTGCGCGGTTCCGACAAGGACGACGAGGAAGCGGACCGGCCCCCGAGCAAGAAGGGCAACCCGCGCCGTTTAAGCAAGAAGGACCGCCTCGCGGCCCGCGCATTGGGCCGCCTTGCGAGATGAGGGAAGGGCCAGCCCCTAGCGGATGGCGTCAAGCCTTGATGTACCAGGGCACGTTGATGAGGACGATGCGCTGGTTGCCCTTCAACAGGATGAACCACTTCAGGATTTCGGCGCGTTTGTTGTGCAGCGGATAGTGGTACCAGTGGTGCTCCACCAACTCGGGCACGATGACCGCGATCTGGCGCCCGGGGTTCTCGGCTTCGACCTTCAGGACGTAATCACAAATGGGCAGGGCGACCAAGCGGTAGGGTGACGGCAGCACCACCAGCTTCGGCGGCACGATGCCCGCGCGCGTCACCGGCGCTTCCACCATGCGGCCCCATTCTCGCTGGAGGTGCCGGTCTTCGTCTTCCATCGCCACATGCACGGCCGTGATCTCGGTGGACAACGTCAGCGCGAACTCGAGGGCGTTCTGGGCGATCCGGTCCCAGTCCTGAATGGGGACGATCACAATGGGAGCGTGCGGCTTGACTACCGCAAGGGGAGCCGAGCTTCGCGTTTCTTCCGCGACGCGACCGTAGTGGCGGCGCACCCACACCATCGCCGAGAGCATGGCGACGATGAGCAGCGCGCTCACCCATGCCCCTTGCGTGAACTTGGCGACCAGCACGACCAGCAGCGTGATCCCCGTCGCGACGGCCCCGAGGCCGTTGACGAACATGCTGTGCCCGGCGCCGCTCCCTCCCACGCGCTTCCAGTGCGCCACCATCCCCGCCTGCGACAACGTAAATGCCAGGAACGCGCCGATCGCGTAAAGCGGGATCAGCCGGTCCGTCACGCCGCCAAAGAGCATGAGGAGAACGGCCGTGAGGGCGGCGAGTACGAGAATGCCCTCGGTGTACACCAGACGGCGGCCTCGGAAGCCGAACGCGTGCGGCAGGAAGTTATTCTGTGCGACCGCGCGGCACAGACGCGGGAAATCGGCAAACGCGGTGTTGGCAGAGAGCGAGAGGATGACGAGGACAGAGCCGATGGTCACATAGTAGAACCATCCGCGGCCCGCGACGGCCGCGACCAGCATCGACAAGACACTTTGATAGCCGGGCTGGCCGGGGTCGGTGGCGGCGATGCCGTAGGCGCGGACGAGGTAGGCGATGCCGGCGAGCAGAACGATCAGGAGGCCGATGATCACGGTCAGCGCGCGCTGGGCGGTGTTGACGGTCGGCTCCCGAAAGGCGCGCACGCCGTTGCTGACCGCTTCGACGCCGGTCATCGCGGTACAGCCGTTCGAGAACACCTGCAACAGCAGCCACAGCCCGACGACGGCGGTCGCTGCGGGCAGAGGCGCCGGAGAGGGGACGACCGGGGTGGGATGTCCGCCGGCGAGGATCGTCTTTGAAAGGCCGACGGCGATGGTGAGCAGCAGGGTGCCGACGAAGAGGAAGGTGGGAAGGATGAAGACGATACCCGCTTCGCGGACGCCGCGCAGGTTCACCAGTGTGATCAGCGCGAGAATGCCGAGGCACAGCGACAGCGTGTGCGGCTCGAGGGTCGGGAGCGCGGACACCAAGGCGCCGACACCCGCGGAGATCCCGACCGCGGCGGTAAGAATGTAGTCGAGCATGAGTGCGGCCGCGGCGAGCAGGCCGGGGAATGTGCCGAGATTCTCCGAGGCCACCGTATAGGAGCCACCCCCACCCGGATAGGCGGCAATCGTCTGACGATAGGAGAAATAGACGATCGTGAGCAGCACGATGATGCTCGCGCTGATGGGCACGATGTGGGCGACCCCGGCGAGTCCGAGCGGAATCAGCAGGGTGAGCGCGGCTTCGGGGCCGTACGCGGCGGAGCTGAGGGCGTCGAGCCCGAAGATGGGGATTCCGGCGGACACTCCCACCTGTTCGCCCCGCTCGTCGGAGGTGGCGAGGGGCTTGCCGAGCAGGATATCGAGAATGGACATGCGCCTAGTGATGGGCCGGCCGCTATGTTAGCCCAACGCAGCGGGAGGGACTCACCGATCTTGCTCGGCTAGGCCCGAGACCTTGTGTGCTCGGGTGGACTCAGAATCGGAGAGGATGGCCTCGAGAGCTGGTCAGTGACGATCCTCCAGCAACGACTCTTCAACGCCGGTGAATCGTAACCAGGCGGCACGCCACGCATCTCCTCGCTTGGCCTCGACGTCATGTGCGAGTCTGGAGGTGGTGTGATCGTCAATGTGTCGTCGATGGCTGGCATGGGACTCGGCCCGCACCCGGCACCGGGTCTACGCGGCCAGCAAAGCCGCCGTGGCTCGGTTCAGCGCCGCACTGGCGCCCCTCGGTCGTCGGCTGAACATTCGCATCAATTGCATCTGCCCGGATTGGGTCGATACGCCGATGGTCCAGCGCACGCGCGCCGAGCTGTCGCCGGAAGAGTGGCAGGCGATTGCCCCGCCGGTGATGACGCCACCGGAGGAGATCGCCGCGGCGGTGGTCCGAATCATCGTGGATGAGAGCCTCGCCGGTCGGGTCATGCTGTGCGTCGGTCCAAAGCCGTGGCGGCTCGCCGAGCCGCCCGGTCGAGCGCGGTAGCCCTAGGGTTCGGGTAGTATTGGCGAACGAGCTCGCCGGGCTCGCAAAGGAGGAGCCGATGCCACCCGCGCTTATCCTGTCGTCCGACTCGCACGTCTTCGAGCCGCCCGATCTGTGGACCACTCGCATCGATCAGGCCTTCCGCCACCGGGCGCCCCGGATGGTGCGGATCGACGGCGCCGATCAGCTCGTGGTCGAGGAGCACCAGGTACTCTCCGGGATCGGGCTCATCTCCAATGCCGGGGCTCGGTTCGAGGCCCCCGAGACCATCTCCGGGCTCGGTCGGTTCGAGGACGTCCCGCCGGGCGGATATGACCCCCAGCAGCACCTCGCGGACATGCGTCTCGATGGGGTGGCCGGAGAGGTGCTCTACCCGTCGCAGGGCCTCTTCTACTTCAAGGTGCCCGACTCCGCCCTCATGTCCGCGATCTTCAGGGCGTACAACGACTGGCTCGCCGACTTCTGCCGCGCGGACCCGGGCAGGCTCAAGGGCATCGCCATGATCAACCTGGACGATGTCCAGGAGGGCACGAAAGAGCTGGAGCGGGCCGCGCGGCGAGGCTTCGCCGGAGCGATGATCACGGAGTACCCGCTCGAGCACCGGCGCTACGATCAGCCCGAGTACGAGCCGTTCTGGGCGGCCGCGCAGGCCCTCGCCATGCCGCTCAGCCTGCACACCGCCACCCGTCGTCAGGGCAAGATTCGTGGAGCGGGGGAGAAGACGCTCCGCGACGCGACCGGCCGAGCCACGAAGGCCTTCTACCCGGCCACCTCGATGTGCGACATGATCTTCTCCGGGGTCTTCGAGCGCTACCCCGCTCTCAAGCTCGCCATCGTGGAATTCGAGCTCGCCTGGGCTCCGCACGTCCTCTCCACCATGGACTACACGTACCGCGAGCGCCACGAGGAGGCGTTCCACCGCTTCAAGAATGACATGCGGCCGAGCGACTTCTTCCACCGCAATATCCTCCTGAGCTTCCAGGAGGATGCGATCGGTATTCGCCTGCGAGACGCAATCGGGGTCGACAACATCATGTGGGGCTCCGACTATCCCCACAGCGAATCCACGTTTCCCCAGTCCCGGAAGATCCTGGCCGAGATCCTGGCGGGCGTACCGGACGACGAGCAGGCGAGGATCGCCGGCGGCAATATCGCGCGCTTGTATGGCTTCGACGTCGCCCG
>Ga0137409_10008996_pt1 | contig 10184 bp, 15 predicted proteins | sample CZODoug1_16funga_FD_122059 | JGI IMG/M metagenome (GOLD analysis project Ga0137409, IMG submission 122059) | Vadose zone soil fungal communities from Angelo Coast Range Reserve, California, USA - CZODoug1_16fungal (Hybrid Assembly) | ecosystem: Environmental > Terrestrial > Soil > Vadose zone...
GCCGCTGCCAGCCGGCGCCCCTCACTACGCCTTTGAGTTCAAGGAGATAGCCCCGCTCGGGCTCGGGCACCGCGGAGCGCCGATGGATGCGGAGCTCGGAGACTTCGAGCCCGATTTTGCGCAGCTCCCGCATCACCAGGATCTCGAAATGCTCGGGGGTCAGCTCGGGCAACTCAACCATCCGCAGACTCTAGAGCACGCACGAGCCCGCCGCCAGACCCGATCGGGCGAGCCACTGGACCTCTGAGACCAGGGGTTGCGCGCTCAGAAACCGGTCCTTATATCATCGGGAAATCGGGTCCGGCCCAACCCCACTCTTCAAGCGGGGAGGATTCCATGCAGGTCAGTCGGCGTGATTTCCTGCAACTCACGGCCAGCGCTGGAGCGGGGACCGCGATCGGCGGACTCGTCGGGCTCGGCGTAACGCTCGCGCCGGCCGCGGCGCGGGCGCAGGAGCTGCGGATCAAGGACGCCAAGACGACGCCGAGCATTTGCCCGTTCTGCTCCGTCGGATGCGCGACCCTGATCCACACGGTCAACGGCAAGATCGTGAACATCGAGGGTGATCCCCGCAGCCCGCACAACGAGGGCACCCTGTGCCCCAAGGGCGCGGCAACCAATCCACCGGTCGCATCAATAGCCCCTAACAGCTTGGGCATCGCATCCACGCCCATCGGCACAGGCGGAGCAGGTCAATGCGGTTCGAGTTGTACACTAAGCGGCACTGCATTCACCTTCACGTCAGGCTACTCATACACAGTGACCGTTGTTACAGCGCGCAACAACCAATTCAGCTTCACCGTGACTAGGTAGGGATGAATACATGAAAACTATCAAAAACATTCGTCGCTCTATCAAAGACAAGAAAGGCATCAATACCATACTCGCATCTCTACTCATGGTCGTCATCGTCGTCGTCGCCGCAGTCATGGTCTACGCCTGGTCGACAGGACTACTTAGCAGCCTACTCGTACAGAACCCAGTGCCAAAGGAGACCCTCAACTACGACTCTTTCGCATACGGGCCAACCAGCAATATTACCATCTACATCAGAAACTCTGGTTCTGCAACTGTCAATCTTCAAACATACTATGTGAAAGATAACAGTGGGAACCAGTACACCTCGCCGTCGACTTGGACCTTCGGCCCCATTCAACCGAACGGAGTAAATGCTACCCTAATCAAGATTGGATCTCTCTGCAGCCCCGCCTGCACTTACTCGGGTTCGGGCACAGGATTTTCATTCGTCAACGGCAATTCATACACAATCACTGTCGTCACAACGAGGAACAACCAGTTCACGTGGTCCCTGACGAAGTGAGCACACAATGCTAGCGAGTCTTGATGCCTTGTTTGAACTTCCCGGTTTTTTGAAAAACGGAACCTGACGAGAAAATAGAAGTATTGGAAGAGGAAGAGAGAAATGAGCCTAGTAAAATGGGCAAGAAAAACAGTCGATAGAAACCGTAGGTCACGGAAAGCCATTAGCACCATAATGGCGAACCTGACCATGCTAATCATAGTCGTATCCCTAAGTTCACTATTATTCATCTGGGCAGTCTCCAGCTTCGGCGCCTATCAGGGCGGAGCTGGATACTGGTTCTCCAGTCGCAGCGTAGCCAACCAGGAGAGAATGTCGGTAGAGGGTGCCTATTTCTACGCGCCTAGCAATGGTCTCAACTACGCGCTGGTCTACGTCCGAAACGTTGGGACAATCCCGTTCACGATCGTCTCGGTTTACATCAATTCAACGCTATACAATTCACCTGCCACGTTTCCTGCTCTACAAGTCAACGTTAGCCAGGTAGCTCCAATATGCCCGTCGACCAACGGAATCTGCGGGCCGAGTGGAGGTATCAATTTGCACTTCACCCAACCAAACCTCGGACCCGGTGACACGCAGACAATTACGATTGCCACGCAACGAGGAACCGTAATCACGACCACCTGGGTGTCATAGATGAGCGTCTACAGACGACTCGCCCGATCGAAGAAGGGCATGAGCACCATCTTCGGAGGGCTATTCTTTGTCATTATCATACTCATGGGATTCAACGTCATGCTCTGGGGCTTCATACAATACGACGCGTACAACCACGTCATAACCAGCATGAGCCAGCGAGACCAACAAGCAGTCTCAGAAAACCTGATTCCAGTAAACGCAACCTATCCCACCGGGGGACCCCTCAGTATTATTGTAAACAATCTCGGCGGCTCATCGGTGAGCATCGCCACAATATACATTTGGAACACAAACACGACTGGTCAGTGCAGGCCAACGCCTTGCATTATCAACGCGCCTCCCCCTGCGTTTACTTACTTCACTAACGGAAACATTCCACCTGGCGCAGTCAATTACGTCATTCACGTCCAGGGAATAAACGTCAAGGACGGTAACAGCTACAGGATAACTCTGGCCACTACTCGAGGACGAGAATTCAACATGTACTACCCCTGGCGCTTCAGCAGCCTCATCGTCAACGGTGGTGGAGGAAACTTCGTGACGAACATCGGACCATTAGCGGTGTACTTCGACACCAAGTCATTCAACTATACTTCAGGTACTCAGACTACGTCTCAGTCGGCGTTCTGCATGCCTGCATCTACACCTGTTGTTCTCTATATCCGACTTGCCAACACGGATCCTACCTACAACGTTACCTTGCTATCGCAGACTGGGCTTCAAGCGCAAGCGTATGGCGTGAACGGGTTCGGACAATTTGCGCATGCTTGGATCTTGGATCCTGCAAGCATCAACCCTTCGACGAACTTCGCGTACAATTACAACACCAACCCGTATCTTCTTGTGCACGCTGGTCCTAACGGTCCCGTACCGGCGAGCTTCGCTATAGTCAAGATTGGAGGCGGCGGTCCGAACTCAGCAGGGGCAGTCTCCTTTGGTAACCCTAACGTGAGTTGGATAACCTTCATCGGCTTCTACTACCTGTACAAGGGCCAGGTCCAAGGTCAGACTATTCCGTTCATGGACTTTGTAACGAGCAGTCCCAATTGCGTCTCGTGAGTGTTGAGATGGATGACACTTGAGCTACGACGATCAAAATCAGCCTTACAGTAACGACCCTTACACCTACCAAGATCCTTCTCAATACGATACCTCCCAGCAACCCCAAGAATACTCAGGTTACGAATCGCAGCCGCAAGACGCCTACCAGGGCCAAGGATACGACAACTCCCAATATCAAGCTCCTCCTGCTCCAGAGCAACGCCAGACCCAAACGCCTCAACAGCTCCAGCGAATACAGTCCGGAATCCCAGGCTTCGACCAGATCGTAGGTGGAGGACTAATCCGTGACCGGGTCTATCTTCTCGCCGGACCCGCAGGCGCGGGAAAGACCATCTTCTCCTCCCAGTTCATCTACAATGGTCTGACGAGGTTCGGCGAAAACGGCGTCTACGTAGTGTTGGAAGAGACACCGCAGCAGCTCCGTGAGAACCTCTTCAACAGTTTCAACTGGAACATTGGCAGTTACGAAGACTCTGGAAATCTCGTAATTCTCGACGCTATTTCCAGTAGACTAGGTCTCAGCAGCCAGGAACGATTCGTTGTCCCTCGGCCGTTTACACTAGAGGCTCTTCTCTACGAAATCCAGACCGCTATTCAGACTGCTGGCGCGCGTCGAGTAGTCATCGATTCGCTGGACGCGATGAGTCTAGAACTTACTCAGGTGGATCTTCGAAGCCTGATTCAGAGACTTACAATGATTCTCAAGTCGTTCGGCTGCACAACCCTTCTAGTCAGTGGACAGGCCGACACGACCAACCAGGGAAGAAAGGCCGTGGAGGAATACGTTGTCGATGGGATGATCCGGTTACACCACAGTCTTGAGGAGAGTACGAGTGGTGAGACAACGTTGGAGCAGAACGCGTTGCAGGGCAATTCTCTCGAAGAGGATTCTTTCTCAATGAAGATGCGCTCGAGAAAGATCGAAGTACCGAAAATGCGGGGAACTACTCATTCTAACTTCCTCCACCCGTTTGTCATTGGACAGGACGGGATTGAAGTCAAGGCTGAGCCTGAGGTTACGAAACGTTTGAGGAGAGCAATTTTCAAGGCGAAAAACGTTGATTAGCCGCAACACTGCAAACCGGCTTCTACGCATCCGGACCGGCATGGGCGGTTTAGACGAGAAGCTAGGCGGAGGAATACCTTCAGGTAGCTCCGTACTTCTGATCAGCAACCAGGAGGGGCCTGTCAGATTATTCTGTCAACAGATCGCATTCTTGCTCGCTAACGAGGGTCATAGAATTCTATACTTTACGATCGTCCGCGAGCCTAGCTACATTCGCGAAGAGATGATGGTGTACGAATGGGATACTCGCGAAATGGAGCAAGGGAGACAGTGGACCTTTATCGACGCTTACAGTCCAAGAGTGCAGGCGCTACAACAGGGAGGTCCAACCCAGCAACCACTGGGCCTGCTCGGACAGGGAATGATGAAAGGCGCGGGCTCAAGGGTCCTAGGCCAAGACCTCTTTGTGACGCTTCGGAGAGACATACTGTCAACACTCGATGAGGGAGACATAGTGATAATCGACTCGCTTTCAGACCTGCTAGTTACTCACGATACCACATCAGTCCGAGAGCTCTTGGAAATCCTGGGAAACTCGGTGCGACAGAAGAATGGTCTCGTCTTCATGCCGATATTGTCTGATATGCACGACCCAAAGGTCGTAGCCGAGATTTCACACCTATCAGATGTGGTCGTGGATTTCGAGCTTGAATCCGAGCACTTGGAGGGTAAGCTCCGCTTCTACAAGATGCGCAGATCACAGCTACGCCCTCTACTATTGCCCTTCTCAATCACTGACAGAGGAGTAATGGCCGAGACCTTCGGCAGAGTGATCTAAATCATGTCCAAGACTCAGAAAGCCGAGAAGAGCGACAAGATCGACAACATTGTCGGCATGCTGATGGAATACGAAAAGATGACGATAGACCTGATGCGTAAGGCCACTGACACCCCTATTCTCGATCAGTATGATCTCAACGCGCCCTACGCTAAGGCCCGAATAGTCAAAGAAGACGGACAGATCAAATACCAGATCGCTGAAGTACAGCTTGCCGATGAAGAGAGGAAGAAGCTGAAAGAGATTGGAGAGCTTCTGATCGAAGAGCTGGACGTTGACATCAAGAAGCTTGGGACCAATGAGAACGCTGCAACGTATGTCAGGAAGCTAGTTGAGAAGATAATCAAGAACTACAAGATCAAAGTAACTCCTGACTCGCTTGATCGGTTGATGTACTACATCGTCCGGGATTTTATCCACTTCGACAAGATAGACCCGATGATGAGGGATCCGTGGATAGAGGATATTTCTTGCAACGGACAAGGGATACCCATCTATATCTGGCACCGAAAATACGAATCCATACCCACCAACGTAATCTTCCAGACAGCCGAAGAACTCGACAAGTTCATACTCAAACTCAGCTACATGTCCGGACGAGCCATATCCATCGCACAACCAGTGCTCGACGCGACACTCCCGGACGGTAGCAGAGTCCAGATGACCTACGAGAAAGAGGTCACCAGACGCGGATCCACATTCACCATACGAAAATTCAGAGAGAGACCTCTGACCGTCAGCGACCTCTGCATCTACAACACCCTAGGAGCAGAAATGGCCGCATGGTTCTGGTACATCATCGAGAAACAAGCCTCGGTCGTACTGGTCGGGGGCACCGCTTCCGGAAAGACCACAACCCTCAACACTCTAGCCATGTTCATCAAGCCCAACGCAAAGATCGTCTCGATCGAAGACACATCGGAGATCCAGCTACCACACGAGAACTGGCTATCCTCAGTAGTCAGAGCAGGCTTCGGAGTCACCGGCGAAGTTTCTGAGATCACACTCTTCGACCTGCTCAAGAACGCCATGAGACAGAGACCCGAATACATCATCGTCGGAGAGGTCAGAGGAGCAGAAGCATACACGCTCATGCAAGCCATAGCCACTGGTCACGGAGGCTTAGCCACGCTCCACGCGGACTCTGCAGAAGCCGCAATCCACAGACTCGAGAGCGAGCCCATGAACATCCCCCGACCCTTGATCCCAACGATCGACGTAATCGCCGTCCAGACTAGGGTCCAAGTGGGAGACAAGAGCGTACGACGAATGGTAAACGTCGCCGAGGTCGTGGGACTCGACCCGACCACAAAGGACGTGCTCACCAACGACGTTTTCAAGTGGAATCCGAAGAGCGACACTTTCGTCTTCTACGGCCGAAGCTACGTCCTAGAAAATATCATGAAACGCCACGGCTTCAAGCACGAGGAAGTAATGGAGGAACTCAACAACCGACGAATGGTAATCGAATGGATGGTCAGAAATAACGTCCGCGACTTCAAAGACGTAGTCGAAGTCATCAGAGCCTACTACCTCAACCCGCAACAACTACTTGACCGGGTCAAACGGGAGAAGATGGAACCAACAGCCCAAGGAGCTCCCCCTAAGCAATGAGTCTCCTGGACCCGATAGTTCCATACCTGGGCCCCCTCGGCCCAGCACTAGCCGTCAGCGATACACTAGTGGTCATCCTGGGACTTATCGGCTTAGTATCCTTCGGGCTCTACAAGGTAAAACGCGACATCTTCGAAACGAGCATCGGCTGGGTTGGCGCCACCATTGTTCTCTCACTCATCACGATCCTCTTCCGCGGAATGACATACCTGTGCGGCTGCGCTTGGTACTACGACTCAGGCGGAAATCCCACAGCGCTCATACCACTAACCTACATGCTGATTACTGGATCATTCTTCGCAATAATCTACAACTTCAACATTCCACAGCTGAAGAAGCACAAGTGGCTCATCAGCATCCCACTCTCAGTCCCCATCGCGATCGTTTCCAACCTCTTCTTCCCACTCGTCGAGGTGCCGGCGGTGATCTACCTGGGTCTCTGGTTCCTGATGCAGCTCATGAACGGAACCGTGGCACTCGCGCTGATGGGCGAGCCGGGGGGAGTGGCGTGGTGGGCGCACGTCGGCGGATTCGTGGCCGGGGCGGCGCTCGCACCGCTCCTGCGCGGGCGGCCGCGAGATCCGCGAAGGTGGCGGGACCAGTACGCTTCGTGGTGAACGAAAGGCCATCCATCCAAGGAGGAACCGATGGGTATCGGTGACGTGTTCTGGCTGCTCTTCATGCTGTCGGCCGTGCAGCCGGTGCTGCAGCAGAAGATGCTGGAGGCGAGCCGGCTGCGCGTGCTCAGCCGGTTCGAGCGCAAGCGCCGGAGCCGGGCGATCGCGCTGGTGCACCGGCAGGAGACGATGAGCTTCCTCGGCTTCCCGATCGTGCGCTACATCGACATCAACGACTCGGAGGCGATACTGCGCGCGATCAAGCTCACCGAGCCGGACGTGCCGATCGACCTCATCGTGCACACCCCCGGCGGGTTGGTGCTGGCCGCCGGGCAGATCGCCCACGCGCTGCGCCGCCACCGGGCCAAGGTCACCGTGTTCGTGCCGCACTACGCGATGTCGGGCGGCACCCTGCTCGCGCTGGCCGCGGACGAGATCGTGATGGATCCCAACGCGGTGCTGGGCCCGGTGGACCCGCAGCTGGGCCAGCAGCCGGCCGCCTCGGTCCTGACCGTGCTCGAGCACAAGAAGCCCGAGCACATCGACGACCAGACCCTGATTCTGGCCGACGTCTCCCGCAAGGCGATCGTGCAGGTGCATCGTACCGTCCAGGAACTCTTGTCCGAGCGCATGTCGGCCGAGCAGGCCTCGGCGCTGGCCGAGAAGCTGTCGACCGGGGTGTGGACGCACGACTACCCGATCACCTCCGAGGAGGGCAAGTCGCTCGGTCTGCCGATCAGCACCGAGGTGCCGCAAGAGGTGTACGACTTCATGCGCCTGTTCCCACAGCCGACCCGGACCCGCCCGGCGGTGGAGTATGTGCCCGCGCGCTATGGCACGCGGGAAGGGCGGCGGCTCTCGCAGCGCCAGCCGTGACCAAGACGGGGTGAAGCGCATGAGCGGGGACGGCGGTGACGTGGCGTGCGCCGTCAACGACCTGACCCGGCGGGGCTTTCCGGAGGACTTCCGGGCGGTAGACGGGAGGCTCGAGGTCCTCGGGACCGGCGAGCGGTTCCGGCCGGAAGACCTCGTGATCCTCGAGTACCACCGCTTCGAGGGCATCTCGGACCCCGACGACATGGCGATCGTGTACGGCATCGAGAGCGCGACGGGCACGCGAGGCACCGTGGTGGATGCGTTCGGCGTGTACGCGGATCCGGCGCTGAGCGCCGTGCTGCGGGACGTTCCGATTCGGGAGCGGGCGTGATCGCTCTCACCGGCGCCGGGTGAGGTCTCACCCGGCCCAGGGTGCGCGCGAACCCGATCGAACGGGGCTGGCGCGCGCGCTACGCCGCATCGTTCGCTAGTTAGACGCAGGACCGCGGTGGCGTCGCTCTTGCACCGTGGCGATGCATGCTGGTCCCCCCGCGGTGGATCACGACGGACTCGCGCGTCAACGACACGCTGGGGCGCTATCCGAGCACCGCGGCCGTGTTCCTCCAGTTCGGCCGGCTCTACGTCGACCGGCCGGGCGAACTCTATCCCTCGTTCCCGGGCCTGACGGTGGGCGAGTTCGCGCGCAACAACCGGGTCGACCTCGAGCCGCTCCTCGTCGAGCTGAACGCGGCGGCCGAGTCCGAGGAAGCGGCGCGGTTGTGGTTCCGATCGCTCGGCGGGGAGCCGGCGGCGCTCGGCGAGTTCTCGCTCACCCTCGGCTATACCGGCAGCTATCGGCCCGTGGAGGACGCGGTGCCCGACAACGTGCCGGTGGTGCTCGCGCAGGCCGCGCGAGGTCCCGAGTAAGTGGCGACGGCCCCGGTCCCCGCCGAGCATCCTCCGATCTTCGACGACCCGTACTTCACCGTGGCGGTGACGCTGGGCTGGCTGGTCATGGTGTCGGGCGCGGTGATCCTGCTGCTGACCGCCATCCGCTATGCGCGGGTGCTCGACGGGACATACCCACCCAGCGGACCGCCGGCCTTCCGGGCCCTCTCGGCTCTGGGCGCGACGCTATTCGTGGGGGGTCTGATCTGGCAGCTGATTGGCTACTTCATGACCGGCGTGGTGTGGTGGACAGAATGAGCAAGGAGGAAGACCAATGTTCGACACGCTGACGATGGCAGTGAGCCGATCTGGCCATGGCAGTCCCTTCGGCCTGGAACAGATCGTCACCGCCGGGATCGTGAGCGCGCTCGACCGGAAGATTGAGCTGTAGCCGCACGACGCGCGGGCAGTCGTGGCGGAGCTGGTCCGGGAGCTGGCGACCGCGTAGGAGAGGCCGCGATGGGCGATCTCGGGAAGATACTCGTAGCATTCGGGATGCTGCTGGTGATCGTGGGGGCGATCCTGATGCTGATCGGCACGTTCTCCGGGCGGGGAGGCTGGATCGGCCGTCTGCCCGGCGACATCCACGTGCAGCGCGGCAACTGGACGTTCTACTTTCCGCTCGCCACGAGCCTGCTGCTCTCGCTACTCCTGACCCTCGTCTTCTCGTTCTTCTCCCTCTTTGATCGACGCTGAGCGGGTTGCCGGTCACCCGATCCCTCGGGTGGGCATTCACCCGGCAGGCCCGGGCCGGCCCGTCGAAACCGCGGGATCGGAGACGGATGCTCTCGCCCAAGAGGATGGCGGTTCCCTTGCAGACACGGTGAAGGGCGGCAGCGCCGGGAGGTAGCCATGAAGAAGTCACTGCTGGTCTCTCTGCTGGCGGCGAGCGTGGTGGCCCTCTCCGCCAACCCCGGTGCCGCCTGGCATCGGTGGCACGGCGAAGTGTTCATCGGGATCGGGGCGCCCATCTGGATTCCCCCGCCGCCTTACTACGTCGTCTCGCCCCCGCCGACGGTTGTCGTCCAGGCGAATTAGTGCGCCATGATCGGTCCCGAAGCGCACCTCACTCGTGGAGGCAGACGAAAGCCGCGGGGGCGAGCGCCGAACCCTGCCTCGAAAATGGTGCTCGGCGGGGTTCCAAGTCGTGCGGTCCTGCCGATCAATATCAACCGTAACACGTTTACCGTAATGCTCGGTGAGCAAACGGTTGCACTCACTCCGCTCGAGTTTGATCTCTTACGTGTCCTGGTTGAAAACCGCGACCGGGTCCTCTCCCATGTTGAACTCGCAAAGGTCGTTACCGGCAGCCACAGCGGT
>Ga0137409_10008997_pt1 | contig 10183 bp, 8 predicted proteins | sample CZODoug1_16funga_FD_122059 | JGI IMG/M metagenome (GOLD analysis project Ga0137409, IMG submission 122059) | Vadose zone soil fungal communities from Angelo Coast Range Reserve, California, USA - CZODoug1_16fungal (Hybrid Assembly) | ecosystem: Environmental > Terrestrial > Soil > Vadose zone...
TCACGTCGGTGTATCACAGCCCGTCGCCGGCGGGAAGTGAGGCGGAACGCCTCACGCGATCATTTTCGCCACACGCGTGCTGGCGCGCGCCGGCCGTCGCGCGCGCCAAGCGCGCGAACTTTCGAGGGTTCGGGCGGCGGCGCGTCTGGCCCCGGCCTTGCCTGTCGATTGGCGACGAATCTCATCTCTCGAGATCGAAAGGAGCCACACCGATGGGGCGTGCCGCACTCGTGGTCAGCGTCGCTCTCGCGCTGCTCTTCGCCGTCGCCGGGCCGTCGTCGGCGTTCCAGTGTCCGAAGCTCATCAAGCAGGTGAACGACGAGGCGGGCAACCGTCTCGACGACGCCGGCTACAACGCCCGGCAGCTGGCCGAGGAGGCCGAGGCGCTACACAAGGCCGGCAAGCACGCGGAGTCGGAAGCGAAGGCCAAGGAGGCCATGAAGGCCCTCGGCATGTAGCCGCGGCGGCGAGGGCGTGGTATCAGGGCGTCGTGGCTGACGACCTGGAGCCTGCCCTCGCCACCGTTCGCGGCTGGATCGACGCCGCGCGGCGCATCGTCGTCCTCACCGGCGCCGGCATCTCGACCGACTCCGGCATTCCTGATTTTCGCGGTCCCCAGGGCGTCTGGACGAAGAACCCTGAGGCCGAGAAGATGGCCACGATCCAGCACTACGTCGCCGATCCCGAGGTGCGCAAGCGCGCGTGGCGCAGCCGGCTGGAGATGCCCATTCACGACCGGGAGCCCAACAACGGGCACCGCGCGCTCGTCGCCCTGGAGCGGCGCGGCATCCTCGATACGCTCATCACCCAGAACGTCGACGGCCTGCATCTCAAGGCCGGCTCCTCCCCCGATCGCGTGATCGAGATCCACGGCACCACGCGCGAGGTCGTGTGCCTGGACTGCGGCGAGCGCGCGCCGATGGAGCGCGCGCTGGCGCGCGTGCGCGCGGGCGAGGCCGATCCGCCGTGCCGCACGTGCGGCGGCATCTTGAAGTCGGCGACGATCTCGTTCGGCCAGGGGCTGGTGCAGGAGGACCTGCAGCGCGCGGGCGACGCCGCGCGGCGCTGCGACCTCATGCTCGCGATCGGCACCAAGCTGTCGGTCTACCCGATCGCGGGCGTGGTGCCGGTGGCCAAGGAGGCGGGCGCGCGCGTCGTCATCGTGAACGCCGAGCCCACGGAAATGGATTCGCTCGCCGACGTGGTGCTGCGCGGCTCGATCAGCGCGCTGCTCCCGCGCCTCGTGTGACCGAGGAGCGCCCCGGGTTCCCCGGGGCGTGACGAGCGTGGGGGGTATGGGGGGCCATTTCGGGGCCCCCCATCTCACCTGACGCGCCCGGCCACCGCGCGGACCTTGCGCGGCGCCGCGAGCCAGATCGCCACAACCGACACCGCGCACGCCCCGATCGCGAGCAGCCAGGCCGGGGTGTACGTTCCCGCGCGGTCGTAGATCGCGCCCGCCACCCACGGCCCGAATCCTGCGCCGGCGTTGGCGCCGAGAGTGAGCGTGCCGAAGATCGTCCCGTAGCGGCGGCCCTGGAAGATCTCGGCGGGAATGGCGCCGAAGACCGAGGCGAGCCCGTAACCGAGAAGCCCCTGCGACGCGACCATGACATACAGCAGGCCGATCGACGGGTGTGCGGGCAGGAGCAGCAGCGCCGCGTAGCAGACGGCGAAGCCGAGGCCGCCGAGCGTCCATGCCCACTCGCGTCCCACGCGGTCGGAGAGCCAGCCGAGCGCGATCTGGCCGACGATGCCCGTCAACCCGACCACGCCGAGCGCCCACGCGGCGCTCTCGCGATCGAACCCGATGTCGAGCAGATACTTGGTCTGGTGCGCCTGCACCATGTACCAGACGAGCAGCGCGGCGAAGAAGCCGACGAAGAGCCACCAGAAGCGCGCCGTGCGCATCGCGCGGCCGAGCGTCCAGTCCACCGACGCCCACGCGCGGTCGACGACGTTGTCGACGACGGGGCGGCCCGCGACGGGCGCCGTGTCGCCGTCGGGGCGGAGCCCGACGTCTTCCGGCCGCCGCCGCGGCAGCGTCACGTTGAGCGGCAGCAGCACGACGAGGAGCAGGACCAGGAGCGCCCAGCACGCCGCGCGCCAGCCCGAGGCGGCGATGAGCCGGCCGAGCCACGGAAACAGCACGATCGAGCCGATACCGACACCGGAGAACGCGATGCCGATGGCGAGCCCGCGCCGGCGCACGAACCAGTGCGGCAGGAAGAGCGAATGGCCGATGTAGGTCATGAAGATCGAGCCGCCGCCGACGAGCGCGCCGAGCGTGACGTGCAGGTGCCACGGCCGGCTCGTCAGCGGCGCCAGCGCGAGGCCCGCGCTCGTGATCACGATGCCGATCGGGATCACCACGCGCGGGCCGTAGCGGTCCATGGCCATCCCGAGAAACGGGACGTAGGCGGTGGCGACGAGGAAGCCGACGGAGAAGGCGCCCGCGGTGACCGCGCGGTCCCAGCCGAACTCCGCGAGGATCGGCGGGAAGAGCAGCGAGAAGGCCGTGCGCGTGTTGACGCCGATCCCCATCGTGACGAAGGCCACGGCGATGACGACCCAGCCGTAGAAGAACGGCAGGCGGTGCGTGTCGATCACGCGAAGCGCCAGCCGTCGAGCGCGCGCGGAGCGGCCGGCACGAGGACGAGCGGGAGATCCTCGGGCGCGAGCACGCCGAGGGCGACCAGCGGCGCCGCGGCCGGCGCATCGGCGGCGACGGCGGGCATGCCGGCGAGCCGGCTCGCGAGCTGACGCGTACGCGCCGGCAGCCACGCCGCGCCCTCCGGCGTGTGCAGGCGGAAGCGCCGCCGCGCACGGTCGAGGGCGCCGACGCTCACCGGCACCTGCGTCCACAGCCAGCGTGGATCGCGCCGCGGCTGCGGCCGGGCGCGGCCCGAGACGACGTCCCACGCCGCGCGCGGCGCGCGTGCCCGCCGGCGTGACCACGTGAGCGACAGCGCCAGCGAGCGGCCGTGGCACACGACCGCGTGCGGCGTGCGCGGCGGCAGATAGAGGAGCGAGCCCGGCGGCAGATCGAGGGTCCGCCAGCCGCGGCCGCCGGCGAGGCGCCGGTCGAGGTCGAGCGGGGTGCGCGGCGCCACCGGCGGGCCGAGCGTGACCGTGCGGCGGCCCTCGAGCTGCAGCCAGAACGCGTCCGCCTCGCCGTCATGGTGCAGGCCCAGGCCCTCGCGGCCGCGGCCCTCGACGAGGAACAGGAACGAGCACTCCTCGTGCCGCGGGCCCAGGAGCGTCTCGCGCAGCGCGACCATCAGCCGTGCCACCCGCGGCAGCACCTGGTGCGCCTGCGGCAGGTAGACGGTGGCGCCGCGCTTCAGCGCTGTCGGCAGCCGCCGCGGATCGCCCGAGCGATCGTAGCGCCGCTCGAGCGCGATCTGGAAGGGCACGCCGGCGCGCACCAGCGCCGCCGCTCCCGCGAAGCCCGGCGCGACGCCGCGCCAGGCGGCGTCACGCGCGGTCAACAGCGCGACGCGGCGGCCGATGACCCGCCGCGTGAACCGGCGTCGCGCCGCCGGACCGGCGAACCAGGAGGCGAGCGGGGAGCGGAGGCGCACGCGTTTCCTGCCGGAGGGAGGACGTGTCCGACCGAAGGGAGGGCTCAATCCGGCGCGCTCGCGCGCGAGCGGCGCACGTGAAAGACGACGTCCTCGACGCGCTCGCCGTCCAGCTCGATCTCGACCTCGTACCGCTCGATATCCCAGTGGCGCACGGCGGTGAGCCAGCCGACGCTCAGCCGGCGCTCCGGCCGGCGGTGCGTCTCGCGGTAGACGAGGGTGCGGCGCTCGGTGGCGGCGACGCGGCGATGCTCCTCGTCCGGCAGCCCGCACAGCCGCGCCACGTCGTCGTAGGTGGACTGGCCGGGTTTGATCTCCGCGAGCCGCTCGGGCGTGAGGGTCCGCTCGCGCTCGGCGTGCTCGCGGCCCACGCGCAGCCGCGAGCGCACGAACCGGCGCACCTCGCCGCTGATCATCCAGAGCCCCGCGAGATTGCCCAGGATCAGCAACCCGATCGAGATCAGCACCGGCCGCCACGAGAAGACGCCGCGGTAGTAGGCGTAATTCACCTTGAGCACCTGCGGCGCGGCGTCCACCGTGTTGAGCGGCAGCGAGACGATCTCCGTCCCGGCGCGCAACCGACTGCCGCGCCGCGTGGCGCTCGCCGGCTCGATCTGCTCGATGCGCAGGTGGTCGGCGTCGGGAAAGTTCACGAACAGCCGCGAGTACTCGGGCGCAAGATGCACGATGCGGTCGCGGTGCTCGTGATAGAGCGGGTAGAACGCGATCGAGCCGACGTCCCCCCATGACAGCGCGAGCGTGTTGCGGCGGCCCCAGAAGAGCTCCTCCAGCCACGTCGCGGGCTTCGGCCCGATGAGGCCGCGCAGCGGGAGCGTGAGGTTGAGCACCCAGCGCTGATCGCCCATCTGCGGCGTGGGCGGAATCCAGACGAGCGAGCCGGTGCCGGCCTGCGGCGGCGCGTCACGGCGCACGAACGAGACGTACGACGCGCTCACGGGCAGGTCGTCGGCCGGCGTCGGAAGCCCGAGCTGGCTCTGGCTGCGCGCGCGCAGCGCGAGCCGCCCCGAGCTGGTGGTCGAGAAGCCGCGGGACTCGAGGTGGTTCACGAGGGCGGGATCGGCGGGGCCGGCCGCGGTGGCGCCGGCGATCTCGGCCGGCCAGAAGAGGGCGAGCGTCCTCTGCGTCGGGCGCTCGCCGTGCCGCCGGACGAGGTTCCACGTGATGCTGACGCCCATGGGCGCGCCGGCGTCGGCGGGCGCGGTGGCCGCGACGAACAGCGGGCCGATGGTGAAATCCGGCCGCGACGACGCGTCGATGAAGACCTGGGCGGCGGCGTCCGCCGGGCCGCCCAGGAGGGCGGCGGCCAGCGCGATGCCACCCCACACGCGGGGCATGGGCGTGATTGTACAATTCGAGACCCCATGACCCACGTCGGCCGCGCCACGCGCCGTCGCGAGGACCCGCCGTTGCTGCGCGGCCAGGGCCGGTTTCTCGACGACCTCCGGATCGACGGCGTGGCCCACGTCGTCTTCGTGCGGAGCCCGCACGCCCACGCGCGCGTGGCCGCGCTGGACGTGGACGCCGCTCGGAAGGCGCCGGGCGTGGTGGCCGTCGTCGTCGGCGCGGATGTCGACGCGTTCCCACCCATCGGCATGGTCCGCGCCATCGAGGGCATGGTGGTGCCGGAGATGCTCTATGTCGCGGACGACGTCGTGCGCTGCCAGGGCACGCCGGTCGCCGCCGTCGTCGCGGACTCGGCGGTGCTCGCCCACGACGCCGCGGGGCTCGTCCGCGTCGAGTGGACGCCGCTGCCCGGCGTCGCCGAGCCCGACGCCGCGCTGGCGGCCGGCGCGCCGCCGGTGGTCGGCCGCGACGACAACCGCTGCTTCACGTACACGGTGAGCACCGGCGACCCCGACCGCGCGTTCGCCGCCGCCCACCGCGTCGTCGCGCTCGACGTTCGCCAGACGCGGCTGGCCGGCGTGCCGCTCGAGCCGCGCGCCGTCGCCGCGCGCTGGGAGGACGGCGCGCTCACCATCTGGTCCTCGACGCAGGTGCCCCACCGGATCCGCGACGAGGTGGCGCGGCTGCTGGGCCTGGCGCCCGAGCGCGTGCGGGTGATCGCGCCCGACGTCGGCGGCGGCTTCGGCGTGAAGGGCGGGCCGTACCGCGAGGAGGTGCTGATCCCGTGGCTCGCGCGCCGGCTCGGACGGCCGGTCAAGTGGATCTCGACGCGCGTGGAGGATCTGCTGACCACGCACCATGGTCGAGGCGCCGCCGCGCGCGGCGAGCTGGCCGTCGCCGCCGACGGCGCCATCCTCGGATTGCGCGCGCGCATCGTGTGTCCGCTCGGCCCGAGCGTCGGCTACACGGCGATGGGGACGCCGCGCAATTACGTCCGCTGCCTGCCGGGCCCGTACGCGATCGCCGACGTGGACATCGAGGCGGTCGGCGCGTTCACCACCACGCCGCCCGTCGGGCCCTATCGCGGCGCGGGGAGGCCGGAGGCCGCGTTCCTCATCGAGCGGCTGGTGGACGAGGCGGCGCGCGCGCTGGCGCTGGACCCGGCCGAGTTGCGGCGTCGCAATCTCGTCCCGCCGGAGCGGTTTCCGTTCGCGACGGCGACGGGACAGAGCTACGACTCCGGCGACTATCCCGAGCTGCTCGCCCGCGTGCTGGCGGCGGCCGACTACGCGGTGCTGCGTCGCGCGCAGGTGGAGCGTCGCGCTCGCGGCGAGCTCGTCGGCGTCGGTCTCTCCGTCTACGTCGAGCCCTCGGGACTCGGCTGGGAGAGCGGTCTCGTGCGCGTGGAGGCCGACGGGCGCGTGACGGCGGCGACAGGCTCGAGCGCCCACGGCCAGGGCCACGAGACGGTGTTCGCACAGATCGTCGCCGATCGCCTCGGCGTGGAGCCCGAGGCGATCGAGGTTCGCCACGGCGACACCGCCGCCATCGGACGGGGCGTCGGGACGTTCGGCAGCCGCAGCACCGCGCTCGGCGGCGGCGCGCTCGTTCACGCGGCCGAGGCCGTCGTGGCCAAGGCACGCCGGCTCGCGGGGCACCTGCTCGAGGCGCACGCCGAGGACGTGCGGCTCGCCGCGGGTGGCTTCGCCGTGGCCGGCGTGCCGGACCGCTTCGTTCGCTGGGCGGACGTCGCGCGGCTCGCCTGGCGCGGGCCGCTGCCGGCCGGCGAGGAGCCGGGGCTCGAGGCCAGCCACGTGCTGGCGCCGGAGCACGAGGTGTGGAGTGGCGGCGCCGTCGTGGCGGCGGTGCGCATCGAGCGCGAGACAGGCAACTTCGTCCTCGAGCGGCTGGTGTGGATCGACGACGCCGGGACGATCGTCAACCCGCTGCTCGCCGACGGTCAGCTCGACGGGTCGCTGGCGCAGGCGTGGGGCCAGATCGCCATGGAGGCCGTGCGCTTCGACGCCGAGGGCCACCTCTTGTCGGGGACGCTGATGGACTACGCGGTGCCGCGCGCCGACGACGTGCCGCGCGCCGAGGTCCACCACGCGCACTCGCCGACGCCGCGCAATCCGCTCGGCGCCAAGGGCCTCGGCGAGGCCGGCAACATCGGCGTGCCGCCCGCGGTGGTGAACGCGGTCGTCGACGCGCTGGCGCCGCTGGGCGTGCGCCACCTCGACATGCCACTCACGCCCGAATCGCTGTGGCGGGTGATGCGCGGCACGTGATTCACGTACAAACCCGGTTGCGGCCGGTGCGCTTGGCGCGGTAGAGCGCGGCGTCCGCGGCGTCCAGCACCTCGTGCGCGGGCGCGCCGCGGCGTCCGGCCTCTGCGGCGCCGATGGACACCGACACGGACACGCGGTGGATCGGGCGCCCTCCGCGCGACGCGCCGTCCCGGCGGATGCTCCCGGGACCGCGCAGACCGAAGCCCGTCGACTCGATCGAGTGCCGCAGTGTCTCGAGGTGCGGCCGCGCATCGTCGAGCGCCGTGTCGCTGAAGATCACCGCGAACTCCTCGCCGCCGTAGCGGAAGGCGCGCCCGCCGCCGCCCACCTCCGCCAGGCGCGTGCCGAGCATCTTCAGCAGCTGGTCGCCGGCGTCGTGGCCGTAGGTGTCGTTGAAGACCTTGAAGTGGTCGATGTCGACCATCGCGATCGTGTAGGCGCCCTCCAGCCCCACCAGGGTCTCGCTCAGGGCCCGGCGGCTGGGCAGCCCCGTGAGCTCATCGCCGTAGGCGATGGCGTGCGAGGTCTCGACGAGCGAGACGAGCAGCACGAGCCCCGCGCCGGCGAGCGCGATCGAGGCCGAGGCCGGCGCGTCGGCGCCGAAGGCGAGCAGCGCGGCGAGCAGCGCCCAGAACATCCCGCACTCGAGCGCCTGCGGACGCAGCGTCAGCCGCAGCGCGGCCAGGGCGAGCGCGGTCGAGAACGCGAGGAGGCCGATGGCCGGCAGCCGGCCGCCCGCGAACGGGTGCACGAGCAGCCCGGCGATGGGTGCCGCTTCGGGCTGCGCGAGCAGCCCCGCGGCGAGCGCCTCGATGGCGACGAGGCCCACGCTCCAGCCGACGACCGGGCGCCCGCGCTCGGGCAGCCACGCCAGCGCGGTGAGGTTGAGCGGCAGCGCGGCGGCGGCCGCCGCCGTCATGACGTGCGCGGCCGGCGTGGGCGACGCCAGCGTGACCGCGAGCGTCCGCTCGGCCGCCGCCAGCGAGAGCGTCGCGACCAGCATGCGCCAGCGCCGGAAGCGCCACGCGAGGAGCGCGCCGGCGAGGAACACGAGCAGGGGATACGCGGGCAGGAGCCACATCGCGAGCGGAGCCAGTGCGGGCACGGTCAGGAGGGCGACGGTCGCGGCGATGAGGACCGCGCCGGGCAGCAGGCGGAGACCGAGCGTATTCAGTGAGCTCGGCCCGGGCGCACGTGCAGGTGACAGCAGCCGTCGCGGCCCGGCTGCCAGGTATCGGCGGCGATGTCGGCGTCGGCCACGCCCGCCTCCTGCCATGCCTCCTTCAGCGGGCAGCGCTGCAGGGTGATGTCGAGCGCCGTCGCATCGCAGCGGTCGACGCGGGGCGCAAACATCCGTCCGTCGTCGGGGACGCCGCCGACGAATGCGTCACGCAGCCCGGCGAGATCCGCCGGGCCATAGCGCGAGAACTGACGGCCGATCTCACGGCCGCGCGCCTCGATGGCGCGGGCCATGAGTGCGGTCGTCTGGGGCTCACCGAGCGCCTTCCTGAGTTCGTCGAACACGTGCCAGTACATCAGCGCGCGGTTCTTGAACGCCGCGTACAGGTCGCGGCGAAGGCGCTCGGTGTCGGCCATCTCAGGCCCGTTCCACCATGTAGACGTGGGGCAGCATGTCGAAGTAGATATTGCCCTCGACGACGGTCTCGCCCAGCTTGTTCTTCTCGAGGCCGCGCACCTGCGGCTTGGCCGCGGCCCACCGCGCGACCCACGCCACGGGGATGTAGCCGACGTCGGTCTGCATGATCTCCTCGGCCTTCGCGTAGTGAGCGAGCCGCTTCTTGAGATCGCGGGTGTCCCGTCCCGCCTCGAGCTCCTTGTCGAACGCGTCGTTGACCCAGGCCTGGCGCTTGCCTTCGGTCTTCTTGCCGTAGAACGTATCGAAGTACTCGTTGTGCGGATCCGGGTAGTCCATGAACCAGCGGATCCAGACGAGCTGGTAGTCGTTCTTCCAGAGGCCGGCGCGGAAGACGCGCTGCTCCAGCACTTCCAGCTCCGTCCTCATGTTGAGGTGCTCGAGCAGGACGGACTGCACCGCCTCCGCGAGCGGCTTGCTGCCGTAGCCTTCCTCGCGCATCGTCAGCGTGATCTTGGGCCAGTTGCGGCCGCCCTCGAACGGCGTGCCCTTGAGCTGGGTCATGGCCGCCTTGGGATCGAAGCGCTGGATATCCCGGATCTTCTTGTCGTCGACGGCTCCGGGGAAGCCCGGCGGGATCATGGAGTGGGCGGCCACGGCGAAGCCGTCGGCCACTCGCACCACGTTGTCCCGGTCGATCGCGTGCGCCACGGCCCGTCGCACCTTGAGATTGTCGAACGGCGGCTTGGTGACCTGCGGTGTGAGGTACCACGTGCCCGGGAACGGATAGCGAAACACCTGCTTTGCGGTCCGGGGGTCGTCGCGCAGCCGCTTGAGGTCACCCGTCTGCAACGAGGTCATGTCGAGCTCGTTCCCCTCGTACGGCAGGGCACCCGACTGCACCGAGATGATCGGGATGGTCGCCTTGTCGAGCGTCACGTCCTTGGCGCCGAAGAAGTGCTTGTTCTTCCGGAGCACCATGACCTTGTTGTGCTCCCACGCCTCGAGGGTGAACGGCCCGTTGCAGACGAGATTGGCCGCCTCGGTCCACTTGTCGCCGTGCTTTTCGACCGACGGCCGGTGGGCGGGCAGCGCGGCCAGATACGCCGAGAGCACCGGGAAGTAGCCGCGCGGCCCCTCCAGCGTCACCTCGAGCGTCCAGTCGCCCTTGGCCTGCACGCCGACCTGCGAAGCATCCGGCACTTTCGCCTTGTTGAACGGCTCGGCGCCCTTGATGTCGTAGAAGTAGCTCGAGTACGGGTTTTTGCTCGCCGGATCCATCTGGCGCTTCCACGACCACTCGAAGTCCTTCGCCGTGCACGGGGAGCCGTCCGACCACCTGGAGTCCTTGC
>Ga0137409_10008998_pt1 | contig 10182 bp, 10 predicted proteins | sample CZODoug1_16funga_FD_122059 | JGI IMG/M metagenome (GOLD analysis project Ga0137409, IMG submission 122059) | Vadose zone soil fungal communities from Angelo Coast Range Reserve, California, USA - CZODoug1_16fungal (Hybrid Assembly) | ecosystem: Environmental > Terrestrial > Soil > Vadose zone...
GTGGAAAAGATGTGCACGGTGCCGTCTTCGAGAACGTCAATTTTGACGCCGGTGGCTTCGATGATGGACCTGATCTTCTTGCCGCCCGGACCGATGAGGTCGCGGATCTTGTCCTGGGGAATCTTCAACTTGAAGAGGCGAGGAGCGTAGGCGGAAATCTGCGGGCGTCCCGCACTCAGGGTCTGTTCCATGGTGTCGAGGATCTCGAAACGGGCCTTTTTCGCCTGGGCGAGCGCTTCGCGCATCATCTGAATGCTGATGCCGAGAACCTTGATGTCCATCTGCAAAGCGGTAATGCCGCTGCGCGTGCCCGCGACCTTGAAGTCCATGTCGCCGTAGTGGTCTTCGGCACCGGCGATATCGGTGAGGATGGAGTATTTATGATCCTCGCCAACGACGAGGCCCATGGCAATGCCGGCGCAGGGCGCCTTGAGAGGCACGCCGGCGTCCATAAGGGCGAGCGAACCGCCGCAGACGGTGGCCATCGAAGAGGAGCCGTTGGATTCCAAAATGTCGGAAACCAGGCGCATGGCGTACGGAAATTCTTCTTCGGCAGGAAGCAGATTCGCGAGGGCGCGCTCGGCGAGTGCACCGTGGCCGATTTCGCGGCGGCCGGGGCCGCGAAGGAATTTCACTTCACCGACGCTGAAAGGCGGGAAGTTGTAGTGCAGCATGAAGCGCTTGAATTGGTCCTGCGCGAAGAGCAGGTCGAGACGCTGCATATCTTCCTTGGTGCCGAGAGTGAGAGTGGCGAGCGCCTGGGTTTCGCCACGAGTAAAGAGCGCGGAGCCATGAACGCGGGGGAGCAAGCCGACTTCGCAAGTGATCTGGCGGATCTTGTCAAAGGCGCGGCCATCGGGACGGCGGCGCTTGTTGAGAACGTCGTCACGGAAGATGTTCTCGCGGAGGCGTTCAAAGGCGCGCTTGGTCAGAGTGCGCTTCTCGTCCATCTCCTTCTTGGGCTCTTCCGGGATGGTTTTGAGGATCTCATCCTTGAGGGCATCGATGAGGTGGTAGCTTTCTTTTTTCGGATGCTTCTCGGTGTTCACCGCGTCGTGTAGGCGGTCACCGTATTTTTTCTGGAGGTCCTTGTAAATGTTTTCGTCGAAGGGAAGGGGCGGAACGACGACTTTCTTGGGCTTGAGCTGCGCGTGAAGTTCCTTGATGGCGGCGACGATTTTCTTGATCTGCGCGTGGCCGAACTCGAGAGCGTCCGCGACGGCTTCTTCGGAGACTTCGAGAGCGCCGGATTCCACCATGACGATGGCTTCTTCCGTGCCGGCGATAATGATATTCATCAAGCTTTTCTTCTGGTCGGCGACGGTGGGATTGATCACCAACTGGCCATCGAGCAATCCGACGCGGACGCAGGCGATGGGCTTCTCAAACGGCAGGTCCGAGCAATAAGCCGCAGCCGAGGCGCTGGTTACGGCAATGACGTCGGGATCGTTCTCGCTGTCCGCGGAGAGCACCATGGAGACAATCTGGGTTTCATTGCGCCAGGATTCGGGGAAGAGCGGGCGCATCGGGCGGTCAATCAGCCGGGAAGTGAGAACTTCTTTTTCCGAGGGGCGGCCTTCGCGCTTGAAGAAACCGCCGGGAATTTTTCCGGCGGAGTAGGTGTTTTCGCGGTAGTCCACGGTGAGAGGAAGAAAATCGCGGTCATTCATCGCCGAGGCCATGCAAGCGGTGGTGAGGACGACCGTGTCGCCGTAGCGCGCGGTAATAGCGCCGTTGGCCTGCTTTGCGATTTTTCCGGTTTCGAGGACGAGCGGCCGTCCTCCAACTTCGACGGTCACCTGGTGAGGAGCGGGTGTAACAGTATTTTCAGACATAAATCGTATCCTTTGGCTCCGCGTTGGAGCGGTAGCGATTGCTCGGAGAACCTGTCTCTGCTTCGAGATGGAAGAAAAGAGGCGAGAGCTGCTTCAAGACGAGGCGCGATGGACTACACCACGAGAAAACTCCGGCACTACTTCAGCCGGACGCCTGGCGACAGACTCCGTGTGGAATGTGTCAGTTCGTGAGAACGCAGTGGATACCGCCCAATTTGTATCGAAACGAATGGGCGATTACTTGCGCAGGCTAAGACGATCAACAATCTCGCGGTACCGATCCGGGTCGCGGCGGTTCAGATAGTCCAGCAATCGGCGGCGCTTATTGACCATCATGATCAAACCGCGGCGCGATGCATGGTCTTTCACGTGGGACTTGAGGTGCGTGGTCAGATAGTTGATCCTCTCGCTGAGAAGCGCAATCTGCACTTCGGGCGAGCCTGTGTCCTTGACATGGGTTCGGAACTGTTCGATCAACACTGATTTCGGTGCGCTCAAGGCCCCTCTCCGTCTTCCCCTGAAATTTTCCTCTTCTCTTCGACCCATTCAGGCTAACACAACTTTGTTGAAGGTGTAAAGGAATGTCAGATCATCGACGGCGAGCCAAATTTGGCGTACGTGTTTCGCTCCAGAGGCTAGCCCTTTGCAAGGTTTTTGATTTGCTTCGCTAATTTCTCGATCTGTTGCGTCTTCTTGATCACGGGAATTGAAAACGTGGAATTCGCATCCATTTTATCGACTTGCTCTTTCAATTCGACGACCATGTCATAGAGCTTCGCAACGTCCGCGCGGAGTTCCTTTCGGTGCTCCAACTCGATAGCCTTCCTGTCGATCGTAGTGGGATCGTCCAATCCCGGAGGAGCATTGGGATCGCGCCCATTCGGATACGGAAAAGGCTTGATCGCAGGTGCAGCCCCTTGCAGCCAGCTGAGCAGAGGTTCCACGGGCAAGACTACGGCGGTGCCGAGAAAGGTGGCCAACATGTGACGTCGTGTCTCCGTCATCGGAACCTCCGAAATCGGTGTCTCCAAAAAGTGAGGGCAAAAGCTAGGTTTAGCCCCTTTTCCGGGCTTTCGCAAGCTTCTCCATGGGATGGCGTGAGACTAGTCTCTGCGGCGGCCGTCTGATGAGGGTGAATGCATTCCGTATTGCGTTCAGCGGGCAAATTAGGTTCAATGCTGGGGCACAGCTCAAGGGGGAAGAAGAAATGAGAAAGCAATTCGCGGTTTTGGCGGTGGGTTGTCTGACACTGGGGTTCATGGCGGCGCGGGGATCCGCGCAGGCGGACAAAGCAGCGCGGCCGAGTCCGGCGGCGAAGGCAACGTGCACGCTTGCGGATGGCAAGACGATTACCGTGGATTACTCGAGTCCGCGGGCGAAGGGGCGGAAGATTTACGGTGGTTTGGTGCCGTACGGCGGGGTGTGGCGCACGGGGGCGAATGAAGCCACTACTTTCGTGACGACATCGGACCTGATGGTGGGCGGTACGCACGTTCCCGCGGGGAGTTACACGATCTTCACGATCCCCAACAAGGACAAGTGGACGCTGGTTATCAGCAAGAAAACCGGTGAGTGGGGGACAAACTATCCCGGTCCTGAGAACGATTTGGCGCGCATCGAAATGAAGGCATCGGCCTTGCCCGCTGCGGCCGAGAATTTCACGATCGCGTTTGACAAGACATCCGGAGGATGCGCTCTTCGGATGGACTGGGAGTCCACTCGAGCTTCGGTGGAGATCGCAAAGATGTAACCGCGAAACGATTCAAGCGAACTGCAGAAGAGAGCGCCGTTCGATAGAGCGGCGCTCTTTTTGCTTCAGGAACAAACAGCGGATTCCCGTTGTCTCAGGGGCTCTGTTTCAGAAGCGTGGTACCCCGATCCACCAGCATGACGGCTCCAATGACCAGGGCAGTGGAAAGGAGGACGTTGAGTGTGACCGCCTCGCCGGCGACGAGCCATCCGAGGAGGACGGCAACGATCGGATTGACGTAGGTGTGGGTGGCGACAAGCGTGGGCGAGTAGTGTTCGAGGAGCCAGTTATAGGCGGTGAAGGCCACCACCGAGCCGAAAAAGATGAGGTAGCCAAGAGCCAGCCACGAACGAGTGGTGACAACGGCAAACGAGAAGCCGCGATACTCGCCGGCGATGGTGCCGGCCAGAAGCAATTGAAGAGAGCCGGCCAGCAGAGATAGCGTTGTGAGCAGGAGCGGATGGCCGGAGAGATGCGATTGCCGGGAATACACAATCCCCACGGACCAGGAAACCGCGCCAACAAGGATGGCGAGCGAGCCGAGGAATACACCGGGGCCCGCGGTGAGAGCGCTTCTCCCCATGAGGAGGCCCACGCCTCCGAATCCCAGAACGAGGCCGGCCAGCAGCGTTGCGTTGGAGCGCCAGCGCTTGGCAACGATGGCAAAAAGCAAGAATACCCAGAGAGGCTCGCTGGCGATGAGGAGAGAGGCGAGGCCCGAAGGCACCTTCTGCTCCGCCCAGTGCAAGGAGCCGTGGCCACCGAGAAAGAAGAAAGCGCCGATGATGAAGCTGGCGCGGACTTGCGCCCAGGTGGGCCGCAGGCGCTTGGCAAGGCACCACGCCAGAAGAATCAGGCCGGCGATGAGGTGCCGGATTCCGGCGGTGTAGAGCGGGGGGATGGTCTCCACGGCGTAGCGGATGGCGAGATACGTGGAGCCCCAGATCAGGTAGATCGAGAGAAAGGAAAAGAGCACCATGGCGCGATTCAGGCGGGGGCGCGCCACGGCCGGGCTGGTTGCAAGTTCCGCTACGACGGTTGCTGATTTCGCAGACATGGAGTCATCCTTGAACCGCAGCGCGAGTTATCCCAAGGGCCGGAACGATCCGGTTGTCGTAATGGATTATCACTGCTATACTCATTACCGGATTCTAGCTGAGTTCCTGTATCGAGTCAACTTACTTTAACCCATTACAGCAATGACAAAACGCGACATTTTTCAGGCCAAAGGGTTCGGGAACGCGGCGCCCTGGATCGACCTGGCCAACAGCGAAGAATGGGATGGCTTCGGAAAACGCACGGAGCATCTTGCAAACCCCCTGTGGCTGACCGCGTTTCTCAAACATTGGAAGTTGCGTCCCGCGCCGTCGAGCGCTGTTCCCCGCCGCGAATTGGCGGAATTGCGCGGCCTGCTCCGCCGCGTCGCCGAAAAACTGGCCGCCGGACGTTCGCCGGGTTCCGCAGAACTTTCCAAATTGAACCAAGCATTGAAAGTACCGGCTCGGCAGAAACTCGTCCAGAACCAAATTGGGTTCCGCACCGAACTCGTACCGGTGAAGAGCGATTGGAGCTGGGCGATCGCACGGATTGCCGCCTCGCTGGGAGAAATGCTGGCGAAGGGCGATTTGCAGCGCATCAAGATTTGCGCGAATTCGGACTGCCGATGGATTTTCCATGATCCCACGAAAGCGAGAATCAAGCGCTGGTGTAACGACCGCACCTGTGGCAACCGCGCACGGGTTCGACGTGCGCGAGCGGCACGACGGCGAAACGCGTGACGAGAAAGATGCCGCAGATCGTCAGGCTCGCGGACTAATGGTCTCAAATGTCAGGAATTCTTTGTGCGGACCAGCGATAAAAACTCGTCGCGGGTCTGTTTATTGTGGCGGAAACCGCCAAGCATGGCGCTGGTCACGGCCGAGCCGTGTTGCTTTTCAACGCCGCGCATCTGCATGCACAAGTGGCGCGCCTCGATGATGACGCCGACACCTTCGGGGCTGATTTTGTCTTGAATGGCCTCCGCGATCTGGCTGGTCATGCGCTCTTGAATCTGCAGGCGGCGGGCAAACATGTTCACCAGGCGGGCGATCTTGCTGAGCCCGAGCACACGCTTGTTCGGCAGGTAAGCGACATGGGCTTTGCCGAAGAACGGGAGCAGATGGTGTTCGCAGAGGCTGAAGAACTCGATATCTTTCACGATGACCATCTCGTCGTAGGCGACGGTGAAGGTGGCGCCGTTGAGAAGGTGGTCAATGTTCTGATGATAGCCGCTGGTGAGAAATTTGAAGGCCTTTTCGAAGCGCTCCGGGGTCTTGCGCAGTCCCTCGCGATTCGGGTCTTCGCCAACCAGTTTGATGATTTCGCGCACGTGGCAGGCGATCCTCCGCGCGTCAAGCTCCTTGCTGTCATTGAGCAGGATTTCTTCGGTGGGTTTGGTCACGGCCGATTCCCTTCTGGATTGTCCCCTGCGTACTCGAAACTGTTCTTCCCGGTCTCTTCGACTCGAATGCGTTCGAGCCTGGCCTTGGGGAAAGATTTCAGGCGTCGAAAGATCTCGATACACACATTCTCGGTGGTAGGCACACGATCGCGAAACGCCGGGATATCTTCGTTGAGCGACTTATGATCGAAGTCTTCGAGCACATGGTCCGTCACGAAGGCGTCAAGGTCCGCGAGATTCGCGATCATGCCCGTGGCTGGGTCCACGTCTCCTGACAGGCTGACCTCCACGACATAATTGTGGCCGTGGCCGTAAGGATTGCTGCATTTCCCAAAGACGCGGTTATTCTCCTCTTCACTTAGATGCGCGGTATGCAGCCGATGTGATGCCGAAAAACGGTACCGGCGGCCGAGTTCGACCTTGAGCGCGCTGCTCATTGCTTCCCTGCCGCAGCGGCACCGTTGCGATAACAATCGGCGAAAAGGTCCGGCGATTCGTAGAGGCGCACGTGGTGCAATCTGCCGCGCGTGATCTTGGGATCGAGGAGTCGCCAGAGCACCTGCGCGATGTTCTCGCAGGTTGGGATCTGGCCGGCGAGCTCAGGGACTTCGTAGTTCAAATGGCGGTGGTCCATGCGCTGCATCACTTCGCGCTCCAAAATCTCCTTTAATTCTTTCAGGTCGAGGACCATGCCTGTTACCGGGTCCGGCTCGCCAGCAACGGTTACCTCCAGCGTGTAGTTGTGGCCGTGGCCATGGGGATTGTTGCACTTCCCAAAGACGCGGCGATTCTCCTCCGCCGAGAAATTCGGGTTGTGGTAGAGGTGCGAAGCGGAAAACTCGATTTTTCGTGTGATCAGAACCATTGCGCCTTAGCCGCTGTGGAGTAGCCAGAACTCCATCTATTTTAACCTACCCGCGGCTTGCACGGGGTATTCGCGGCCTTTCCATTCGACCGTACCTCGGGCGTGACGCCGGTAGGAGGCCCAGAGCACGCCTGCGTACAACCCAACTGCGGGTACGTAATAGAGGATGAGCGAAAAGGGGAATTGGTTACGGGTCAACTCGGATCCATAGTTGATCTGGCGGAAAATGAGGAGCCATACGCCGGCAAACAGGGCGAAGGGAAACTTGATCCCCAGCAGCAGAACTAGAACCACAATCCATGGGAACGTGGAGTCCATTTCGCGGAGAACAGCTTTGGGCGTCCCACCTATCAGCTTGTAGAGATTTTTCGTCCAGCCTTCCCACATCGAAGCGAAAGAGCGGTACATCCGGACGCGGACGATTCCCTTGCCGGAATGAAACACGAGGCGGTAGCCCGCTGATTTGACGCGCTGCGCGAGGGCTACGTCTTCCAGGACTTCCGCGGCAACGCTGGCGTGGCCGCCGACGGCATCGTAGGCGTGGCGCCGAATCATCAGGAATTGGCCGTTGGCGGCGGCGTCTGGAGAAGCAGGATCATTCACCGCGTCGTAGCTGAATTTTCTGGCCAGCCGGCAATAAATGAAAGGAATCAAGGCTTTCTCGTACCACTTTTCCATGACTTGCTCCGGCGAGAAAGAAACGAGGGCGGCATTTGATTCTTGAGCAGCCTGCAAGGCTCTCGCGGCGGCTCCGGGTTCGTGCTCGGCGTCGGCATCGGTGAACAGCAACCACGGATTTGTCGCTTCTCTAGCACCGAGAGCAACCGCATGGTTTTTACCGACCCAGCCTTCAGGAACGCCTTGCGTTTCCAGAAGGCGAAGGTTCGGGACAGTGGCCATGAGCCCGCGAACAATTTCTGCAGTTTTGTCGGTCGATTGGTCATTCACGACGAGAATCTGGCTGATCTCGGGCTGGCAAGCCAGCGAATCGATGCACGCAGCGATGGATGCCTCTTCATTACGCGCGGGAACGATGGCGCTGATGAGGGCAGAACGGCTGGTGGCGGCAGTGGCCGGTGCGTTAGGCATGTGTTGGTTGCGATTGAGGGTTGTTTCCGTTCTGGAGCCGATGGGCTAGTATAGCATTTGATGGAAATCGGTCGAAAAATCGTGACATGGGGCGCAGTTCTGGCCGCGCTGGGAGTTTTGGTGCTTTTTGCCATGCCGAGCTACCGGCAGGGCGAAGACTCGATTGCCGGTAAACCCGCGAAGGAGTTCTCGTTGGAGATTTCCGGGAAGCCGGGGCGCCTCTCGGACTACAAGGGCAAGATTGTCGTGCTGAATTTTTGGGCGACCTGGTGCCCGCCCTGCGTGGAAGAGACCCCCGGGCTGAATCGGCTGCAGAAACACATCGCCCCGCGCAACGGCGTGATCCTAGGCGTCGCTGCCGACGAGGACGCCGCTGCTTATGAGAGATTTCTGCGCGACCAGGGCGTGACCTTTCCCACCTACCGCGACCCGGCTACCAAGGATAATCACTCGCCGATCGCTCAAACCTACGGCACCTCGATGTATCCCGAAACGTACGTCATCGATCGCAACGGCAAGATAGCGCGCAAATTTATCGGCTTTCAGCAGTGGGATTCGCCGGAAATGCTCGCGTACTTCGACGCAATTCTCGGGCAGACCTAGTTTTCTTCCTGAACACGCAATCCGGACTCAACCCGGCACTAAAGAGAGACTTTGCGCAGCCGCAATGCGTTGGCAATGACGGAAACGGAGCTGAAGCTCATCGCGGCGCTGGCGAGCATGGGACTGAGCAACAAGCCGAAAGTTGGATAGAGGACGCCCGCGGCGATGGGAATGCCGATGACGTTGTAGAGGAACGCGAAGAGCAGGTTTTGCTTGATGTTGCGGACCGTGGCGCGGCTCAGATTGCGAGCGCGAACGATGCCGCGCAGGTCGCCTTTCACAAGCGTGATGCCGGCGTTTTCGATGGCAACGTCGGTGCCGGTGCCCATGGCGATTCCCACATCGGCCGCAGCTAATGCTGGGGCGTCGTTGATTCCATCGCCGGCCATTGCGACGATGCGGCCTTCACTTTTCAACCGCTTCACGATTTCAGCCTTTTGCTGGGGAAGGACTTCTCCTTCCACTTCTCCGATTCCCAATTTGTCGGCGATCACCTTTGCCGCGTCTTTTTGGTCTCCCGTGAGGATCACAATGCGCAGTCCTTCGTCCTGGAGCGCACGGATGGCTTCAGGGGTCGATTCCTTCATTAAGTCGGATAGCGCGAATGCTCCCACCAATTTTTCGTTCACGGCCACGAAAACGAGGGTGGACGCGGCCGTACGTTCCACACCGAAATCCATACTGGGAAGATTCGCTCCCGTGGCCACATTCACGCCTTGCTCTTGCAGAAACTTTAATGTTCCCACAAGAACTTTGTCTCCAAGGACGCGCCCTGCGACTCCGCCGCCGGGACTGGCGTGAAATTCAGACACTTCTACCAGTTCCACTGCGCGTTGTTTTGCCGCGGCCACGATGGCGCGCGCCAGCGGATGCTCGCTCGCGCTCTCTACGCTTGCGGCCAGCCATAACAACCCATCTTTCGTAAATCCACCGCCTTCGAAGACACTCACAGCGCTTACCCGGGGCTTCCCTTCCGTCAGCGTGCCGGTCTTATCGATAACGAGGGTGTCCACCTTGGCGAGGGTCTCCAGAGCTTCGGCGTTGCGGACGAGAACGCCTGCGTGTGCTCCGCGGCCGACGGCAATCATGATGGACATCGGAGTCGCGAGGCCGAGAGCGCAGGGGCAAGCGATGATCAGGACTGCCACTGCTGCGACCAGACCGTTCGCCAGACGGGGCTCGGGGCCGAAAAGGGCCCAGCCAAGGAACGCAAGTATCGCGGCTACGACGACCGCAGGAACGAAGTAGCCGGAGACTTTATCGGCCAGGCGCTGCATCGGCGCGCGGCTGCGCTGGGCTTCGCTGACGAGCTTCACGATTTGCGCCAGCATGGTTTCACCGCCGACGCGTTCCGCTTCCATGACAAAACTTCCACTGGTATTCAGCGTGCCGCCGATGACTTTGTCGCCTGCGGTTTTTTCGACGGGCATGGGTTCGCCAGTGACCATGGACTCATCGAGGGCGCTGGCACCTTCGCGAATCACTCCATCGACAGGAACACTCTCGCCGGGACGAACACGCAGGCGGTCGCCGGGCTTTACCTGATCGAGCGCAACATCTTTTTCTGTTCCGTCCGCTGCGAACAGATGGGCTTGCTGGG
>Ga0137409_10009002_pt1 | contig 10182 bp, 6 predicted proteins | sample CZODoug1_16funga_FD_122059 | JGI IMG/M metagenome (GOLD analysis project Ga0137409, IMG submission 122059) | Vadose zone soil fungal communities from Angelo Coast Range Reserve, California, USA - CZODoug1_16fungal (Hybrid Assembly) | ecosystem: Environmental > Terrestrial > Soil > Vadose zone...
TCGGTGCCGGAGTGCGGGTTTGGGAACACGCGCGCCTCGCCTCCTCCGACCGGGATGCGGCCGTCGGAGTCGAGCGCACCGCGGAAACGCGCGGGCGCGCGATGGTGTCCGCGCTGGAGACGCTTCGGGAAAGGACGCGCCGGGGAGACGTGTCGGGGGCACGGAATGCGTGGATCGAGGCGCGCGGCCGCTTCGTCCAGATCGAGCCGCTGCTGGCCCGTACCGACGGTGAGTTCACCGAGGAATTGAACGGCGAGCCGGGCGAGACGGCTGGATTTCACGGAGTGGAGGCGCAGCTCTTCCTGGAACGCGCCCCGTGGACAAGTGAGCCCAAGCAGCGCGCCGCGCTTCTGGCCGCCGTCGGGGATCTCCACGCCCGGGGCCGTGTCGCGGCGGCCAAGATCGACGCGATGACCCTCGATCCTGCCGTGATGCGCGACGCCTGGTTGAAGCACGGCTGGGCGCTCCGGGGAAGGATCGACGGGCAGGAGTGCGGCGCGTCGCAGACCTCGATCTTGGAGTGGAGCGCGACGCTCGACGCGATCGACGCCGACCTCGGCGAGAAGGGGCGCTACACCGAGCCGATTCGCGAGGCGCTCTCGGCGGCATTCGTGGAAGCGGCGCGGGGGCCGCGCTTCGGCGAGCATCGCGAGGAGACGCGCGTGGAGCCCGATCGGCTGCACGCCCCCATTTCGTTGATCGGACCCGACCGGGTTTGGGATTCGGTCGATCGCCAGCGGCTCCGCCGCGCGGTCGACGAGACGTTCGCGCGCATCGAGAGGGACGCTTCAGCCGTCGCGCGCATCGAAGGCCGCTAGATTGCGCCGCATCGCCGCCTGGCTTCCCCTCTACGTTTTCCTGGCGTTGATCGCCGTGCTCCTCGGCAGCCGTCCTGGGCTCGTCCGCCACGCGTTCCGCGCCGCCGTCGAGCGGGCACGCGGCGGCGCGCTCGCTCCCGACGCGCGCCCGGCGCGCCCCGACTCGAGCGAGGTGGCGCTCGGACGCCTTCTCTTCTTCGATCCGATCCTCTCCGCGAACAAAGAGCGCGCCTGCGCGAGCTGCCATATGCCCTCGCGCGGCTTCTCCGACGGTCGCGCGCGCGCCATGGCGGTCGACCGGAGCAGCCTGCCGCGCAACGCGCCCGGGCTCACGAACGTCTCCGACCAGCTCGCGTTCTTCTGGGACGGGCGCGCGATCAGCCTCGAGGACCAGATCGACGGCCCTGTGCACGCGAAGCGGGAGCTGGGCGGACTCGGGGGCCGGGAGATCGAAGCCCGGCTCGATTCCATCGCGGAGTACCGCGCCCTCTTCCACGGCGTCTACGGCAAGGGGCCGCCCCGATACGCCGACGCGAAGCGGGCCATCGCGGCCTTCGAGCGGACGCTCCGCTCCTCCGGGTCAACGGCGGACCGTTGGTGGCAGGGCGAGATCGCCGAGGAGTCGATGCCGGCGGAGGCGCGGCGGGGCTTCGATCTCTTCGCCGGCAAGGCTCAATGCTCGCGCTGTCACTTTCTCCCGCTGACGACCAGCGTCGTGCCCGGCGCGTTCGCGGCGCAGGAGTTCACGGTCCTTGGGGTCCCAGCGGATCCCGAGGGCCACGCGCTCGATCCCGACCCGGGCCGGTACGCCGTGACCAAGAACCCGGCCGATCGCCGCGCCTTCAAGGCCCCATCCCTGCGGGGCATCGCCCGCTCCGCGCCCTACATGCACAACGGGGTATTCCAAACGCTCGACCAGGTCGTCCGCTTCTACAACCAGGGCGGCGGCAAGGGGCTCGGCCTCGACGTCCCGAACCAGGCGCCCGAGATCCGCCCGCTTCACCTGACCGTGGCCGAGGAACGCGCGCTCGTCCGCTTTTTGGAGTCGCTCTCCGACGATCCGACCGTCGCCGAGCCGCCCGCTCGCGTACCGAGCGGGCTCCCGGTCGGCGGGCGCTACTAGCGAATCATCACGACTCGCCCTTCCGTGGTCCCCTCGGCCGCCTCCACGCGGAAGAAGTAGATCCCCGACGCGAGCGCGGCCCCTCCCTGCGCGCGCCCATCGAACCGCACTTCGTGGTACCCGGGACCGGCGTCGGGCAGATCGACGAGCAGCCGCACGAGGCGCCCCGCGGTGTCGAAGATCGACGCCCGAAGGCGGCCCCGGCGTGACGTCGCGAACGTGATCGTCGCCGCTGGATTCATCGGGTTCGGCGCCACGGAGACCGCCGGGAACTGGGACGCGCCCTGCACCTCGACCGAGAAGTCGGCGCGGAATCGGACGCCCGAGTAAAGCGCGCCCTCCAGCGACACCGGCAGCGTCCGCCGCCCCGTGACCGTCCCGAAGAGGAGCCGCAGGTCGTCGCGGGAGAAGTAGAGCGGGAGCTCCAATACGCCGTTCCGGTCTCGGTCGCGGATGGGGGCACTCTTCCCGGCGGCGGGATGTATCTCGCCCACCGATCCGGTCCCCTCGGAGCGCAGGGCCACCGACGCCACGTCGACGTCGGTCGGCATGAATGAGCCCTCGACCGGCTCCAGCTGGAGGGAAGCCTGGGACCGCCCGGCGAAGAGTCGGATGACGCGGTTCTCGGGCGCCGCGAAGGCCCGCGCGGGAAGAACCGTCGTGATCGTCGCGGTGGTCCCGTCCGTCGCGGGCACGAAGCCGTCGCTCGCGTGGAGCGTCACCTGGAAGACGCCCTCGGCCCGGTACGTGTGCGCCGGCTCTGCTCCGAGGCCGGAGACGCCGTCCCCGAATTCCCACGTCATCGTCAGGGCGTCTCCGTCCGGATCGGAGGATCCTCGACCGTCGAAGTGGATCGGCGCGCCGACGCTGCCCGCGTAGGGTCCGCCCGCATCCGCCGTCGGGGGCCGGTTGGGCGGCCCGACCTCGATCCGGGTCGTCGCGGATCCTGATTGGGAGTTTGTGGCGGTGAATCGGACCGCGAACGCGCCGACGTCGGCCGGCTGGGTGGTCCACGCAAACGTTCCCGACGTGTGCTCCGCGTTACCGGCGAGCGACGCGTCGCTGCCGGCCGGGAGTCCGGACAGGTCCGCGGTCAGCGCGTCGATCGAATCGCCGTCAGGGTCGGCCGCGGTCACGGTGAACTCGACGCGCCCGCCGGCGCGCGCACTGGCCGTCGCGGGCGCCGACACGCGCGGCGATTGGTCTACGGGGGTGAACGTCCCCCGATTGAGGAGGACGAGCAGTTGATCACTCTGCCAGGCGGGAAAGGCGAGGTCGACCCGTCCGTCGCCGTTCAGGTCCACCGGCGTGGCGCTCGCGAGGCGGGTCCCAACGCCGAAGTCGATTTTCGGGACGAGATCGCCGTTCCCAAGGCCCAGGAAGAGGGCCACGCCCATTCCCTCGTGCGTGGACACGAGATCTGTTCGCCCGTCCCCATTGGCATCGAGAGGGGTCAAGCCGCCGGGCGACGCCGAAGTCTCGATGAATTTGGAAGGACCGAACGTCCCGTCCCCTCTCCCCTTCGCCACCCTGAGGGACTGCGCGCCCCCGAAGATGAATGAGCTCAACTCGCAGAAGGCGAGATCGAGCACGCCGTCACGGTCCAGGTCCACTAGGGTCGGCGAAAAGGCGTAGTAGCCGGAGCTGGCCGGTATCGATGTGCCAGGGGCAAAGGCACCGGATCCGTCGCCGATCAGGATTTCAATCTCGTTTGGGCCCGCCAATCCGCCCGACACTGCGGCCGCGAGATCCAGCTTGCCGTCGCCATTCAGATCGCCGACGCCGAAGTCGCTCGGCAATCCGGCCAGGGCCACGGACGCCCCGGCCCGGAATGCCCCGTCGGCCTCTCCGAGCAGCACCAATAGCGCGCTGGACGGGTTGCCCGTGATCATGAAATCCGTTTGGCCGTCGCGGTTGATGTCGCCGGTCTTGACCACGGCGTAGGCGCTCGACCCCGGATATGCGGCGCCCAGCGCAAACGACCCGTCTCCCTGGCCGAAATAGGTGGCGAGAACGTCCGGTCCCTCGAGAAACGTCACCGCGAGATCCGCCTTGCCATCCCGATTCCAGTCGCCGGTCACGAGAGCGCCAGGGTTCGACGCCAGCGTGATTTCCGGTCCCGGGGTCAGGGTCCCATCCCCCCTGTTCTGCAGCACCGAGATCGTCCGCGAGTCCGCGTTCAGGACGGCGAGGTCCTTCCGGCCGTCGCCGTTCCAGTCTCCCGCGACGGCCGAGGAAGGCCGGCTTCCTACTCCGTAAGAGACTCCCGTCCGGAAGCCGCCATGCCCGTCGCCCAGAAGCGCGACGACGTTGCTCCCTCCTTCGCTCGACACGAGAACGTCGAGACGTCCGTCCCCGTTGGCATCGCCCAGGACCACGAAACGGGCGTAGAACCCGGCCGGATAGCTGGCCCGCGTGAAGGAGCCGCTCCCATCACCCAGGAGCACCGAGACCGAGCTTTCGCACACGTCGGCCGTAGCGATATCGAGCAGGCCGTCTCCGTTCAAGTCGCCGATCGCGGTCGACCAGGGACATTCCCCGGTGGGAATTTGGGTCTGGGCCTGCAGCGTCCCGTCACCGTTCCCGAGGAGAAGGGAGATCGAGCTATCCAGGAAGTTGCCTGCCGCGACGTCGAGCCGACCGTCGCCGTTGAAGTCCCCGATCTTGAGAGACCTCGGATTGGATCCCGCTCCGTAGTCGACGGCATCCTGAAAGGTGCCGTCCCCATTCCCGAGGAGCACGGATAGATTGTTGGACACCTCATTGGCGGTCGCGAGATCGAGGTGTCCGTCGCCGTTCAAGTCGCCGGCGTCCGAGTAGCAGGGGTCGTAGCCGATGCGGTAGGCGGTCCGGTGGCCGAATGTGCCGTCTCCCGCTCCGATCAAGATCGAGAGCGTGTTGTCGCCCTCGTCGGTCACGGCAAGATCCGGGTGTCCGTCCTCGTTCCAATCCCCGACTTTGACGTGGGACGGTCGGTTGCCCGACTGGTAGTCCCTCCGGTGGCCGAACTGACAACTACCGATCCCGTCGATCACCGACACCACGTCGAGCGTGCTGTCCACCAGGACGATGTCGAGCCGCCCGTCCTCGTTCAGATCGGAGATCGCGGCCGAGTAGGGCGTCTCTCCGATCGGGAAGTCCTCTCGACGATCGAACGTGCCGTCACCGTTCCCGCGAAGGATCGATAGGCTCCGGGAAAGGTTGGCTGTGACAAGGTCGAGGTTGCCGTCGCCGTCGAGGTCCGCAGCCGCAAGGCTCTGGGGCGTCAGCCCGACCTCCGAGGTGAACGCGGTGGCGTCGTAGAGGGGCGACGCCGGATTCGGAAGCGCCCGCGCGTCGCCCACGGTGACCACGAAGGGATGAGGATCTGTCGCGATTCCGTCGGTCGCGGCGACGACGGCGATGAACGCTCCGACGTCGGAAGGCCCTGGGGCGGCCGTGACGGTCCCGGTGGCCGCGGCGGGATTCGAGGAAGTCGTAGCCACCGTCAAGAAATCGGGCCCCGACACTTTGAGAAAGGTCATGGGCTGTCCGTCCGGTGAAGCGGCGTGCAGGGTCTGCTCCGCGACCGTCCCCGTGGGAACCAGCATGCCGTCCGGCTGGCAGAGGATTTGGTTATGGACCGGGTAAGGATCCATCACCGCGAGGTGGAACGATTTCTCGTCGGTCAAGAACCCGTCGCTCACGGAGACGGTCGCGGTCGCGAGCCCCGCGTCGGCAAACCCAGGGGCGACATGGACCCGTCCGCTGCCCCCTCCGAAATTCAGGACGTTCACGTACTCCGGGCCCGCGACGCGCGCAAACGTGACCGGATCGCCCTCGGGATCGCTCGCGCTCAGCGGCCGATCGACGACCTCCCCCTCGCGGAGCGTGATGTCGCCGAGGGGCGTCAGGGTGGGCGCGCCGTTCACGTCGGTGACGATGACCGTCATCCTCTTCCGATCGTTCGTCAGGCCGTCGCTCGCCTCGATCTGCACCGTGGCGGTCCCCGCGTCGCGGAATCCGGGCGCGACCCGAAGAGCCCCGAGCGCGTCGCCCGTGCCCGGATTGACGGTCGTGACGGAGACGTAGGGCGGACCCGCCACGAGCGCGAACGTCACCGCGTTCCCATCGGCATCGGTCGCGACGAGCTGCTGCTCCTGAACGCTCCCCTCCGGGACCGTCATGTCCGCCGGCTGCGCGAGAGCGGGCGGGCGGTTTGCCGTGCCTCCAAACGGCACGCCGTCCGCGTCGAACCAATCGCTCCCCAGCTTCAGCAGATTGTCCATGTCGTTCCCGGTGCAGCGGGAGCCGAACCCGGTGAGGAACACCCCGGAGAGGGGCGTCGTCGGCTCGATCGAGATCGACGGCGTGCCCGTCGCGACCTCGACCGTCACGCTCGCGAGATGATAGGTGCCCGGTGGAAGGATCGCGCCTCCGCCGTATCCGTTGTGATAGTCGGTCGGGCTCGAGCCCAGTCCGAGATTCACCCCCATCGCTTGGCGATTGACGAACCCGGTCCATGCCAGGGTGCCGTTCGAGGCGTGGAGGATGAACTCGTACTGATTAATCGTGAGCTCGCCGTCCAGGCTCACGCATGACGCCGGGGACCCGTTGCGGTTGGTGTCGGTGCGGAGCCAGACTTCGAGAGTCGTCGGGCCGGTCGGGTTCACAACGTCGGCCGCCGTGCGGACGCCATCTCCATCGACATCGAGAAACATGTACTGGGCGGATGAGGGCGCGGGAAGCGCAGGGACAACGAGAAGCACGGAGAGAGCCGCGAGTACGGGGAGTCGCATCGGTTCACCTCTCGAGCGCTCCGGCACGGAGGGGGCGAAACGCGCGGGGGGGAGGTAGACGGACCGTGTAAGACGTCCTGGAAACGAAGGGCTGTGGAGACCTTGAGGGGGACGGAACCGCAGCATTATATCAGATCGCGCACCAAACCGCACTTGCAAACACCGGCATCGCGTGGTACCGCTACCGGCGAAATGAAATTCGGAAAGATCGTCCTCGGAGCCCTGCTCGCCGGGATTGGCGCGCTCTTGCTCGCCCAGACATTGGGCTATCTTCCCGCGGGCGTCTGGCCGTGGTTGGTCAAGTTCTGGCCCTACCTGCTCCTCGCGTTCGGATTCGCCCTACTCGCCAACGCGCTCAAGAACGTGGTGATCGGCGTGATCGCGGTGGCTCTCGTGGTTGTGTGCTTCGCGTTCGGCGCCTTCTGGATCACCCTCTACTCGAAAACCACGAAGACCGAGCACCGGACGTCGATCGATCTCGAGAAGCCTCCTGTTCGAGCCGTGACGGTCCAGGCTCGCGCGGTCGCGGGATCACTCACCGTGAACGCCGACCCCGATGCGAGGCACGCGATCGTGCTCAACGCGCACGGGGTGGCGGGCGAGGAATTCGCGACTCATCGTTGGAGCGCTTCGGAGGGCTCGGGCCTCCTCATCTGGCCCGCGCGGTTCAGCCTGACGGAGCCGGGCCTCGTCGGCGGCACGTTCCGGGTCCGGGCGCCTCCTCGAACCGCGATCCGGCTCGGGTTGGTGTCGTATTTCGCGTCCGCGACCGCCGATCTCAGGGACCTGCGCCCGGAGCAGTGCGACGTACGCGCGGTCGGTTCGTCGGTGCGGATGCTGGTCGGACCGGCTCGCCCGCCGAAGATCCGCGTGCACGGCTTCCTCTCGATGGTCGATATCCGGCTGCCGGCGGACTGCCCGGCCCGGATTGAGTGCTCCTCGCCCTTGGTCCTGCGCTCGTTTCCCGACGATTTCGTGGAACGCGCGACCACCTCCGCCCGCGGGAAGGTGACCTCCTGGACGGCGGAGGGACCAGGGAAGCCGGTCGCGATCGCGATCGAGGGCCCGTTCATGCGCGTGCGCGTGGTTCGCGAGCCGGTCAAGGCGCTGTAGAGGGGTCTCCCCGCGCCGCTGCCACCCACAAATTCGCAAGGAGCGATCCCATGGCCGATCTAGGTAAGAGCAGCATCGCGTTCCCGCTGACGCTCATCGCGATCGGGGTCGTCCTCCTGCTCAAGGAATTCGGATACCTGCACGGGAGCGTGCTGCGCTACTGGCCTGCCCTCCTTATCGTTTGGGGCCTCGGAATGATCTGGGCCGCGCGTCGAGGGTGAGCGCGGTTCGCCCGTGGTGAGCGCGGCCAGCCCCTCGTGGCGGGCGCGACCAGCCCCTCGCGGCGGGCGGGACCGGCCCCCACCGGAACTGGTTGTGGGACTTTGGGGTTGACAAGGAAACGCCGATCTTCGAGTGTCGTTACCACGTCGATTCTCGGAGTCGACCCTAACGCCATGCGACGACTAACTTCTCAGACGCTCCGCCTCAGGCCGTGGCTCCATGCGGCCATCGTCCTCTATTTGCTGGGAGCCGTATTCCTCGTCACGGTGCACCAGCACCACGGCGCGCTCCACAACACCGACTGCGCCCTCTGCACCATGTCGCACACGCCCGCGCTGTTGACCCCGGCCGCGGACCAAGTGGCCGAACACAGCGCCGTCGGCGCCCTCATCCCCGTCCCGGACGATCGGGGCTGGGACGATGAGACCTACCAAGCCTCCCGCTCTCGCGCTCCTCCGCAGGCCTAGCTCTCCCTCGTTTTGACGCGCGGCATCCGCGCGAGCTGAGACCCCCGAGACATGCCGCCCGCGAGGCGGTCGAATCGTAGCGCTCCGCGCAGGAGTCGGCGATTTCGGGGACTCCCCGGCCGCCCGATCCCGAAACTCGAGGGAACGGCCGGCGCGCGATGCCGAGGGAAGAGGCTCCCACGCACTTAAGGAGGCAATGGCCTCATGATTCGACGAATCGCATTCACGTTCCTGTTGCTCGCGGCCGCGGCGACGCCGGCGTTCGCGGGCGTTACGAATCCTGACATATCGATAGTCGGGCAGCCATTCATCCGCTGGACGGATGACGCGTCCGACCCGGCGCACAAACGCCCGACCCTCAAAATCGGAGAGGTCGAGGGGGTGTTCGACGCCTATCTCAATCCGTACGCGCACGGAACGTTCATCCTCTCGGTCGCCGATGGCGGCGTCGATGTGGAGGAAGGTTACTTCCAGCTCCTGCGCGGGCTGCCGGGCGGCCTCGCCGTAAAAGGCGGGAAGTATCGCGCGGGGTTCGGCAAGTTGAATCCCCAGCACCCCCACGCTGTGCCCTTCGCCGAACGCTTCCGCGTGCTCGCGGCGTATCTCCCCGGAAGCGAGTCGCTCAACGAGACCGGTGTTTCGCTCTCGGAGCGGATCCCGATGCCGGGGGATTTCTCCCTCACGGCCACAGGCGATTGGCTGCAGGGAGATTCGTACCGGATCGAGCGCGAGCCGAGCGGCGGCTCCAATGATCCGCTGGTATTCAACCCTGACGCGGACCGCTCGGCAGAGCCCCGTCCAGCGGTTCTTGGACGGCTCGCCGGCTTCGGCCAGATCAGCGACCGCTCGGGGTATGAGCTGGGACTCTCCGCCACAGAGGGCACGAACAACGTCGCCGCCCGCGCCCGCACGCGTGTGATCGGCGGGGACGCGAAGCTCAAGCTCTGGAGCGGCCCGGTCTCGTATCTGATCCTACAGGCCGAAGTGCTCCACCTGAATCGCGACGACGCCGGCTGGGATTCGACGACGGCCGCTTACGCGACGACAAAGGCCACGTCGACCGGCGGGTACTTCTACGCGGATTACAATTTCAAGACGCGCTACAACTTCGGAGCGGGCTTCGAGCGCTACCAAGATCCGACTCCAGACCAAACCTGGAACACCGCCTTCAAGGTCTTCGCGGGCTACTCCCTGTTGGAAGAAACCACCGCGTTCCGTCTCGATTGGGACCACTTCTCGCCGGGAACACCCACGGGAGCAGCGGAGGCACCGTCCGATGTGAATACCGTCACGATGCGAGTCATTTTCTCGATGGGACCGCACAAGGCCCATCAATTCTAGCGAGGAGGTCCGCCGTGTTTCGTCGTCATCTGACATCCATCGCGCTGATCCTGGGGCTAATGGCCCCCGGAGCGGCCGTCGCGAAGGTTCGTGTCGCGGCCTCGATCAACGACATCGCCTCGATCGCGAGCAGCGTGGGCGGGAACGAGGTCGAAGTGTTTTCGATCGCCCGGCCCACGACCGATGTCCATCACGTGGAAGTGCTGCCTTCGTACATGGTGAAGGTGTCCCGCGCCCAGGTCTATTTCAAGGTCGGCCTCGGGCTCGACCAGTGGGCGGACGCGATCGTGGACGGCTCCCGGAATGAGCATCTCGTGATG
>Ga0137409_10009003_pt1 | contig 10181 bp, 10 predicted proteins | sample CZODoug1_16funga_FD_122059 | JGI IMG/M metagenome (GOLD analysis project Ga0137409, IMG submission 122059) | Vadose zone soil fungal communities from Angelo Coast Range Reserve, California, USA - CZODoug1_16fungal (Hybrid Assembly) | ecosystem: Environmental > Terrestrial > Soil > Vadose zone...
AGCCCGTTTCCCAACAAAGTCTTCGCGATCGCCCTCGCCGATCAGCAGATCAAGTGGAAGTACGAGCCGAAGCAGGACCCGACGGTGATCCCCGTGATGTGCTGCGACACGGTGAACCGCGGTCTCGCCTACGCGGACGGCAAGATCTTCCTGCAGCAAGCCGATACCAACCTCGTCGCGCTCGACGCGAAGACCGGCAAGGAGTTGTGGAAGGTCAAGAACGGCGATCCCAAGAAGGGCGAAACCAACACCAACGCCCCGCACATCTTCAAGGACAAGGTGATCACCGGCATTTCCGGCGGCGAGTTCGGCGTGCGTGGTTACGTCGCCGCCTATGACATCAAGACCGGCAAGCAGGTCTGGAAGGCCTACAGCACCGGGCCGGACGCCGAGATGCTGATGGATCCGGACCAGACGATGACCTGGACCGACGGCAAGATGGCGCCGGTGGGCAGGGACTCGTCGCTCAAGACCTGGCAGGGCGACCAGTGGAAGATCGGCGGCGGCACCACCTGGGGATGGTTCAGCTACGACCCGAAGCTAAACCTGATGTACTACGGGTCGGGCAATCCCAGCACCTGGAACCCGGTGCAAAGGCCCGGCGACAACAAGTGGTCGATGACGATCTGGGCGCGCGATGTCGATACCGGCGCGGCGAAGTGGGTGTACCAGATGACGCCGCACGACGAGTGGGACTTCGACGGCGTGAACGAGATGATCCTTGCCGACGGGGTCAGCGTGAAGGGCAAGCCGCGCAACGTGGTGGTGCATTTCGACCGCAACGGCTTCGGCTACACGCTCGATCGCACCACCGGCGAGCTGCTGGTTGCCGCGAAGTACGATCCGAAGGTGAACTGGGCGACGCACGTCGACATGAAGACCGGTCGCCCGCAGGTGGTGGCGAAGTACAGCACGCAGGCGCAAGGCGCGGACGTCAACACCAAGGGCGTTTGCCCCGCCGCGCTCGGCACCAAGGACCAGCAACCGGCGGCGTACAACCCGGCGAACAAGTTGTTCTACGTGCCGACCAACCACGTGTGCATGGACTACGAGCCGTTCAAGGTCGAGTACACCGCGGGCCAGCCGTACGTGGGCGCGACGCTGTCGATGTTCCCGGCGCCGGGCAGCCACGGCGGCATGGGCAACTTCATCGTCTGGGATGCCGGCACCGGCAAGATCGTGAAGTCCAAGGCCGAGAAATTCTCGGTCTGGAGCGGGGCGCTCGTCACGGCCGGAAACGTAGCGTGCTACGGCACCCTCGAGGGCTACCTGAAGTGCGTCGATGCCAACGACATCAGCAAGGAGCTGTACAAGTTCAAGACGCCCTCGGGAATCATCGGCAACGTGAATACCTGGGAGTACAAGGGCAAGCAGTACATCGGCGTGCTCTCCGGCATCGGCGGCTGGGCCGGCATCGGCCTTGCCGCGGGCCTGGAGAAGGACACCGACGGCCTGGGCGCCGTGGGCGGCTACAAGGAGCTGAAGAACTACACCGAGCTCGGCGGCGTCCTCACCGTGTTCTCCCTGCCGTAAATCCCGCTGCGATTTGAAACATCAAAAGGCCGGCACCCTCCGGGGTGTCGGCCTTTTTTGGGATGGGCGGCGGGCATCGCATTCGCGCTCGCCGCTGTTGGGCTTGGTTCGGGGGTCGCGGCGGATGACAAGCCCTACCAGGTCGAGGGCAACAAGGTCGACAAGACCACGCTCGCGGGCTGGCGCACCTGGCGTGCGCTCGCCTGCGAGCGCTGTCATGGCGCGCGGCAGGAAGGCATGGTCGGGCCGTCGCTGATCGAAAGCTTGAGGCGGCTGTCCAAGGATGAGTTCAAGGAATCGGTGCTGAAGGGGCGCCCGGAGAAGGGCATGCCGAACTTCGACGGCAGCAAGATGGTCGTCGAAAATATCGACGGCCTCTATGCGTACCTCAAGGGACGCTCCGATGGCGCGATTCCGCCGGGGCGTCTCGAAGAGCTGAAATGAACCTCATCACCCGGCTCGCGATCGCGGCGGTTCTCCTGCTGCCACGGTTGCCTGGCGCCGCCGACTGGCCCGGCTATGAGAAGCTGACGCGCGAACAGGTGGTCGCGGCGCTGGCCGAAGCGTCGGCGTCAGCCCCCGCCGACTTTTATTCGAAGAACCTCTCCGGGCTGGATCTCTCCGGCATCGATTTCAAGGGAGCGAACCTCACCGCGGCGGTGCTGAACCGCAGCAACCTGACGGGCGCCAACCTCTCCCGGTGCAATCTCACGGTCAGCTTCGCGGAGGGCGCGAACCTGACCAACGCAAACCTGCGCGGCGCGATGATGTTCTCGATGCAGCTTCAGGGCGCCAACCTGAAGGGGGCGAACCTCTCGGGCGCGCGCCTGATCGGTGATCTGAGAAAGGCGAATCTCGAAGGGTCGGTGCTCACGAAGATGGACGGCGCGGCCGACATGAAGAACCAGTCGATGGGGCTGATGCGGGCGAATATCGTCTCGGCGAACCTGAGGGGCGCGGATCTCTCGGGGTCCGATTTCTCCCGCGCCGATTTCAGCTTCTCGGACCTCTCGGGCGCCAACCTGGCCGGCACCAGGCTGAGCGGGGCGGAGTTCAGCGGCACCGATCTGCGCGGCGCAAACCTTGCCGGCGCCGATCTGAGCGGCTCGAAGCTCATCGATACCGATTTCACCGGCGCCAATCTTGCCGGCGCGGATTTCACCGCGGCCGTGTTTCGCAGCGTGAGAGGACTCGCCCAGGATCAGCCGGCGGGCGATGAGCGCGTGCTGCGCGTCTGCCAGGACCCGAACAACCTCCCCTTCTCGAACCGCGCGGGCGAAGGCTTCGAGAACAAGATCGCCGAGCTGCTGGCGCGCGAGCTGGGATGGACGCTCGAGTACACGTGGTTCCCGCAGCGCATGGGATTCATTCGCAACACGCTGCGCGGGCGCGATCCCGGCTCCAACCGCTTCAAGTGCGACCTGGTCATCGGCGTACCGGTCGGATTCGAGCTGGCATCGACCACCAAGCCCTACTACCGCTCGACCTACGCGCTGGTCTATGTGAAGGGGAAAGGGCTCGACAGCGTGACGGCTCCCGAGGGCTTGCTCGATCTCGAGCCGGCGAAGCTGAAATCGCTCAAGCTCGGCGTGGTCGGTCAAACGCCGCCGGCCGATTGGCTGCTCAGGCACCGCTTGTTCGACCAGGTCGTTCCCTATCAACTCCAGTCCGGCGACCCGGAGCGCTATCCGGGCGAGATCGTCGAGAAGGACCTGGTGGCCGGGAAGATCGATGTCGCGTTCGTGTGGGGGCCGATCGCCGGCTACTTCGCGAAGAACGCCGCGTCCGCCGCGCTGGCCGTCGTGCCATTCGAGCCGACCCCCGGGATCCAGTTCGACTTTCGCATCGCCATGGGCGTGCGCTTCGGCGAACGCGAGTGGAAGGACAGGATCGAGCGCCTGGTGGAGGCCAACCGCGGCCGCATCCAGGCGATCCTCGCCGCTTACGGCGTGCCGCAGCTGGATGACGCGGGCCGGATCGTCAAGGCTCAGTGAAAATCGGGGTCAGAGCCCGATTTTCCTAAGCGCCGGTGACGACGATCTTGCCCACGTGGGCGTCGGATTCCATGTAGGCCTTCGCCGCCGGAAGCTCGGCGAAGGGAAATACGCGGTCGATGAGCGGCTTGATGCGGCCGCTCGCGAAGAGCGGCAGGAAATCGGCGACGAAGCCCTGCACCGTGGAGGCGCGCTGCGCGGCATTGCGCAGCTTGTTCGACACGCCGAAGATGCGCAGGCGCTTGGCGTGCACCGCTTCCAGGTCGATCTCGCTCTTCAGCACGCCGTCGACGTAGCCGACGATCGCCAGGCGGCCCTCGAAGCCGAGCGAGCGGACGCATTCGGCGAACAGCGAGCCGCCGACCGTATTGACCGCCAGGTTCGCGCCTTTGCCATCGGTGGCTTTCATCACCGCGTCCTGGAAATCGCCTTTGCGCGTGTGGATGGCCACGTCAAGCCCCAATGATTTGAGTTTATTTAATTTCTCGGCGAAACCTGAAGTGCCAATGACTCTTGCTCCCAGCGCCTTTGCCGCCTGCAGCGCGGCGACGCCTACGCCTGAGGACACTCCGGTGACGAGCAGCCACTCGCCTGCCTTGAGCTGGCCCTGCGCGACCAGCATGTCGTGCACCACCATGAAGGTAAGCGGAATGGCGGCCGCCTCGTCCCAAGAGAGGGTCTTGGGAATGGGAATTGCCTCGCGCGCGTCCATGAGGGCGTACTCGGCGAAGGCGCCGGGACAGCGGCCCATCACGCGCTCGCCGGTGCGCACCACTTCCGCGGCGGCCTCGTTGCCGGCGGGCCTGGCAGCGCCCGGCTTGGCGCGGCCATGGCCGACGATGAATTCGCCGCGGTTCAAGCCGGCGGCCCGCACGCGCACCAGGACCTGTCCCGGTGCCTCCTCGGGAACGGGCACGTCGCGCGGCGCGAGTCGGGTTTCGGTACCGCTCGCTTCCAGAAAGTAGGCACGCATGGTGCCCTCAGTTTACCTGCGGGCGATCAGCAGGCGCGCAAGATCCGACAGCTCGTTGCGGTTCAGATCGGAAACCAGGCAGATGCGCATGCCCTCGACGGAGGAGCGCTCGACGTTGAACCCGTCGCGCGAGTACGCGCCGTCACGCGGCCCGCTTCCCGGCCAGATGAAGGCATCGATCAGGTGCTGCCGGCGCTTGTAGACGAGGACCGCGACGGGACGGCCGCCGACGTAGTCGACCCTGGCGCCGGCGAGCTCGAACCCTTCCGGCGAGAAATCCGCGACCGGCGGCGAGAACGGCAGCCGGGCGCTCAGCCAGGGCTTGACCGTGTGCTGGTCCGAGGACGCCACGTCGATGAGGCGGTTGCCGAGGGTGGAGCGGACGTGGCTCGCCACCATCTCGCGCAGCAGCGCGTCCTCGTCGCCGGGGCGCACGAGCGCGATGCCGACGGCGAGCGCCGCCGCGAGGGCGGCGGCCGCGGCCGGCAGGATCCAGCGCGTCGCGCGACGCGGCGCGATGCTCGCCGCGCCTGGAAGCGCCGCGCTCAAGCGCGCCGCGAGCGAGGAGGGTGCGGCATGGTAATCGGCCTTCTCGCGGATCCCGGCCGACAGCTCGCGCAGCCTTGCGAAGCGCTCCCGCAGCGCAGGATCGGCCGCGAGCTGCGCCTCGAGCTCGAGGCTTTTCGCCGCATCGAGCTCGCGGTCGACGTAGGCATGCAGCAGCCTGGCGGCTTCTTCGGGCTTCATTTCTCGGTCTGCAGCCGCGAGGCGACGGCAATGACCCGCACGGACTCGGCGAGCAGCCGCCGCGCGCGGGCGAGACGCGACATGACCGTGCCGATCGGCACGTCGGCTATGCGCGCGATCTCCCGGTAGGAAAGGTCCTCGAGCTCGCGCAGGATCAGCACCTCGCGGAACTGCAGCGGCAGCGCGGCAATGGCTTCATTCAGCATGCGCCGGTCGAGCTCGCGCGCGAGCAGGGCCTCCGGGCCATCGGCCGGAGCGGTGGCGGCCTCCTCGTCCGGTCCGGCGGCGACCTCCGCCGGGCGATTCCGCCGTATCCAGCTGAAGCACGCATTGCGCACGATCGCGAGCAGCCAGGGGCGCGCCTCGCCGCGCAGGCCTTCGAAATGGCGGTACGCGCGCAGCATGGCGTCCTGCACCACGTCCTCGGCATCGTGATCGTTCCGGGTCAGCCAGCGCGCGAGGTTGAATGCCGCATCGATGTGCGGAAGCACCTGCTGCTCGAAGCGGCGGCGATCGGTCAAGGCAGACGGATCTTAACTCCGAGCGCGTCAGGCGACGACGCGGAGAAGGCCGGTCATGCGCTCATGCCCATCGCCGCAGAAAATGTCGCACAGGTAGGTGAACTCGCCCAGCTTGTCCGGCGTGAAGCGCACGCGCGCCGGCTGCCCGGGAACGATATCGGCGCGCACGTTGAAGTCCGGCGCGCTGAAGCCCATCACCACGTCCTCGGCGGTGAACTCGAGCACCACGGGAACGCCCTTTTTCAGCGTGAGCTCCTGCGGCAGGTAGACGAATTTGCGGGCGGCGATACGCACGACCCGCTCCTGGGGCTGGGCGAGCGCCCACAGCCCGCTCGCGGCGAGCGCGGCAGCGACCGGGGCGAGAAGCATGCGGCGTCGTTGCGGCGACACGATCAGCCCTTGATCACCGGCAGCTCGGTGATTCGGTAGGCCACCGGCTCGGCTTCGGCCTCCACTTCCCGGTACCCGAGGCCGCGGTACGGCTGGCCCGGATCCCACTTGACCGGCTCGCGCTTGGGCATCGAGCCCGGCGCCGGCAGGGGAAAGATCAGCGACTTCGCCGAGTGGTGCTCGATGTGCCCGGTCTTGTAGTGGTGCTCCTGGTGGATGTGGCCGTAGAACACGACCACGTTGCGATACGGCATCAGCAGCTCGATCGCCTGCTCGCCGTCGCGCGTCGCCCAGTCCCATTGCGGATAGAGCGGAAACAGCGGCCGGTGCGCCAGGACCACGATCCGGTCGTCGCGCTTGCGCTTCTCCAGGTCGGCCTTGAGCCAGCCGAGCTGCTCGTCGCCGATGCGGGCGGCGCGATCCGACACGTTGTCGAGCGCGATGAAGTGCACGCCCTTGTGATCGAAGGCGTAATGCGTCGGCCCGAAGAGCTCCTGGTAGGCCGCCCCGTCATCGAGCGCCGCGTCGTGCTCGCCGGGCATGAAGCGGACGTTGGGGTTTTTCAGCCCGCGCGCCAGGTCGCGGAATTCCGCCAGCCGGCGGCGGCGCTCGCGGGGGTCGTCGGTGGTGTGGGTCAGGTCTCCCGTGAAGACCACGAAGTCCGGCTGAGTTTCGAGGGCGTTGACCGCCGCGATCGCCTTCGGCAGGGTGCCGGCGGCGTCCGGGTTGACGGCCGGGCCCTGGAATCCCCAGTGGGTGTCGGAGAGCTGGACGAAGAAGAACTCATCCTGGCTGGAGCCGTACGTGGCGGCGCCGCGCGCCAGGCCGGAGGCGAACACGACGCCGCCCAGGCCGGCGAGCTTGACGAAGTTTCTGCGGTTCATGGGGTGCAAGACCGCCGGAAGCGCCTTTTTATTCCCGGGGAAGAGGGGCGGGTGTGGCTTACTGCTCTTGATTCCGTTCTTCCTGCTGGCGTAGGCTGTTGCGCCGTCCCTTTCAAAGGAGCTCAAATGAAGAAGATTCTCGGAGGGTTGTTGCTGGCGTTCGTGTTCGCGGTGCCGCAGACCTACGCCGGGCTGGTGCCCACGGAGCGCGAGCGCGTCAAGGCCCTGATCGAGCGGCCTGAAGTCGCGCAGCAGATGGAGAAGATGGGCATCCCGGCTAAGGAAGCCCTGGCGCGCGTCGACGCGATGACCGACGAGGAGGTGCGCAGCCTGGCGGGCCGGCTCGATGCGCTGCCGGCGGGCGGCCAGATCAGCAGCCAGACCCTGCTGCTCATCTGCCTCCTCATCATCCTGCTGCTGCTTATCTAAGAAACCAGTTCTACCGGTTCGCCGCGCTCGTTCACCGTGTGCAGGCGAACCGCGCGCCGCCAGGCGCGGCGCGTGTACTCGAGCACCTTCTTCGCGCGGGTGGCGTCGAGGCCGCGGCCGTCGCTCGCGTGCTCGTGGGCAAGGACCAGCGTGCCGTCGCTCTTCAGCTCGGTCGCCGCGACGCGCGGCGCGCCGTAGTTGTACTTCGGCGCGAGGATCGCCTCGCGGATCGCCTCCAGGTCGCGGCTCGCCACGCGCAGCTCGCCGCCGGGCCGCGCCTCGTAGACGAACAGGCCCGCCTGCTCCGCCAGGTCGCGGTCCAGGCAGTTGCGGATGAAGCCGAAGTCGTCCTCGTCGCGCATCACCTCGCGCGCGCGCTCGAGGCCGTGCTTCTCGACGATGTGCTCCCAGAGGGTGAAGCCGAGATGGTAGGGGTTGACGGCGAGCGCGGTCTGCTCGCCGGAGGCAAACGGCCGCACCACGTCGGAGTGCGCCTTGATGGCCGACAGATACAGCGGCTGCGGCAGGAAGTCGGCCTCGCGCAGCAGCCGCGCGTGCCAGTACGAGGCCCAGCCCTCGTTCATGATCTGGCAGGCGAACACCGGGTAGAAGTACAGCGACTCGGCGCGCACCGCGAGGAAGATGTCGCGCTCCCACTGCTCGAGCTCTGGCGCGTAATGCGCGATGAACCACAGCAGGTCGTACTCCGGATGCGGCGGGATCCGCGTGCGCAGCCGCCCGGTTGACAGGGCCGCCTTCTCGGCCGCGCCGGGGAGCTGGCCGAAGCGCTTCTGAAAGGCGGTCTCGGTCGGCGGCGTTTTTTCCGGCACGAACTCGGGATAGGGCGGGCGATGCAGCTCGCCGCTCACGTCGACGTGCGACTCGAGGGCGAGCGCCGCGTCGAGCACCGCCTCGACGCGCTCCAGGCCCGCCGCCTCGATCGCCTGCTGGATGCGCTGCGCGTGCGCCGCCGCGTGCTCGACGATGTTGCCGCCGGCCATGGCGTGGAAGCGGGCGAAGAGCTGATTGTTCCTGGAGAAGTCGGCATGGCCGAGCACGTGCGCGGCGACCAGGGTGTTCTCGGCGAGGGAGTTGCTGTCCATCAGGAAGGCGCGGCACGGGTCGCCCGGAAACATCACCTCGAAGATCTTCGAGTGGCCCATGCTCTGGCGGACCAGCTGGTGGATGTAGCGCACGCCGTAGGACCAGTGCGGCATGCGGATCGGCAGGCCGTAGACCGCGATCTCGGTCATCAGGCTCGCCGGGGCGAGCTCGAAGTCGACCGCGTAGTGCTCCAGGCCCAGCCGCTGCGCGAGCGCTTCGAGGCGCCCGGCGTAATCCTCCAGCTCAGTCATCCTTCGCCTGCTCGCGGAAGAACTCGCCGATGGCGCGCCAGACGTCGTCCTGCGAGCCGAGGCGGCTCGCGCCGACCGGCAGCCCTTTCGCCTTCATCTCGCCGAAGATCTCGGCGAGCTGCGTCTCGCGCGGCCGGTAGGCGGCGCCGCCGCCGGTCTCGACGTAGCCCGCGTAATTGGTCTGCCCGGTGAGATCGGCGAGGAGCGAGGCGGCGCCCTCCCGGTCCTCGGTGGCGTTCTCGCCGTCGGAGGCGTAGAAGAAGTACACGTTGTAGCGCTGCGGGTCATAGCGCGCCTGCATCACCTCGAGCGCCAGGCGGAAGGCGCTGGAGGCGAGCGTGCCGCCGCTCGAGGCGGCCTGGAAGAACTGGCTTTCCTCGAATTCCCAGGCCTGCGCGGCGTGCGCGAGGAACACCGTCTCGACCCGGGCGTACTGCCTGCGGACCCCCTGCAGCGCGAAGAAGAAGAAGGTCTTGGCGAGCCGGCGCTGCGCCTCGTCCATGCTGCCCGAGACGTCGAGCGCGAAGATCACCGCGGCGTTGATCGAGGGCGTCGCGCGCTTGACCAGCTGGCGAAAGCGCAGGTCGTCGTTGGTGAAGGCGATCGGATCGTCCTGAATCGCGCGGCGTTTCACCGCCTCCTTCACCGTGCGCCGGCGGTCGAGCCGGGAGCGCGCGCCGCGCTTGTCCCAGCCCTCGCGCACGTAGTCGGGCTCGTCGAGCGCCGCCGCGCGCCGCGGCTTCAACTCGGGGAGCTTCAGCTCCTCCCACAGCCAGTCGACGATCTCGTCGATCTTCAGCTCGACCACGAAGCGGATCTCGCCGTCCTGGGTGCCGCCCGGCTGCGCGGCCCGCTCGCCTTCCTCGCGTCCCGGCTGCAGCACCTCGCCCGGCTCGCCGCGCCCCTGGCCCGCGCCTTGCCGCACCTCGGGCTCGAGCAGGCGCAGCCGGGCGTGCTCGAGGATCTTCACCGGCACCAGCACCGTGCGGTGTCCCGGCTGGCTCATCAGGTCCGCGCCGGCGAGGAGCTGGGGCAGCGTCTCCTTCACCGCCTCGCGTACCTTCTGGTTGTGCCGCAGCCAGTCGCGCGCGCCGCGCGAGAACAGGTCGTACCAGGGGGTTTCCGCGGCGATCCTGATCAAGGCTATTCCTGGGCGAGAAGGCTGGTCACGTAGTTGAGCGCCTCGCGCGCGCTGTGCGCGTCGTAGCCGTACTCGTCGACCAGCCGCTTCTCGACCACCGAGATCTTCTGGCGCGTCTCGTCGTCGGGCCGCGTGGTGGAGCTCACCAGCCGCAGCACGTCGCGGCGCTGCTCGAACAGGTACTGCTCGACCGCGTCGTGCAGCGGCGCATGGC
>Ga0137409_10009004_pt1 | contig 10181 bp, 4 predicted proteins | sample CZODoug1_16funga_FD_122059 | JGI IMG/M metagenome (GOLD analysis project Ga0137409, IMG submission 122059) | Vadose zone soil fungal communities from Angelo Coast Range Reserve, California, USA - CZODoug1_16fungal (Hybrid Assembly) | ecosystem: Environmental > Terrestrial > Soil > Vadose zone...
CACGCTAAGCGTGCGCCTGCACTCACCAAACCGACATTCGTCTTGAATGTCGTTGACTCGCCCCAGACGGTAGCGCCACCTGTAGCGCCTTCCCCAACTGCAGCGGCGAAGGGTAAGGCAACTGCCTTACCCACAATGGACTATGATAACGCATTGTCATACGACGATGACGAGTACGACACGGATTACGATCCGGCCGAAGCAGAGGCTGCCGAGGCCAAGGCCGCGGACAGCGCATGTGCGCGACTAGTAGTCGCGATACTTAATGGGACTGTGCCCACTCACGCTGTTGGTCCCGCGGGGAGCAACTCTGTTGAGGGGAGGGTGCCGGACATTCGTCCTGCATCAGACGCAGAATTCCGGCTCGCTCTACGCGCGCTGGAACAGGCCCACGCCGAGAACAACGCATACAAGAACAACTTGTTGTCGTCAATCCGGCAATACGTCAGTGCTTGCCACAAGGCAGAGCACAAGTCGAACGTACAGCGTTCGGCGATTAGCCAGTGGAGGGTCCCTGACTGGGCCGAAAAGATCAAATATGATCCCAATACTGGCACGGTGAAACTCGCGGGTTACACCAAAGAAGAGGAGAGGAATCAGAGAATAAAGGATGAGAAGGACATGCCTTCGAAACAATCCCTCCTCCTCCTCTCCGTCTCAAACCAACTGGGACTTACCACCAACGGTAAGCCCGACCCACGACTGGGGAACATTAGTTCCCCAAGACACGAAGACCACCCACTCGTGTGGATGGAATGGGCCGCGAAAATAACGCGTTCCCAACCTAAGGGAATTACCCTTGGGTACAACGGATACCCGTACGAACGGGTAATACGAGGATTCCGGCGCTTCGCTCCCTTCTTCAAGGAGAAGAAGGAGAAGAAGGAGAAAAAGGGTACAAACCCTCCTCCCGAAGAAATGGAGCGTCGCTCCCACCAACGCCGTGGGCAGATCCTCACGATGGGTATAGTTGCCCAAATACAACTATACGGCGAACTCCTCGCCAAGGGTGGACTCACGGTCCATCCCACACCTAGCTGGGAGCCTATCGCATTCTCCCCAGAAGTGGATGAGATGGAATGCGCACGATATCTCGCAATGCGGGGTGTCACCACCGACGAAGTGTTGGACGCGTCCCAGTACGCGTTCACCTGGCTCGAACATTCGGATAACACCGAGAAGGACACGATGACTCGTGTCCTTATCAACACCTATCGGGAACGAGGAAGGACTCGACCAGAGCGGCAGCCCTGGCCGGATAGCATGTCCTATGCCTACCATCAAGGCCTCGCGAGGTGGGTACCGGTACTCCCAACCGCTGGGGCGACGTCACGCGTCGCCCACACTCCTAGCGTCCCCACCATTATGGGGAGTACCGCGACGCCATCGCTGGCTGGACTTAGCACACCCAGCCTTCAACCACAACCACCGGCCGTGCCACCAATGACTCCGGTCATTGGCGAAGTTCCCTTGGGTGCCCCTCCCGACGAAAATGTCGAGATGAACGAGCCCCATGACAGCGAGGACCCATCCCGCGTCATGGATACGGATAACTCTTGAGTTATCCTCTTCGGTGCTTTGCTCAGTCAACACATTGTGTTGACTATTCCACTCGCCATGCGAAGATAATATTAATCTGTTATCTTCCCCTCAAAATTATATACCCTGTACACTACACCACTGTAGTTGTACTATAGTTTTATTTATTGGTGAATCCTACGGCTTCACTCTTCCCGAGGGGGAGGGTGTAAGGATACCTAGTCTACTATGTTTGTATATGTTTACAAAGTGGCTGAGAACTTATTATATAAACCACACGGTTTATATATTAATAGATTAGAACCTTATTACATACTGTACACAGAACAACCATAGACGTGGTCTGATTCTGTTCGGTGTGACTAAGGTCTACCTCATAAGTAAACCCTTACATATTTTTGAATCTCACAAGACTAACTACATACCAACCCCGAGTTGATATGGCAAAGAACAAAAAGAAGACTGATGGGAGAACCTTACAGGTTCCCCAAGGAGATAGTCGAGAAACCCATCAGGTTCCCGACAACCCCCCACTATCCCCGATTCGTGATGGTATCGGGGACCAACTGCCGAACCTACCCGACTTGTGTCACAGCAGCCGAATACACGCTGTTGCTAGCGAGACGTTGGGGAACGGCAACGGCTCGGACCAAGCCCGAGTCAAACAGCGAACCTCAAGTGGAGATACAGGCCGCGATCGCGACCTGCAATATTATAGCGATGAGGATGAAGAATCCCCTCGCAAAAGTTCCGATCTAACCCCATTTGATGGGGAAGACGAACGAAGATCTAAGTCGATCTCCGAGGAACCGAACAAGGCCAAATCAAATGCCCCACAAGACAGTGAGGCAGGCCGAGCTAATGAACTAAATGAACGGAGGGTCCTCCGGATCAAAAAGTTAGAGCGAGATTTGTATCTCGCTGCCGAGCGCTTGAGAGAAGCGCAGGGCGACGATCAGGCACGAGCGAACTCGCCTGCCCAATCAAGGCAATCAAACCAATATGGTTTGACTGAGGCCGACGATAATATAATACAGGCAATGCGTAACCTGCATTCGCCTACCCGAGGATCCAACGAAGCGAGCGTTGAATTCAACGCCCGCCTTGCCGCGAGCCAAAGGCTCCGCAAGGATATAGAGGACTCCGATAGGGAAAGGCGGAATAGATCCCGCCAACAGGAGGACTTATTGGCAGAAGTCAAACGACTTCGCCAAGAACATAAGGCTTATGAGAACGACCGCAGGCAGCACAAAGCTGCAAAACGCGATCGTGAAAGTAAGAGGTCTCGCAAGAATGCGAAACCTGATAAAGAGATGAGAAGGCGAGAACACTACAGAGAGTGGCTCGCAACGCAAGTTGTCCTTGACACTATGCGTGAAGGTGATCTGAACTCAATCGGATACACCAATATTCCAGCACACAACAAGCGAGCTGGATATCCTGGATACCCACGATCTGACCAGTCAGACCGAGTAGACAGGAACGCGACCCCTGGACCTAGCCGTCCACAGGGGGGTAACGATCGCGAGAATTCTCGCGATATTCGTGATCATAATAATGACCAACGCAGCGATGTCCCGAGAGACAATGCTGAAAATACGCGCATGGGTGGAGACCCGAGCAATCCTGGCGATGACTCGTCATCGGACAGTACATATAGACCTAGCCGATCTGATACTACGGTACCGGATACCGATACCACAGATGAAGGTGGTGATAGTCCCCGTGACCAGAGACATTCTGGCAACCGCCGCCGCAAAAGACGATGTACCAGAAGGGGAGGCCATAGAGACCCCTCGGACTCTTCGAGTTCGAGTGAAGATGACCGTTCAAGATGATCATCTCGCCGGCACCAAAGGGGCCAAACGCATGATGACCCAAGGTCAACACGCCAAGGGACGCGTTCTACGCGAACGCGCCAAGATACGAGAGAAAGGTCTTACCCCCAATATTTAGGGGGTGAAAATGTCGATGATGACGATAACCGCGAAGACGGTTACGAAGCCGAAATAATGCGACGTTATCGATCGCTTATACACGACCGAGTCGGTCGTGCTCGAGAACAACTACCTGATATTAAGAATATCAGGGTGTCACCACCAGAAAAATACTCTGGCGAAGATGATATCGAAAAATTCGATACCTGGCTTGCAGGACTACTCCGTTGGTACCAAGTGTACAACGTAACTGGCAATGAAAAAGATACCATGAGGGTAGACCTCTGTGGTACCGCGTTGACAGATCTCGCAGCGACTTGGTACGCTGACGAAGTGGAGGCATGGAATCGAAGAACCAGATACTGGTATTTCGAGGACCTCATCTGCGCAATGTATAAACGATTTATACATGAAGTGACGGCACAAAATGCCGCCAGCAGTTATAAGAAAACGAGATTCTCTCGTTCAAAGGGCGCACTAGCGTTCTTTAATGACCTTCAGCGCCATGCTAGTCGCATGGTGCAACCCCCAGACGAATACTCAATGAAGAGGAAATTCCTCCAGGGACTTCCCGACGATCTCGTCGAGAACCTTCTTAAGTCGAGACGTGTCTCTGCTGAACATACCTCCATAGAGAAATTATTGCGTGAGGTAAAGGCAATGGAGAGCTCCATTCAAGCCTATCACAATTATAAGAACGAACGATCTGAGCGATCGGTCGTCCTTCGCAGTACAACTAGTACTAGCAACCCACAACAAAATAATACAAATAACCGCACCACTCGCGTGGTGCGATTCGTAAAACGAAACACTGGAAGTTACCCTAGTCGTAACTTCCAAAACAATCGAGACAGTACTCCAAATAGGAGTCAACCGAAGACTAACTATCGCCCTGGCGGTAGTGGTGGACATAATGCCCAAAAGTCTGGGACAAGGCAATCCACGCCTCGCCCCCATAATCACCAACATAAACCCAGAGATGATACCTCTGGGAAGAAAGCGACTCCATTGGAGGAGGTAGAGTGCTACCTCTGCCATCGCATGGGACACTATGCGTCCAACTGCCCTGATCGGCCGCGAGTATTCGCGGCTCAAGTAATAGATGAGGATAATGAATCCCCACCTAACGTTGAAGAGGAGAAACAGGAACATGAACATGTTCCTGAAGACCCAACAACTGAGGACAATGATGTCCCCGATGATCCCCAAGGATCTCAGTACGAATCTGACCGAGAGGAATATCCCCTCGAAGAATACGAAGAGTACGTCGAGATCGACGGAGATGAAGACGAGGATGCAGACGTAGTCTACATCCGATCAGGCAGAATAACAGATGACGGAGACGTCACCGATGATATTGCCGACACTAGTAGTGTCAGCGACAGTGCTTCGACTTTAGTCGGAAGCACAAATACATCGATGGACCTGGCGGAAATACCGCCAGGGATGACTCCATACGAAGTCCTACTATCTCTACCCGAGGATGCTCGGATAGAGATATATACACGTAGGAAAATGGAGGAGGAGCCCAATTGGACTCCACCTCATAATATAATTGACGTCGAGAGACGAAAGAAGTCACCCATCGTGAGTAACAGAATGTTACACATGGGTTATTCCTGGGACGACGAAGTATACGACTCTGAATGGATTCAGAGCCTAGCTGTACGGGAACCTAATGAGTTCCAAGAACTCACCGGGTACCGTGTACCAACACAGATTCTATGCGAATCCTGTGGCGAATGTACGCCGGATATCAGAGAAATGATATTCGGAAGTAGAGATGGAGAAGCGTACACTAGGACGGTCATTAGGTGTACTAACGACCAATCCAAAGTGATCATCCGCGCAATGACGGACGCTCTCGAACCCACTAGAGCATATCGCTCAAGTATGCGTCGCCCCGTAGGGACGATGTCAAGACCTGAAAGACGCGACGGCGAGCAATTATGTCTCGCCGCCTATATTAAAATAAATGGAGTAAACGCTTACACATTATTTGACTCTGGGAGCACGACGGACGCCATCAGCCCCGATTTTACACGAATAGCAAACATTGCTATATACGAGTTAGAGAAACCTCTAACTCTGCAATTAGGCTGCGCGGGCAGCAGGTCCAAAATTAATTTTGGGACCGAATCAATGATCGAGTTCAACTCGATTGCTAAAAATACCTATCTAGACGTTGCAAATCTAGACAAATATGATAGCATCCTAGGAACTCCGTTCCTAAGAAAACACGGTATCATGCTTGATTTCGAAAATCAAGAGATAATAATACGTGGTAAGCAGCGTATATCTGCTCTTCCCGAGGGGGAGGGTGCAGCCGCGGTGAACAAACCACGGAAGAAATGACTACATGACAACGTCAAGTCAATCGACTCAACAAAAGTTGAGCCTCCTAAATCGCGACGACACCCCGTCACGATTGAAGAAGTAGAAGACGATGATGCTATACGCATGAACGCCAAACCGAAATTGAGTAACGACTCAACTTATATACTAGAGGACGATAGCGACGACGAACAAATACTATTTGATCGCATAGAAGTCAAGACTAATCGCAAACGCGAGAAGTCGAAGGTGGAAAAGAATACACCTGAAGAAATTCCAGTATCAACTGGAATGAGATACGAGCGTCCAAGGACGCCCGAAATTGAAGAGTATAGTGTACCAACACTACACTCCGACCTGTTTAAATACAGAGGACCCTCCCAGAAGGAAGAGGTCCTATTAGCCGTAATGGATGCGAACCTTAACGAGCTAAAGGAGGAGGAAGAAGTCCTTCCTGATCTCCGCAAGAAGTGGATGGAGAATGCAGCTGACATTCTCGGAGGAGCACCCAATAGGCTGCCCCCACTCAGAGAGGTGAATCATAAGATTCCCCTCATCGATGAGAACGCGCGGTATAATTACCACCTGCCGCGTTGTCCCGATGCCCTGAAACCGGAACTCTCTGAAAAGATTCAGAGATACACTAAGTCCGGATGGTGGGAGGAAGCAAATGTTCCTCAGGCCGCACCAATGTTATGCGTGCCGAAGAAGACTGGACGTCTTCGAACTGTCATTGACGCTAGAAAGCGAAATAATAATACGGAAAAGGACGTTACGCCCTTTCCCGACCAAGAACAAATACGCAACGATGTTGCGCGAGCGAAATATCGATCAAAGATCGATATGTCTGACGCGTACGAACAGATACGCGTGGAACCAAACGACGTGTGGAAAACTGCGTTTTCCACAGTTTACGGCACATTTCTGAGTCATACGATGCAGCAAGGGGATTGCAATGCACCGGCTACCTTTCAAAGGCTGATGACTACAATCTTCCGAGAATTCATCGGGAGATTCGTACACGTATATCTTGACGATATATTCGTGTTTAGCAATTCCATAGACGACCACGAGGAACACCTCGGGCTCGTATTTGACAAGCTGCGCAAGGCGCAACTTTTCCTGGAGGAAAAGAAATGTGATCTTTACTCCAAACGAATGGACTGTCTCGGCCATGTCATTGACGACCGAGGCATTCATGCGGACGCAGACAAAATGTCCCGCGTCCGTGAGTGGCGTACCCCGAGGAACAAGCACGATGTGCAACGTTTCCTCGGACTTGTACAATATCTGGCACACTTTATGCCGGATGTATCATCGTATACTGGACCGCTACAAGCGATCCAGAAGAACGGACACCCGTTCCACTGGAGACCCATACACCAAACGTGTATGGATAATATCAAAATCTTGGCTTGTAAGACACCGATCTTACGGCCTATTGACCCTACTATAGACGAACCCATATGGGTTATCTGCGACGCCTCGGCATCGGGAGTAGGTGCAGTTTATGGACAAGGCCAGTCATGGCAAACCTGCCGACCGGCTGGTTTCATGTCCAAGAAGTTTACTTCTGCCCAACATAACTATCGAGTATTCGAGATGGAAACCATCGCGATACTCGAAGCCCTCCTCAAGTGGGAGGACAAACTCATCGGTAATCAAATAAATATTGTTACCGACCACCGAGCTCTTGAATTCTTCAAGACCCAGCGACGTCTATCTCATCGTCAGATGAGATGGATGGAATATCTAAGTCGATTCGACTTTGATATACAATATGTGAAAGGCGTCACCAACAAAGTTGCTGACAGCCTCTCGCAATATTATCAATCGGATACGAGTGAAGACTCATACCCTAGTTACGACTTTGTGAACGCAGACGTTCAATTAGATCCAGAGGGAGAAGATCTCCCATGGAACCGCATAGTAGAAATACGCGCCATCAATGATGACGCGAACAGGCGACCTTTACGAGAAGCCGCCGAAGAACGAGGCACATTGGCGAAGGAACTCGCCAATGTCACCCGAGCGTCAGGAGCATCTCAAGGTGCCCCCGATGATGAGGACGACCCAACAATATTTGAGTCGATATCTCAAGGACCTGAGCTCCGAGAACACGTAGAGAAAGCCACAGACTTTCTCGAGCGCGTTCGCACCGGGTATAAGAAGGACAAATTGTTCTCCAAAATCGTGACTGAATCGTCACGATTCCCTACGTTTGAGTATAGAGAAGGACTTCTCTACACTCGAAATCGCGGAAAGGACGAAGTCCTTTGTATCCCTCGTGTAGTCACGAAGGATCATAGCCTCACGGCTACAATAATTGAACAAGGACATACGATCCTTGGGCACTTTGGTGCCCAAAAGACGGCTGATTATGTCCGCCGTTGGTATTGGTGGCCTAGAATCACTCAGGAAGTGAATAAATACTGCGATTCGTGCAGTACTTGCCAGGCTAACAAGACAAGTACCCAGAGACCAGTTGGTCTCCTGCACTCATTACCAATCCCCAACCGACCATGGGGATCAATAGGAATGGACTTTATAGGGCCATTCCCTAAGTCGCAAGGTTATGACTACCTATGGGTAGTCATATGTAGGATGACCTCGATGGTCCACCTAATTCCCGTAAATACAACGGTTAAAGCATCTGAGCTTGCGTCGATTTACGTCAAGGAGATCGTCCGACTACACGGACTCCCCGACACGATCGTATCCGATCGCGACCCCAAGTTTACTTCCAAATTTTGGAAGGAAACTCACAGAATATTAGGCACCAAATTATTGATGTCTACAGCGTTCCACCCTCAAACGGATGGAGCGTCCGAGAGGGCTAATAGATCCATAGGACAAATCCTACGGACCTTAGTTCGACCCGACCAAACTGATTGGGTCGACAAAATACCTTTGACCGAGTTCGCATTGAACTCGAATATAAGTAGCTCAACGGGATTCGCTCCCTTTGAACTTAATTATGGTCATATGCCTATGATCATAGGTGGGATAACTCCCATCGAGAAAGCTAAGCCCGGAGTACGACGATTCGTAAACCAGGCTATTAGTAACTTAGAGACGGCACATGATGCCATCATCGCGAGCCGAGTGAGACAGACTCACCAGGCAAACAAGAAGCGAAGGACGGACGCGCCATTCGCGGTAGGGGACAAGGTATACTTGTCCACTGAGAATCTATCCCTACCCAAGGGTAGGGCACGAAAATTAATGCCAAAGTATATCGGCCCATATGAGGTGACCAAGAGTCACCCCAATGAGTCGCATTACACTTTGGACCTACCTTCGGAACTCAAGGCACGAAGGATTCATCCTTCGTTCCATGTTTCCAGACTTCGTCACTACATCAGTAATGACGACAAGGTATTCCCAAGACGCGAAGTTCGCGCCTACTACGACTTCGGCGACGCCGAAGACAACGAATGGCTGGTAGACGAAATACTCGCCCACCAATGGAACGGGAACAAGGTATTGTTCCTCGTCCAATGGAACCTTGGTGACACCACCTGGGAGCCATACTCCGAGTGCAAAGACTTGGAGGCTCTAGATCGATACCTAGAACTTCTAGGTATCGACGAGAACGACTGGAAGAAGTTGCCGAGGAAGTCCTCGACAACTGATGAGCAAACGAGCCGAAGCTCGAATGCGAACAAACCCGCAAGGCGGGTTGCTCGAAAGAGAAACTAAGCGGGATTTTCCCGAAGTCCAAAAGGGGGAAACATCCAAATATGGACACGCGCCACCACGGGCACGTGACGTTGGAAGTTTTATGGCGAAATTGCCGACTCCCCACTTCTCTCTCATACCAGATTTCGAGCACATCGAGATGTCACAAGAACAAGACCACCCCATGGACGACGACGAGCGCGGACGCATGTCCACGCCCGACCGCTCCGACCGCAGCAGAATGCGTTCTGCGAGTCCTCGGACTCTGCAACAACGCTCACATCGCGGCGCACGCTTTGCCACTTGCCCGCTTCCTCGCCGAGCAGGGCGATGCGTCGGTCGTAGCTTTCGCGCAGACCGTCGAGCATATTGCCTGAGTCGCGCCCGGCGAGCCAGCGGATCTGGTCGGTGCGCAAGGTGCGGGGCGCCAAGCTGGCAGCCATCGCCTGCCGGTAGGCCTCCGCCATGCGCTCGTCGGCCTGGGAAAGACCTGGATCGGCGCAGATCGCCTTCTCGACTGCCGTCGCGGCCTTGGCACAGTCGAAGCTTGCCGCCTCGACGCCGCACGCCGCCGCGACGAGACACGCGAGAAAAACCAGGCAACGCATGACGCGAGGCTCGCGCGTTCGCGATGGCTATGCAACCGACAGGAATGTGAAGGGTCGCGGGGAGATGCCGGCCGTCCACCCC
>Ga0137409_10009005_pt1 | contig 10180 bp, 8 predicted proteins | sample CZODoug1_16funga_FD_122059 | JGI IMG/M metagenome (GOLD analysis project Ga0137409, IMG submission 122059) | Vadose zone soil fungal communities from Angelo Coast Range Reserve, California, USA - CZODoug1_16fungal (Hybrid Assembly) | ecosystem: Environmental > Terrestrial > Soil > Vadose zone...
GGCCCGTCGTTCAAGCACGCCAACCGCTCGGTAAACGAGCTGATCGCGGCGGCGCTGCCGGTATCGCTCGAGCTCGGGGGCATCGCCCTGTGCATCGCGCTGCTAGTCGGCATCCCGCTCGGCATTGCGGCGGCGGTCAGGCAGAACACCTGGATCGACTATCTCGCGTCGACCACCGCGATGGCCGGCATCTGCCTGCCCACGTTCGTGATGGGGCCGCTGCTGGTGCTGGTGTTCGCGCTGCACTTCGAGCAATTCAACGCCTCGGGCTGGGATTTCCCGCGTGATCGCGTGCTGCCCGCGCTGACGCTCGGCCTGGTGTACGCGGGCTACATTGCGCGCCTCACGCGCGGCGGCATGCTCGAAGTGCTGAACCAGGACTTCATCCGGACCGCGCGCGCCAAGGGTGCCTCGGAGACCCGCGTGGTTTTCCGGCATGCGCTGCGCGGCGGACTGCTGCCCGTGGTGTCGTTTCTCGGCCCGGGTATCGCGGGCATCCTCACGGGGTCGTTTGTCATCGAGACGATCTTCAATATTCCGGGCCTCGGCCGCCACTTCGTCACCAGCGTTTTCAACCGCGACGCCACGCTCACGATCGGCACCGCACTGTTCTACGCCGCACTTGTCGTCGCCTTGAATCTGGCGGCCGACATCGCCCAGGCCATGCTGAACCCGAAGCAGCGCGCCAATTAGCCCGTGCCCGTGACTGCGACTGCATCACCCGCGCTCGCCGCCGACGCGGTGGAGCCGGGGCGTTCGCTCTGGCAGGACGCGTGGGCGCGCCTGCGCCGCAACCGCATGGCGGTCATCGGCGGTGTCGTGCTGCTGGTGCTGACCGCACTGTCGCTGTTCGGGCCGTTGTTCCTTGCTTACTCGTACGAGGAACAGAATCTCGGCCTGGGCGCCGCGCCGCCGAGCGCGGCGCATCTGCTGGGCACCGACAAGCTTGGCCGCGACCAGCTGGCGCGGCTGCTCTTCGGGGGCCGCGTCTCGTTGCTGGTGGGGCTCGCGGCGACCAGCGTTTCGCTCACCATCGGCGTGCTGTGGGGATCGATCGCCGGCTATGCCGGGGGAAAGCTCGATGCCGTGATGATGCGCATCGTCGACATCCTCTACGCCCTGCCGTTCACGATCTTCGTGATTCTGCTGATGACGGTTTTCGGCCGCAATTTCATCCTGCTGTTCGTCGCCATCGGCGCGGTCGAATGGCTGACCATGGCGCGCATCGTGCGCGGGCAGGTCCTGGCGCTCAAACGGCAGGAATTCATCGAGGCGGCGGTCGCGCTCGGCCTGCGCAAACGCCGCATCGTTCTGCGCCACGTGGTCCCCAATGTGCTCGGTCCCGTGATGGTGTACACGACGCTCACCATTCCCGCGGTGATGCTGCTGGAGGCCTTTCTGAGTTTCCTCGGACTCGGCGTGCAGCCGCCGATGAGTTCCTGGGGCCTGCTCATCAAGGAGGGCGCCGAGCAGATGGAGGAGGCGCCCTGGCTGCTGATCTACCCGGCCGCGGTATTCGCGGCGACGCTGTTCTCGCTGAATTTTCTCGGCGACGGCCTGCGCGATGCGCTCGACGTCCGGGCATCGAAGGACTGAGCGCGTGGCGCTGCTTGAAGTCGATGACTTGCGCACGTCCTTTCACACGCGCAACGGTGTCGTGCGCGCAGTGGACGGAGTGTCGTTTTGCATCGATCGGGGCGAAACGCTGGGTATTGTGGGTGAATCCGGGTCGGGCAAGTCGGTCGCGTGCCTCTCGCTCCTGGGCCTGGTGCCGCAGCCTCCCGGCCGGATCGAGGGCGCCGGCGCCGTGCTGGAAGGCATCGATCTGCTGAGGTGCCCGCAGGAGGTCCTGCGCGGCATTCGCGGCCGGCGCATCGCGATGATATTTCAGGATCCGATGACCTCGCTGAATCCGTACATGACGATCGAAGAGCAGCTCATGGAACCGCTGCTGATCCACGAGAAAATCGGCCGGGCGGCAGCGGCCCGGATGGCATTGCAGGCGCTCCAGGAAGTCGGAGTTCCGGAGGCAGAGCAGCGGATTCGCAGCTACCCGCACCAGTTCTCCGGCGGCATGCGCCAGCGCGTGATGATCGCGATGGCCCTGATCGGCAAACCCGACCTGTTGATCGCCGATGAGCCGACCACGGCGCTCGATGTGACGGTGCAGGCGCAGATCCTCGACCTGATCGCGCAGCAACAGCGCCAGCGGGGCGTCGCAGTCATCTTCATATCGCACGACCTGAGCGTGGTGGCGGGGTTCTGCGATCGGGTCATGGTCATGTATGCGGGCAGGGTCGTGGAAACGGCGGATACCCGGACCATCTTCCGTGAGCCGAAGCACCCGTACACGCGCGCGCTGCAGCGATCCCGTCCCGCAATGCAGGCAAAGGGGGCGGAGTTGTGCGTGATTCCCGGGCTGCCGCCGGATCTTTCGCGGCCCGTTCCGGGCTGTGCGTTCGCGCCGCGCTGCGAATTCGCCGTCGCCGACTGCGGCCGTACCGAAATGCGACTGCAAGACGTGGGCGCAGGCCAGGCCTCCGCCTGTTTACGCGTGCAACGCGGGGAGCTCACTCTACAGTGAAAGCCATGCAAGAACCGCTGCTGGAGTTGAAAGGCGTCAAGACGCACTTTCCGCTCGAGCGCGGAATGCTGTTTGGCCGCGGCGCCGCAACGGTCAAGGCCGTGGATGGCGTCTCCCTTTCGATTGCGCAAGGCGAGGTGCTCGGCCTGGTGGGCGAGTCGGGATGCGGCAAGTCCACCCTCGCCCGCACCATCCTGCGGCTGGTGCCGCCGACGGAGGGCACGGTGATCCTGGCTGGCAGGAATCTGGCCGAACTCGCGCCTGAGGAACTGCGCGCCGCCCGAGCCGATTTCCAGATGGTCTTTCAGGATCCGTACGCGTCTCTCAACCCGCGCATGACGGTATACGACACGATCGCCGAGGCGATCCAGGCGCATCGCGCGGTTTCCCGCGCGGAACTTGCCGCAGAAGTCTCGGCGTTGCTCAACCGTGTCGGGCTTGCCGCGCGCTTCAGCCGCAAGTATCCGCACGAGTTCTCCGGCGGGCAGCGGCAGCGCATCGCGGTGGCCCGCGCGCTCGCGGTGCGGCCACGGCTCATCGTCGCGGACGAGCCCGTTTCGGCGCTGGACGTCTCGATCCAGGCGCAAATCATCAATCTGCTCGCGGGATTGACGCGCGAGATGGGCCTGACGATGATCTTCATTTCCCACGACCTCGCGGTGGTGAAGCACATCTCGGACCGGATCGCGGTGATGTACCTCGGCAAGATTGTGGAGCTTGGGCCGGCGGCAGAGGTGCTGGAACGCCCGCTGCACCCCTACACCAAGGCGCTGGCAAGCGCGATGCCCTTGCCCGATCCGGAACGGGAGCGCACGAGGAGGCGGATCCTCCTGGCGGGCGATCCGCCCTCGCCTGTGAATCCTCCCGCCGGCTGCCCGTTCCACCCGCGCTGCGCTTATGCGATCCCTGAGTGCAGCCGGGACCAGCCACGTCTCGAAGCGTTTCGGACGGGGCATGAGGCCGCCTGCTTGCGGCTTGAACAGGTAAACGCGGATTGACGCGGGGGACAGCCGATCGGGTCGATCGAAAGGTTCTCCAGGAAATGAAAGAAAAGATAGGCGCCCCTATTTTGGCAAACGCGGGACGACTGCTCGCCCTCACCGTGCTCTGCGGCGCCTTCGCTCCGACCGCCTGGACGGCATGGCATCCTCAGATCCCCGCGAAGACGCTCCGCGTCACGTTCCCGGTCGCCGAAACCGGCTTCGATCCGGCCCGGACAAACGACTACTACTCGGGCACGGTCATCGAAGCCATATACGACAGGCTCCTGACCTACGACTATCTGGCGCGTCCGTCGAAGCTCGTGCCGCTGGCGGCCGAATCGCTGCCGCAGATCACCGACAACGGCAAGACCTACACGTTCAGGATCAGGAAGGGCATCTATTTCACCCCCGACCCGGCGTTCAAGGGCAAAAAGCGGGAGCTTACCGCGGAGGACTACGCGTATTCGATCAAGCGTTTTTTCGATCCCAGGATCCGCTCGCCGTACGCGTTCCTGTTCGAGGGAAAGATCGTCGGGCTGGACGAGCTCGGCGCACGGGCCAGGAAGACCGGCCGGTTCGATTATGAAGCGAAGGTCCCGGGACTCGAAATTCCCGACCGGTATACCCTGCGAATTCACCTCAAGGAAATCGACTATGGCCTCTCGCACATCCTCGCGTACGCTCTCAGCGGCGCGGTGGCGCGGGAAGTGATCGAGTTCTACGGCGAGGACACGAACGCTCATCCGGTCGGCTCCGGACCTTATCGGCTGAAGCAATACACGCGGTCCTCGAAGATCGTCCTGGAGGCGAACCCCGGCTACCGCGAAAAAATCTGGGATTTCCAGCCGGGCGACGACCCTCTCGACAGGGAGATCGCGGCGCAGATGAAGGGCAAGAGGCTGCCGGCGATCGGCAACGTCGAGATCAGCATCATGGAGGAAACGCAGAGCCGCTGGCTCGCCTTCGAAAAGGGTGAGACCGATCTCGAGTACCAGTTGTGGGACGTTGCCTCGACCTTCATGACCGCGGACGCCAAGCTGAGGCCCGCGTTCGTCAAGCGCGGGATCAAGCTCAACCGTACCGTCGAGCCGGAAATCACCTACACTTATTTCAACATGCAGGAAAAAATCGGCGATCAGCCGAACCCGGTCGGCGGATACAGTCCGGAGAAGATCGCCTTGCGCCGCGCCATCGCCATGGCGTACAAGATCGGCGACCGGATCAGGATCCTGCGCAAGGGACAGGCGGTCCGCGCCGAGTATCCGATCCCGCCTGGCATCGCCGGCTATGATCCGAGCTACAAGAACAGCATCCCGTACGATCCCAGGACCGCCAATGCCCTTCTCGACAGGTTCGGCTACAAGAAGGGCGCGGACGGCTACCGGAGGATGCCGGACGGCAAACCGCTGGTGGTCCGTTATTCGTCGGATCAATCCCAGGCCGCCCGCCAGGGCGACGAGCTGATGAAGCGCTCGCTCGATTCGATCGCGATCCGCCTGGAAATCCACAAGGACCGCTTCCCGGAACTGCAAAAGCTGGAGAGGCGCTGCCGCATCATGATGCGCAACGTGGCCTGGAACGCCGACTACCCCGATGGGGACAACTTCATGCAATTGCTCTATGGGCCGAATACCCAGCAGAACAATAGTGCGTGCTACCAATCCCCCGAGTTCGACAAGCTCTACGAGAAATCCAGGACGCTGCCCGATGGTCCCGAGCGCAACAAGCTCTACTGGGCGATGGCACGCAGGATGGAAGCCGATACGGTCTGGATCTTGAACGACAGCCGAGTTCGCAACATGCTGATGCAGCCGCAGGTGATCGGCTACAAGAGGCACCCGGCCCTGCTTCAGGAATGGATGTACCTCGACCTCGATTCGAGCGCCGGCAAGTAATGGGAAGCAAGCCCAATTTGACTCGTTTCGCTCGCGCGCTCTCGCTCGCCGCGCTCGCGGCGCCTGTCTGGGCGGCCCCGCATCCGCAGATTCCCATATGGGACGCAACGGCCATCGAGACGGCGTGCGGCCGGACTTTGTCGAACGCCCGGGCACAGATTACCGTGCTTGAGAAGCCGTCCCCTTCGCAAGCGCCAGAGCGCGTGTTCCGTCCCTGGGACCGCCTGCAGATCCTGATCGAGGACACGCAGGGGCCCGTCGACGTGCTCACCAACATGTCGCCCGATTCCGCGACGCGCGCGGCAGGCGAGGCCTGTCTGCTGAAGATAAGCGAGCTCAACACCGAGATGTTCCAGAACGCAAAGATCTACGCGCGTTTTCAACGCGCCGCTCCCGCCGACGGTATCGACCGCAAGCTCAAGCAGGACGTGGTGGAGGCGTTCGAGGATACCGGGGTGGCTTTGCCGCCGGAGAAGCGCGCCCGCATGAAGGCGATCCTGCAGCGCTTGGAGGAGGTTCGCCAGGCATTCGCACGCAATATCCGGGACAACAAGACGCGGCTCGCGTTTGCGCCGGAGGAAATGAAAGGGCTGCCCGCCTCCTACCTGGAGAGCGCGCGGCGCGACGACAAGGGCAATTATCTGCTGGGGTTCGAGTACCCCGAGTACGAGCCCTTCATGAACAACGCGGAAAACGAGGAGGCGCGGCGCCGCTACTACATCGCTTTCACCAATCGCGGCACGCCCCAGAACCTGGACCTCCTCGGCGAGACGACCCGTTTGCGCCGCGAGATAGCGGGCTTGTACGGGCTGCCGAGCTACGCGCATTTCGCCACTCGCCGGCGAATGGTCGAGAAGCCGGAGACGGTCCACCGCTTTCTCGACGAAGTCAAAGACAAGGTTCGGGGGCTCGAGCGCAAGGAAATCGACGAATTGCGCGCATTCAAGGCGGAGCGCCTGGGCAAGAGCGTTCAGGAGGTAACGCTCAACCGCTGGGACGTTCCCTACTATCAGGAACAGCTCAAGAAGGCGCGCTACAACGTCGATCAGGAGGCGTTGAGGGCTTATTTCCCGACCGATGCGAGCGTCGCATGGGTATTCGCGATCTCGGCCGAGATGTACGGCGTCAAGTTCGTTCCGGCGAAGGCGCCGCTCTGGCATCCTTCGGTCCGCTACTACGACGTGATCGACGGCAGGACCGGCGGGTTTCTGAGCGGCATCTACCTCGATCTGTTTCCGCGCGAGGGCAAATACGGCCACGCCGCCGCTTTCGGCGTTCGCAGCTCGAGCCTCCTCGCCAGGCGCACGCCGGTCAGCGTGCTGGTCGCGAACTTCAACCCCAGCGGCCTAAATCACCGCGAGCTGGAAACACTGCTGCATGAGTTCGGCCACATTCTGCACGGAGTCCTCTCCCGGACGCGCTACGCAAGCAATGGCGGCACCAATGTCGAGCGCGATTTTGTCGAAGCGCCTTCGCAGATGTACGAAGAGTGGGGGCGCAAGAAGGAGCCGTTGCGGCTGATCCGCAGGCATTGCAACGGTTGTCCGGAGGTCGATGACGCGCTGGTCAAGCGGCTGCACGCCGCGCACTCGTTCGGCCGGGGCATCCAGTACGGGCGGCAGCATCTGTATGCGTCGTACGACATGGCGCTCTACGGCGAGCGCGAGATCGATCCGATGCAGGGATGGAGCGGGATGGAAAGCGAAACGCCGGCAGGCCATGTTCCCGGCACGCAGTTTCCGGGATCATTCGGGCACATCGTCGGCGGCTATGGCGCCGGCTACTATGGCTACATGTGGTCGGAGGTTCTCGCGCTCGACATGCTGTCCGTGTACGGAAAGAACCTCATGAATCCCGCCGTCGGGCGGCGTTTCCGCGAGCTGATTCTCTCCAAGGGAGGGCAAAGGCCCGCCGCCGAGATGGTGCGCGAGTTCCTCGGCCGCGATCCTTCGCCCGAGGCGTTTTTCGAGGAAATCACCGGACAGAGAGGCGATTGAGCGGCAGCTCCCCATGCTCGCGTACTCAAATGACCCCCGTGAACAGCTCCGAAAATCTGATCGCCATCCGCGACCTGAAGGTGGATTTTCGCCTCGACAGGACGACCATTTCCCAGGCGGTCAAGGGCATCAGCTTCGACATACCGGTGAACAGCACGGTCGCGCTGGTCGGGGAATCCGGCAGCGGCAAGTCGGTGACGGCCCTGGCGATCCTTGGCCTGCTCCCCAAGGAGAACTCGACCGTGCCTCCGAGCAGCCGGATCCTGTACGGCGGCCGCAATCTCCTCGCGCTCGCGCCCGGGGAATTGCAGAAATTGCGGGGGGCGGATATTTCGATGATCTTCCAGGAGCCGATGAGCTCGTTGAACCCCGTGTTCACCGTCGGCTTCCAAATCACCGAGGTATTGACCAAGCATCTCGGCATGACGGGCAGGCAGGCACGGGTACGCGCCCTCGAGCTCTTGCGCGAGGTCGGGATTCCCGAGCCTGAGACGAAGATCGACGCCTATCCGTTCCAGTTGTCGGGCGGCCAGCAACAGCGCGCGATGATCGCGATAGCGATCGCATGCGAGCCGAAGCTGCTGATCGCGGATGAACCGACGACTGCGCTCGACGTGACCATCCAGAAGCAGATCCTGGAGCTGATCGCTGCGCTGCAGAAGCGGCTGCGCATGTCGGTTTTGTTCATCACGCACGATCTCGCCCTCGTGGGCGAGATCGCCGACTACGTGGTGGTAATGCGTGAAGGCGAGATCAAGGAACAGGGGAGAGTCGAGCAGATATTCGAGGCGCCGCGGGACGCCTACACGCGGGCGCTGCTGCTTTGCCGGCCGCAGCTCACGCGGCGCCCCAGGAGGCTGCCCGTGATCGACGATTTCCTCAAGCCCGGACCGCTCGCCGGAGGAGGTCTGGAGGAACGCAGTCGCGGGCTGCGCGGCGACGAAGAGATCATTCTCGAGGTGCGCCACCTGGGCAAGAGCTTCTATTCGCGCGAGGGCCTGTTCGGAAAGAGGGAATTCAAGGCGGTCAAGGACGTTTCTTTCAAGCTGGCCCGGGGGAAGACCTTGGGGATAGTCGGCGAATCGGGTTCGGGCAAGACGACGGTCGCGCTGACGTTGCTGCGCCTGCGAGGGGAATCGAGCGGCGAGGCCTTGTTCGACGGCAAGGACCTGCTGTCCATCCCGCAGAAAGAGATGATGCCGTACAAGCGCCGCATCCAGATCGTCTTCCAGAATCCCTATGCTTCGCTCAATCCGCGTTTCACGATCGGCCAGCTTCTCATGGAGCCTCTGCAGGTGCACCGCATCGGGTCGAGCGAGAGCGAGCGCCGCGACAGGGTCTACAAATTGCTGGAGGAGGTGGGGCTACCCGAGGTTTCGTTCTTCAAGTATCCGCACGAATTCTCCGGCGGCCAGAGACAGCGGATCGCGATTGCCCGCTGCCTCACCATGAAGCCGGACGTGCTCATCTGCGACGAGGCGGTATCGGCGCTCGATGTCTCGATCCAGGCGCAGGTCCTCAATCTGCTGCAGGACCTGCAGGACGAGTATCACATGAGCTACATCTTCATCTCGCACGACCTCGCCGTGGTCAAATACATGGCCGATCAGGTGATGGTCATGAACGAAGGCGAGGTCGTCGAGGTCGCCAATTCGGACGACATCTATCGGAGCCCGCAGCACCCCTACACGAAGAAGCTGCTTTCCTCGATTCCCCAGGGCTGGCGCGGAGCGCGAGCGCGCTAGCTACTGCTTCGCCTTCGCCGTTTGCGCGACCTTCCTGAGGAAGTCGTAGATGCCGCTTTCGCTCATGCGCCGGGCATCGGCGAGCTCGCCGGCACGAGTGGCGTAAAGGACTTCGTTGTTTGGAGAGAGAACCACGGCCGCCGGAATCCCCTTTTTGATGGGATTGCCATAGGCGGCGACGAGGTCGAGGTTTCGGTCGAAGTTCCCGATGTCGATCTTGACCACCTTGAACTGTCGGGCAAGCAGCTGCGCATTCCTGCCGCTCTTGATGGCGAGATCGAGTGCGCGACAGTCTTCGCACCAGTTCGCGCCGAAGATGACGAAAACAGGGATCCGACTCTCCTTTGCGGCGGCGAGCGCCTGCTGAACGGCTGCCTTGGCGTCGGCCGATTCATCGTATGGAAGCGGCGCGGCCACCGCAAGTGCGGCAAGCAGAGCGCCGAGGAGGAGGAGGGGTTTTCGCATGACAGGCTCCTATGAACGTCCAACCGAAAGCTCAGCCGGGTTTCGCCCCGCTTTGAATGAGGCATTTTCTGCGTTGCTCAGCATACGCCTTCCCCTGCAGACTGCTGGCGGCGAGGTGGCAAACGAGGAAGGTGCCTTGCGTTGCCAGCAGGTCAGCGCTCAAGCACTCCGCCAGATCCGCCTTCACCGCTTCCGGGTCCGAACCCTGTGAGCTGGCGCGCAACGCGCAGTACGAGATGGCCGAATAGGGCGGCACCGACGCCTTCTTCAGCTCAAGGGGCAGGTCGTCCCACTTCACGAGTGGCGGCGGCGGTTCCTTGGCGTCCGGTATTGTTCCTTGCGATGTCGTGGGAGTGGTGCAAGAGGCGCCGAGGCAAACTGCGAGGAGTGCGACTGAATGGGCGAGGATTGTGTTCTTGGCCATGTGGCTGACGTTTGATATGAGCGGCCCGCGGAGGCCGCAGGCCGGAGTGAGTCCGCTCGATGGAAGGTTAGACGTCGGTCCTCATAT
>Ga0137409_10009006_pt1 | contig 10180 bp, 10 predicted proteins | sample CZODoug1_16funga_FD_122059 | JGI IMG/M metagenome (GOLD analysis project Ga0137409, IMG submission 122059) | Vadose zone soil fungal communities from Angelo Coast Range Reserve, California, USA - CZODoug1_16fungal (Hybrid Assembly) | ecosystem: Environmental > Terrestrial > Soil > Vadose zone...
GCTGGAGCCGTAGGGGCCGAAGACGACGCCGGGTCGCATCTCCACCGCTTGGCCCATAGCGGCAGCCGGGTCCGGATGGGCGTCGATCACCGACAGGTCGACGCCGGCGGAAATCCCGGGCGAAGGGCCCGCCCACAGGGTGAGCGCTGCCGCTCCCGCCCGCCCGAAGTCGGCCAGGGGACCGGTCAGCGGATCAGACTGATCGCCGGGTTGCTGTTCTGCACGCCGGTCACCGGCCCGAGACAGACCGCGTGCCAGACGATCTGCAGCCCCTGCAGGTAGGCGGCGTTGGGCACCGCAACCGCGCCGCGTACGGGCAGCCCCTGCTGCACACCGATCGTCAGGAAGTAGTACGCCGTCGGATCGAGCCAGAAGGCGTCGTCGAAGCCGGGCACGACCCCCGCCGATTCGCCGCCGACCTCCTCCTCGCCCTCGATCAGGATGGTGACGTCGAGCGGCAGCGAACCCGTGACCGTCTTCCAGGCGCGGCAAGCCTCGACGAAGGTCATGAGCTGGCCCTTGTCGTCCTCGGCGCCGCGCGCCACGATGATCTTGCGGCCGTCGGCATGGTCGGTCACGACGGGCTCGAACGGCGGCCGGTGCCAGAGATTGAGCGGATCGACCGGCTGCACGTCATAGTGGCCATAGAACAGCACGTGCGGATGCGCCGCACCATTGCCGTTGCCCTTGCTTTTGGCGACGATCGCCGGATGGCCCGCGGTGGGCCGAACCTCGGTCGCGAAGCCGAGCCCAGCGATGTCCTTGGCGAGATGGTCGGCGGCGGCCTTGCAGTCCCCGGCGAAGGCCGGATCGGCCGAGATCGATTTGATCCGCAGCAGCGCGAACAGCCGCTCCAGACTGTTGTCGAAATCGGCATCGATGCGGTCGAGGACTGAATTAAGTTGCGACGCGTCGGACATGTCAAAGTGTTCCTTGGCTGCGGGAGTTGTTCGTTTGAGCGTTTTCGGAAAAGCCTGCACCCACCCATCGGGTCTTGGCCCGCGGGCATGCTGTTCCGCGTCATGCTCTACGCTGCCGGTTGTAACTCCGCCGACGGCATCGAGCTAGCCGTATCCGTCTCGGGCGGATGCAGAATATGCCAGACCAGACCTGCGGCCACGACCACGGCCGCCGCGAGATTGTTGCCGTAGGCCTGGAGGTCCTTCGGAAAAACCGGGAATGACAGGCACATCAGGACGCCCGTGACCGCGAGCGTGAGCCAGGTCCCGATCCGCACCGCGGGACGCGGATCATAGGCGGCGCGATGGAACAGGACGGTCATCGGGAAGAACAGCCAGATGAAGTAATATTGCCGGGCCAATGGCGAAGCCACCGTCATCAGGCAAAACAGGATGCCGAGTTCTTCGGCGTCCGACCGCTCCGTCCGGCGCGAGGCCTGTGGCATGACCGCGAGATATCCGAGCCCGATCGCAATGGAAATACCGATCACGATCCAGTTCGCCGCCTGAAACGAAATGTCGACGACATTCATGGTGCGCGGCGGCTTGGAGGGATCGTCCTGGTTGTAGTTGACAGGCCTCGTCAGGCGGTGCGTCACCGCGATGATGGACTGGTTGACCCACGACCAGTTCTGCTCGTCGCGCTGGCCAAAGCCCTTCTCCGAGCTCGAGCCGACCATGCCCCGGTACCAGGTCTTCAATTCCGTGACGTTATGCTCGAAGCCGCGCACCGGCGCGGGGACGACGAACAGGAACACGCCGAGAAACACCACCATGCCAGCGACCGCCGTCCAATGCCGGCGCCAGACCAGATAAGGCAGCACCGCGACCGGGAAGACCTTGATCGCAGTCGCCAGCGCAAACATGCTTCCGGCCATCCAGGGCCGCTCATGCTGCAACAGCCAGAATCCGTACATCATCATCGCCAGCAGCACGAGGTTCGGCTGGCCGAGATCGAACATGTCGAACACGAAGGTGATGGTGGCAAAGCCCGGCGCCGCGAACAGCCATGGGTTGGCCGTCTTCCCCGATCCCGTCATCGCGTTGGAGGTGATCGCCGTGATCCACCACGCCCCCGCGTTGAGCAGCGACAGGCAGATGTAGAGCGGTATCCTGCCGAACCAGCTTGGAATCGCGAGCAGCACCGCCGGCAGCGGCGGATAGATGAAATCGAAATAGGCGCGCGGATCGCTCGGATAGAGATCCTTGCCCTGCAGCACCTGCTGCCCGGCCCAGAACCAGAGCGGATAGTCCTTGGTCTTTCCGCTGCCCCAGAGTTCAGGGACCAGAACGTCGGCGGTCAGCACGATGCAGCAGAACAGAAACAGGAGATCAATCGGCGCTCGCAGCGACGGGACTCTCAGCACACTCGTTTTTCCGGACATCAAAGAAGGATCACGCCGCGGCCATCGGAGAATATCATCGCCGCAGCAATCCGCCGAGCGCGCCGCGCACCAGCGCGCGGCCAATCGAGCCGCCGAGCGAACCGCCGACGGCCTTGCCGGCATCGGCGACCATGCCGCCGACCACCTTGTTGGTGACCGATCGCGTGACGTTGCGCGCGATCAGCTGCCCCGTCGACATCCGGCCGCGTTTCACATTGGTGCCGAAAATCGTCGCGGCGATCGCACCGATATGAGACAGAATTCCGCCGCCTGACGAACCGTCCGTCGTCGCGGCGGTACCTGCCAGGCGCGCCTGCAAGATCTCATAGGCGGATTCAGCGTCCACCGCGGTCTCGTATTTTCCCTTCACCGGGCTCGCGTCCATGATCGCCTTGCGCTCTTCCGGCGTCACCGGTCCGATCCGCGCCGATGGCGGGCGGATCAGGACGCGCTCGACCATCGAAGGCGTGCCATTGCCTTCCAGGAACGACACCAGCGCCTCGCCCTTGCCCAGTTCCATGATGATCTTGGCGGTGTCAAGCTTCGGATTTGGCCGAAACGTCTCGGCCGCCGCCGCGACCGCCTTCTGGTCGCGCGGCGTGAACGCCCTCAGCGCATGCTGCACGCGATTGCCGAGCTGGCCGAGCACCCGGTCCGGAACGTCGATCGGATTTTGCGTCACGAAATAGACGCCGACGCCCTTGGAGCGGATCAGCCGCACCACCTGCTCGATCTTGTCCATCAGGGCTTTCGGCGCGTCGTTGAACAACAGATGCGCCTCGTCGAAGAAGAATACGAGTTTCGGCTTGGGAAGGTCGCCGACCTCCGGCAATTCCTCGAACAGCTCAGACAGCATCCATAGCAGGAAGGTCGCGTAAAGCCGCGGATTCTCCAGTAATTGATCGGCGACAAGAATGTTGATCATGCCCCGGCCGTCGCGGTCGGTCCGCATGAAGTCCTTCAGCAACAGCGCGGGCTCACCGAAAAACTTGGCGCCGCCCTGGTTTTCCAGGACCAGAAGCTGGCGCTGAATGGTTCCGACCGTTGCCCTCGTCACATTGCCGAAGTTTTGCGCAGCTTTTCGGATCGAGGCCAGGGGATCGTCCTTGTCGTCGGCGCCCTTCTTGCCGGAATCCGGGACGATCGCATCCAGTAAGGCGCGGAGATCCTTCATGTCGATGAGGGCGAGGCCGTTATCGTCAGCGACCCGGAAGGCGACGTTGAGCACACCTTCCTGCACGTCGTTCAAATCGAGCATGCGCGACAGCAACAGCGGCCCCATTTCGGTGACCGTGGCGCGCACCGGATGGCCTTGCTGGCCGAACACATCCCAAAAAACGGTGGAAAATTGATCGGGCTGAAACGTGAGCCCGATCTCGCCGGCGCGCTTGACGATGAAATCCTTGGCCTCGCCGACTTCCGCGATACCCGACAGATCTCCCTTGATGTCGGCCGCGAACACGGGAACGCCAGCGCGTGCAAAGCCTTCCGCCATGACCTGCAACGAAACGGTCTTTCCGGTTCCGGTCGCGCCGGTCACGAGGCCGTGGCGATTTGCGAGCGCGAGCGTCAGCCACGCCGGCTCTTCGCCCTTACCGACAAAAATTTTTTCGCCGGTATCCGCCACGTTATTGTCGGATATTGCCATCACCATCGGCCTATTCACAATCCATCTGGGTTTCAACCGAGATCATACTTCATCTTGCGAGGCGATTGAAACCGGTCATCGCCCCTCTCAAAAACCAGGTCTCAAGAACCAAATCTTAAGGAGTGAGATCGACCAGCTTCGCATCTGTCCGTCTAAAGTCGGAGTGAACACGCTTTAACGCGATATTCACTACGGATTTCACATCCGTTCTTGCATTGCTGCAACACTCGCACCGCGATTGATCATGAATCGCGCTTTCGGGCACGGTCGTCGCTTGTATTTCAATACACGGAAGCTCAAGATGTTTTTTTGAAGAAGCCGGTGTCTCACCGGTTGAGGGCGGGGCAATATGGACGAATTGATTGGGCAGCTGGCCTCGAAAGCCGGCATCGATAATGCTGTCGCTGAAAACACCGTGGGCATTATGCTGGGTTTCCTGCGCAGCGAGGGTCCTTCCGACAAAGTTCAGGCGCTGATCGACAGGATTCCGGGCGCGGAAGCCGCCATCGCGGCCTCAAACCAGGGCGGCGGCCTCGCCCGATTGATGGGCGGCGGCATCATGGCGGCCGGAACCAGGCTGATGAGCCTCGGTCTCGGCGTCGTCGAGATCAAAACTGCCGCTCATGAACTTTTCAGGTTCGGCCGCGACAAAGTTGGTGCGGATCAAATGGGCGAGATCATCACCGGGACACCTGGGCTGAACCAGTTCGCCTGAAGCACTTTGCCTAAAAGCACCTTCTGATATCGAGTACCATGACATATCCAATCTCCGAGATTGAAGGCATGTCAGCCTTCTTCGCCTCCAAGCTCAAATCGGTCGGCATTCGCACCACCGACGCGCTGCTTGAGGCAGCCCATTCCGTCAAGGGACGCAAGACGCTCGCGGCGAAGACCGGCATCAGCGAGCAGCAATTGCTGGAGTGGGCGAACGTCGCCGACTACATGCGGATTCCCGGAATGGGAAAGGCCAAGGTCGGCCTGGTCCGCGCCGCCGGCGTCACCACGGTTCGCGAATTGGCGTTGCGCAATCCGGCGCGGCTGGCGCAGAACATGAAGGAAGTGAATACCCAGCGGAAGCTCGTCCGCGTCTTGCCTTCGCAGAAATCCGTCGAGCAGCTGATCGCGCAGGCACGCAAGCTTCAACCCAAGATTACCTATTAGAGCGTTTCGGGCGAAGTCGGTCTCGGTTCGCGCAAAGAAAACGCGTCAAAAAAGCTAACCTCCGGTCCGATTCAATCGGAACGGAGGCTCTCGGAAAGCCTCGCGCAGGTGGGCTGCCCCGGAGCGATCCCTGGCGCGGCGCCCTGGACCCATCCAACGTCTTGACTCCCATGCGCCGACCGCGCAAATCGACCGCATGGTCGCGACCCCATCCGCTTTGGCAGCCGCCCCGGCGCTTCATCCGGCGCTGCGACCGCTATTGTCCCGGCCCTACCCCGCCGTCATGGGCGTCTTGAATGTCACGCCGGATTCGTTCTCGGATGGCGGGCAATTCATAGCGCCCGAACGTGCGTTGGCGCAGGCGCGGCGCATGATTGCTGAGGGTGCCGACATCATCGACATCGGCGCGGAATCCACCCGCCCCTATGGCGGCGCGCAGCCTGTCTCGGCGGAAATGGAACTGCGACGGCTGCAGCCGGTGCTTGCCGACATCAGCGCGCTCGGCGTCCCCGTCTCCATCGACAGCATGAAATCCGAGGTTGTCGCCTGGGCGCTGGATGGAGGTGCAGTCATCGCCAACGACGTTTGGGGCTTGCAGCGTGATGAGCGGATGGCCGAATTGCTCGCCGCGCGCAATGCTCCCATCATTGTCATGCATAACAGGGATCGCGCCGATCCTGCCATCGACATCATGGCGGACATCTCAGCCTTCTTTGCCCGCTCGCTCAATATCGCCGAGAAAGCAGGGCTTCCACGCGAAAATATCGTGCTCGACCCCGGCATCGGCTTTGGCAAGACCCAAGAGCAAAGCATGATCGCGCTCGCACACCTCAGCGAGCTCGGCTCTTTTGGCCTGCCGCTGCTGGTCGGCGCCTCGCGCAAGCTCTTCATCGCATCCGTCGTCCCCTCCGAGCCGCAACAGCGGCTGGGCGGTTCGATCGCGGCGCATCTGATCGCCGCCCGGCACGGCGCGCAGATCATCCGCGCCCACGACGTGGTGGAGACGGTGCAGGCGCTGCTTGTGGCGGCGGCGATCGAGGATCTGGCATGACCGACACCATCTTCATCACCGGCGTCCTGATCCACGCCCGCCACGGGCTGTTGGAGCATGAAACCGAGGTCGGGCAGCGTTTCGTGATCGACCTCGAACTGTTCACCGACCTGTCGGAATCCTCGCGCACCGACAAGCTCGCCGATACCGTGTCCTATTCCAACGTCGTCGCGACCGCGACAGCGGCCTTCAAGGACGTCAACTACAAGCTGCTGGAACGCGCGGCCGGCGCGGTGGCCGATGCCGTCCTCGCGGCATTTCCGCGCATCCGCGCCGTCAAGGTCACCGTGCACAAGCCGCATGCGCCGATCGCCGCGATCTTCGACGACGTCGGCGTGGTGCTGACGCGCAACCGGCATGGCTAGCGCCCTCATCGCGCTGGGCGGCAATGTCGGCGACGTCCGCGCGACATTCAAAAGGGCGATCGCCGACATCCGCGGCGCGGCGCAGGCGGTCCTGATGGCGCGATCTTCGGATTACGCTACACCGCCCTGGGGCGACGAGCAGCAGGCGCGCTTCATCAATGCCTGTATCGAGATCGAAACCGGCCTCGCCCCGCTCCCGCTGCTGCAGGTCTTGCAGAGGATCGAGCAGACATTCGGCCGCGACCGGTCCAGGGAAAGGCGCTGGGGGCCACGCACCCTCGACCTCGATTTTATCGCCTACGACGATGTATCGATGGACCAGCCCGAGCTGACGCTGCCGCATCCGAGGGCGTTCGAGCGCGCCTTCGTGCTGGTTCCGCTTGCCGAGATCGCACCCGATCGCCTGATGGCCGGGCGCCGCATCAGGGAAGCGCTCGCTGACCTCTCGACCGAAGGGATCGAGCGGCTACCGGGTACGGGTTAACCAAAAGAGGGACGAAAACAAGCGTTTGGCTTGGCCGCTGTGACGTGGCAATTTCCGGCTGGCCAAGAGTGCCAAGACCAAGACGTTCCCGGGAGCACGCTGCCGAATGACATCCGCGACCGACGACCTGCGGCTCGCCGCCGACTTCCCACAAGCCAGCTATGACGACTGGCGCAAGCTGGTCGATGGCGTCTTGAAGGGGGCGCCGTTCGAGAAGCTGGTCGGCAAGACCTATGACGGCTTGAAGATCGAGCCGATCTATCCTCGTGCAAAGGGCGTCACGCCGATCAGTGGCCGCGCCGCGGCCGCACCGTGGCAGATCATGCAACGGATCGACCATCCCGATGTCGCCAAGGCCAACGCCCTCGCCCTGCAGGACCTCGAAAATGGCGCCACCGGGCTCGATATCGAATTTCAGGGCAGCGCCGGTGCGCGCGGCTTCGGCGTCGCCGACGCAAGCCCCGAAACGCTCAAGCGGCTGTTCGACGGCGTCATCTTCGATGCCGGGATTTCGATCGCGCTCAACCCTGTGCTTGGCCGCGGCAACGCCGGCACGACTCTCGCGGCCCTGATCGAAGCCAGAAAGGTCGATCCCGCGAAGGTCGATCTCCGCTTCAATTATCAGGCGCTATCCACCATGGCGGTCCGCGGCAGCGCGGCGGCGGCATGGTCCGAAATGGAAAAGCCGTTCGCCAAGGTGGTCAGCGAGCTCATGGAGCGCGGCTTCAAGGGGCCGTTCGTGCTCGCCGACGGCAGGCCCGTGCATGACGCCTGCGGATCGGAGGTGCAGGAGCTGGCATTCGCGCTTGCGCTCGGTCTCGCCTATCTGCGCACCCTGGAGGCAGGCGGCATCGCGCTCGATTCCGCGCGCGCGGCCATCTCGTTCCGCCTCAGCGCCGATTCCGATCAGTTCCTCACACTCGCTAAATTCCGCGCCCTTCGGCTGTTGTGGGCGCGCGTCGAGAAGGCCTGCGGGCTTGCGCCAAAGCCAGCCTTTGTCGCTGCCGAGACTGCCTGGCGCATGCTGACCCAGCGCGACCCCTATGTGAACATGCTCCGGGCGACCATGGCGACATTCGCAGCAGGTCTCGCCGGCGCGAACGCCATCACCGTGCTGCCGCACACGCTGGCGCTGGGATTACCGGACGCCTTCGCGCGCCGCGTGGCGCGCAACGCGCAGCTCCTTTTGCTCGAAGAGTCCAACCTGGCGAAGTCATCCGATCCCGCGGCGGGCTCCGGCGGGATCGAGAGTTTGACGCAGGAGCTTTGCGAAGCCGCATGGTCGCTGTTCCAGGAGATCGAAAAATGTGGCGGCGCATTCGCGGCGCTGCAGCAGGGCCTGATTCAGAGCAAGGTCGCGGCCACGCGCAAGGCGCGCGAGGCCAATATCGCCACACGCAAGGACGTGCTGACCGGCGCCAGCGAGTTTCCCAATCTGCACGAGGCCAGCGTTGCGGTCGAGGATGTGAAGCCGCTTGCGTTTGCGATCCATGGCAAAGCCGGCATCACATTCGATCCGCTGCAAGCGATGCGCCTCGCCGCGCCGTTCGAGCGGCTGCGCGATCGCTCCGATCAGATCCTGAAAGACAACGGCAAGCGCCCGCGCGTTTTCCTTGCCAATCTCGGCACGGCTGCCGACTTCACCGCGCGCGCCACCTTTGCGAAAAGTTTCTTCGAGACCGGCGGCATCGAGGCAATTGAGTGCGAGGGTTTTTCGGATACCGCCGCGCTCGCCGCCGCCTGCACGTCCTCCGGCGCGGCGCTGGCCTGCCTGTGTTCGTCCGACAAGGTCTATGCCCAGCACGCCGTCGCCACAACGCAGGCCCTGCAAAACGCCGGCGCGAAGCATATCTATCTCGCAGGGCGGCCCGGCGAGCAGGAAGCCGCCTTGCGCGAGGCCGGGGTGACCGACTTCATTTTCGCCGGCGGCGACGCGCTTGCCACCCTGCAGAAGGCTTATGAGACGATGGAGCGGCCATGACGGCGGAAGCAAAACCAGTTCTGACCGGCGGCTGCCAGTGCGGCGCGATCCGTTTCGCGCTGACGGCAGCACCGGTAAAGGTCAGCATCTGTCACTGCCGGATGTGCCAGAAGGCGGCCGGCGCGCCGTTCGCCTCCTTCGCCGATATCGAAAAAGATGACTTCGCCTGGACCCGCGGCAGGCCGGCGGCATTCCGCTCCTCCTCGATCGCCGAGCGAGACTTCTGCGCAGCCTGCGGCACCCCCTTGAGCTTCCGCCGCATCGACGGACCGCGGATCGAGATCATGACCGGGGCCTTCGACCGGCCCGACCGGCTGATCCCGACGCGGCAATATGGCACCGAATCCCGGCTCGGCTGGGTGGTCGCCATCGCGAACTTGCCGAGCCAGACCACGCTGCAGAATTACGGGCCGGAGAAACTCGGTGGCATCGTCAGCCACCAGCATCCGGACCATGATTGAGAGGCGCGAGCCCGCTCGAATGTGCTAAGATGGGTATCATGAGCCGCATCCCGAATTTCGCTGATATCGCCTTCGAGAAAGCTGCCGTAGAAGAGCCCGCAGGCCATGCCGAGCCGTGGCTCACGCCCGAAGGCATCCCGGTAAAGCCCTCCTACAGCGAAGCCGATCTCGACGGCGTCGACTTCCTCGAGACCTGGCCGGGAATCGCGCCCTATCTGCGCGGACCCTACCCGACCATGTATGTCAACCAGCCCTGGACGATCAGGCAATATGCCGGCTTCTCCACGGCCGAAGATTCCAACGCCTTCTACCGCCGCAACCTCGCCGCCGGGCAGAAGGGCCTTTCGGTCGCCTTCGATCTCGCCACCCATCGTGGCTACGACAGCGACCACCCGCGCGTCTCCGGCGACGTCGGCATGGCCGGTGTCGCGATCGACTCGATCTACGACATGCGCACGCTGTTTGCGGGCATTCCGCTCGACCAGATGAGCGTGTCGATGACCATGAACGGCGCCGTGCTGCCGATCCTCGCGCTGTTCGTCGCGGCGGCCCAGGAACAGGGCGTCCCGCCGGAGAAATTGTCGGGCACCATTCAGAACGACATTCTCAAAGAGTTCATGGTGCGCAACACCTACATCTATCCGCCGGCGCCCTCGATGCGGATCATCTCCGACATCTTTGCGTA
>Ga0137409_10009007_pt1 | contig 10180 bp, 8 predicted proteins | sample CZODoug1_16funga_FD_122059 | JGI IMG/M metagenome (GOLD analysis project Ga0137409, IMG submission 122059) | Vadose zone soil fungal communities from Angelo Coast Range Reserve, California, USA - CZODoug1_16fungal (Hybrid Assembly) | ecosystem: Environmental > Terrestrial > Soil > Vadose zone...
CTCGCCAGGCGCTCCACCACGTCCACCGGATGGGTGTAGCCCATGTCGGCCGGGCAGTCGCTGCCCATCACCACGCGGTCGGCGCCGACCTGGCGAATCAGGTTCATCAGGATGCGGTCGCTGTGGGCGATGGTGTCGTAGTGGAAGCGGCGCAGGTATTCCGAGGGCGGCTTCTTCATGTGCTTGCACTCGGCGCGCACCGTCGTGCCGTGGTCCATGCGCCCGATCAGCGCGGGGAACGTGCCGCCGGCGTGCGGCAGCATCACGTCGAGTTTCGGAAACGCATCCATTACGCCGCCGAAGACGAGCGAAGCGGCGGCGATGCCCGATTCGTACGGATTGCCCAGGAAATTGCCAAGATGATACTTGGGCATGCGCTCGGCTCCGACCGGCGCAACGGGGTGCAGGAAGACCGGCAGCCCGAGTGCTTCGCAACGCGCGTAGACCGGCCAGAATTCCTTCTCATCCAGATTCTTGCCATTGACGTGCGTCGCCATGTAGACGCCGCGGATGCCGGGGAGTTTGGCCGCGCGATTGACCTCCTGCACGGCAAGGTCGGGCGCGTGCATCGGCACCATCGCCATGCCGACAAAGCGGTTGGGGTACTTGAGGTGCGCCGCGGCGCATGCGTCGTTGAACACCTGCGATAGCTTCAGCCCGAACGCGGGCGGTGCCCAGTACACCATCGGGCTGGTCAGCGACAGCGCGTGGATATCCACCCGGCCCGCGTCCATCAGCTTCAGGCGGGTCGGAATATCGACGTAGTCCGCCTTGAACTGCGGCTTGAGGCCGATGCCGGGCGCGACCATCGTCACCTGGCCCTTGTCGTTGCGACCGACCTGCGCGCCGTTGGCGGCGCCCTCTTTCGCGATCAGCTCGACCCATTCCGGCGGGTACCAGTGGGCATGCGTGTCAATTTTCAGCATTTCATTCCTTAAAAAGCGTCCTAGAGGATACGGGATATGGGATATGGGATATGGGATAAGGCTCCCGCGCGCCGCGCGGAAAAGAAATGGTTTTCAACCCCTATCCCTTATCCCGTATCACCTTCTTGCTACTCAAGCGGCATTCCCGACTCGACGATCAGCTTGCGGAATTTCTCCACTTCGCGCTTGACTTTGTCGGCGAACTGCTCCGGCGTGCTGTTGATGACCTGGTGCCCGGTCGATACCAGGCGCTCGCGCGACTCGGGCAGGCTGACGATGCGCGACACCTCCCGGTACAGACCCTGCACCACCGCAGCCGGCGTCTTGGCCGGGACGAACATTCCGTACCAGAGCTGGTGGTCGTAGCCGTCCAAGCCGTTTTCCGCGACGGTCGGGACATCGGGAAGCTGCGCGCTGCGGCGGGCGCTGGTCACGCCCAGCACACGCAGCTTGCCGGCCTCGATCTGTCCGGCTACTGCGACGTAGTTGGTCAGCGTCAGGTCCGTCTCGCCGGAAATGACGGATATCGTGGCCGGCACGCCGCCCTTGAAGGGGATGTTCTTCATGTCGGCGCCGCCTTGCAGCTTGATGGCATTGCCGGCGAGCTCTCCCGTCGCACCGGCGACGGCGATGTTGAGCTTGCCCGGCTGCCTCTTCGCGAGCGCGATCAGTTCCTTCACCGATTTCGCCGGGACTGCGGGGTGGGCGACGATCACCAGCGGCGCGGAGGCGACTTCGGTAATCGCCGCGAAGTCCCGCACCGGGTCATAGGGAAGCTTGCGGTACAGCGTGGCATTGATCGCGTGCGTGCCGGCGTTTCCCATGGCAATCACCGATCCGTCGGCGGCCGCCCGCGCCGCGAACTCCGTGCCGGCGATGCCGTTCGCGCTGGCGCGATTCTCGACAATCACATTCTGGCGCAGCGCTTCGCCGAGCTTGGGCGCGACCAGCCGCGCGATCAGGTCCGGCCCCCCGCCGGGCGCGTTCGGGACGATGATCAACACCGGCTTGCCAACGATCGCCGGCCCGGCGGGCGCCTGGCCGAGCGAAATTGCGGGAACCAGCGTCAATCCGGCCAGCAACAATCCGTAGTTGGATTTCATCACTTGTCACCCATCGCTCGTCACTCGGGCTTGATGCCCATGGCCTTGATGACCTTGGCCCATTTCTCGGTTTCGGCCTTGATGTGCGCGCCGAACTGCTCGGGCGTGCCGGCGACCACTTCCATGCCTTCGCCGCTGAGACGCTCCTTCATGACCGGCGCCTGCATGATGCGGCCGATTTCCTGGTTCAGGCGGTCGACGATGGGGCGGGGCGTCCCTGCCGGCGCAAGAATGCCGAACCATTGCGTGGATTCGTAGCCCGGCAGGCCCGCCTCCGCGATGCTCGGGACATCCGGCAGCGCCTGTACCCGCTTGGCCGTGGTGACGCCGAGCGGGAAGATACGCCTGGCCTTGATATTCGACATGGCGGTCGGCGTGGTCGGGAACATGACGCCGACCTCTCCCGAAACCAGGCCGAGCATGGCCACGCCCGCGCCCTTGTACTGCACCTGCACCATCTTCACGCCCGCCATGACGTTGAACAGCTCGGCCGACAGGTGCGGGCTCGTGCCCTGCCCCGGTGAGCCGATCACGAGACCGTCCGGCTTCGCCTTCGCGAGGGTGATCAGCTGCTTGACGCTGCGCGCCGGGATCGAGGGATGCACCACCAGCACGTTCGGACCATCGACGATCTGCGTGACCGGCGCGAGGTCGCGCAGCGCGTTGTACGGCATTTTCAGAAACATGCTGGGGTTGATCGCAAGCGAGGTCTGCGAGATGAGTATCGTGTAGCCATCGGGCGGTGACTTCACCACCACATCCACGCCGATGATGCCGCTCGCGCCGGCGCGATTTTCCACCACCACCTGCTGGCCTAGTGATTCGGTCAGCTTCTGCGCCACGATACGCCCGAGAATATCGCTGCTGCCGCCGGGCGAGGAATGCACGATCAGCCGTATCGTGCGCGTCGGGTACTGCTGCGCCGCCGCGGGCAATGCCATCGCTAGTGAACCCGAGATTGCAATAAAGAATGGAACGATTTTCATGACCCCTCCTCATCACTGCATCACTGCATCACTGCATCACTGCATCCCTCATCCCTCGTCCCTCGTCACCCGTATTTCGTCACGCCCTCAGTAAGCAGTGAGCCCGCCGTCGAGAACCAGCGTCTGGCCGGTGATGTAGCTCGCCTGCGGGCTGGCCAGATAGCGCACTGCACCGGCCACCTCGTCGGATGTGGCGAATCGGTGTAAAGGAATGCGATCCGTCATCGCCTTTTTGGCGTCGGGGTTGGCCGCGAAGTACTCGGCACGCGACGGCGTATCCACAGTGCCAGGCGCAACCGCGTTAACGCGTATGCCGTATTCCGCCCATTCGATCGCCAGCGCCCGCGTCATCTGCAGGATGCCGGCCTTGGAAATGCCGTAGGCCGAACGCTGCGCGTATCCGACCAGGCCGTGCGCCGAAGCCAGATTGATGACGCAGCCCGGGCGCCTGGCCGCAACGAGGTGCTTGCCCATCAGCTGGCTCATGAAGAACGTGCCCTTGAGGTTGACGGACATCAGCTCGTCCCATTCCTCGCGCTGCATTTCCAGCGCAGTCCGGCGCAGCGTGACGGCGGCGTTATTGACCAGGACATCCACGCCGCCGAATGCGGCGGCAGCCTCGGCCATCGCGCGCGCCATGTCACTCTCCGACTTGACATCGAGCTCCACCGGCACAGCGTGGGCACCTGCCGCCTCGATACGACCGAGCGTGTCCGAGAGCCGTTCGACGCGCCGCGAAGACACGGCCACGTCGCAGCCATCGCACGCGAGCGCCACCGCGATCTCGGCGCCCAGCCCCTGGCTGGCGCCGGTCACGAATGCAACCCGCCGGTCTTCCGCTTTTTTCATCTCCATCCTGATCGAGACTGCGTGATAAGTGACGGGTGATAAGTGATAAGACTCCCGTGCTCACGCGGAACTAACCCCTATCACCTATCACTTATCACCTGTCACGCTTCATTCAGCCGTCGCGCCGACGCTCTTGACGATCTTCGTCCAGAACTCGGTCTGGTTCCTGAGAAACGCTGCGAACTCCTCGGGTGACTTGCTGGTCACGATATCAGCGCCGCCGCTCGCCAGCCGCTTCGCCGTCTCGGGATCCTCGACGGTCTTGATCATCACCGTGTAAAGTTTGCTCACGATAGCCCGCGGCGTGCCCTTGGGCACGAACATCGCCTGCCACGAGCCGAGCATCAGCTCGGGAAATCCCGATTCCGCCATCGTCGGCACTTGCGGCAGCGAGGGGCTGCGCTTGGGCGCCATGACCGCCAGCACCCTCGCCCTGCCGCTCTTCACGTGCGGGATGAACGATGCAACGGTCACCATGGTGGCGGAAACCTCGCCCGCCAGCACCGCTGCGGTCGCGGCGCCGGCGCCGCCTTTGTACGGTATGTGCACGAGCTTGATGCCGGCCTTGCTCATGAAGAACTCGAAGGCAAGTCGCTGGGCGGACCCCGATCCGGAGGATCCGTAGTTGAGCTGTCCCTGGCGCGCCTTCGCGTATTCGATGAATTCCTTCACGGTGTTCGCCGGTACCGACGGATGCACCGCGAACGCGCCGGGCACGTCCACCAGCAGCGTCAGCCCGATCAGATCGCGCACGGGCCGGATCGGGAAATCGGGAAAAATGCTGGGGTTGATCGCCGTGCTGCCGACGTTGCCCAGAAACAGCGTGTAGCCATCGGGCGCCGAGCGCGCCGCGATCTCGACCCCGACGTTGCCGGACGCGCCGGCGCGATTGTCCGCGACCACGGTCTGGCCCAGCAGCTCGGTCATCTTGGGCTGGATGATGCGCCCGACGAAGTCCGACGAGCCACCCGGCCCGAACGGGATGATCATGCGCAGCGGACGGATCGGGTAATCCTGCGCCTGCGCGAGCGTTGATGTCAGACAAGCGAGAACAGACAGAATCAGTGGCAACGAATACCGCATCGCTCCTCTCCTCGTGGATACAACCGCGGCGTGAACCCGGATTATGCTGCAGGAACCGCTGCAGCGGGTTTCATATTGTGAGCAGGCGGGTCTCCAGCCAGCCGGAAACAACAATGGCGGCCTGGCCGCCATTTTCCTGCGGCACACGCGTCGCGCGAGGCGGATCAGAAGCCGAAGAGCTTCTGAGGATTGTCTACCAGGATCTTCTTGCGTTGCGGCTCATCCGCCCACTGGCCGAGCAGATTGAAGAGCTCGGTCGAGCTCACCTTGTCGGCAAACGACAAGTGCGGGAAGTCGCTGCCCCAGATGATGCGGTCCGGCACCGTCCCGATCAGCGCGCGCGCCATCGGCGCGGCGTCGGTAAAGTCCGGCGTGACCGACATACGGTAGGTGCCGGTGAACTTCACCCAGCATCGCTCGCCGCCGCGCAGGTAATCGAGAAACTGCTGGAAGCCGGCCTGCATCGGGCCGTCCTTTGCCAGGAACATGCCCATGTGCGCGACGGTGTGGAGTGATTTCAGTTTTTTCATCACTGGCAACAGTTCCAGCGTCAGCCAGCCCGGCGTCAGGAAGTCGAGCATCCAGCCGATCTCGGCGCAGCGCGCATCGAGCGTCTGGATGCGGGACAGCATGGTCTTCGAGTAGCCCGGCGCGAACGGCTTGATCGGGTTCTCGTTGATGCGGATGCCGCGCACGCCGATCTTGTTCAGCCGGTCGAACTCCGCGTCCGGCGCGTCCTGGTCGATGTCCACGATGCCGCGGCACTTGCCGATGCCGACGGCCCGCATGGCGTCGAGCATGCAATCGTTGTTGCGGCCATAGGCGCTGGGCTGCACGAATACGTAGCGCTCGATGCCGAGGTGACCCGCCAGCTCGAGGAATTTCTCGAGCGGCTCGTGCGGCGGCGTGTAGCGGATGTCACTGCCGTAGGGGTACTGGCCCGGCCGGCCGAACACGTGAAAATGACTGTCGCAGGCCAGCGCCGGCGCTTTGAACGCGGGCACGCCCTCCTCTTTATGGGACAAATTGTTCTCCTGTTTAGTGATGCTGGCAGTGTCTCGTCAGCCTCTAGGACTGGCGCCCGAGGGATGAGGACTGAGGGAGGAGGGCTGAGGAAACGACCAATACTGTTCCTGGTCTTCTCCTCATCCCTCATAAATCATCCCTCATCCCTTGGCAGGCTCCGCAGCGCGCGCGGCGCGCATGGCGAGCGCGAAGGCGGCGAGCATGACAAGCACGACGGCCACGCCGAGGGCGAGGCCGAGGCTTTCCAGTTTCTGGTCCACCGCCGGCCAGTGCAGCTTGGCAAAGCCGAGGCCGGCGATGAGCACGCTCAGCAGTGCCACTGCCAGGCTCATGATCTTCGAGGCTACCGCGGCGCGGCGGTCGGCAAGGGCGATCAGCCTGCTCACGGTGTAACCGTTCAGCGCGTCGGTCGCGGCCATGCCGGCGGTGAACACCAGGCCCAGCATCGCGGCGAACATCCAGCCGGCGACGTTCGAGCCGGTGATCGAGAACAGCATGGCCTGGCTGATGGTGTCGAACGACAGCGCGAACGCCGCGCCGACGGAGGCGATCACCGCCGGGTGGCTGGTTTCCACCAGGCTGCCGAGGAGGCGGCTCTTGAGGCCAACGGTGCGGACTATCTCACCGGGCCGCGCGCGGAACACCGCGACAAGATTGGCGGCGGCGAGCACGAGCAGGAAAAAGATCGAGACCCCGGCGCCGGTCCACTCGAGCCATTCCGGCGCGTGCCATCCCGCTGCCACGGTCGCGACCAGGATCGCCACCAGCGTGACCACGGCACCGTGTCCGAGCGAGAACAGCAGGCCCGACCAGCGCGACAATCGCGGGCGCCTGACGGCGTTGAAGCGCGCCATCCCGTCGATCGTGACCAGGTGATCGGGATCCATGCCGTGCTTGAGCCCGAGCAGGAACACGAGCGAAGCAAGGGCGAGCCAGTCGTGCGGCAGGGATTCCATCGTCTACTTTCAAAAGCGTGATCAGTGACGCGGGATAAGGGATAAGGCTCCCGCGCTCGCGCGGAAATCTTCTATCCCCTATCCCCTATCCCGTATCACGCATTACCTTTTAAGAAATAACTCTTCCCAGAGCTTGCCCCACTTCTCCGACTCGTCGAGCACCGTGACCGAGTCGAGCACGAGGTACGGGAAGTTGCTGAGGTTGCTTTTGATCCGGGTATTGACCGGTGGGCGCCCCATGTCGTCGTAGAGCTTCTGCCCATCCTGGGAGATCACGAAATCGGCGTAGAGCACGGCGGCGGCGGTATGCGGCGCGCCCCTGACGACCGCGATGCCCTGTGGCCGCGCCACGGCCGGGTCGATCGGCGCCCAGTCGATCGGGGCGCCCTTGCGCTTCAACGTCTCCGCGTTGCTGCTGTAAATGGTAAGCCCCACCGGGATTTCTCCCGCCGCCACCAGCTGCGCCAGCAACACGTGTCCCTTGCGGACTTCGGGGCGCATTTCCGACAGCTTGCGAAAAAATGCCATGCCCGGCCCCTCGCCCCACTTCTTGACGATGGTGGCCATCCACTCAGCGTCGCCGGCCTCGATGCCGAGCTTGCCTTTCCATTTCGGATCGGTGAACCCGGTCAGGCTCTTCGGCAGGTCTTCTTTCTTCACCACGTTGGTGTTGTAGCCGACCACGAAGATGGTCAGGCGGTCCGGCAGCCACATGCGGTGCTTGGGCACGCTCGCGGGGGGCAGATCGGCAAGATTCGGCGTGTAGAACGGCGTCAGCACATTCTCGCGCGCCAGCGACTCCATCTCGGGCCCGTTGGTCGCGATCACGTCCGCGGTGATTTTCCCCGCCCGCGTTTCGCTGATCGCGCGCTGGAGCACGCGCTCGGACAGGGCGCGCCACAGCTCGACCTTGATGCCGTATTTCTTCTCGAAGGCCTGCGCCATGGGCTGGGCCTCCGTCGGCGCGAGCGACGTGTAAATGGTTACCGTGCCTTCCTGCTTCGCGCGTTCGATGAGCCGCTTCTCGCGGTCCACACCCTGGTAGTTCAGAACGTCGTCGGGCTTCGCGGCACCCTGGGCCAGCGCGGTACCCGGCTGGAAAACGGCAAGAACAGTGATTATTGCGACGAATCTTGCAAACGACCGCACCATAATGAATTACCTCGGTCTCCTCGATGATCATGCCCGCTTTTGATTTTGCAGCGGCTGGTAACCGAGCCGCTGGGAAACGGCGTCTGTGGCTTCCATCAGCTCGCGCGCATAGGATAGCAGCACTTTCTTGGTGAGGCGATGCGCCGGGCCTGCGAGACCGAGACAGGCGATAACGCTGCCGGCGTCGTTGCGCACCGCCGCCGCGATGCTGCGCAACCCGGACTCGGCTTCCTGGTCCTCGACGGCATAACCGCGAGCACGGATCGACGCGAGTTCCTGGCGCAGGACCTGCGGGCCGGTAATCGTGCTGTCGGTATAGCGCGGCAACCCCTTCGCAATGGTTTCCTCGACGAATTCCTCGGGCTGGTGCGCCAACAACGCCTTGCCCAGCGCCGTGCAATGCAGCGGCGCGCGCACCCCGATGCCGAATCCCATACGGATGGCGCGCCGGCTTTCGAAACGGTTGATGTAGAGGACGGAATGGCCATCGAGCACGGCGAGGTGGACCGTTTCTCCGGTTTTCTCCATCAGCGCCTTGAGATGGGGCCGTGCTTCGGCGCTGACATCCATCTTGCGCCGCACCAGCGAGCCCAGCTCGAACAGCACCAGCCCGGGCCGGTATTTGCCGTCGCGCGCGCCGCGCTCGAGGATGCGCTCCCGCACCAGAGTCGAGGCAAGGCGGTGGACGGTGCTCTTGGCGAGGCCCAGCCGTTTCGCCAGCTCGCTCACGCCGAGATCGAACTGGTCGTCTGAAAACGCCCGCAGCAGGCGCATGGCATTGGCCACCGACGACAGGCGCGTTCTTTTCCGAAGAGTTTTCGACATGAAAAACAGCGGGGGAAATTGACGGTATAAATATTGTATGGTCAACTGGCGGCGGGTTGCAACGGTAAAAAGGAACCGTGTTCCGCATACAAGAACAGCGGTTTACCGGGTGGCCGCGACCCGCCAAAGGAGGCTGCCATGACAACCGCTAGCGGCGCGACATTCCAGAACGATCTGCGCGAATTCATCACCGCCGTGGAGAAGCGCGGCGAACTCGCCCGGGTGAGCAAGGCGCACTGGGACCGCGAGCTCGGCGCGGTGACCGAGGTGCTCTACCGCCAGAAGGTGGAGAAGGCGCCGATGCTGCTGTTCGACGACATCCCCGATTACGCCAAGGGCTACCGCTGCGCCTACGGCATGTTCGGCTCGCCGTACCGGCTGTCGCTGGTGCTCGGCATGGAGCCGACGCTCTCCGACAACCGCAAGGAGATGCTCGACCATTTCCGCAAGCACATCAAGAAGGGCTTCAAGCGCATCCCGCCGAAGATCGTGAAAGACGGCCCGGTGCTCGAGAACGTCGTGCGCGACGGCAAGGTCGACATGCTCAAGTTCCCGGTGCCGGTGCACCATGAGGACGACGGCGGCCGCTACATCGGCACCGCCTGCGGCGTCGTCACGCGCGACCCGGACACCGGGCGCGTCAACGTCGGCACCTACCGCGTGCAGGTGAAGGGGCCGGACCAGTGCTCCTCCTACATCTCCAACGGCAAGCAGGGCCGCATTCACCACGACAAGTACCTGAAGGCCGGCAAGCCCTGCCCGGTCGTGATCATCGTCGGCACCGATCCGATCACCTACCTCGCCGCCGGCTATACCATGCCGGACACGATGCCCGAGTACGAGTGGGCCGGCGGCCTGATGGACCGCCCGATGGAGCTGATCGAAGGCGAAGTGACGGGATTGCCCTTCCCCGCGCGCTCCGAGATCGTGCTCGAGGGCGAGATCTCGGCCACCGAGACCACGCTCGAGGGGCCGTTTGGCGAATGGCACGGTTACTACGCCGGCGATGCGCAGCAGGAGCCGATCATCCACATCAAGCGCATCTATCACCGCAGCAATCCGATCCTCACCTGCGCGGCGAGCCAGAAACCGCCGCACTCGCACCTGTTCGAGCGCTGCTTCCTGCGCTCGGCGGGATTGCTCGACGCGCCCGGGTGCATCGCCTGCTGGTTTGCCGCCATCGCACGCGGTAGCGAGCGAAGCCCCGAGTCCGGGACGCCGCAGCCCGCGACGGCCGTTACAAGCAGAACGGCGAGAGCAAGGCGATCTGTTTC
>Ga0137409_10009010_pt1 | contig 10177 bp, 8 predicted proteins | sample CZODoug1_16funga_FD_122059 | JGI IMG/M metagenome (GOLD analysis project Ga0137409, IMG submission 122059) | Vadose zone soil fungal communities from Angelo Coast Range Reserve, California, USA - CZODoug1_16fungal (Hybrid Assembly) | ecosystem: Environmental > Terrestrial > Soil > Vadose zone...
GAGAATTTGATTCGATGGGGGCATTTGGAGACGTTTTCGGCGAATAGGGCGTTTGGGTTCATGGTTTCGCTGAAAACGGCTCGGGCGATGAAGGCGCGGCTAGCGAAGGGCGAAACGATAAAACTGCATGCGGTGGTGAAGGCGGGGCAGCATGCGGGGAATTATGAGGTGGTGACAGCGACGATTCCTGGGGCGGACCCGAAGCTCAAGGAGGAGGAGATTGCATTTTCGTGCCACCTGGATCACCAGCGGCCGGGGGCGAATGACAATGCGAGCGGGTGCGTAACGATTCTCGAGGTGGCGCGGACGCTGCAGAAATTGATCAGCGAGGGCAGGCTAGCGCGACCGGCGCGGACGATTCGGTTTATTTGGCCGCCGGAGATTGAAGGCACAGTCACAATACTGAATGCTAAGCCGGAGTTTGCGAAACGGATCAAGGCCGTGGTGCACATGGACATGGTGGGCGGAGGGCCGGAAACAAAGGCGGTGTTCCACGTGACTCGCGGGCCGATGAGCTTGCCGAGTTTTGTGCATGACGTGGCGTGGGCGTTTGCGGAGCTTGTGAATGAGGAATCGTACAAGTTTGCGGCGACGGGTGCAGCGAAGTATCCCTTCGTAGCGCCGGAGGGCGGGAAGGAGCCGCTGCGCGCGGAGTATTCGGCGTACACCATGGGGAGCGACCACGATGTGTATCAGGATTCGTCGTTCGGGATACCGGCGATTTATTTGAACGACTGGCCGGACCGGTATATTCATACGAATTTCGATACCGCGGCGAATATCGATCCGACGAAGTTGAAGAGGGCGGCGTTTATCGGGGCCGCGAGTGGGTATTCTTTGGCGAGTCTTACATCGATGCAGATGCCCAGTGACAAAGTGCCGGACGTGATTTCCTTGCTTTCAGAGCACCGATTGGTTTCCTATGAAACGCTTCTTCATCGCTGTGAATCACTTAGTGCGTTTGATTGTGGCGAGACCACGCGGCCATTTGTTGACCACGAGATTACAAAAGTAGATTCGATCCTGCCGTTTGCTTTCGTGCCGCCCAATTGGCGAGAGATGGAATGGAAACATGCGCGATTGCTTGAGACGCAGCTCCTAACAGGAAGATCGCTGAGAACAGAGTTGCTTCTGGGAGATCTCGGCAGAACGTGGAAGCGTAAAAGAGAGCAGAAGGGTCCACTGGCAGTGTTTGGGTACGACTATTTAGCGGACCATGTGAAGGCGGCGAAAGTGGCGACACCGAAGTTGTTGCATTATGAGGGGTTGTGGGGCGGCGGCGAAGAGTATGCGTACGAGGTTCTGAATTTTGCGGATGGGAAGCGGAATGCGCAGTCGATCCGGGATGCGGTGTCGGCGGAGTATGGGCCCGTGCCGTTGGAGATGGTGGTGGAGTATTTGAGGGCGCTGGAAAAGATTGGCATTGTGGAAGAGATAAAGTAAAGGAAGGCAGAACGAGAAGATTGAGCGAGCAGTAAAATAAGCGGCTGCAATGGCGGTGGACTTGAGGAGGGCTAGATGCCAACCATTGAAGGAAAAGAAGGGCGGTTGTGGATTGATACGTACGTGAAGAAGGCGGGCAACTTTTCTGGAGTAATGAAGGCAGTGCGGGCGCTGGTGAAGAAAACGGCGGCAGACTGCGAGGAATACGTAAGCCCGTGGAAGACTCCCGCGTTTGATTCGAACGGACCGCTATGCGTCTTTGTGCTGGGGAAAGAACATGTAACACTGGCATTTTTGCGGGGAGCGATGCTTGCCGATCCGGAGAAACTGCTGGAGGGCAAGGCGAAGGGCGTGCGTAACGTAAGGCTGCGGAGTCTGGCGGATGTGAAGCGGCCGGGAGTGAAGAGGTTGATTGTGGAAGCGGCGAAGTTGAACAAGAAGGATCCGCCGTCGGGGAAGATGGTGGGGATGAATAAAAGGCGGAAGACTGAAGGAAAGAAATGAACAGGCACACGCGGGCTTGTGCGAGTCTATAGCACCGTGTGCTAGCATCGGAAATTGCGTTGATGCGCCGGCTGCTCCGAGAGCGGCCCGCCTCAGAAGGCGGGCCCTACAAAGGCAAGACAGAAGAATGGCGACGACGATGAAGGCGTTGCGGAAAATGCGAGCCTCGAAGGGCCTGCAGATGGATACGGTCGCCGTGCCGGCGATTGGCCCTGCGGACGTACTGGTGCGCGTGAAGACGGCTTCGATTTGCGGGACGGATTTGCACATTTATGGGTGGGACCGCTGGTCGCAGGGACGCATCAAGCCGCCGGTAACGCTGGGGCACGAATTTTGCGGCACTGTCGAGCGCGTGGGCGAGGAAGTGCGCGCGGTCAAGGCGGGCGATTTTGTGAGCGCGGAGATGCACGTCAACTGCGGGCATTGCCACCAGTGCCGGCTTGGTGAAGCGCACATCTGCCAGAATCTGCGCATTATCGGGATCGATCAGGACGGCGCGTTCGCGGAATTCGTAAAGATTCCGGCGTCGAATATCTGGGAGCTGGATGCCGCGATTCCGGAGCACTACGGGGCGATACTCGATCCGCTGGGAAATGCCGTGCATACGGTGTTGGCGGGGCCGATCGCCGGGCAGACGGTTTTGGTGACGGGATGCGGGCCGATTGGGTTGATGTCCATCGCGGTGGCCAAGGCTTGTGGGAGTTCCACGGTATTCGCGACGGAGACGAACGAAAAACGGCGCGCCATGGCAAGGAAGATGGGCGCGGACGTGGTGCTGAATCCCGCGGTGGAAGATGCCGTTGCGAGAATTCTGGCCGAAACGAGTGGCACTGGAGTGGATGCATTGTTGGAAATGTCCGGCAACCCCACGGCGATTCAGCAGGGGTTTAAGGCGCTAAGAGCGGGCGGGCGTGCTTCGCTCCTCGGCATACCAACGGAGAATGTGCCGCTGGATCTGGTGAACGATGTAATTTTCAAGGGCGCGACGGTGCAGGGAATTTATGGACGGCGGATGTACGAGACATGGGTGCAAATGACCGCGCTGCTGAAGGCGGGGCGATTGAATCTGGAGCCGCTGTTTGGCGAACGAGCATCGCTGGATAAGTTTGAGAATGCATTTTCGTTGTTGCAAGGCGGGTTGGCGGGAAAAGTTTTGTTGTATCCGAATGGGATGCCGCGCTGAACGAATTGCATTTCTTACTTTGCCTTCGAGTTGTTTGCGCGGAGCCGTCAGCTGAAGCAGAATAGTTCTTCCCCCAGCGAGTTCAAGTTAGGAGCGCCACCATGTCCGATACTGCAACAATCGCAACGAAACAGAATTCTTTGCAGTACATCACTGACCAGCTGAGTGAATTGCGTGCGAAGGGCGTGGCGCCGAGACTGCGCGTGCTGGAAGGGGAGCAGAAGCCGGTTTGTATATTCGACGGGCGGGAAGTGATCAATCTCGCTTCGAACAATTATCTGGGACTCACGACGCATAAGGCGCTGCGCAAAGCGGCGCTGGATGCGGTGAAACGTTACGGCGCGGGCGCGGGCGCGGTTCGAACGATTGCCGGCACGATGAAACTGCACATGGAGCTGGAGGAGCAGATTGCCGCGTTCAAGAACGTGGAAGCTTGCGTCGTATTTCAATCGGGATTTACGGCCAACGCGGGAACGGTCTCGGCGGTGCTTGGCAAGGAAGACTTGATCATCTCGGATGAACTGAATCATGCGTCGATCATCGACGGAGCTCGGCTTTCGCGAGCGACAATCAAAGTCTTCAAGCATAAAGATGTGAAAGACTGCGAGCGCATCCTGCAGGAGCACGCCAGCTTTCCTGGAAAGAAGCTGATCATCACCGACGGCGTTTTTTCAATGGACGGCGACATTGCGCCGCTGCCGGAACTTTGCAGCCTCGCTGAAAAATACAATTGCATCATGATGGTCGACGACGCGCACGCTTCGGGTGTGCTGGGCCGCAGCGGCCGCGGAACCGTGGACCATCACCAGTGCCACGGGCGCGTTCACATTCAGGTGGGCACGCTCAGCAAAGCGATTGGCGCAATGGGCGGATACGTCTGTGGCTCGCGCGACCTGATTGATTTTCTGTACTTGCGAGCGAGACCATTTCTCTTCTCGACTTCGCATCCACCGGCCACGGCGGCGGCGTGCCAGGCGGCCTTTGCGCTGCTGGATTCTCCGGAAGGCGAAAAGCTGGTGAAGAAACTGTGGGCCAATACGAAAATGTTCAAGCGCGAATTGAAGAAGCGCGGGTTTCAATTCAAGGTGAGCGAGACTCCGATTATTCCTATCCACGTGGGCGATGCGGCGAAGGCGTTCGAATTCTCAAAGAAACTCTTTGAAGCGGGCGTGTTTGCGCCAGCTGTAGGATATCCGACGGTGGCGGACGGCAAAGCGCGGCTTCGCGCCATCGTGAGCGCGGCGCACAAGCGCGAACAACTGCTCCGAGCCGCGGACATTCTGGCAGCAGTGGCGAAGCCGCTCGGCATCGTCTAGGCTGATTCTTAGGGCCCGTGACGGGCACGGTCACCTTGTAAATCCTGCGCAGTACTTGTCATTTTTCCCTTCGGGCGGGCGCCCTTCATCAGTGTAACTAATAGAAAACAAGAATGTTACACCTCGGCACGGCCCTTGCGACTATCAAATTGGTCCGTGGATGCCCTTATGTCTGAGCACTAAACCCAGCTCTTTGTCCAAACGTAATGCGGAGGAGGAATTACCATCATGAATCGCAAAGGTTATGCAATTGCTGCGGGGGCTCTTTTCTGCTTTGGCGCAGCGGCACAGGCGCAAACGGGAGCCCAGGCGGGAGCGCAAAGCAGCAGCCAAACTTCGGTTGAAGCGGGCAAAACACAAACACAAGCGTCCGCTAACACATCGGCGTCAACTTCGGCATCGGCGCAGAACGGGCAAGCAAATGGGTCGTTGGCGAGTGGCACGGCGTTCAACGCAGCTTTGAGTTCGCCAATCGATTCGAAAAAATGCAAGCCGGGTGATCCGGTAAACGCGCACAACACGGAAGCGGTCAAGTCCGAAGGAAAAACCGTGATTCCGAAAGGTGCAAAGCTGGTGGGTCACGTGACGCAGGCTTCGGCACGCGCCAAAGGCGAATCGGAATCATCGCTCGGCATTGTGTTCGACAAAGCGATCCTGAAGAACGGCCAGGAGATTCCTTTGAACGCAGGAATCCAGGCGATTGCTTCAGCACAGAGCGGCGTCTCGGCTGCGGGATCGGAGATGGATACGATGGGTGGCCTGGGCGCTTCAGCGGCGGGTTCCGGCGCGGCGGGCAGCCGCGGAGCGCTTGGCGGCGTGACTTCTACTGCCGGCGGCGCCGTGGGCACGGTGACAAACACGGCTGCTAACGTGGGTGGAGTTGCCGGCGGAACTGTGAACTCCGCGGCCAACGCAGGCGGGAGCATCGCCGGTGCGTCGAAGGGAGCGGTCGGCGGTTTGAACGCTGCGGGGCAGCTCGCTTCAAACAGCCAAGGCGTGTTTGGGCTTAACGGTCTGAACCTGAGCACCGCAGCTTCGAACGCCACGCAAGGTTCGGTGATCACTTCTGCGGGCAAGAACGTGCACCTGGAAAGCGGCACACGAATGCTGCTGGTTTCGCAAGCGCAAGCCGGCGAACAGGGCGCATCCAAGCAGCCTGCGTCGAGCAAGCCTGAACCAAAATCCGAGTCGAAACCGGAAGCCAACAAGCCGAACAAACAATAAAAACTGACTGCTGGTTCAAAGGCCGCGCAGGCATTCCTTTCTGTGCGGCCTTCTTTTATCTCGGCGATCGACTCTCAAGTGAAATGGCGAAAGCGGGAGCAGGCTCCCGCACTCCCCATTTAGCTTTGCTATACTCGCCCGCATGCCTGCTGCACCGAAAAAACTATTTCTCGTGGATGCGATGGCGCATATCTATCGCGCTTTCTTTGCGCCAATGCCGCAGCGGCTCACCGGCCCCGGCGGCGTCCCCACGAACGTGCCCTTTCTATTCGGAAATATCCTGCGGAGACTCATCAAGGATTACCAGCCGGACTACCTCGGAATCGTATTTGATCCTCCCGGGGCAACTTTCCGCGACAAGCTTTTCGAAAAATACAAAGCCCAGCGGCAGCCTATGCCGGACGAAATGCGCGTGCAGCTGCCCTTTGTTCGGCGGCTGTGCGAAGCCATGCGCCTGCCGATGCTCGAAATCAAGGGTTACGAAGCGGACGACGTCATCGGCACGATAGCCATCAAAGCGGGCAAGCAGAATCTGGAAGTGCTCATTGTGTCCAACGACAAAGACATGATGCAGCTGGTCGGCAAAAGTGTGCGGACGTTACGGACCGGCTCCGGCGGCGCCAAGGGCGACATCATCGTGGATGCGAAGAAGGTCGAAGAGCTTCTGGGAGTGCTCCCGGAAAAAGTCGTGGACTACATGGCTCTGCTCGGCGACACGATTGACAATATTCCCGGCGCCAAAGGGATCGGTGAAAAAGGCGCTGCAGAGCTGATCAAGAAATACGGAAGTGTTGAGAACGCGCTTGATCATGCGGACGAAGTGTCCAATAAGCGTTACCGCGAAGCTCTTCAACAGCAGCGCGAACAAGTGCTCATGTCCAAACAGTTGGCGGAAATTGCAAAAGATGCGCCGATTGAACTCAATCTGTCTGAACTGGAATTGCGTTCGCCAAACGGCCCCGCACTCGTGGAACTATATCGAGAGCTGGGATTCAATTCGCTGTTGAAAGAATTGGGAGCGGAAGCGGTGGCGTCGTCCGCTCCGGCGAGTTCTGAGCCGGCGTTGGAGGCGGATTACGCGCAGTTCGCCAGCGTCGTCGAGTTTCGGGAGTATCTGGCGAAACTTCCCGCGAAACAACCGCTGGCGGTCTGGCTGAATCTGGAGGCGGGCGAGCGTGAAACGGAAGGGTTCGGGACACGCATCGCTTCGATCGAAGTTTCTTCGAAAGCCGGCGAAGGCCGCTCTGTCTGGTTCGACGAAAAAGGCGAGGCTTTGAAGGCTCTCGTGCCGCTGCTCGCTGATCCGAAACGGCCAAAGATTGTCCACGACCCGAAGCTTTTCCAATTGCTGGCTGGGCGAGCCGCGAATATCCGCCACGCAACTCAGATTTATTCCTACCTTTTGCGGCCCACCACGGCAAATCACAATTTCTCCGACGTGGTCATGCGGCAATTCAACGCGATGATGGGCGGCGGTCCCGGCGAGCGCGCCGACTATCTGCAGCGGTTGGCGCCCGCATTGCACGCGCAAATCCAGGAGCACAACCTCGAAGATGTTTACGAAAAAATGGATTTGCCGCTCGCGCCAGTGATTGCGGAACTCGAAAGGAACGGCATCCGCGTCGATCCCAAAGAACTTGGCAAAATGTCGCAGACGATGGAAAGGGAAATCCGCCGCCTCGAAAAAGAGATTTGGAAGCTGGCGGGCTCGGAATTCAACGTCAACTCGCCGACACAGCTCGCCGAAATCCTTTTTGACAAACTGAATTTACAGCCTAACGCACGGCGCGGGAAAGCAAAAGCGCGCTCTACCGCCGCCGATATTCTCGAGGAATTGTCCGCGCAGCACGCGCTCCCTGCCAAGATCATCGAATACCGCGAAATCGCCAAGCTCAAGTCGACGTATGTGGACGCGCTGCCGAAGCTGATCCATCCCGAGACTGGCCGTTTGCACACCAGCTTTTCGCAAACCGGCACGGCCACCGGGCGGCTTAGCTCAAGCGATCCCAATCTGCAGAATATTCCGATCCGCACTGAACTGGGCCGCGAGATTCGTGCCGCTTTTGTCGCCGAAAAGGGAAAGTTACTGCTGTCCGCGGACTATTCGCAGATCGAGCTGCGCATCATGGCGCACTTTTCGAAAGATCCCGTGCTCGTCGCGGCCTTCCGCAACGGGGAAGATATCCACGCGCGCACGGCCCAAGAGGTTTTCGGCGTGGGTCCGATGGCTCAAAACGCGGAGCACCGCCGCGCTGCCAAAGCCATCAACTTCGGAATCATTTACGGACTTTCTCCCTTCGGACTGGCGCAGCAATTGGGCATCGAGCAGAAAGAGGCCGCGAAATTCATCAACGCTTATTTCACGCGCTATCGCGGCGTAAAGGAGTATCTGGACAATATTCTCGCCGAAACGCGCAAGACCGGCGTGGCGAAAACTTTGTTCGGACGAATTCGCCCGATTCCGGAAATCAATTCTCCGCAAATACAGCTGCGCAATTTTGCGGAGCGCACTGCTCTGAATTCGCCTTTGCAAGGGACTGCCGCCGATCTGATCAAGCTGGCGATGATCCGCATCGACGAGCGTCTGGCGAAGGAAAAGTTCGAGGCCAAAATGATTTTGCAAGTGCACGACGAGTTGCTCTTCGAGGCTCCCAACAAGGAACGCGCCAAGTTGGAAAAACTAGTTAAGGAAGAAATGGAAGGCGTCCACAAACTGGCCGTTCCTATCGTTGTCGAAATCGGTTCCGGGCCGAACTGGCGTGACCTGGACTAGCGCGGCTTTCCAGCCACTTGAGCCGCAGCATCTATTTTTTTAATCCTTTCCATCCGCTTTCCCGGGGCGTAGAATCCGTTCAAAATCAAGCCGAACTCGCTCACTCGGCCGGTCCATCCTGTCAGGAGGAAATTATGCGCAGGACAGTTTTCGTCCTGAGTACCATTCTGCTCGTGAGCTTCGGGACGGCGAACTCTGAGCCGAATCCCACTCAGGAAAAGCCAGGTGCTGCGGAGGCAAAAATGACTCCGGAAGACGCCGCAAAAAAGAATCCCGTCGCGCCAACGGCGGAAGGATTGGCGCAAGCCCGCAAAACCTTTGGCTATACTTGCGCCATGTGTCACGGCAAAGGCGGTGACGGTAAGGGCGACCTCGCCGTGGACATGAAGCTTGATCTTCACGACTGGCGCGATGCTTCTTCCATCGAAAAGATGACCGATGGCGAGCTCTTTTGGATTATCAGCAACGGCAAGGGGAAGATGCCCGGCGAAGGCGATCGTAGCCCGGAAAAAGCGCGCTGGAACTTCGTCAATCTTGTTCGATCTTTTGCCAAGAAAGGCGAGGGAGATAAGCCGAAGGCGGAGGCGCCGCCAAGTTAACCGCTGCCGATTGCCACCCGTGTTTCTTCAATCAAAGCCCACTATCCAGATCTGCTGAAGGATGAGACGACTGACATTTTTCCCGTTGTGTTATGCTCGCCGGGAGTCATTCGCTGAAGGAGTTTTCCGATGGCCCACGCGCCGCAATTTCTAAAATTGGTTAACGAAGCCAAAAAGAAAATCAAGGAAACCAACGTTGCCGATGTGAAGCGCCGCCTGGAAGCCGGCGAGAAATTTCTGCTTGTTGACACCCGCGAGGACTCCGAGTGGACCAACGGCCATCTCCCCGGCGCCGTCCACCTGGGGAGGGGAATCATCGAGCGCGATATTGAAGCACGAGTTCCAGACACCAGCGCAAAACTTGTTCTGTATTGCGGCGGCGGCTTCCGCTCCGCGCTTGTGGCCGAAAATCTCCAGAAAATGGGTTACAACAACGTCGAATCGATGGATGGCGGCTGGAAGGGCTGGCTGGAAGCGGGTCTGCCAACGGCGAAAGATTAGCGGCCTAGTGCCGGACCGTCGTCTAAAGGAATTCTCCGGGGTGGAGGAATTCCGAAATTAGTCGCGCATTACTGAAGGTTTGCCTAGACGCGAATGAATCGTTCGAATTTCCGTCCCGAGAGGTCTTGATGCGGACAAGCATGACACGGCTGGTTTCTGCAATTCTACTTATTTTCGCTCCCGCAGCCCCTTGCCGGCCACAAAATGCGCCCGGGCCGACTCCCACGGAGGTGAAGGGCGATCCGTCCATAGGAAAAAAGTTGTTCGAGAATCAATGTGCGCTCTGCCACGGAATCGATGGAGGCGGAGGACGTGGTCCCAATCTTCGCCGTCCGAAGCTAGACCACGCGGCGGATGATGCGGCGCTGAGAGCGTTAATACAAAACGGAATTGCACCCGAAATGTCCGAGGGCTGGTTTCTCTCCTCTGAGGACATCGCGAATTTGGCGGCGTATGCGAACCCCGTATCATTCAACGTGGACGGCAAACAACGTGTTGCCATCGCGGCGGACCGGGTGCTCTATGTGTTCGGTATGTAAACCACCAATCAAGCCAAGAAATTGGCTGGGGCGGAAGGATTCGAACCTTCACCGTCCTCATTAACAGTGAGGTGTCCTACCAGTTGGACCACGCC
>Ga0137409_10009011_pt1 | contig 10177 bp, 7 predicted proteins | sample CZODoug1_16funga_FD_122059 | JGI IMG/M metagenome (GOLD analysis project Ga0137409, IMG submission 122059) | Vadose zone soil fungal communities from Angelo Coast Range Reserve, California, USA - CZODoug1_16fungal (Hybrid Assembly) | ecosystem: Environmental > Terrestrial > Soil > Vadose zone...
TCGACCGCCATCGGGACGATCTCCGCCGAGCGGCTACGGCTGCCCCCGGGGGCACACGACCTCGTGCTGACGCGCGCGGACGGCACGCTCGTGTTCGCCCAGGGGGCCGAGGAGCGCCAGAAGCACCTCGGGCTGCACATGACCCAGGTCTACCGCATCGCCTCCGCCACGCTCGCCCGCGCCGGGCTCGGCGCGATGCGACGAGGGGTGATCGAGGGCGCGGCGGAGACGACCTTCCTCCGCAGCGACGGCGGCGTGATCCTGGGCGTCGCGCTCGCGCGCGAGGTCGAGGTGGGAGCGGGGCTGGTGCAGGTGGGCCGTCTGTGGACGGATCTGAACATCAAGGCCTGACCCGATGGCCGACCCGCAGCCCGCCGCCGACTCGACGCCTCCGGGCGGTTCGACCGCGCCGCGCCCGTCGCGCGCGCAGGCCTTCCGCGAGACGCTTTCCGAGCTGACCCGTCTCGATGGGGTGCGTGGAGGGCTCATCGTGACGCCGGACGGCCTCGTCATCACCTCGGAGCTGCCGCCCCGCTTCCCGGTGGAGGCGCTCGCCGCGCTCGCGGCCACCCTCGGGCGGGAGCTGGAGCTGGGGGCGAGCCGGCTGGAGCGGGGAGCCTTCCGCACCGCGCTCTTCTCGGCGGACGACGGGACCGTCTTCGTGGGGGGCAGCCCGGTCGGCTACGTGACCGTGGTCGCGGACCGTAACGTGAACAACGAGGGCGTCCGCACCGCGCTCGGCCGCGCGGTGGACCGCCTGCGCGGCACCTGGCGCACCCCCACCGTCTAGCCCGGGGGCGGGGGTAGCCCCCTCGGGGCCACCTACCCGAGCGTGACCCGCAACACTTCCTCCACCGTCGTGATGCCGTCCACCACCTTCTGCAGCGCGTTCTGCCGGAGCGTCTTCATGCCCTGCGAGACCGCGGTGTCACGGATCTCATTGGTGGTGGCGTTGCGCAGCATGAGATCGCGCAGCTCGGTGGTCACCGGCATGACCTCGTAGATGGCCACCCGGCCCTTCATCCCGGTGAAGTTGCACGTCTGGCAGCCCTTGCCCTTGTAGAAGTTCACGGTGCCGAGCCCCTGGGACACGTGCCCGTAGGGGACCAGTATCTCCTCGTTGGCCTCGTACGGCTCCTTGCAGTCCTTGCAGATCTTGCGGCCGAGCCGCTGGGCCAGGATCAGCTGGAGCGATGACGAGACGAGGAACGGCGGGATGCCCATGTCGAGGAGCCGCGCCGGCGTGGATGGGCAGTCGTTGGTGTGGAGGGTGGAGAGCACGAGGTGGCCGGTCAGGGCGGCGCGGATGCCGATCTGGGCCGTCTCCAGGTCTCGGGTCTCACCGACCAGGATCACGTCCGGGTCCTGCCGCAGGAAGCTCCGCAAGCACGCGGCGAAGGTGCGTCCGATCTCGTCGTTGACCTGCACCTGGTTGACGCCCTTCAGGTTGTACTCGACCGGGTCCTCGGCGGTCATGATGTTGATGTCCGGCGAGTTGATGGTGTGGATGGCCGAGTAGAGCGTGGTGGTCTTGCCGGAGCCGGTGGGACCCGTGATCAGGATCATGCCGTAGGGACTGTGGATCGCCTTGCTGAACTGCTCGAGGCTCCACGGGTCGAAGCCGAGGGCGCCCAGGTCGAGCTGGAGCGCTTCCTTGTCCAGGATCCGCATGACCGTCTTCTCGCCGAAGATCGTCGGCAGGGTCGAGACGCGGAAGTCGATCTCGCGCTGGTGGTAGCGCAGCTTGATGCGACCGTCCTGGGGAAGCCGGCGCTCCGCGATGTCCATCGTGGCCATGATCTTCACGCGCGAGGTCAACGCGGCCTCGAGGCGCTTGGGCGGCGTCATGATCTCGTGCAGCACGCCGTCGATGCGGAACCGGACCCGGAAGACCTTCTCGTAGGGCTCCAGGTGGATGTCGGAGGCGCCCCGACGGATGGCGTCGGTCAGAATCATGTTGATGAGCCGGACGACCGGAGCCTCATCCGCCGATTCCTTGAGGTCGAAGACGTCGGCCTTGCTGAAGGCCGCCTCGCCGTCCTCGACGACCTCGACGTCGGTGTCGGCCTCCTCCAGCTCGCTGATCATGTCGTTGACGCTGGCGCCGGTCTCGTAGAGACGCTCGAAGGCCTTGCGGATGGCCGCCTCGGAGGCGACCACCGGCTGGATCTGCAGACCGGTCATGAACCCGACGTCGTCGAGCGCGAACACGTTGGTGGGATCCGCCATCGCCAGGGTGAGGACGTTCCCGATCCGCTTGATCGGGAGCACACTGTGCTTCTTGGCGATCTGCTCGGGCACGAGCTTGAGCACGTCCGGATCCGGGTCCACCTGCGCCACCGTGATAGCGGGCATCGCGTACTGCTTCGACAGGAACGAGACGAGGCTGTCCTCGGTGATGAACTGGAGGCGCACCAGGATCGTCCCGAGCTTGTCCGCGCTCCCCTTCTGCTCGGCGAGCGCGCGCTGGAGCTGGTCCGGGCTGATGAGCTTCTCGGCCACCAGCCGGTCCCCGAGGCGCGACAGGCTGCCCTGACGCCGCTCGATCGGGGAGGCGCCGCCCCGCTTGCCGGGACTGGGGATCGGCGCGACCTCGATGGACGCGGCGAGCGCTTCCATCTCCTCGGTCGCCGGCACGCGACCGGACGCGGGCTCCGGGGCCGGGGCCACGCTCGCGGACGGCCGCCCCCCCACGGTGCCGGCCAGGCGCGCGACGACCCGCGCCAGGCTCTCCCGATCACCCAGCTTGGTGTAGATCTCCTTCAGGGTCTCGAGCGCGCCGGTGTCCGAGGGGTTGGCCTCCACGATCATCTCGCAGAGCCGGGCCGACTCGGCCAGGGACCGCTTCTCTTCCGAGGACAGCGAGGTCTTGTTGTCTGTCTGCGCCATGATAGTCGGTGTCCGCCGGCTAGACCGGACGCTCCCGCATCGAGGACTGCACCTCGTCCTTGTGGAGCGGCGTGGACAGCACGCCGGTGCGCTGAGGCCGGGTCCGGGTCTCGGCCAGGATGGCCCCGATGGCGGTGCCCGCCTCCTTGGCGAAGAGACGCACCATCCCCACGGTGGTCCGGCTGTCGAAGATGGCGAGCAGGATCGCGTGCTCGTCCACCGCGGCCACGTGGATGCTCTCCTTCACACCCTGGTGGAACAGCATGGTGAACTCGGTCTCGCCGAGCAGCCGCGCCATCGCGGCCGTCGAGCTGAACGCGCCCGCGGCGAGCGCGGAGAGCGACACGGTGTCGAGGGACCGCGAGGCCCCGCCGCGAGCCAGGAGCTGTCCGCTCCGGTCGATCAGGAGCGATTCATTCGCACCCGACTCGCCCAGGAAGTGCAGGAGAACGCCGTTGATCCGCTGCGCGTCCTCCTCGTGGATGGCCAGGTTGTCATTTTGACTCATTGAGCGCCCCCTGTTCTTGTCCGAACCCGGCGACGAGGACCATGCGCGAGACGGTGTTGAGTGTGTCGAACACGCCCTTGCCCTCGACGGCGACCGATTCGAAGTACGGGACCCGTCGGGTCTTCCGGTTCAGCATGTACTCGAGATATTCCACCGGAGCCACGTTGGGCAGATCCCGCTTGTTGTATTGGATCACGTACGGGATCTCGTCCAGATTGTACCCGTACTCCTTGAGATTCTCTTCCAGGTTTCTGAAGCTCTCCACGTTCTCGGGCAGCCGATCCCACTGCGAATCCGCGACGAAGACGATACCGTCGACGCCCCGCAGCACGAGCTTGCGCGTCATGTTGTAGTAGATCTGGCCCGGCACCGTGTAGAGCTGGAACTTGGCCACGAAGTTCCGCACCGTCACCGCGGAGACCGGCAGGAAGTCGAAGAAGAGCGTCCGGTCGTCCCCCGTCGCGAGCGACACCATGTTGCCGCGGTTGACGTCCGGGAGGCCGCGGTAGATGTACTGCAGGTTGGCGGTCTTTCCGGCCACCCCGGTACCGTAGTAGACGATCTTGAAGCTGATCTCTTTCTGCGCGTAGTTGATGATCGACATCGAGTGGCCTCAGGCCGACATCAGCGTCGCCGCCGCGCGCTCGACCTGGCGATAGGCCAGGCCGGGCCGGGTCACGGATCCACCCGCGACGATGACGATCGACCGCCCATGCCCGATTTCCTCGGGCTGGATGACGAGGAGCGTGTCGCCGGATCGCAGGATCGCGGTCCGGAACACGGCGCCGGACCCCGCCGCCTTCCGCATCACGGCGTAGAGGTCCTGCGCGAACGCTCCCACCGCGGGCACATCGTCTCCCGCCGGCAGGAAGAAGTAGAGCACCGCTTCACTTTCCGCGTCTCTCAGGACCGAGGCGGAGACGTCACCGAACGCGTTCAGGCCTCGGGCGAGAGCCGCGGCCCGGCTGGGCACCGCCGCCGGGGCCAGGCTTGGGACCGCCGGCACCACGTCGTGAGCCGGCGCGGTGGAATGCCCGGCCGCGCGGTCGCCCGCGGCGCGCCGGCAGAGGATCTCGAGCAACGCGAGCGCGCCACCACGGGGCGCCGCGGCCGCGAGGACGGGACCGCGGTCGCCCGGTCCGCCGAGCGGGGTCAGCACGACGGCCGTCTCCGGCCCGCGGAGCGTGATCTGATCCACCGGCCACGGCGGCCGGCGATCGGTGAACAGGGGCAGCGCGAGGCCCGCCACCGCGACCGCGGTTTCATGCGCCACCGTGGGCGAGGCCATCGCGAAGACGGTGACTCCCTCGACCGCCTGCACGCTCACGTCGAAGGACGCGATCGGCGCCAGCAGCGCGACGATGCGCCGGGCCTCCGCCGCCTCCGAGGGGCCCAGGCTGAGCGGAGTGGGGATCGTCGGCGCGGACGGCGCCGGATCGGCCCAGGCCGCGGCGGCCGGGACGGGCGCAGGCTTCGGCCAGGAGAACTTGGGGGGGACCGGCGGCTCGTAGGCCGGCGCGACCACCGGGCTCGGAGCGGCCACGCCCGGCTCAGGCTCGTCGATCACCGCAGGAGTTTCGAGATCGAGAGGAAGATCCAGTTCGACCATCGGGGCGACCGGGATCGCGTGGACCGGAGCCGGGACGGGCTCGACCATCGGATCCTCGGCCACGATGGGGTCGGCTTCCGTGGACCGGGCGAGGGCGGGCACCGGCTCGAGGACGTCCTCCCGCGGCTCCTCAGCGACGACGACCTCGGGCTCGGGCACGGGAGGAATGAACGCCACCGGATCCGCGGCCGATTCCACCGGCGCCGCAGGCGCCGGGTCCGACAGGAGCGGCTGGAAGGGCGCCGGGAAGTACTCGAGGCCACGAACGTCGGCCGCCGGGCCGGAGGCCGTGAACAGATCCAGGGGGACCTGCCGGACGATCTCGTCGAGGGGGAGTCGAATGCCATTGGGCAAGCGCTCCGCCATCTCTGCGTCCGACACGGCCATCGCCTCACGGGGAAACTGCCGGGCGACCACGTCCCAGCCCACGCGGATCAAGCCTTCCGCGAGCTGAGGCAACACCACCGACTGCGGGATCAGCAGCGCGCCGGGCTGCCGCAGTCGCTCCGCCACCTGGTCGAGCGGGACGTGGAACGCCTCCACGGGAAGCTCGGTCGCCACGCGGCTCCAGGAGATGCGCACCGTGGGCCCGTCGATCTCGGGCCCGGCGGGCTGCTCGATCGCAATCGGATCCGGATCCTCCGCACGAGGCTCCGCGACCCACGCCGGGGCCGGGGGCGGGACCGGCGCGCGGAGGGGCGCCGCTTCCGCGGGCGCGGGCCTGATCTCCGGCGCGGGCGCGATTCCTGGCTCCGGCTGGAGCATCGGCGCCGGCTCGCTCGACGCGTCGGACTCCTCGACCGGATGGAACGGCACCGGGATCCGGTGGAGCCCGTGGATCTCGACCGCCGGCGTATCCGCGACGAACAGCTCATGCGGGAGCTGGCCGATCACCTCGTCGAGGGGCAGCCGCAGGCCCTCTCCCAGGTGCTCGACGATCTGCGCATTGCTCAATCCCACCAGGTGGGCCGGGAACTGATCGGCGATATCGCTCCACGCGACCCGCGCGATGCCTTCCGAAAGCTGGGTGACCACGAGCTCGCCGGAGATCTGCAGGAAGCCGGGGTCGCGGAGGCTTGCCGCCACCTCGTCCTCCGGCGCGAGGAAGGTGCCGGGGGGGAACTGGTCCATGACGCGGTCGAGCGCGATCCGCAGAACCACTTCCGATCGGCCGGGCGTGCGAGCCGGCTGGGCCTCGCGACGCCGCTTCGCGACTGCCGCGCGGCGCGACCGGGACTCTTCGTCCGGTACCGGCGGGGGCGGGGGCGGGGCCGCCGGGAGCACCGGAGCGGCCATCACGACGGGCTCGGGAGCCGGCTCGTTTCGCGAGAGCGGCGCCTCGCTGAAAGAGTCACTACTCTCGAGCGCGGGTGCGGCCTGCGCGCGCGTGGGCGTGGCGGCACGGACCCGAAGGCTCGCCGTCGAGCGCGCGGTGGCGGCGCTCCGCTCGCGGGGAAGACGGGCGGGCGCGCGCAGCAGATCGCGGAGCGGCACCAGCAGCAGCATCACTCCGATGAGCTCCGGCAAGGGCGGCGGGAGCATCCAGGGCAGCGCGCGCCCGGCGAGGGCCGGATCGAGCAGCGCGCTGAGCGGCTCCCGCGACATCGCCAGCAGGACGTGGAGACCGCTCAGGACCGCGGTGCCCACGAGCCATCGCACGACGGATGGACGGCGCACCCACAGCCAGACCAGTAGCCCGTACGTCACCGGTGGGATGCCCGCGACGGCCCACTTGGGTAGCGGCACCTCGAACTGAAGCGGCACGAGGGTCAGGACGTAGATGAGACCGACATACGAGGCCAGCCCCAGCAGGGCCAGCAGCCACGACGAGAGCTGTCGGGCGCTGGACACGGAATGGTAGGACGTTCTCATGGACGAGGGCCTCACACGGCCCGGACCAGGTCCGGGAGCGCTTTCTTCACGTGGTACCGCACCTTGCCGAGCACCGCCGGGTCGCCAAGGACCACCGCGAGCATGGCACCCGCGCCGACGGCATTCAGCAGCACGACTCCCGCGTCGTACTCGAGGATCAAGCTCTGAAGACGCCCCTGGGTCAGGGCCCGGCCCACCCCGTCCGTGGACTCGACGAGGCAGGCAGCCAGGGCGCCCGCGAGCTCGGCTTCGGGAAGGAGCCCGCCCGCGGCCTCCATCAGCGCTCCCTCGCGGTCGATCAGCGCGGTCAGGGAGACCCCGGGCAGCTCGGCCACCCCGGCGAGCAGCGTCTTGAGATCGGGCCCCGGCGCGGGCGCCGGCGGGACGACCGCGACGGGTTCCGGCACCACGGGCGCCGGGCGCTCGGGCTGGGGAGCGCGGCGCTCGGGCGCCGGGGCCGGGACGGCGGCCGCCGCGAACGGGGCCGTCTCGGCAGCCGGGGCGGGCGCGGCGGCCGGCGCGGGGCGACCCGTCGCGGGCAGCAGGCTCTCGATGCGATGCAGGAGCTCATCGGCCGCGAAGGGCTTCCGCATCACGTCGTCCGAACGGACCTTGGCCGCGCGCTCGAGCACGGTGCCGTTGACGATGCCCGAGATCAGCAGCACCGGCGTGTGCCCCAGCGTCGGGTGCTTCTTGACGAAGTCGCAGATCTGATAGCCGTCCATGTCCGGCATGATCACGTCGCAGACGATGAGGTCCGGCGTCTCGCGCGCGATCTGCTCCAGCGCTTCGCTTCCCGAGGCGGCCGACAGCACCTCGATGCGCTTCGACTCCAGCGCCCGCTGCACGACTTTCCGAACGCTGAGACTGTCGTCTACGACCAGCACCTTGGGCATGATCTATCCGTCCCGCCGCGGCCCACGCGAGGCGGCGGCCTCCCGCCGCCCGTCGGCTCCTTGGGTTTCCTCGTCGATCGCTTGCGCCACGCTCAGGAGAAGCTGCTCCACGCTGCGCGTGATGGTACGCGGCCGTCCCGCCAGCGCCTCGCGCTCACCGCGGTTGAAGCAGAAGCGCGCCTCGCCTTCCCGCTGGGAGGCGCCCACCATCGCGGCGAAGGCGGGCTCTCCGGTCTTCCCCGCGAACTCGGCGTGGACGACCCGCCCGGCCTCGAAGAGGATGCTCCCCTCGCCGCCCGAGAGCGACAACAGGAGCTCGCCCGTCTTCACCCCGAGCGAGATGACCTGCGTGAGCTCGGTGAGGTCCATCACCCCGAGCGAGCCCTGGAAGCTGCTACGCCCGGGCTCGGCTGCGCTCTTGGCGACCGGGGCGGCGACGGGAGCGGCGGCCGGCCGCGGCGGCATCTTCGCCGGCCCCTTGGCGGCCGCGGGCGGCTCCGGGCGGCGCACCGGGGCGGCGGGAGGCGCATCCCCGAGCAGCTCCTTGATGCGCGACATCACGGTGGCCAGCGTGAAGTCACCGGTGACCGTCATGTCCACGCCCGCCTCGGTGGCGGCCAATGCGATGGGTCGATCGCGACCGGCCAGAAGGAGGAAGGGCGTGTCCTTGGTCGCGGGATCGCGCCGCACCATCGTGAACAGCTCGTAGCCGTCCATGTCCTGCACCTTGGCGTAGCTCACGATGAGGTCGGGCTGCTCCCACTCGAGCATGGTCAGCGCGAACGAGCCGCTGGTCGCGACCGCCGCCTCGTAGCCAGCTTCCGCGAGGGCATGGGCGAGCGCAACCCGGCTGTCCTGGTTGGCGTCCACCACGAGTACCTTGGCGTCGGCCATCGCCTACTCCACCAGGCTCCCGGCGCGGGTGGAACCGACGAGCGCCGAGCCTTCGAGCGCCCGCTCCCCCGCCGCGACCGATTCGACAATCCGCACGAAGCTCTGCTCGTCCACCGGCTTCGTGATGTAGTGGCGCACGCCCAGGCGCCGGGCCAGGCCGGCGTGCTTCTCGCCCGCCCGCGTCGTCATCACGATCACCGGCACCTCGCGGGTCGCCGGGCGCCGCCGCAGGTCCTCGATCAGGGCGTAACCGTTGAGCCGCGGCATCTCGAGGTCGGTGACGACCACGTCCACGCTTCGCTCCACGAGCTGATCGAGGGCATCCTGGCCGTCGATCGCGGTGACGACCCGGAGGCCGGCCTTCTCCAGCATCTGGCCGACGAACTTCCGGATGCTCACCGAATCGTCGACGAGCATGACGGTGAGCCGAGTGTCCGCCACCTCGAGCGACGTACCCGCCAGCTCGCGATCCGGGGCGGTCGGCTTTCCCGCCGTCTCGCGGAGGAGGGTCGGATCGAGGAGCAGGATCACGCGGCCCTCACCCGAGATCGTGGCGCCCGAGAATGGACCCACCCCGTCGACGAGCGCGCCCAGGCTCTTGATGACGATCTCCTCCTTGCCCAGCAGCTCGTCCACCACCACGCCGAAGGGCCTGCCGCCGCCCCGCATCACCACCACCGGTAGCCGGGTGGGCGGCGGAGACGCGACGAGGCCCAGGGCCTGCTCGAGGCGGACGACGTCGATCGCCCGATCGTCGAGCTGCACCGTCTCCCGTCCACCGGCGGTCAGGATGTCGTGGGGAGCGACCGAGCGCATCGCGCTCACCGCGGTGAGTGGAATCGCCACGATCTCCGACCCGCACCGCACCATCAGCGCGTCCGCGATCGCCAGCGTGAGGGGCAGCTTGAGGACGAAGCGCGTCATGCGTCCGGTTTCGGTCTCGACGTGGATCTCGCCGTTGAGCCGGCTGACATTGGTCCGGACCACGTCGAGGCCGACCCCTCGACCGGCGGTCTGGGTCACCGCGGACGCGGTGCTGAAGCCCGGCACGAAGATGAGGTTCAGCACCTCACGCTCGGACATCGTGGCCGACTCCGCCGCGGGCAGGAATCCGCGCTCCACCGCGTGTCGGCGCACCACTTCGGTGTCGATGCCGCGTCCATCGTCCTCCACCTTCACCAGGATGAAGCCGCCCTCCTGGGACGCGGACAGGGTCACGTGTCCCGAGGCCGCCTTCCCACCGCTCTCGCGCTCCGTCGCAGACTCGATCCCGTGAGCCACCGCGTTTTGGATCAGGTGCAGCAGAGGGTCGGCGATCTGCTCGATGATCCCGTTGTCCACTTCGGCCGACTCCCCGGAAACCGTGAGGGTCACCGCTTTCCCGGTGGCCCGGGCCGCCTCTCGCACCTGCTGGGCGACCCGCGCGAAGAGGCGGCCGATGGGCACCATGCGCGCGCGCGTGATCTCCTTGCGGAGGGCCGCGGTCAGGCGCTGGATCTGGACGGTGTC
>Ga0137409_10008285_pt1 | contig 10175 bp, 4 predicted proteins | sample CZODoug1_16funga_FD_122059 | JGI IMG/M metagenome (GOLD analysis project Ga0137409, IMG submission 122059) | Vadose zone soil fungal communities from Angelo Coast Range Reserve, California, USA - CZODoug1_16fungal (Hybrid Assembly) | ecosystem: Environmental > Terrestrial > Soil > Vadose zone...
GGCGCCACATTCGTCAGCGCATCAGTGCCACCCGGCGCGGCGTTTGCGGCGGCGCGCGCTGCGGCGGCCGGCGCAGCGCTCCGCGGCGCAAGGATCGCCTTGGCGATGCCGCGCAGCAGGTCGACTTCGGTGGCGGTCGGATGGGCACGATTGACGAAGCGTCGCAGCCGCGACAGCAACCGCTTTGGCTGAGCGGGATCGACATAGTCGATCGCCAGCAACGCGCGCTGCCAATGTTCAAGCAGACCTTCGACCCGATCGATTGTCGCCGGCGGCTCTTCCGCAAAGGCGACGCCGATGCCGACGCGCGCGCGTTGCGCGAGCGCGCGCCGGCACTCGTAGGCAGTGACCTGCACTGCTTGCGCGAGATTGAGCGAGCCGAACTGTTCATCGACCGCGATCGCGCACGCTTGCTGGCAACGCTCGGCATCCTCGTTGCTGAGGCCACTGCGCTCGGTGCCGAACACAAATGCCACCGGCGCGTGCGCGATCCGGTCGGCCAGCGCCGCGGTCGCCACGTGCAAATCGACGAGCGGCGGACCGAACTCGCGCGCGTAGCCGGTCATCGCATAGGCGAATCCGACCCCGGTCAGGGCATCGACCAGTGTCGCGTGATCCGTGGCCGCCACGAGCACATCCACGGCGCCGGCGGCGAGCGCGAGCGCCTCCGGGTGCGAGCGAAAGTCGAGCTCGCGGGGCGCGACCACCGCAAGCCGCGTAAATCCCATGACTTTCAACGCCCGCGCGGCGGCGCCGATGTTGCCGGCATGGCTCGGCGCAACCAGTACAAAGCGAACACGCTCGGCGATCGGCAATGGCACGGAGTCATGCGCATGCTGCCAAGCATGCGGTCAGTACAATACCCAGCAGTCTAGCGGTGCGCGGTCATCCGACGGTCTGCGGCCGGCGGCGCGACGGTGGCATGGCCACAACGGCCGGCGTTGGCGCCGCGCCCGGCAATCAGGCCGGCCCGACATCGCCTCTCCCCGCATCGCAATCACAGGTCTGCCGTACGCCATGAACGCAATGCACCCGATGTTGAACACGGCCGTCCGCGCCGCGCGCAAGGCGGGTGCCATCATCAATCGGGCAAGTCTTGATCTGGATCTGGTGCGAGTCAGCGCCAAGGGACGCAATGACTTTGTCACTGAAGTCGACAAGGCGGCTGAGGCGGTGATCATCGAAACGCTTTCGGCGGCGTACCCGAAACATGCTTTTCTCGCGGAAGAGTCGGGCGCCAGTCATCCCGACACGCAGTCGGAATACACCTGGATCATCGATCCGCTCGATGGCACCACCAACTTCGTGCACGGCTTTCCGCAATACGCGGTGTCGATCGCGCTTCAGCACAACGACCAGATGACGCAGGCGGTTGTGTATGACCCGACCCGCAATGAACTCTTCACCGCCACACGCGGGCGCGGCGCGTTCATGGACGATCGGCGTCTGCGCGTGTCGCGCCGGCAGCAGTTGAGCGAAGCGCTGGTCGGCACCGGCTTTCCGTTTCGCGAGCTCGAACACCTTGACGAATACGTCGCGATGTTCAAGCGCATCACCGGTGAAACGGCGGGCATTCGCCGTCCTGGCGCCGCTGCGCTCGACCTGGCCTACGTCAGCGCGGGTCGTCTTGATGGCTTCTGGGAATTCGGCCTGTCGCCATGGGACATGGCGGCGGGCAGTCTGCTTATTGCAGAGGCGGGTGGCCTCGTGTCGGACTTCGCCGGTGAGCAAGGCTGGCTCACCAACGGCCAGATCGTGGCCGGAACGCCGAAGGTATTTCCGCAACTGCTGCAGCTCGTGCAGGACGTGCACGAGCATCGTGCCTGAGACGTCAGCACGCGCCGCGCGCCGCGCGACGACGCGATGCAAGCGCGCCTCGATGCGGCCGCCACGGTGTCACAGTCGCCTGACTCGTTGCGCGCGGATGCTGCGATCGCTGCGTCGGCGTCGCTGTCAGCGATCGCGACCGGCATGGGCCGGCGACGGTGAAGGGGACGGCGACAGTGACCGCGGTACCGGCAGCGCTACCGAGCGCGGAATCGCTCGTCGGCCAAACGCCGATGATGCAGCAATACCTGCGCATCAAGGCGCAGCATGCGGATCGCATGCTGTTCTATCGCATGGGCGACTTCTATGAGCTGTTCTTCGCCGACGCCGAGCGTGGTGCCAGGCTCCTCAACATCACACTGACGCGGCGTGGCGTTGCCAACGGTGCGCCAATTCCGATGGCCGGCGTGCCGGTCGTGTCGGTTGAGCAGTATCTCGCGCGCCTGGTCAAGCTGGGCGAGTCGGTGGCGATCTGCGAGCAGATCGGCGATCCGGCGACGAGCAAAGGTCCGGTCGAGCGCAAGGTCGTGCGCATCGTTACGCCGGGTACGTTGACCGATGGCGCGCTGCTGGCGGACAAGGCCGATGCGGCGCTGGCGGCGATCTGCCTGGTGCGAGCGGGCCAGGGCGCGCGCCGCGATTCGGCTGCGCGCAACATGGTCGGCCGCAGCGGCATCACCGGCAGCGACCGTATCGGCATTGCCTGGCTCGTACTGGCGAGTGGCGACTTGCGGGCGACCGAGGTCGCGCCAGAACGACTGGCCTCGGAACTGGCACGCATCGCGCCGCGCGAGATATTGCTCGCCGACAGTGCGCCACGCGCGTTGACCGGCGCGGCCGATGCCGTCGTGCAGACCCTGCCCGATTGGCATTTCGATGCTGCGCGCGGCGCGCAACTTCTGCGCGAGCAACTCGGCGTTGCCAGCCTGCAGGCGTTCGATATCGCCGAGCGTCCCGCCGTGCTTGCCGCCGCCGCGGCCCTGCTCACGTACGCGCAGCAGACGCAGGCGCAGAAACTCGCGCATGTCACGACGTTGCGGTTGGAATCGGAATCGGAATTCGTCGTGCTCGACGCGGTCACGCGCCGCAATCTCGAAATCACTGAAGCACTGCGTGCCTCACCCTCCGAACGCGACGACGCCACGCTGTTTCGCGTGCTGGATCATTGCGCCACGGGCATGGGCAGCCGCCGGCTGCGCCATTGGTTGCATCACCCGCGCCGCGCCATGGACGCGGCGCGCGCGCGGCACGAGCTGATCGCGGCATTGCTCGCGGCAGGATTGCAGGTGCGGGTCGGCGAACTGCTGCGTCACGTTCCCGATCTCGATCGCATCGGCGCCCGTATCGCCTTGCAGAATGTGCGACCGCGCGAATTGGCGTCACTGCGCGATGCGTTGCCACGCTTGCAGGGGCTGGTGGTTGTGCTGTCATCATTGCCGGCGTCGCTGCAAGCGCAATGGGTCGCCGCGATCGCACCGGCAACGACGTTGGCAGACACGCTCACGCGCTCGCTGCTGCCGGAGCCGGCGCTGTCGCCGCGCGACGGCGACGTGATCGCGGCCGGGCGCGACGGCGAACTCGATGAACTGCGCGCGCTGCGCGACAACGCCGGTGAATTTTTGCTGGCCCTGGAAGCACGCGAACGCGCGCGCACCGGGATCGCCAACCTGCGCGTCGAATACAACCGCGTGCACGGCTTCTACATCGAAGTGACGCACGGCCAGGCTGACAAGGTGCCGGACGACTATCGCCGGCGCCAGACTTTGAAGAATGCCGAGCGCTTCATCACACCGGAGCTGAAGGTGTTCGAAGACAAGGCGCTGTCGGCGCAGGAGCGCGCGCATACGCGCGAGAGAGAACTGTACGAGCAGCTGTTGCAGGAACTCGCGGCCGAGGTTCCGAGCCTGCTGCGAACCGCCGATGCCCTTGCAAATATCGACGCGCTCGCCGCGCTCGCCGCGCATGCGGAGCGCGCCCGCTGGGTACAGCCGCAGCTCACCGACGCGCCGGGGCTGGAGGTCGATGGCGCACGTCATCCGGTGGTCGAACGCGTGGTCGAATCGTTTGTCCCGAACGATTGCCGCCTCGGCCCGGGCCGGCGTCTGCTCGTGATCACCGGGCCCAACATGGGTGGCAAGTCGACCTTCATGCGTTCGATCGCCATGGTTGCGCTGCTCGCTTATGCCGGCAGCTACGTGCCGGCGGCGCGCGCGCGCATCGGCCCAATCGATCGCATCCTGACCCGCATCGGCGCGGCCGACGATCTCGCGCGCGGCGCCTCGACGTTCATGGTGGAGATGACCGAAGCGGCCGCGATCCTGCAAACGGCAACCGAGTCCAGCCTGGTGCTGATGGACGAGATCGGGCGCGGCACATCGACCTTCGACGGTCTGGCACTGGCCGCCGCGATCGCGCGCGAGCTCGTTGAATCCAATCGCGCGCTGACGTTGTTTGCGACTCATTATTTCGAACTGACGCAACTGGCCGAGCAATCACCGGAGGTTGCCAACGTGCATGTGGCAGCGGCGGAAGCGCGCGGCAAGGTCGTGTTCCTGCATGAAGTCCGCGATGGTGCGGCCAGCCGCAGCTACGGACTCGCCGTGGCGCAGCTGGCCGGTGTTGCGCCGGCGGTGGTCAAGCGCGCCCGCGCGCTGCTGGCGCAGCTCGAAGAACGCGCGGCCGGCACGCGCCCGCAACTCGACTTGTTCGCGGCGCCGCCGCTCGACCAGGCGGTGTCGCCACCCGCGCTCGATGCCTTGCGCGCGCGCTTGCATGCGCTGGATCTGGACGCCCTGACACCGCGCGAGGCGCTGGCCGCGCTGTACGAATTGCAGAAGCTTGCCGGCGACGAGATCTGACGACCCGCGCAGCAGATCGGACGGTGATTTTCGTGCGGGGCCGCGATGCGCCGGCGCGATCGAAGGTGCGCAATCGAGACGTTCAGCGAGGCGGACCTCAAGACGCGCATTCAAGGTGCGTATTCTGGGCAAGGCTGCAATGCACGAGCTAGCGGCGGCGCCAGCGGCGCCGCCGCCCATTCTCTCGCTTACAGCGTCAATCAAACGCGAACGTGTAGACGAGATCGAGTGCGTTTTCGGTGCCGGCGCGCGCGATCAATGACAGCCGGCGCGACAATTGATAGCTCAGCTGCACGACATTGCCGGCGCCGTTGACGCTCTGCTCGTAGGACAGGGTCACAGCATCGTTCAGCCGCTTGCCGATCGAAACGATCTCGCCGCCGACGGCGTTGGTGTTGGTGCCGCGGACCCGGCCAGCGACCGATTCGCGTGGCAGCATCGAGGTCGTGCTGCTGAGATCGCCGCCGCGCAACGAAATATCATCGATGCCCAGGCGGCGCGCCAGCTGGCTTGAGATCCCTTCGCCGGTGCCGCCCAGAAGACCGATCGCCGCGCGCGCGAGCGCGAGATTGTCGCTGCCGGACTGCTCGGCCGCGCGCCCCAGCACGAGCCAGGACAACGTTTCAAAGTCCGCTAGTGGTGGATCGGAATACAGGCGGATCAGCGGATTGGCCGCGGTGCGTGTGACGGTAACGCCAACCTCGACCGGCAAGCCCTTACGCAGGGCGAGAATATCCAAGCCCGGATTCTCGATCGGCCCCTGGAAATTGACCCGGCCGCGCTCGATCGCGAGCTTCTGGCCGTAGCCCTCGAAAGTACCGTCTTTCGCTTCGATCGTGCCGGTGGCGCGAATCTGGCCGCCGCCTTCGTGCTTCAGGCGCAGCGCACCTTCGGCGCGCGTATCCAGGCCGCTGCCGCGTAGAAGAAACGCCGGTCCGAGATCGATTGCGACGTCAAAATCGAAGGCGACGCGCCCGGCAGACCGCGCCGACACCGGGTCATTGCCGTCCTCACTGCTGCGGACGACATTGATGTCGCTCGATAGCGTGGGCGCGTCGCCGTGCGAGAAGTCGATGAAGCCGGCGTCGGCGACGGCGGCGCCGTTGAGTTGTATGCGCTTGGGTGAAGCGACGATGTTGGCGCCGCCAGTGGCCACCAGCCAGCGATCGGGCCGCTGCAGTATCGGCAGCTTGACCAGTTGGACCTGCACCACGCCATCGAGCTCGGGCAACTTGACGCGGCCGCTGGCGGTGAGCGTGCCGACGTTGTCGCTGCTGATGGCGCGCGCGATGCGGCGATCCTGTGGCCGCGCGCGCGGTTGCGCGGAAAAATGAACGTCGTCGAACACGACCTCGTTGCCGCCGTGTTCGTCGAGTGCAAAGTGCGCGCGCAACGAACCATTGTCCAGGCGCACGCCTTGCTCGACCCACGCCAGACGGAGGCTATCGGCCTGCAGCGGCCCGGTGATCTGCGGCACCGCGGGGGTGCCGGCCAAGCGCAACTGTGCACTCGCGCTGCCGCCGACGCGGATGTCGTCGCGCAGATTCTGCGACAGGAACGGATTGATCCATGCGAGCGATGGCACCTGCGCATCGAGCGCGCCATGCCACGGGCGCTGCGCTGCCAGTTGCCAGCCGCCATGTTCGTCGCGCGCAATTTCGGCAGTCAGACTTGCCTCGCAGTTGCCGGCCTGCGTGCCTCGCAAGATTGCGCTTGCCTGCAATTGACCGGTGCGCAAGCTGGCTTCGGCGTGCAATTCGGTCAGTCCCATCGCACTGCGCCGCCCCGACACGCCCGAGTGGATGTCGCCGCCTGAGCGCGCGAGTGCAATCTGCGCGCTGATGTCGTCGCCCGCGCGAATGTCCCAATTGCCGCGCAACGTCAACGGTTCCTCGCCCGCGACCAGATCGGTCGTTTGCACGACAAGACCATCGAATTGTCCGCGCGTGGTGCCGACCGCGTCGCGCCATTGCGCCTCGGCCTCGCGCACGCTGGCACCGAACACCGTGAACGTGGCGGGGCCGAGCGCGAAGCGGTCTGCGGCGAAATGCATGGGCGCCGGCTGCGTCAAAGCCAGCGCGAGCGGCGCTCCGACGTGCACGTCCTCGACGCTGCCGCTCCACGCCTGGTCCGCATAGGACCAGCCGCCGTGCGCGGCGAGGGCAAACGGGGTCTTTGCAACGGTGTCGCCACGCAGGACGAGCGCGTGCGATTCGAGTTCGCCCTTGATCGTCGCCGTCGCGTGTGCAATCGACAGATCGTCGCCGCGCGGATGGCGGTGATCAAGCAATGTGACCTCGACATCCAGTCCGATCCGCGGGCCGCTTGACTTGAGTATTTCGCGTGCGTCGCCCGTGTCGCTTGCGCGCGCAGCGTCGCCGGTTTCTGCGACGGCGGCAGCGCCAGCTGCATTTTGTTCAGTCGCAGCGCGGTCCGCGCCCGCGGATGACGTCGCGCCCTGCGTCGTCGCGAACTGCGCATTGACCTTGGCAACGACCAGGCGAATGCGCTGCTGCTGAAATGCAAGGTTGTTGATCGTCGCGTTCGCGTCCAACTGTGGCGCCAACCACGAGCCGGTCAATGTCGCCTCGACCGTTAGTGCGCCTTGCAGCGGCGGGACAAGCTCGCCGAGCGCCGGCGCGCTCAGCGCAACCGTCAGGTGTTGATCGGGCGCACCCAGGCCGCCGTGCGCCGTCAGTTGCGCCGAGCGCAGCGCCAGATCGACGTCGGCGTTGAGCCGGCCGTCGGTCTCCAGTGTCAAGTCGACGCGTCCGCGCAGTGGCCGTCCGAAAAAGGTGCTTTCGCTGATCTGGGCATGCACTGTGCCCCGGGTCTGTGGCCGCAACGCGCCGTTGGCCTGCAATGTTCCGTTGAATCGAGCCGGGAAACCCTTGACCACAATTCCCGGATTCAGATCGCGCACACTTGCGCTGAGCGTGAACGGCTGCTCGTCGCGCAGACTCAATTCGCCGGCGACCTCGGCGCGACCTGCGCCCAATTGCAGATGCGCGTTGTCGATGCGCGCTCGTTCACTGTCGATTGTGAGGTGACCCTGCAGCGCAAGCGATGCCTGCGGCAGGGCGGGGCTGATCGCGCGCAGATCCACTTTGGCCTGCGTCTCGGCCGCGCCGCTCGCGACCTGGATGACGCCATCGATGCGCATCGTCTGCGCGCGCGTATCGATCGATGCCGGGTCGACCTGCGCGACGCGGGCGTCGACCTTCCAACCCGAATGCGGCGGGAATTCAAGTGTGAACGCGCCCATGGCCATTCCGCGCACGAGGGTCGCGCGCGCGTCCGTGAGCCGCAGCTCTTGGGCATCGACCAGCAACCGCGCGCTCAATTCGCGAATCGGAATGCGCTGCTCGTTCCAGGGTCCGGGCGTGCCATTGGAGGCGTGCACGAGACCCACCAGTGCGAACTCGGGTCCTGCGGTCGGATTCAGATCGGCCTGTACCCGCAGTAGTGCATGCGGGGCGCGGCGGCCCCAGTCGGCGAGTTCGACCTCGGCGACATCGGCGTGCAAAGCCTGCAACGGACTGTCGGCAAACGCCGCGATCTGCAACTGCATCGAGCCGCGTGCGCGGTCCTCCGGGCCGCCCGTGACGCCGGCATTCAGCGTCATCTGCGTCAGAGAATCGAGGGCGTGAAAGGTCGCTTGCACCGGCGTGGTCTCGGCGCCGAGGTCAACACGTGTCGTGAGCACGCCGCCGGCATCGATGGCGAATGGCCGTCGCCCGTCCAGTGTTCCCGCCATTGTTAACTGCAACGAGCCGATGCGCGCGACATAGCGCTTGAGGTCGACGCCGGCGCGACTCATCGTCAAGGCGGCATCGATGTCGTTCATGGCAAAGAGCGGGCGATCGTTGCGCTGGACGGAAAATTCGCTCACGCGCAGGTCGCGCGCGGTGAGCGCAAGCGGCAGCGCGATGACCGCCGGGCCGGCCGCGGCGGTGGGCGCTGCTTGCGGTGCGCTGCTCCTTGCCGGCAACAAGACCTGCACCTCGCGCGCGGAAAGCGACGACAGGACTATTGTTCGCGACAGCAGCCCGAGTTCCTCGATTCGCGCGTCCAGTTCGGTGATGCGCACACGCGTGCCGTCGATGTCGACCGTCAGCGTGGCGATCTGCAGGTGATCTGACAGCGTGCCGCGCACACCTTCGATTGTCACCGGTTGCGGCGCAACCGCGACCGCGATCCGAGCCAGCAACGCGGCACCGCGGTCATCGTGCAGGAGCCACTGCCAGCCGCTGACGATGAGCAGCGCGACGATCGCGCTGGATGCCAGGGCGGCCGCAACCAGCGCGCGCACAACCCGGCGTGCTCGGCGCGTGCGTGGCGCGGGCACCTTCATGTTCAAAACGCGATCGCCACGGCAAAATGCAAACGCCAGCGGCCGCCATTGCCGTCCGGCCTTTTCTCACCACGCGCGACATCAAGCGCGAGCGGCCCGGCAATCGTTTTCCAGCGTACGCCAAAGCCGCCGCTATTCGCAAAGCGCAGCACGTTCCAGTCATTGGCCGCATCGCCGGCATCGGTGAAAACGGCGCCACCCCATTCGGATGAGAACCAGTGCACATATTCGAGCGAACCCGCCACGAGCAGCGTGCTGCCAAGAACAGCCGAGCCTTCCTGCTGGCCGAGACTCTGATAGCCGTAGCCACGCACGCTACCGGAGCCGCCCGTGCGATACAGGAACGTGTCCGGCACGAATTGCGGATCGGCGGTAAACGTGCGGCCGGCTTCGCCGCGCACGATCAGGATGTTGCGGCGTGGATCGGCGAACGGCAGCGGCTGGTAGCGAACGTAGCGCCCGTATAGATTGGTAAATGTGTTGTTGCCAAGGCTCGACAGCAGGCCGGTGCGCACGCCGCCGCCCGCGGACAACGTGAGGATGTCGCCGCGGCGTGGGTCGGTGATGTCGTCGACCTCGCGCCGGGTCCAGGTGTAGCGTGTCGACAGGACGTCATTAGTCACGGGGTCCAGGCCGCTACCACGCGTGCGCCGCGTCTCGCGCTCCAGGTTCACTTGCAGCTTGGTGTCATAGGCGACGTTGCGCTCCTGCCGCGACAGCGTTCGGGCCGCCCCGGCGCCCCAACGCTGCGTGATCTGGTTTTCGATGTCGGTGTGTTCGTACAAGACACCGAGGCTGTCCAGCGCGTCGTTCGGCTTGGGCGGCAGCAGGACGTCGGCGTAGATGATGTCGGTAATGCGATCGATGCCGATGCCCGACTGCAGCGTATACGGATAGCCGAACAGCAATGCTTGGCGATATGTCGATTCCACGCGCGGACCGCCGTTGGTCGTGTACCCGACGCCGAAGCTCAGCCGCTTGGTGCGCGCCTCCGTCAGTTCGACTCGCACCGGTGCCGACTCGGCCTGCGCCGGATCCGGATCGACCGCCACTACCACTGAAGAGAAATACGGCGTCTGCTGCAACTTGCGCTGGAATTCAAGCAGCTCCAGGACGTCGTAGCTGTCCCCGGATTT
>Ga0137409_10009012_pt1 | contig 10175 bp, 10 predicted proteins | sample CZODoug1_16funga_FD_122059 | JGI IMG/M metagenome (GOLD analysis project Ga0137409, IMG submission 122059) | Vadose zone soil fungal communities from Angelo Coast Range Reserve, California, USA - CZODoug1_16fungal (Hybrid Assembly) | ecosystem: Environmental > Terrestrial > Soil > Vadose zone...
GCCGCCGGCTGGTTCTTCGAGAACTTCCAGATCATGTAGACGTTGGCGGCCGACGTGCTGACGCGCTTGCCGCCCGGCCCGGCCGGCTCCATCCCGATGTAGGTGTTCTTGAACACGTCGGGGTTCGTGTCCTCCGTCGTGCGGTATGCGGAGATCGCGTCGTGGATCCAGCACGCCACGCCGGACGCGAGATACCGGTTGTCGGAGGCGTCGTCCCAGGAGAAGACCTCCGCCGTCATGCCCTCATCGAACAGGGCCTTGGCGAACCGGAGCGCTTCCCGGGTCTCCTTGGAGTCGATGAGGATGTTCTCGCCCGAGGGGTCGAGCTCGGCGCCGCCGAAGCTGAACAGGATCGAGCGCCAGTTCAGGTTGGCGTCAGCGCACTGCGAGAACTGGATGCCGGTCGGGTGCCCCTTCGGCTTCAGCGTGCGGGCCGCGACGCGGGCCAGCTCCCAGGTGTCCGGCGCCTTGAGACCGTTGGCATCGAACAGGTCCTTCCGGTACGTCATCGGCAGCAGGATGTAGAAGAGCGGGATGCCGTACTGGCGCCCCTCCGCCTCGATCAAGGCCTTCGCGGTGGGGATCCAGCCGCCGTGCTTCTTGCCCGCCGCGTCGTAGATGTCGGACAGGTCCGCGAGGCTCTTGTAGTAGAGCCGCGTGAGGATCGACGAGCCGTTCATGATGATGTCGTGGCCCGCGCCGGCCGCGTATTCCGCGGCCATCCGCGCCGGCAGCTCGAGGTGCGGGATGTGATCGACCCGCACCTTGACGCCGTTTTTCTCGCCCCACTCCTTCGCCAGCTTGTCGTCGAACCAGTTGTCGTAGGCGGGGATGAAGTGGCTCCACTGCAGGATGCGCAGGGTCGTCCCTTTGATCTGGGCGGGCGCCTGGCGCGCGTCGAGCATCGCTAGCAGAGAACCGCCAGCGACTCCCGCACCGGCGGCCTTGAGGAATTTTCGTCGGTTGAGAGCGGAGGGCCCGGTTCGGGCTAGTTGCGGGTCACTCATCGTGAGCCTCCTTGGGCTGTCCTGGCGCCGGTAGTGGGTCGAGAGCCCACGTAAAGAATTAGCTTCTTTATGCTTTTCCGCCGCCCATTGTCAAGTGGTCTCGGCTACGCGCCATTTTCCGATGCTATCCTCGCCCGCATGCGCCGGCCGCTCCTGGCCCTCCTGATCGTCCTCGCGGCGCTCGGAGTCTTTGCCGGCGGGCTGGCCTGGCTCCTTGACACACCGCGGCCACCGGCGGGCGCATCGAGCGCCGAGCGATTGTACCTGGGCCTGTGCTCGACGTGTCACGGTGCGGACGGGCACGGCTCGTGGCGAGCGGCGCTCTTCCTGATCCGTCCCGGCAACCTCGCCGATGCCACGCGCATCGGCCGCCGCACCGATGAGTACCTGTTCGACATCATCAAGCACGGCGGGGCGCCCATCGGAAGGCCGGGCATGCCGGGCTTCGGCGCGACGCTCGGCGACGCGGACATCAAGGGGCTCGTCCGCTACGTCCGCGGCCTCGCTCGGCCGCGCTGACTCAACGAAGCTTCTCGATGCGGAGCAGGACGAGCTGATCGTGCCGCTGACGGACCGCGAGCTTCACGCGGTCGCCCGGAGCGAGCGAGACCGGATCGAGGAGGGCGGGCGACGCGGAGATGGCCATCAGCTCCATGGCACCCATGCCGAGCGGCGCGACGGCCTCGTGGCGAACGAGGATCAGGTCCGGCGCCGGACGCGCCACGATGGTGCCGCGAACCTCGTAGGCCGAGGGCCGGAGGACCGTGCCCCAGATCCCCGCGGCGAACGCCGCGAGCAGCGCCGCGAACAGCAGCGCGGCAACGGGGCGAGGAACGAAAGGTCTAGAACTTGATGGTGCCGTCCCTCTCCCAGTCGAAGGCTCTGATGTCCGATTCGGGCCGGAGGTCGTCACCGACGAGGTACCATCGACCGCCGCATCCCTCTCGGGCAAAGTACGCGGCCGGTCTCGGCGCGGACCCCACGGTGAAGAGCATGATGAGGACCCCGGACGCGACGCCGGCGACGCACAGGACGCACTTGCCGGGGATGTAGAACACGTTCGCGATACCGGCCCCGACGTTGTAGGCGGCCGCGTCGGAGCTGCGCGAGCTCGAAATGGGCTCGGGCTGGGGCAAGGGCGGCGGCGCCGGTTGCTGCGCAGCCGGCTCGGGCTGCGCGGGAGGAGGAGGCTGCTGGGCGAATGCGATCGGGGCCAGCGCGCCAGTCATGAGCATGAGGAGCGACACCGCCACGGCGAGCATCCTCATTCCGGTCTTCATCAAGGGAACCTCCTCCCTGTAGTCCTCAGGGAGACATTGTCCGCCCCCAAGGGGCTCTGCCCGAAGCATATTCCCTAGACGCTGATGATAACAAATGGACCGGCGGCGCGTAAACTCGACAAACGCTATAATCGGCGGCACATTCTGAACCGGGAGGCCAGTCACCCATGAAGCTCGTACGCTTCTCCACGAACGGCCAGCACCCGCGCCTCGGCGCAATCCAGGGCGACCGGATCGCAGACCTTCAGGCAAGCCTCGCCGCCACTCTGACGCGGCGCGGCGTCGTGCGTGCCGGCGAGATCGCCGCGGCGCTGGTCCCGACCAGCACCCGCGCCTTTCTCGAGGGCGGCTCCGCCGCCGAGGAGGCGATCGCCGGGATCAAAGAATGGGTGACGGTGCCCGCCGCGTCGGCGCGCCTGCACGCGCCGATCAGCGATCCCGGGAAGTTCATCTGTATCGGGCTCAACTACAAGGACCACGCGGAGGAGGCCAATCAGCCGATCCCCAAGGAGCCGCCGATCTTCGCGAAGTGGTCGAACGCGATCATCGACCCGGGCGAGCCGATCCTGCGACCCCGCGGCTCGCAGCAGCTGGACTGGGAGGTCGAGCTCGGGGTGGTCATCGGGCGCACGGCGCGCTTCGTGCCGAGGGACAAGGCGCTGGACTACGTCGCCGGCTACACGATCATCAACGACGTGAGCGCCCGCGATTTCCAGTTCATCGGGAGCCAGTGGATGGCCGGGAAGATCGCGGAGACCTTCGCGCCGGTCGGTCCGTACATCGCGGACCGCAGCGAGGTTCCCGACCCCCACGTCCTCGAGCTCCGGCTCTGGGTCAACGGAAAGCAGATGCAGAACGGGAACACCAAGACGTTCATCTTCGACGTGCGCTACCTGGTGAGCTACCTCTCGAACCTCATGACCCTCTCCCCGGGCGACCTGATCGCGACCGGCACGCCGCCGGGCGTCGGATTCGCGCGCAAGCCGCCGGTCTTCCTCCAGCCGGGCGACACCTGCCGTCTGGAGATCACCGGCCTCGGGCAGATCGAGAATCCCGTGAAGGAGGCGTGAGGAGGTGGCGATGCTCGACGTGATCGCGCCGCTCGTCATCTCGAACACAACGAAGATCGTCCTCGTCTCGCTCGACGGGCTCGGGGGGCTTCCGCGACCCGAGACGGGCCGCTCCGAGCTCGAGACCGCGCATCTGCCCAACCTGTCGCAGCTCGCCACCGAGGCCGCCTGCGGCCTCATCCGCCACGTGGCGCCCGGGATCACCCCGGGCAGCGGTCCCGGGCACCTCGGGCTCTTCGGCTACGATCCGCTCCTGTACCAGGTGGGCCGCGGAGTGCTCGAGGCGCTCGGCATCGAGTTCGACCTTCGAGCCGGCGACGTCGCCGCGCGCGGGAACTTCTGCACCGTGGACGGCATGGGCCGTATCACCGACCGGCGCGCCGGCCGGATCGCGACCGAGGTGTCCGTGCGCCTGACCGAGCGGCTCCGGCGCATCAAGCTTCCGGGCGTCGAGCTGTTCGTCGAGCCCGGAAAGGACTACCGCTTCGTGCTCGTCCTCCGCTCGAAGGGCAAGAGCGGCGGGCTCTCGCCGCGGCTCTCCGAGACCGATCCCCAGGTGCTCGGCAAGCCGCCGCTCGCGGTGAAGGCCCTCGAGCCACGGGCGAAGACCACCGCCGGGCTCGTCAATCGCTTCGTCATGGAGGCGCGTCGCCTGCTGGCCGACGCCGCGCCCGCGAACATGGTCCTCTTGCGCGGCTTCGATCAGCTGCCGAAGCTCCCGCGGTTTCCCGAGGTCTTCGGTCTTCGCAGCGCGGCGATCGCGGCCTATCCGATGTACCGCGGCCTCGCGAGACTGGTCGGGATGGAGATTCTGAAGACCGGGAGCACCTTCGACGACGAGCTCGCGACGCTCAAGGAGCACTGGGCCGCCAACGACTTCTTCTTCGTCCACTACAAGGACACCGACAAGGCGGGCGAGGACGGAGACTTCGACGCCAAGGTCCAGGCGCTCGAGCGGCTGGATCGGGCGATCCCCGAGATCCGTGCGCTCGGGCCCGACGTCCTCATCGTCTCCGGCGATCACGCGACACCGTCGATCCTGTCCGGCCACGGCTGGCAGCCGGTCCCGGTCATGATCTGGAGCCGCTATTGCGGCGCCGACGGCGTGACGGCCTTCACCGAGCGCGCCTGCGCCGCGGGAAGCCTGGGCGTGATCCCCGCCCAGCATCTGATGCCGCTGGTGATGGCCAACGCCTTGCGCCTGACCAAGTTCGGAGCCTGACGCGACAATTCACTTGCCTCGCGCCTGAGCCCGTTCATACTTCGAAGTAGGTGAGAAATGGATGAGACCGGGCGACTGATCGAGTCCATCAAGCAGCTCCTCGGCGAGGGCCGAGACGAGCGGCTGTCTGACCTGCTCGAAGACGCGCACCCGGCGGACGTGTCCCGGGTGATCCGCGAGCTCCCGCGCGAAGATCAGATCCGCCTCTTCCGCCTCCTCGCTCCTCAGCGCGCCGGCGAGGTGCTCGCCGAGCTCGACGATCCGACGCTGCGCGAGCTCGTCGGAGCCCTGCCCGAGGTCGAAGTCTCGCGCGTGCTCGACCGCATGCCCCCGGAGCACGTCGTCGACGTCGTCGAGGAGCTGCCCAAGGCCCAGGCCGAAGAAATCCTCGAGCTCATGGAAGAGGAGAAGGCCGAGGAGGTCCAGGAACTCCTCGAGTACAAGGAGGGCACGGCAGGCCGGCTCATGTCGCCCGAATTCGTCGCCGTGCGGGAAGAGGCCAACGTCGCTCAGGCGATCGAGCACATCCGCAAGGCGGCCCCCGGCGAGGGCGACTTCTACCTCTACGTCGTGGACGATCACGATCACCTCGTCGGCGTCGTCCCTCTTCACCGGCTCCTGGCCGCCGAGGCCGCGACGCCGATCAGCGCGATCCGCACCAACGACGTGGAAAGCGTCCGGGTCGACACCGATCAGGAAGAGGTCGCCAGAGTCGTGCAGCACTACAACCTGATCCAGATCCCCGTGGTGGACGTCAACCGGCGGCTCCTCGGCACCATCGGCGTCGACGACATCATCGACGTCATCCGCGAGGAAGCGACCGAGGACATCCAGCGCCTCGGCGGTGTCGCCGGCGACGAGACCGTGCTCGACTCCCCCCGGGCGGTCTTCCCGAAGCGCAACATCTGGCGGCTGATCAACCTCGGAACGGCGGTGCTGGCCGCCTCCGTCATCGGTCTCTTCGAGTCCTCCATCAAGACCCTGGCAACCCTGGCGGTTTTCATGCCGATCGTCGCCTCGATGGGCGGGATCGCGACGACCCAGACGGCGACGGTCGTGGTCCGCGGGATCGCCCTGGGGGACATGACCGGGAGCGTCCTGCGCCGCGTCCTCTATAAGGAGCTCTGGCTCGGCCTCGCGACCGGTGCGGCGAACGGGCTCGTGATCGCGGTGATCGCCTACCTCTGGAAGGGGCAGCTGCTCCTGTCTCTGATCCTGGCCGTCGCCCTCGTGGCCAACATGATCGTTGCCGCCGTCGTAGGCACGCTGATCCCGATCGCGCTCAAAACCTCTCGGGTCGACCCGGCGATCGCGTCCAGCGTGATCATCACGACGTTCACCGATGTGTTTGGATTCTTTTCGTGTCTCGGGCTGGCCACCCTCTTGATCAGGTTTCTCCTCTAAGGAGCCGTCAGGCGAAAAGTAGCTTGTGCAACGTTGACGCCGGTGGTTAGAATACGCCCGGCTCTCGGCTGTGACCGGCCTCACACCCAAACTCGAATCGTCGGAGGGCTTTGAGTGGACGCCGCGTTGGAGAAGAGGCAGGTCCAGCGTGCATACGAGCTGTACGCGCCAGTCTACGACTTCATTTTCGACTGGATCTTCGCGCCCGGACGAACCGCTGCGGTCAAGCAGCTGGCGATCCAGCGAAGCGACTCCCTGCTCGAGGTGGGCATCGGCACCGGCCTGAACCTTCCCTTGTACCCATGGTCGTGCCACCTCACCGGCATCGATCTCATGCAGGAGATGCTCGACAAGGCGGTCGAGCGCGTCCACAACCTCGCCATGCCCAACGTCACCTTGAAGGTCATGGACGCGACGTCCATGGATTTCGGCGAGAACGAGTTCGACAAGGCGCTCGCAACCTATACGATCTCCGCCGTGCCCGATCCGGTCGCCATCCTGCGCGAGATGCGCCGCGTCGTGAAGCCGGGCGGCATCATCGTGATCCTGAACCACTTCCGGAGCCAGCGCAGGGTCACCGGGTGGGTCGAGGACATGCTCGCGCCGCTTTGCACCCGCCTGGGCTGGAAGTCAAATCTCTCCCTGGAGCCGCTCCTGGAGCGTGTAGAGCTGGTGCCCGAGTCGATCGACTACGTCAACCTCTTCAAGGGTTGGCGCCTCGTGACGTTCGTCAACCGGAAGTAGTCCGGCCGCGCACAGCGCTACAGAGTTTCCGAAGTCGGCGGGCCAGAAACCGGCCGGCCGGCAGGTTCTACTCCTCTTTCTCTTAGCCCTCCTCCTGGTTGCGCCGGTCCTCCGAGCCGGCTGGAACGCGGCGCTCGCGGCGGCGTTCCTGATCGAGTTCCTGACCGGGACCCCCCTGCTCACGGCGATGACCGCCGAGCCCGTGCGAAGCCCGCTCGGCACCCCCGGCGCAGATGCGGACCTCTATATACGCCTGGGCTGGACCGGGGGGACCCGTCTGGTACTCGTCCACGGCTTCTCCCCTGAGGGCAAGGCCGAGCCGAGAGTTCGGCAGGCCGCCGCCCTCCTTGCCCGGGCAGGCTTCGACGTCGCCGTTCCGACGATTCCGGGGCTCACGCGCGGGCGGCTCGGAGGGGAGGACATCGAAACCGTGGTCGCCACGCTCGCCGGCCACTCGGCGCCCACGGTGGTGCTGGCGGTGAGCGTCGGCGCCGGTCCCGCGCTCCTCGCGGCCGCCGACCCACGCGTCCGCGACCGGGTGAGCGCGGTCGTGTCCCTCGGCGGCTACGCGTCCGGGGTAGAGGTCGTGCGGTTCTGGCTGACGGGGGCCTATGGCTTTGGGAACATCCGAGGCCGGGTAGACCACGATCCGGAGCTCGTGAAAATGTTCGTGCGCGCCAACTGGGATCTGCTCGACCCGACGTCACGGGCGTTCCTGGGAACCGGCGACCCCGAGAAAGCGGCCCGGTTCCTGGCCGCCCTGCCCCACGAGCTCCAGGGTCACCTCGACGCGCTTTCGCCGCTGAGGGTGGCGCGCGACATCCCGGCGCGCCTCGTGCTCATCCACGGCTACCAGGACCGCGCGGTGCCCTACACGGAGAGCCTGCGACTCGCCGCCGCGCGACCGGACCGAACCACGGTGGTGCTGGTCGGCGTCGTGGAGCACGTGGAGGGCGGCCCCGGCATCGGCTGGCGGCAGGCCGGCGACCTCGTCGCGCTCTGGCGCGTGCTCTACGGGCTGCGTCCCTGACCTCGAGCCGCCCCATTTTCTTGGTTCCGCGCGAGGGGCCCTGCTAGGCTGCGACCATGAAAAAGCATATCTGTGCGATCGCCGTGATCCTGCTCTCGACCGCCGCGTGCGCGACGACGACGGCGCCGCGGGCCCAGTTCCCCGACATCACGCTGCCGGCGGGGCTCACGTACCAGCCCGATCGCTCCGTCGTGATCGAGTCGCCGTCGGTCAAGGCGGCGCAGCTCGTCTATCGCGGACGGCTCGAGCCGCTGAGCCTCGGCGACGCGATGCGCGCGCGGCTGGAGTCGAACGGCTGGCGACCGTTGTCGCGGACAAGTGCGGCGGCTGATGGCATGCGACAGGTCTTCGAGAAGGACGGCCACGCGCTCGAGATGCACATCTATGAAGGATGGTGGTTCACGTACGTGACGGTCAGCGCTGCCGAGACGCTCCAGCAGATCGCGGGCGGAGCGGCGAGCGCACCGGCGCCGGGCGTGGCCGCGGTCCAGGATCAGGAGCGCGTCACGCGTCCCGCGACGGCCTCACTCGACGCGTCGGCCACGCCCGCGGCGCCGGCCCCGCGCGATCAGTCGGTGCGGAACGACACGACGTTCACGGACAAGGTGAAGCACTTCTTCACGAATCTCTTCTCCTGGTAGGTCGTACCGCGAGGCGAGGGCGCGCGACCGGCTGAGGTCGCGCCCCCTCGCGGCCCGATCTACTGCCGCTCGAGGCGGACCAGTCGGTCGATCTCGAACAGCGCGTACGGCTCGTTCGCTGGATCGTTGAAGATTGCGTCAATGTCGCGGTCCTGGTGTCGGACGTGTAGCGTGATCTCCACCTCCGGCAGCGTGAGGTCGAGGAGCACGCTGACCTGGCTCCGCTCATAGAAGCCGAAGGCCTTCGTTGGAAGGGACCGGTACAAGACGTCGAGACTCTTGAACACGTTACAACTCAGGTACGTGCTCGCTCCGGGAATGCGGGACCGCGCCGTGATCGCCGTATCGGGGTATTGGGCGTGGAAGTTCACCTGGGCGACGTTGCTCGTCGCGTGCCACTTAGTATTCACGCCCGCTTCGGAACCGCCCAGCGCGATCTTGATCGACCGTTCGAAGACCGCGGGCGCGCCCGGTACGCCCTTCGCGGTCAGCTCGGCCCTCGACCGAAGTGGATCCGTGAGGAACACCACGACCGAGCCCGCGCCGAGCCCGGCGAAGGTCGCGAGGAATATCTCCTGATTCGGACGTCGGTCCACGAGGTTGGCTCCATCCGGCCCGCGTGGATTGCTCTCCTCGATGATTCCGACCGCGAGCACTTCCTCGGGATCGAAAACAAGCAAGGGGAGAGCGGCCGCGGCTCGCGCCTGGTTGATCTCGGCGAAGACGCGCTGGACGGCGGCGGCGGCCTCGGGTCCCGGCACGATCTGGAGAATCCACTGCTTCCAGAGTCCACCGCGAAAATGGGTGGTCGGATCGGCGCATTGAGCTGACGCGCTGTGGGCACTCGCGAACAGCAGCGCCGCGACGACCAGCGTTGGCCACGTCATCCTGAGCTTCATCGGTTGTCCTCCTTCGCAAATTCGGGCGCCCGCCGCCCTGACGGCGTGGTGAAGCGCTGTGGGATAATCCCGCGCGGCTGTCTCGAGTGTCCTTACAGAAGTCTGAAAGATTGGCAGAGGCGGCATGTCGCGACGGTGGTTTGAATTCGGTCCGTTCCGGCTGGACCCCGACGCGCTTCTGCTGCTGCGCGACAATGAACCGCTACGGCTGACGCCCAAGGCCGTCGCCACCCTCTCGGTCCTGGTTCAGAATTCCGGAAACCTGGTTCCAAAGTCGACGCTGATGAAGGAGGTGTGGCCGGAGAGCTTCGTAGAAGAAGGCAGCCTCACGCGCAACGTCTCGGATCTACGAAAGGCCCTGACCGGGACGACCGGAGCGGGCGTGCGGATCGAGACCGTGCCGAAGCGCGGCTATCGCTTCGTCGGCTCGGTGCGGGAAGAGCGAATGTCGGCTCAGCCCGCGGGCCGCGCGCTTGCCGTGCTGCCGTTTCGGTCGCTCGGCGGCCACCCGCGCGATCGTGCCCTCGGGTTGAGCATCGCCGACGCTCTCATCACGAAGCTGGCGACCCTCCGCGGCTGCGTCGTCCAGCCGACCAGCGCGGTCGCGGCATATCGAAACGCGCGCCGGGATCCGCTCCACATCGGTCGCCGGCTCGGTGTGGAAGTGGTCATCGACGGGAGCGTGCGGCTCAGCGGCAGCCGAGCGCGCGTGACGACTCAGTTGTTGGACACCGCGTCCAGCGCCCCTCTCTGGGCCGAGACATTTGAAGAGACGTTTGACAGCCTCTGGCTGCTGGAGGACTCGGTCTCGGAGCAGCTGGCCGGCGCGGTCGCCCTGTGGCTCGGGGAGAGCCGGCCAAAACTGGTGGCGCGACGCT